>Ga0209169_10000309_pt1 | contig 29522 bp, 18 predicted proteins | sample HubBroMetageWRM4_FD_188346 | JGI IMG/M metagenome (GOLD analysis project Ga0209169, IMG submission 188346) | Warmed soil microbial communities from the Hubbard Brook experimental Forest, New Hampshire - Hubbard Brook CCASE Soil Metagenome WRM 4... | ecosystem: Environmental > Terrestrial > Soil...
CCAACTTCGGGGCCATGCCGAACTTCGCCTCGTGGCGAACCATCAACGCGCAGGCGTTGGTGACTGGGCGCGTGACCCGGCAGAGCGACGGGCGGCTTATTGCCGAATTCCGGTTGTGGGACGTGCTCGCGGGCGGGCAACTTGCCGGACAGCAGTATTTTACAACGCCCGACAATTGGCGCCGCATCGCTCACATCATCTCGGACGCCATCTACGAGAAGCTCACCGGCGACAAGGGCTATTTCGACTCACGGGTGGTGTTCGTCGACGAAACGGGCTCCAAAGAACGCCGCATCAAGCGGCTTGCTATCATGGATCAGGATGGCGCCAACGTGCGCTACCTCACGCGCGGCGACGAATTGGTGCTGACACCGCGCTTTTCGCCGTCGACCCAGGAAATCACCTACATGGCGTACGGCCAGGGCGATCCTCGCGTTTATTTGTTGAACATCGAAACTGGCCAGCGCGAGATCGTCGGCAACTTTCCGGGCATGAGTTTCTCGCCGCGTTTCTCTCCGGACGGGCAGCGTGTCATCATGAGCCTGCAGCAAGGGTCGAACTCCAACATCTTCGTTATGGATTTGCGCTCGAAGGCGATGACGCGGCTGACCGATGCGGCCGCAATCGACACCGCGCCGTCCTACTCGCCCGACGGCTCCCGGATTTGTTTCGAATCCGACCGCGGCGGCCATCCGCAGATCTACATCATGCCGGCTTCCGGCGGGGCGGCGCAGCGCGTCAGCTTCGGCGGCGAGGGCTCGTATTCGACGCCGGTTTGGTCGCCGCGCGGCGACTATATCGGCTTTACCCGGCAGGCCGGCGGCAAGTTCGCCATTGGCGTGATGAAGCCGGACGGCAGCGGCGAGCGAATTCTCACGGAAGGCTACCACAACGAGGGGCCCACCTTCTGTCCGAATGGGCGGGTGATCATGTTCTTCCGCGACCCTGGCGGGAGTGCCGGGCCGGCGCTGTTCACGATCGACACCGGCGGGCGCAACGAGCTCAAAGTTCCAACCCCGAGCTTCGCATCTGACCCCGCCTGGTCGCCGCTGTTGTCATAAATCGTGAATGGCCTCCGCTCACACGGTTGCCGCATTCACGCCCTATTAACCATAAGGGAAGCTATCGGGGCGATCGGTGGGTTTGAGGGTTCTTTGCAACGCCGCGTCAAGGTTGACAGAACCTTCGCTTAACGAAGGCGCTGCTAAACCGCTTCAGATACCGACCATGGGTCCGGTAAACCACGGTACAATGGAGGCACCGGAATGAACGTTCTGAGCATCGTTCGCGGCGCTAAATTCGCAGCTCTCTTGCTAGGCGCGCTCGCGATCGCCGGCTGCGCCAAGAATGCGCAAACTGACCAAGTGGGAATGGCCGGCGCGGCTACCCCCGGCAGTCAGCAGGATTTCATCGTCAATGTCGGAGATCGCGTGTTCTTCGAAACCGATTCTTCGGAGCTGACCCCGCAATCGCGGACCACCCTCGACAAGCAGGCTCAGTGGCTCAATCAGTACGGCACGTATGCCTTCACCATCGAAGGCCATGCCGATGAGCGCGGCACCCGCGAATACAATATCGCGCTCGGTGCGCGCCGCGCTCAAACTGTGCGCGAGTATCTGTCGTCGCGCGGCGTCCAGGCGCAGCGCATGCACACCATCTCTTACGGCAAGGAACGGCCGGTTGCGGTGTGTAACGATATTTCCTGTTGGTCGCAGAATCGCCGTGCGGTGACGGTGCTCAATCAAAATTCCTGATCCGAGCTTCGCCGGCGGCAACCCCGCTTAATCGAAGCTTTTGTCGTCCAATCGGCGCCTTCCGGCGCCGATTGGCGTTTTGGCAACGTTGCCAACAGGCTGCGTAGCGCGCGCCGGGTGAATCCTTTAGTGTTTCCGGCCTCTGGCTTCGCACGAGGATGTTGATGATCGTGACGGCGATCACTCGCGGTGCGTTTATCGTAGCCGCTGCAGCTATGCTTGCCGCTTGCGGGCAAAACAACCGCTACGTCGCCCCGCCGCCTCCGAAAGTCGTCGTCGCGCGGCCCTTACAGAAGCCGGTAACCTTGTACATGAACCTGACCGGCAACACCGCGGCGTTCAACTCCGTGAATTTGGTCGCGCGCGTCCAGGGTTATCTGATATCGATCGATTATAAGGATGGCGCCACGGTGACGAAGGGAACGCAGCTCTTCGGCATCGAGCGCGACGTCTATCAGGCGCAGCTCGATCAGGCCAACGGGCAACTCGCTCACGACCAAGCGGCACTCGACGAAGCGCAAGTCAATCTGACCCGCTACCAAACATTGGAAGCGCAGAAGTCGATCGCGGCGCAACAAGCGCAAGACCAGGGCTCGGTCGTGCTGCAGGACAAGGGCACCGTTCTGGTTGATCAGGCCAACGTCGAAACCGCGACCATCAATCTCGGCTTTACCAGGGTGCTCGCGCCCTTTGACGGCGTCGTCACTAATCATCAAGTCGACATTGGTGCTCTGGTTGGTGCGTCCGGACCAACAACGCTTGCAACCATCGTCCAGGCCGACCCGCTCTACGTCTATTTCACCGCCAGCGAGCCGCAAATTTTGACGCTCCGGCGAAACCTCGCCAAGCGCGGTCAAACCCTGCGAACAACAAATCTCTCGGATATCCCGGTCGAGATCGGGCTGCAGGATGAGGATGGTTATCCTCACAAAGGACACATGGATTACGTCTCGCCGCAGCTCGATGCGTCGACCGGTACGCTGACGGGGCGCGCCCTGTTCGACAACAAAGATCACGCGCTGCTGCCCGGGCTGTTCGTGCGGGTCCGTATTCCGATCGCGCATCAGGACAAGGCGCTGCTGACGCGCGATGACGCGATCGGGACGAGCCAAGAGGGGAGCTATGTGCTTGTGGTCGGCCCGGACAACGTCGTTGCGCGCAAAATCGTCAAGACCGGACAACGGCAGGGCCAGCTCAGGATCATCGAATCAGGACTCGACCCAGACGACTGGGTCGTGACCGAAGGTGTTCAGCGGGCCTTTCCAGGCGCCAAGGTCGAACCGCAACAATCCGATTTGACAGCGATCGCCGGCGATTCATCGGACGCCGTCGAGACGAACATCCCCAGCCCGACGCCGAAATGAAAAATCGCGAGGGACCATCATGATCTCGCGTTTTTTCATTGATCGGCCGGTGCTCGCCAACGTGCTCGCGCTGGTCTTCGTTCTGATCGGACTGGTCGCGCTCCTTCGATTGCCGACTTCGCAATACCCGAACGTCGTGCCGCCGACCATACAGGTCAAGACGCTGTATCCGGGCGCCAGCGCCAGGACGCTGATTGACACTGTCGCCCTGCCGATCGAGCAGAGCGTCAACGGCGTCGAGGACATGCTCTACATGCAGTCGACCAGCGCGGACGACGGCAGCTACAATTTGGTGGTCACCTTCGCGATCGGTACCGACCCGGACAAAGCGCAGATTCTCGTCCAGAACCAAGTGGCCGCTGCCATTGCATCGCTGCCACTGGAAGTGCAGGCCCAGGGCGTGACGACGGCGAAGAAAGCGACGTCGATACTTGAAATCGTGACGTTGGTTTCGCCGGACAGCCGCTTCGACAGGCTGTTCCTGTCGAACTATGCCGTCATCAATGTGCAGAACGAATTGTCTCGGCTCAAGGGCATTGGCGACGTGACGATCCTCGGCGCGGCACAATACGCCATGCGCATCTGGATGAACCCGGACCTGCTTCAGGCGCGGGGGCTGACGCCGCAGGATGTGATCAACGCCATCCAGCAGCAGAGCCAGGAAGTCGCCGCCGGCCAAGTCGGCGCGCCGCCGGCGCCGAAGGGCCAGGATTTCCAATATACACTCGACCTCAAAGGCCGCTTGGACGATGCCGCCGAGTTCGAGAACATCGTCGTCAAAGTCGATTCTAAAAATGGCGGACAAATCACCAGGATCCGCGATATCGGCCGCGCTGAGCTCGGCGCTCAGACCTACAGCTCGTCGTTCAATCTCGACAGCCGACCAGCATCCGGGATCCAAATCTCGCTGTTGCCCGACGCCAACGCGATCGCGGTCGCCGACGCAGTCCACGCTAAAATGGAAGAGCTCGCCAAGAGTTTCCCGAAAGGCCTCACCTATGTGACGCCTTTTGATACGACGAAATTCGTGAAAGCGGCGATCAAAGAGGTCTATCTCACGCTGTTCGAGGCTGGCGTCCTGGTTCTCGTCGTCATTCTCGTCTTCCTGCAAAATTGGCGCGCGATGCTGGTCCCGGCGACAACCGTCCCGGTGACAATCATCGGCGCTTTCGCCGCCATGGCGGCGCTCGGATTCTCCATCAATCTTTCCACGCTATTTGCCATCGTGCTCGCGATCGGCATCGTCGTCGACGACGCGATCGTCATCGTCGAGGGTGTCTCGCGCTATGTCGAAGAAGGTATCCCGGGCCGCGAGGCCGCGGGCAGGGCGATGGATGACCTGATAGGTCCGGTCATCGGCATCACGCTCGTGCTGATGTCGGTCTTCATTCCCGCCGCGTTCCTGCCGGGCCTGACCGGACAGATCTACCGGCAGTTCGCGCTCGTCATTGCGGCTACTGCCTTCATCAGCGCCATAAACGCCGTGACCTTGAAGCCTACGCAAAGCGCGCTGTGGCTGCGGCCGCCGATACCGGAGGCGCGGCGCAACCTGTTCTCTCGCGGATTCAACGCCGCCTTCGGCGCCACCGAGCGGGCCTATACCGGGCTCGTCGGCGCGATGACCCGGCGCAGCATCGCCATGGTGGTTCTTGCGTTTGTTCTGATCGGCGTCGCGATTTGGGGGCTCATTCGCGTGCCAACCGGGTTCCTGCCGGACGAGGACCAGGGCTATCTGATTGTTAGCGCACTGCTACCCGACGGTGCCTCCAAGGAACGCACTGATGCGGTCATGCAGCAAATCTCAACGGCCGCAAAGAATGTTCCAGGCGTCGAGCATGTCGTCACCGTCACCGGCGTTTCGATACTCGACAACATGTCCCACCTTGCCAATGCCGGCGTCGCTTTCGTCGTCCTCGCTGATTGGGACGTGCGCGGCAAGCAGAAGGGACAGGATCTGCGTTCGATCTATCAGCATCTGAGCCGCTCCCTGCAAGACGTGAAACAGGCCGTCGCGTTCACGCTGCTGCCGCCGCCGATCCAAGGCATCGGCAACGTCAGCGGCTTCAGCATGCAAGTCGAGATAAGGAACGGTGATTTCAACTACGCGCTGCTACAGAGCCTGACCGACGCCGTGATCAGAGACGCCAGCGCCCAATCGGCTCTACAAAGGCTGGGGACGACCTTCCGTGCCGGTGCCCCACAGCTCAGCGTCACCGTCAATCGCGTCAAGGCCGAGACGCTCGGTATCACGGTCGGCAATGTCTTTTCGGCTCTGGCGGGGTACGTCGGATCGACTTATGCGGCCCAGTTCAACAAGTTCGGACACGTATTCCAGGTGTACACCCAGGCGCTGCCCGAATATCGCGCGACCATCCAAGCCGTTGAGAATCTCAAGGTCAAAGCGGGCAACGGAACCATGACGCCGGTCGGTACGGTGGTCGATGTCAAGGAAGCCCAGGGTCCGCCACTGATCAGTCTCTACAATCTCTACCCGTCGGCGACGGTCGTCGGCAGCGCTGCCGCCGGCTTCAGTTCGGGACAGGCGCTCGACATCATGGACCAGATCGGCGCGCAGGCGCTGCCGGCCGGAACAGGTTACGAATGGACTGCGATCTCCTATCAGGAGAAGGCGGTCGGCTCGCAAATCTATTACGTCTTTGGCCTCGCGGTGTTGCTGGTCTATTTCGTATTGGCAGGCCAGTACGAGAGCTGGATACTGCCGCTGTCGGTGATTCTCTGCGTGCCGCTGGCGTTGATTGGAACGGTCGGTGCGCTGACCGGCCTCGGCGTTGCTAACAACCTTTACACCCAGATCGGCCTCATCCTGTTAATCGCGCTCGGCAGCAAGAACGCGATCCTGGTGGTGGAATATGCACGCCAAAAACGCGCCGAGGGAATGGACATCATGGCGGCTGCGGTCGAAGGAGCGAGGCTCCGGTTTCGGCCCATCCTAATGACCTCGTTCGCTTTCATTCTGGGCGTCTTCCCGCTCGTCATCGCGACCGGTGCGGGCGCCGGTGCACGGCGGTCGATCGGCATCGCCGTCTTCAGCGGCATGATCGCCTCGACCTGCCTCGTCGTGGTCTTCGTGCCGTCGTTCTACGTGGTGATGCAGCGCATCGAGGAATGGCGCGCCGCGCGCAAGCATCCGCGCGTGCAACCCGCGTCCTAAGGCGCCGACATCTCGGCACGTCCTCATGCCAATGTTAGAAAAGATAAAGGTTCGGAGCCATAATGCGCACGCCGGCAACGCCAACTGTCACAATTTGGACGCAGGGCAGACTATGGTAGGCGCCACTATTCCACCGCAATTGTGCCAGGCGATGATCCGCTTCGCGTCCGTATTTGCTGTTGTTTTTGCGGCCGTGCTTGGGGGCATGCCGGCGCTGGCGCAAGACTCGTCGGAACTTGTGACGCGCATCGAGCGACTGGAAGGCACGATCCGCACGCTGACCGGCACCATCGAGGAATTGCAATACCGCAATCAGCAGCTTGAGCAGCAAGTCCAGAGGCTGGGCGCGGGAACGCCGCCTGCCGCGGCTGCGCCGCAGCGTCCCGCCGCGCAATTACCACCGCCCACAGTGAACGCGCCGCCGCAACATCAAGCCGCGCAACTGCCGCCGCCCGCCGCCGTGCCACCACCTGTGGCCGCGGCGGCTCCTGCCCCGTCGCCGCCGCCGGTCGAGCCGCCACCGATCACCGGGATGCGGCGTAGCGACGCGTTCGATCCGGCCGCAAGCCCGAACGCGCCCGGAGCGCCGCGACAGCTTGGCACCAGCACCGCCGCGACCGAGCCGCCGCCGCCGATCTCTGATGCGACAGCCTCGGGAGGCCGCCAGCTTGGCGCGCCGCTTGATCTTTCGCGGCCGCCCGGAGAATTACCGCCGCCGCCGCCCGCCAATCCGAGCGCGACGGGAGCCATGCAGGCCACGCTGCCGCCCAGCAATTCGCCGCGCGACGCTTACGATCTCGCCTACGGCTATGTGCTGCACAAAGACTATGCGCTCGCCGCCGACACCTTCCGCGGTTTCTTGCGGCAATATCCAAGCGACCGGCTGGCGCCGGAAGCGCAGTATTGGCTCGGCGAAAGTCTTTTTCAGCAGCAGCAATATCGCGATGCCGCCGAATCCTTCCTCGCTGTTTCAACCAAATACGAGACGACCGCGCGCGCGCCGGAAGCTTTATTGCGGCTAGGCCAATCGCTCGCTGCTTTGGGTGAGAAAGAAGCCGCCTGTGCATCGCTCGGCGAAGTGTTGCGCAAATATCCGCACGTTTCCGCCGGCATAAAGCAAGCGGTGGATCGAGAACAAAAGCGTGGCCATTGCTGATGCAGCGCTTGGCGCGGATGAAGCGAACGCGCTGTTCGGTGGTCTTGCAGATCTGCGCGGCCTGATCCTTGCCGTTTCCGGCGGTCCCGACTCGACCGCTCTTCTTGTCGTGGCCGCGGCTTGGGCGAGGCGAATAAAATCGGAGCAGAAGCGCCCGCCCAAACTCGTCGCTGTCACCATCGATCATGGGCTTCGTCGCGAATCTCGCGGTGAGGCCGCGGCGGTGAAGCGGCTCGCCCGCCGGCTCGGTGTCGCGCATTGCACCGTCCGCTGGCGCGGGAAAAAACCAAACAGCGGCTTGCAAGCGGCGGCGCGCGCTGCGCGCTATCGCTTGTTGGCGGGAGAAGCGGCGCGCGCCGGTTTCGCGCATGTCGTCACCGCACATACGCTCGACGATCAGGCCGAGACCCTGCTGTTTCGTCTGGCGCGTGGCAGCGGGCTCACCGGGCTTGCCGGAATGGCGGCGATTTCAACTCTCCCCGCAGGTGGAGCGAGGGGTATGTTTCTCCTTCGTCCGCTGCTCGGCATCCCAAAGACACGTCTCATCGCGACGCTGAAAGCTGCCGGCATTCATTACAACGATGATCCGAGCAACCACGATCCGCGCTTTGCCCGCACGCGGCTGCGCGGCTTGTTGCCGCGGCTCGCGGCCGAGGGTCTCGACGCGAAAACTTTGGCGCGGTTGGGCTCGCGCATGAGGCGCGCGGAAGCGGCAGTTGAATTTGCGGTCGGCGCCGCGCGTGCCGCACTCGCGCCGGAGCCTTGGCGCCGGCGCGGACCGATCGTCTTCGCTGCAGGAGCGTTCGGCGATCTTCCGCATGAAGTGGGGTTGCGCCTTCTCGGCCGGGCGATCGCCCATGTCGGCGACGAAGGGCCGGTCGAACTCGGCAAGCTCGAACTCGTTTATGACAGCTTGCGCGCGTCGCCGCCGCTGACGGGGCGCACGCTTGCGGGCGCGCTCGTTCGCCTTGGCGACGGCAAATTGACCATCGAGCGCGCGCCGCCGCGCCGGAAAGCGGCAAAGCGCCGAACCCGCAATAAGACCTTTAAGAAATAATTGTAAATTAGGCCGCTTCCATATTCTGGGCTTCCCTTGGCAGGGCCCCACCCGGACCCTACATTGCCGAGGGTATAGAGAGACGCGAAGCGGCCATTATTCGTTAGCAGGCTTGAACGGCCGGACGCCGGGTCACCGGCCGGGGACATGAAATGAACGCCAATCTTCGGAATTTCGCCCTTTGGGTCATTATTGTCCTACTGCTGCTTGCTCTTTTCACGCTTTTCCAGAATCCCGGCCAGCACACCACCTCGCAAGACATTTCCTTCTCGCAATTGCTGACCGAGGTCGATCAAGGCCGCGTGCGCGACGTCGTCATTCAGGGGCCGGAAATTCACGGCACGTTCAGCGACGGTCATTCGTTCCAGACCTACGCGCCGAGCGATCCGTCTTTGGTGCAGCGATTGTACAATAAGAATGTGGCGATCACAGCGCGGCCTCAGACCGAGAACGTGCCGTGGTTCGTTTCGCTCTTGATCTCCTGGCTGCCCTTCGTCGCGCTGATCGGCGTATGGATTTTCCTCTCGCGGCAAATGCAGGGCGCCGGCGGCAAGGCGCTCGGCTTTGGCAAGTCGCGCGCCAAGCTTCTGACCGAAGCGCATGGCCGTGTCACGTTCGAGGACGTGGCCGGTGTCGATGAGGCCAAGCAGGACTTGCAGGAGATCGTCGAGTTCCTGCGCGACCCTGGCAAATTCCAGCGGCTCGGCGGCCGCATTCCGCGTGGCCTGTTGCTGGTCGGCCCGCCCGGCACCGGCAAGACGTTGATCGCGCGCGCGGTCGCGGGCGAAGCTAACGTGCCATTCTTCACCATTTCGGGCTCCGACTTCGTCGAGATGTTCGTCGGTGTTGGCGCGTCACGCGTGCGCGACATGTTCGAGCAAGCGAAGAAGAACGCGCCCTGCATCATTTTCATCGACGAAATTGACGCAGTCGGCCGTCACCGCGGCGCCGGTCTTGGCGGCGGCAACGACGAGCGCGAGCAGACACTCAACCAGCTGCTCGTCGAGATGGACGGGTTCGAGGCCAATGAAGGAATTATCCTGATCGCCGCGACCAACCGGCCCGACGTGCTCGATCCGGCGCTGCTGCGGCCCGGCCGTTTCGACCGGCAAGTCGTGGTGCCGAACCCCGACGTGGTCGGCCGCGAACAAATTCTCAAAGTTCACGTGCGCAAGGTGCCGCTCGCGCCCGACGTCAATCTTCGGACCATCGCGCGCGGCACGCCCGGCTTCTCCGGCGCCGATCTGATGAACCTCGTCAACGAAGCGGCGCTGATGGCGGCGCGGCGCAATAAGCGCATGGTCACTCAAGTTGAATTCGAGGACGCCAAAGACAAAGTGATGATGGGCGCCGAGCGAAAGTCGCTGGTGATGACCGAAGAGGAGAAGCTCCTCACCGCTTATCACGAAGGCGGCCACGCCATTGTCGCGATCAACGTCAAGGCGACCGATCCAGTGCACAAGGCGACCATCATTCCGCGCGGCCGGGCGCTCGGCATGGTCATGCAGCTTCCGGAGCGTGACAAGTTATCGATGTCGCTCGAGCAGATGACGGCGCGGCTCGCCATCATGATGGGCGGCCGCGTCGCCGAGGAATTGGTGTTCGGCCACGAAAAGGTGACCTCGGGTGCCGCCTCCGACATTGAACAGGCGACCAAGCTCGCGCGCATGATGGTGACGCGCTGGGGCCTTTCCGATTCGCTTGGCACCGTCGCCTACGGCGAGAACCAGGAGGAAGTGTTCCTCGGCTATTCGGTGGCGCGCCAGCAGAATATTTCGGAAGCGACCGTGCAGAAAATCGACGCCGAGATCAGGCGGCTGGTGGAGGAGGGCTATCAGGAAGCCCACCAGATCCTTACCGACAAGCGCGCGGATCTGGAAACGCTGGCCAAGGGCCTGCTTGAGTTCGAGACCTTGAGCGGCGACGAGATCAAAGACCTGATCATGGGCAAGCGGCCGACCAGGGAATCGATCATCGAGCCGACGACGCCGCGCAATACCACGGTGCCGACAGCTGGCGCGGGACGCAACCGTCCGCGCCCGGAAGCCGGGTCGATGGAGCCGCAGCCGCAGAGCTAGTTTCCCGCGGGTACGTCCTCTTTCTTTTTCACGTCGCTAGGCGCGCGTCACCGGGGTGCGCGCCTAAAGCCACCGGGCGGCTTCGCTCAAAAATTGTTATTTTCTTTTTCACGCGTATTGCGTGTAGGATTAAAAGCTGCTTCACTCAAGTTGCGAATGCCGGGACTGGGGGTCCTTGCGAAACGCACCTGAGCGCGCCCGAAGCGTGACGTTGCGTGTTTTCGTTCGGCAGGATTGCCGTTGCGATGAAGTAAGGCCGACGCAAGCGGCCTTCAGCTCCTGGTCCACATCAGCCGGCGCGTTTGCCAGGAGAGCGATATGGCGAAGAGAACACGCAAGACATTCCTACCCCAGCACCATCCCTTCAGGATGGGACGCAAGCGGCCGCTGGCGCGATACCCGCGCTTTAGTTTGCGCAATTATCTGATGAAAGACGTGGCGCCGCCTCCGGCGAGCTGCGATTACTCGTCGCAAGCGGCCAAAGCGCTTTTCCAAATGTATCTCAACGACAGGTTTGGCGATTGCGTCATCGCTGCCATCGGGCATGTGGTCGGGGTGCTGACCGCCGGCGCGGGCGACCAGTTCGTCTACACCGATGACCAAATCCTTCAGCTCTACGAAGAGATCGGCGGCTACGTTCCCGGCCATCCGAATACCGACGCAGGCTGCGACGAGCAAACCGCACTGAACTATTGGCAGCACAACGGCGCGCCTTCCGGCACCCACAAGATCGCTGGTTGGGTCGCGGTGAACGGCGCCGACCCCAACGAATATCGCACCGCGTTGTGGTTGTTCGAGAACCTTTATTTCGGTCTGGAACTGCCGGACAAATGGGTCAGTCCGATGCCGTCGAAACCAGGCTTCACCTGGGACGTCGCGGGTCCGCCCAATCCGGACAATGGACATTGCGTCGTCGGCGTCGGCTACAGCAACAAGGGCGTGAAGATTTGCACCTGGGGCATGCTCGGCACGCTCACCGACAAGGCCGTCGAGAAATACGCCACCACCACCGGGTCGGGCGAGCTTTACACGGTCATCAGTCAGGATGCGATCAACAAGGCGACGCAAAAGGCCCCGGCCGGCTTTGACTGGAGTCAGTTGATCGCCGACTTCGACTCCATGGGCGGCAACTTGGTGCCGCCGGCGACGCTGCGGCGCCGAAGAGCATGACGTGATCGGCGCTTTCGGTCAGCTCCCCGGGAGCATCCTTCCGCGATCGCATTAAAATTCTTAGTGGTTTCGGTGACGTAACATGCGAACCAACAAATACGCGGATGCCGATCTGCAGCGGCGCTCCGATCTCGCCACCAGTCTCAAGTACGGCGCGAAAGCGCCGAAGCCGCCCACGGTCGAAGGCAGCTACGCCGAGAATATTCCATTCCCGGCCGGACTGGGGCCAACGCCGAAGCCAATCACTCCGGCGCCGAAGCCGGACGATTCCCTGCCGCAAGCCAACGTGATTGCCATGATGGATACGGCAGCGGAGTCGGCCGCAATGGCGGACGTGCTCACGCCCGGCCACCGGCCAACGACGTGGTACCCGTACGCCAAGAATTTCACGACCGAGTTTCTGCCGCAGATCGGTCCGAATGGTCCGTCGCGCCAAAGTCAACGGCTCGGCAGCTATTTTATGACGCAGATCGGCAACAAGAAAGTCCTAGTCTACAAGACCGAGCTGCACATGCACGAAGATGCAAAAAAGCTCGCCAACGGCAGCTTCACGCTGCCGATCAAGGACGTGTTCAAACAGATGATCGCCGACGCCCAGCCCCAAGTGTTTCTGACCACTGGGACCGCCGGCGGCCTTTATTGCAGCATGCATCTTGGCGACGTGATGGTAAGCCGTGCGGCGCAGTTCTACTGCCAGAAGGACTTCGCCTCCGCACCGTTCAATCACCAAAAATACCAGTCGAGCTGGAACGTACCGATCAATGATCTGGCGGCCGCGGAAAGCCTGATGCAGGGATTCGCCGGCCATTTGACCGGCCAGAACGAACCGCGCGGCTCGCCGCCAAGCGCGGACTGCGCCTGTTCGGGGTCAGGTTATCCGACCAGCATCCATTTGGACGGCACCCACGACATTCCGGCTTTCCATCCGATCCTGACCACCGACTTCTTCGAGTTCGGCACTAGCACCAACAATCTCGAAAAGCTCGGCATGGCGGTGGAGATGGATGATGCCTGTCTCGGCTTGGCGTGCAGCGAATTGGCGTCGCCGCCGCGTTGGGCCTGCGTGCGCAACATGTCCGACCCTTGCATCAACGGCAAGCTGGGCGACCAACAACAGGAGAGTTGCGCCGAGTATTATTACACGAAGTTCGGCTACTGGACGACGGTGATGAGTGCTTTGACAACGTGGGCGATTATCGCCGGATCATGAGGCGCTGAAGGCAGTGCAGAACCGCGAGAGCACGGGTCTTTAGCGGCCGGTATCGGTTCAGTTAGGCCTGTCCTGGCGCCGCCGGAGCGAGTGATTTTAGCGTCGGGCCGGAAGGAGCGAAGAACGTCGTGCCGGTGCGCGGCGTCGAGAAATCGAGTAGCCGGTCGTAGGCATTTGGCGGGTCGCCGATGTACATGCGTTGCAGCATCTTCTCGATCACCCAGAGATATCGAGAGTAGCCGATGAAATAGGTACCAAACTCTCGTTGTCCCGGCCGACCAAACGGCATGTTGTCACGCAATATGTCGTATTCGTTACCGCCGGCGTCGACGATCGTCGCCAGCGATTTGTGCGATTTGCGCGGCGCATCATCGTCGTCGATTTCAACATTATCTATTTTCGTGCGACCGATGATTTTCTCCTGGAGCGGCGTTGGAACCTGCGCCCACGCGCTGAGATCGTGCAGATATTTCTGAACGACGACATAGCTGCCGCCCACGAAGTCCGGGTCTTCATCACCGACAAGCGCCGAGGCGGCCAGATCGAGGCCCGTCGGGTTAGCCGTGCCGTCGACAAAGCCGAGAAGGTCGCGCGCGTCAAAATAGCGGAAACCTGAAACTTCGTCGACGACGTTCACGGCGGCGCCGAGACTGCCGAGCAAAAGCCGTTCAAACTCAAAACACAGATCGGGCCGATCGGATCGGATATGGAAGAGAAGATCGCCGGGCGTTGACGGTGCCGCGTGGACTGGCCCTTTGATCGGGGCAAATGGCTTTAGCTCCCTCGGCCGGCTTTTGAAACTAAGGCGATCCCACAGATCGCCACCAATGCCGACCACACACGACAGCCGAGCGGGCAGATCACGAAATCCCACGGTCTTGACGAGATCGTCAAGTCCATTGAGCACGGAGCAGACGTTCGCAAGGGCGTCCCGTTCGCCCGCGAGCGTGACGACAAGAAAGATCGCCGCTCGCGACAGGGGCGCATCCACGCTCTGCGCATCGATCGGCACCCTGTCCCAATTCTTTTCCGGCATCCAAATGCTCCCGAGTCTGAGCTCTTATGCCGCGAATGGATGGCGGCACGTGCGGGATTTACCGATAGACCGCTTAGTCGAGCACGATCGTCGCCAGCGACTCCTGGCCCTTTCGCGCCACCTCGACTTCGAGCAGTGTGCCGCACGCGCTACAGGTGAACTCACGCAATTCGAGCTCGGTATGCAGCGTGAGGTAGGGGCTGAAAGTCCGTGGCGGCCGGAGCCGCCGCTGGGCGCGTGGCTTCCAATCCTGCGTCGCGGGCCCGAAGTCGGCGCCGCACAGGCAGCGGAAATGTTTACCGGTATCGATGGCGGGGTTGACCTCGGCGAGGCCCGTCGCAGGCGGGGGATCTGCCTTCGGCGTTTTTCCACCAAGCCGTTCGGCACGGATCGCTTGCCGGCGCGCGTGGGTCGCTTCAGCGTCGACGCCTCCGTCGTCGCGCAACACCACGCCGTAAATCTCGTCGGCGCGTTTCCGCGTGACGACGCCGTTCTTGACGTCGCGAGCGACGCGCGCCGGATCGCGGCGGATCGGATCGCCATAGCCGCCGCCGCCCTGGAACGAATAGGCAAAGACGTCGCCCTGATGGAGCCCGAAATGGCCGAGCTTGGATTCGAGGCGCTGCACGTTGCCGCCGGCCTCGAATAGATCGTGCATGCCGGTGTTGGCGTCGATCAATTCGCCGATGTCTTCGTTCGACTTGCGCAACAGGTGAAAGGCGCACGCGCCGGGCATGCCGCCGAACTGGCCGACTGAATTCGGCACCTGCACGCCGTGGCCGACCACCATGGTATGGAGTTCGTCAACATCGTGCGGCGTCACCGCAAGCGCTGTAGTGATGCCGCCGCGCATGGCGCCGGCGCCTTCGGTGTCGGGAACGAAGGAGCGGAACAGATAGAGGAAGGGACCCGACGCCTCGTTCGCCTCAACATTAGCGATCTGCGGCCGCGGAATCGAATAGTCGCCCGAGCCGTCGAGGCCGTCATGATCGATATAGGCGCCGCCACCGCCGGCCATCGAGTCCATCAGCAAGGTGCCGAACGGGCCGCCATCGCGGTCGCGGCCGCCCAGCGTCAGCACCGACATTTGTCCCTTGGTGACCGCCTGGCCCTCGGTCACAAGATCCGACACGCCCGCCACCATGCGCGATAGCGCGGCGACCGCGACATTTTGCACGACCCAGGCCGTAGAAATGGTTGCGCCGGAGATCGGCGCCGGCCAGCGCGCGTTGCAGATATTCGCCTCGGGCACTTTGATGGTCACGGGCTTGAGCACGCCTTCGTTCCAGCGGATGTCGGGCGCGAGGATGGGAAGAAGTCCGGTGAACAAGGCGCCGCGCAAGCCGGAGCGGGTGCAATTGATGAAGCCGGGCGCTTGCGGTGACGATCCTTCCATATCGAGGATCAGTTCGTCGCCGCGTTTGTGCGCGGCGACTTGGACTTGATAGAGCCGGTTGGCGTGGCCGTCGTGATCGAGGAAGTCGCGGGCGCGATAGGTGCCATCGGGAATGCGTTTGAGCCGCTCGCGCAAGCGCCGTTCGGAAGTGTCGATCTCGATCCGCATCACCCGATCGACCGTGTCGGCGCCGTAACGCTGCATCAATTCATGGAAGCGGCGCGACGCCACGTTGTTAGCCGCGATCATCGCCTTGAAATCGAGCCCGACCACATGGGGCAGGCGGGTCATGCCCATGATCATTTGCCAAATATCTTCGCGCAGCACGCCGGCTTCGACGATCTTTACGCCCGGCAGCAGCATGGCTTCTTGCTGCACGTCGGTGGCGCCGAACGCCCAGCTGCCGAGCGTCATGCCGCCGGTGTCGAGTTCGTGCGCGCACGAGCCGGTCCAGGCGATGCGCCGGCCGCGATGAAAGATCGGCATCACGATCGACACGTCGGGCTGATGAATCGCGCCGCGATACGGATCGTTGAGGATGAACATGTCGCCCTCATTGATCCCGGGATTGTCGGAAAAATTCTCGATGATCGAGTAGATCACCGTCGACATGGTGCCGGCGTGAAAGATGACCTGCGGGCCCATATTCACGATCGACCCGTCGGAGAGGTAAATGCCGACGTTGAAATCGGTGGCTTCGGTGACGACCGGCGAGCCCGAGACATTCTTTAGCGTGATCGCCTGTTCTTCGGTGATGGCTTCAAGTTTGTGACGGATCACCTCGAACGTGATCGGATCGATGTTGGTGTCGCGCGATTGGAGCGTGTTCATGTTGGCAACTCAGGTGAGGTCGATCGACAGATTGCCGGCGGCGTCGAGTCGCGCGGTTTGGCCGGGCCCGACATAGACCGTGGTCTCCGGGTGCTCGACAATGGCCGGGCCGAAAACGCCGAAACCGGCCGGCATGTCCGGCCACTGAAAAACGTCGGCTTCCGTCCATTTCAGCGTCGCCGGTTCGAAGATGCGGCGATGTGCGGGCTTCGGCGCTTGTAGCGCGCTGGGCTTATGGATCGAAGGCTTCTGAGTGCGGCCGACGGCGACGACACGGAAAGTGGTGAGTTCGATCCCGGCGAAACGAAAGCCCGCGCCCTTGCCGTAAACCGCTTCGTAGGATTGCTCGAACGACTCCACCAGCGCGCGGGCCGTCGCGGCGGTTACTTCGCCATCCGGCACCGAGACCATCAGGTCATGCGTCTGCCGCCGGTAGCGCATGTCGACTGAGCGGGCGAATTCGGATTGGGTACGGCTGAATCCCGATTGCTCCATGGCGGCAAAGCAGCGCTCCTGGAGCTCTGCAAATACGGCGTTGACGGCGGCATAGTCGAGGCCGTCCCACGGATCGCGCTCGCCGCCGCCCGCGCGCAACACCAATGAGCGCTCGGCCGATTGCTGAATGTCAGAGGCCAATGCGCCATAGGCGGAATGCGCCATGCTGGTTGCCGGAATGAGAATGCGCGGTACGCCAAGCTCGGCGCCGTAACCGATGCAATGGGCAGGGCCGGCGCCGCCATAAGCGAGCAATACGAAATCGCGCGGATCGTGGCCGCGTCCGATCGTGACTTCGCGCAACGTGTCCGCCATGTGTCCGTCGACCACCCGGCGGATACCGGCGGCGGCTTCTTCTACGCTCATGCCGAGCGGTTCCGCGATCTGCTCGCGGACAGCTTTGGTCGCGGCCTCAAGATCGAGCTTCATGCGGCCGCCGAGAAAATTGTCCGGCGACAGGATGCCGAGCACGAGATCGGCGTCGGTGACGGTGGCGCGCGTGCCGCCGCGTCCGTAGCAAACCGGGCCCGGCGCCGCGCCGGCCGAGTCCGGTCCTACGCGCAACAGACCCCCTTCCACCCGCGCGATCGAGCCGCCGCCGGCGCCAATGGCGCGGATGTCGATGACCGGGGTATTGAGATGAAACCCGCCGACTTCGTGGGTACCGGATACGAGCGCCTTGCCGTCGACGACCAAAGCCACATCGAAACTCGTGCCGCCCATATCGGTGGTGATGATGTTGCGGTGGCCGATCTCCTGGGCCAATTGCAACGACCCCATCACGCCGCCGGCCGGACCGCTCGCCACCAGCAACACCGGCTTGCGCGCGGCTTCGCTGGCGGGAACGACGCCGCCCGACGAATTGAGCACGTTGAAGTTGCCGCGGAAGCCGCGGTCGCGCAGCAGCGTCTCAATGCGGCTCAGATAATCGGCGACTTTGGGCGCGAGATAAGAGTTCAGCACGGTGGTGGCGGTGCGCTCGTATTCGCCGATGATCGGCGACACTTCGCACGACAGGCTGACATACGCGCCGGGGCGCATCTCGCCGATGATCTCCCCCACACGCTGTTCGTGCGCGGGATTGCGGAACGACCAGAGCAGCGCCACCGCGAAGGTTTCGGCGCCGGCGTCGGTTAACTCGTGCACCGCGGTGCGGACGCTGTCTTCGTCCAAAGGCACAAGAACGCGGCCCGATTGATCGACGCGTTCACGGACTTCACGCACCAGGCCGCGCGGCACGATCGGTTCCGGATAGCGGCGGCGGCTATAGCGGCCGAGATGCTCGACGGGAATGCCGGCGGTAAATCCCATTAGCCGTTGCAGCGCGAGCGTATCGCCGAAGCCGCGCGTTGCGATTAGCCCGGTCGTGGCGCCCGTCCGCTCGATCAGCGCATTGGTCGCTTGGGTGGTGCCATGGCCGAAGGCGGTGACTTTCGCCAGCAATTGCTCGACCGCGACGCCCTGCGTGGCCGCTACCAGCGCGATGGCATCGAAAACGCCCTTTTCCAACCCGCCTGGCGTGGTTGGCGCTTTGGCGGTGACAATGTTGCCGTTCTCGTCCATCAGAACGAGATCGGTGAAAGTTCCGCCTATATCGATGCCAAGATACATGGATGGGGACTTTAACGCTGCGTTTTGGGGCTGGCGCGCCATGAAGTCGGCGCTGGTCCAAAGATAGCCACAGCGATAGCATATTCATCCAGTAGGTGAGGGCGATTCGTGCGCAAAAACTCGAAAATAGGCGCGGGATTGGTGGCCGCGGCGGCGATCGCGCTGGGCGCCGGTTCCGCGCAAGTATTGGCGCAGACGCCGTTGAACACCCAGCCAAACCTGGCTCCGGCGGCAAGCGCTAAATCGCAAGCCAAATCGGAAGCCAAGGCCAAGCCGGCCGCCAAACCGGCCTCGACGCCGGAGTCGCGTTCGGCCGCGGCGCTCGCGCTCTCGGCGGACCCGGTATTCGACGAGGGCACCTATCAGCGCATCAAAGAGGCGTTGTTGTCCTACTCCGCCATTCAGGTGCGCGGCGGCTGGCCGGCGTTGCCGGTGGACGCCAAACTTGCGCCCGGGGCAAGCGGCCCTGAGGTCGCATTGCTGCGGCGGCGCCTTGTCATCAGCGACGACATGCCGCCCGAGCAAGAAGCGGGCGACATCTACGACGCAAGCGTCAGCGGCGGCGTCAGACGTTTCCAAATGCGCCACGGCCTGGAAGGGACTGGCAGCGTTGATGCGAAGACGCTGCGCGCGCTCAATGTCCCGGTCGTCCATCGCATCAAACAGCTCGAGGCCTCGCTTGAGCGTTTGCTCGGAATGGATTTCACTTTTGCCGAACGCTACGTCGTCGTGAACATTCCCGCCGCCTTTGTCGAGGCGGTCAGTCATGACAAGGTCGAGCGGCGCTACCGGGTGATTGTCGGCAAGGTCGACAAGCCGTCGCCGACGTTGACCGCCTACATCACGGCGGTCAATCTCAATCCCACTTGGACGGTGCCGCTCTCGATTACTAAAAACGAGATTTTTGCCCGGATGCGCCGCGACCCGACCTACATCTCGCGGATGCACATGCGCGTGCTCGGCGCCCGTGACGAGGAACTTGATCCGGGGTCGATCGACTGGTCGTCCGAGCGCTCGCCGAACTTTACGGTGCGGCAGGATTCGGGCGGCTTCAACGCGCTCGGCAATCTCAAGATCGACATGCCCAATCCGTATTCGGTCTACATGCACGACACCGATACGCGCCGATTGTTTGCCGACGACTACCGCTTCGACTCGCACGGCTGCACGCGCGTCGACAACGTTCGCGATCTTGCCGCCTGGATCCTCGAAGATGTCCCCGGCTGGAATCGCGCCGCGATCGACGCCGGCATTGCCGCAGGCGTACTGAAGATCGTCAACCTGCCGCATAAAATGCCGGTGGCGTGGGTTTATCTTACCGGCTGGGTGACGCACGACGGTACGGTGAATTTTCGCGAGGACGTCTACAAGCACGACGATTCGCTTGATCGGAACGCACTCGCCGACGCCGCGGCCGGAGGTTTTGTTGCGCCGGTGCCGCGCGACGTGAGGCAAGTCTCCAATCTCGACAGCCGCTAAGGCTTTCCTCCTCGCGATGACCGCGACCGCCCATGCGCCGTCCGCTCAAACTCCATCCGAACTCGGTCTGCACCGTCGCGGCGGGCATCGAGGTTGAAATCGCCCGCCCGGCTGGCGGTAGTCTCCTCTTGTCCTATGCCGTGACCGGCAGCATCGGCGATCTCTTGTTGCCGCCCACCGGCGCCCCGGCAAGGACCGACGAGTTGTGGCGGCACACTTGCTTCGAGGCTTTCGTGAAGGAAGCGGCAGGCGAGGACTATTACGAATTCAACTTTGCGCCGTCGACGCAATGGGCGGCGTACCGTTTCGACGGGTACCGCAGCGGTATGCACGCGGCAACCGAGATCGAACCTCCACAAATCGTCGGCCGATCGGTCCCGGAGCGCTATACGCTGCGCGCCACGCTTTCGCTGCCGGATCGGCAGCGCGATCGCGTCTGGCGTGTTGGCCTTGCCGCGGTGCTCGAGGAAACAAGCGGCAACAAATCTTTTTGGGCGTTGGCGCATCCACCCGGAGCGCCGGATTTTCATCACGCTGAGGGTTTTACACTTGAGCTTGCTAGCGGGTAGGCAGGTTTGTTGATAGGTTCGCGACGCCACTTGGCTCCTGAAGCCGGCATGAGAACGGACCACTCGACGTCGGCTTGCTGCCATTAGCGTCAGTCTTCCCGCGGAAATTCTGGCCATCATTTGCAAACCACCTTCACGCCCGAACAGCTCGCGCAACCGGAAATCGCCGAGGCCGACGGCATCCTGAAGACCTGCGTGCATTACGGTTTTTGCACCGCGACCTGTCCGACCTACGTTCTTTTCCGTGACGAGAATGATTCGCCGCGCGGCCGGATCGACCTGATCCGGGCGATGCTCGAAAAAGGCGGCCGGCCAGACGCCAAGACCGTGCATCACCTCGATCGCTGTCTTTCCTGCCTGTCCTGTATGACGACCTGCGCGGTGAAGGTGGATTATGCGCATCTGATCGATATCGGGCGCGCTTACATCGAGACCAATTACCGCCGCCCGGTTAGCGAGCGGGCCCTGCGGTGGCTGCTTGCTAGTGTGTTGCCCTATCCGCGCCGGTTCGCCGCGGCGCTGTTCCTCGCGAGGATGGCGGGCCCGATTGCCGGGCTATTACCGTCGCGGCTGCGCAATTTGATCACGCTGGCGAAAGAACAAAAATCACCGGGAGAGGTTTTAAGGCCCGCCGTCTTAGCCCCGACCGGTGCGAAGCGCAGGCGCGTGGCCCTGCTGCCCGGCTGCGCCCAGCAGGCGCTCAATCGAAATATCAATGCGGCGACGATCCGAATCTTACAGCGCCACGGCTGCGAGGTTGTCATCGCGCCCGGAATCGCTTGCTGCGGAGCACTGCCGTTGCATATGGGACGCTCGGAACAGGCCCGCGCGCTCGCGGCGGCGAACGTCGCGGCGCTCGCCGCGGACCTGGAGAACCTCGATGCCGTGATCGTTAATGCCTCGGGCTGCGGCACCACGGTCAAGGATTACGGTCATCTGCTCGGCAATGACAACGCACGCCGTTTCGCCGCGCTGACCAGAGACATAACCGAATTCCTCGCCGCGCTCGATTTGCCGCAAGGCAATGCCAAACCCTATCGCGTGGCCTATCATGATGCTTGCTCACTGCAGCACGGCCAGCGGATCGCGAGTGTGCCGCGCCAATTGCTGTCCCGCGCCGGCTTCAATGTCATCGAGGTGCCGGAGCGCCATTTCTGCTGCGGCTCTGCCGGCACCTACAATCTGCTGCAGCCGGAGATCGCGGCGACACTTGGCGAACGCAAGGCCGCTCATATCGGCAGCGTCGATCCCGATATCGTCGCCGCCGGCAATCTCGGCTGCATGGTGCAGATCGGCCGTTACACCAATTTGCCTGTGGTGCATACCGTCGAGCTGCTGGACTGGGCGACCGGTGGACTGGAGCCGCCTGTTCTTTCGCGCTGCAAGCTACGCGCACCGGTCGACGAGCCGAGCGCGGTCGCGCCTGACATCGCGGTGCCGTCGTCACCAGTCGACTCGAATGCCACCGCGATCTGGTGACCGTGCAGATTCTTGAATGAAGCGTCCGCTACAAGAGGCCAATCATGAGCGCAACCGATCTCGACTCGTTCTTCTCCGAAGTTTCCGCTGCGCTCGGCGCTGAGGGCATCAACCGTTCCGATGAAACAATTCTGCGCTATGGCGAAAATACGATGCCAGGCGGCGACAAGCCGCCGGCTGGCGTCGTTTATCCCGCCTCAACCGCTGACGTTCAGGCCATAGTCCGCGCCGCGAATGCCCATCGTGTAGCGCTTTATCCGATCAGCACCGGCAACAATATCGGTTTAGGCTCGCGCTCGGCGGCGACTGCCGGTCAAGTCGTGGTCGATCTCGGCCGCCGGATGAACCGCATTCTCGACATTAACGAAAAGCTGGCCTTCGCGGTCGTCGAGCCCGGCGTCAGCTACCAGACGCTTTATGATGAGCTGGTGCGGCGCGGCAACCGGCTGATGCTCGATGTCACCTCCGGACCGCCGCAGGGCGGCATGATCGGGAATGCGCTCGATAAGGGCGCCGGTTATTCGCCGTATTTCGATCATTTCGGATTTTCCTGCGGGCTGGAGGTCGTACTCGGTAATGGCGAAGTTCTGCGCACCGGCGACGGCGCGCTCGATGCTGAGGAATTGATCAACTGGCACACCTCGAAATACAGCTTCGGGCCGATCCTCGACGGACTCTTCACGCAGTCGAATTACGGCATCGTCACCCGCATGGGCGTGTGGCTGTTGCCGCGACCTCCGGCGCTTCGCTCATTCCACTTCACCTTTCCGGACGACGACGATCTGGAAGCGATCGTCGAGCTGTGCCGGCCGTTGAAGCTGTCGAATTTCGTGCCAACGCTGTTCCGGGTTTCGAACGATCTGTATCTCTGCGGCTCAGAGGGCGAGAGTCCGGAATATCGTGCCAGCCAAGGGCGGCGTGCCATCTCCGACGAAGGACGGCGAAAGCTGCGCGAAAGCCACGGCCTCGGTGCCTGGAATGTGTCCGGCGCCTTCTATGGACCGAGCGCCGCGGCTATGGAGCCGCAGATCCAGCGCGTCAGGGACATGTTCATGCAGAGCGGCAAGGCGCGCTACATCGCACACGAAGATGCTGCCGCGTTCCCGCCTTTGCAGGTCGCGATCAATGCATTTTCCGGAGTGCCGAGCCTCGGCGAGCTTGGTCTTCTGAAATGGCGGCCAGGCGGCGGCAATATCTGGTTCCTGCCAGGCACGCCGATGGAAGGCAAAGTCGCCAACGAATTCCAGCGTCTTTGCCGTGGCATTTATCAAGAATTTGGACTGGATTACACTGTGATGAATGTATGCAGCGCACGCTTTGCTCGCGGCTTGCATGTCATCACTTTCAACCGCGAGGATGCTGACGAGCGTCATCGCGCCGACGGGTGTTACCGCAAGCTGTCCGAGGCGGTCGGCGCCCGCGGCGTGTTCGTCGGTCGCGCACCAATCGACTATCACGACTTCCATATGGCGCAGACGATGCCGGCGTTTCGCGATGCTTGCGCGGCGATCAAAGTAGCTCTTGATCCAAACGGCGTCATCGCACCGGGGCGTTACGGAATCTCGGGCAAGGTCGCAAAGTAAACTCGTGCGATCGGAGCGCGAAGCGGCGGGCGCCTATTCGGTGCTCGAGCCGCCGCGCTTAAAGAAGCGATCGTATTTGAAGGCAACCACTATCAGCACCAGCGCGACGGCGCTCAGCGCATAGCTCAAGACGCCATAAGACGGCGGCAAAACTAGGCGAAGGGATTGAATGAGCAGCCCGGCGAAGGCCAAGATGAATAAAGCGGCCAGGCTTTTGAGGTTGCCCCGGACGTTCAGCGCCCATCCGGCCGCCATCAATATGCCGGCTCCGCAAAGACACCCAGCTGCGACCCATTTGAGGGAGGGGTCATGACTGAACTGGTACAAACATGCAGGAACGAAAGTACCGAAGAAGCAAAAAACACCCGCGGTGAAGAAAGGGCCTAAACGCCATATTCGTGCGCGCAAAGCACAATAGGCCATCCAAGCCGCTACGAGCGATAAGATGACTACCGCGAGCCAGGGCGATCGCATTTTAAAACTTTAGATTGTGGGGCGCTAAAGGACTATTAAACGGTATCTGTGTCGTCGATCCAGCGGCCGGCACTGCCGGTGCAAGGCCCAGGTGTTTGCTGCGGCAACGGGTCGGTTGTTCGCCGCCTCAATCGCTCCGTAAAGCCTGTTTAACTCGATGAGATCGAACGCCAAATAACGGAGATCGGCGATGGCGGCTGGACGGTCCATGGTTGCATTCGCTATTTGCGCTATCGAAATATTAGGCTTGATGGTGGTCGCGCGTGCGGAGGAACTAAAATCCGCGGTGCTGGCGCGCATCGTGGTGACTGGAGAAGGCAGCGTTCGCACGCCGCCGGATTACGCGGTGATCAGCGGCGGCGTTACAATTCGGGCGAAGACCGCCAAAGAGGCGGCCGCCGCCAACGCTAAACTGATGACGGCGTTGGCGACAGCGCTCCGCGACACTGGCATTGCGCAGGAAGACATCCAGACCTCCCGCTATTTGGTTGCGCCGGTATATGCGCCGCCGCAGCAAAATACCGAAGCAAAACTGACCGGGTTTTCCGCGTCTAATCGAATAAGCGTGAAGGTACGTGACATTGACAGCGTCGGCGACATTATCGATCGGCTTATCGGCGCGGGCGCGACTGATATCGGCGGCGTGCACTTTATGCACTCCGACATGTCAAGGATACTCGATGAGGCGCGACAGGCGGCGATGACCGACGCTCGGCGCAAAGCGCAAATTTACGCAGAAGCGGCCGGTATTCATCTCGGCAACGTCGTTTGGATAACCGAAGATCCAGCCTACACGCCGCCCTATCCGATGGCCGCGGCGCGCGTCGCCGCGGCAGCGCCAACACCGATCGCCGCCGGCGAGGACACTTTACGAGCGCAGATTACCGTCGGCTTCGAGATTGCGCAGTAGGGTCTTCCAGAACGCGTTGGCGGGCCGTTTACCAAAAATATCGCAAGGTGCCGGAGCCAGCGTAGGTCTGGGCGCTTGGTGCGAATTCGCCGTCGAATTTCACCAGCAAGGTCCAGCGCGGTGTGAAGAAGAATTCGGCCCCCGCCGAGGTCAATGCCGAGTCGTGGGGGATTGGCGCGCCGTTGACGACGAAGGTGCTGCCCGGAAGCGATTCAAATGCCGCGCTCAGCGCTGGGTCGCTGACGAAGTCATGGGCCCAAGCAAGGCGGCCGCGAAGCAGGACCGGAATGCCGCCGACGACGGCGGGATTGTCGAAGCGACTGCCGAGCTCGGTCCTGGTATCCGTTGCATTCATGGCGGCGTAAGAAAGCCCGAAGCCGCCGCCGGTCACATCGGTTTCGCTGTAATTCGGCGTATGGAAGGCCTGCGCCTGTACCGCCGCATAGGGGCTCACTCCGAGCGTCGGCAAGACTGCATAGCGATAGCCGCCTTCGATGCGCCCGCCATAGCTCTGCGCATCGAAGTTTGCCCTCAGGACGTCGCTCATGGTCCCGCGGTTGATCGTCATCCACTGATTGGCAAAGGCCAAAGCGCCGCCGAGATAGGCTGGACCCGATCGAGTGATCCCGTAAACACCGCTCTGGAAGGCATCGCTCCTCCCGGTTCCCATGCCGCCGGCAAGACCCCAATTGGTGCCGCCGCCGCCAAGCGCAAAACCGACAATCGTATCGGGCGAGTAGTGGTAGTCCATGCCCGCGGCAAAGCCGAAGGTTTGTGCGGCTAGACTACTCGATCCGGCGGCTGGATCGCCGGCACTCGTACTGGCCCCGCCATAGCTCGCGGCCCACGCGGTCCAGCGCTGCTGGAAGGCCGGCGCCGGCGGCGCCTTCAGTAGGCCGGCGTAAGCCATCGCCACGTCCGGCGGCAGGACGGTTTGCGCATCGGGCGCGAAGCTCATGGCCGCACCGCCGCCTACCGCGCCGGAGCCAAGCCGGCCGTCGACAAACGGATCGAGCATCAGGTTCAAAAACTCGTCCGTCAATCGGAACGCGGCCACCTCGCTCCCAGTTGCGACCTCACCGTCAAGGTGCATCAGCGTATTGGCGAGGGCACCCCCGGTCTGCCCGAATATCTGCAGGAAATTCGCCGGCAATGTGCCGCCACCGTTGAAATAATTGTCGAGCGCGGCCGCGACGCCGCGCTCGTTGCTGGTAAGACCGTTCAACGGCAGCGCGGCGGTGATATTCAAAAACACATCGGTGCCTGAATAGCTCAAGCCGTCAACAAACCCGGCGGGCAAGTTGAAGTTGGCCAGCGTCGCAAAAGTGCCGTTCAACCCGCCGCCGGCGTGTAGGATATCGTATTGTTTGATCACATAACCGCCGGGCGAGAACTGCGCGGTGACTGTTGCGCCGGAAAGCGTTGCAACGCCGGACACGGTGGCGCTCGTCGCGCTCGATGGATTGATTTGCACCAGATAAATTGCGCCGGAGGCGAATGCGAGATTGCCGGCAATGGCGAGCGACGTGCCGGGCGAGCCAACCGCACCCGGCAAAAGAGCGCCGCCGGCGTTTATATGAACCGCACCGACAGTGCCGGTGCCGGTCAGCGTCGCTCCGCTCGCCACTATAGTCAGGCTCGAATCGGCGATCGAACCTGTGACATCGAGTACACCGGCATTGATGTTGGTCGGGCCGGTATAAATGTTATTGCCGGAGAGCACCACAGTGCCACCGCCGCTCTTCGTTAGCGTGCCACCGCCGGCAAGCACGGCGGAGACGGTTCCAACTTGCACGCCGAACGAAGAGCTTCGCAGCGTACCATCTTCGATGGTACCGCCGGACAAGGTCAGTGCACCGGTCGTCTGCGTTGTGCCGCCGAGATCGAGAACGCCGCCGGACACGCCAAGCGTGCCGCTCGGAGCGCCAAGTGTGCCGGCGCCGGAGAGCTGCAGCGTTCCGGCCGATATTGTGGTGCCGCCCGAATATGTGTTGGCGCCGGAGAGAACCAGCGTGCCCGGCCCGAGCATACCGAGGAAGCCAGGCGTCGCGCCATCGCTGATGACGCCGGAAATGGTTTGGGTCGTGCCCGCCGGCGGCGTGAAATTCGGATCGCCGGAAACCCGGAAATTGTTAGCGAGAGTGAAATTTGAGCCGCTCATAAATGATAGCGTGGTGTCAGGGGCGAGCGACACAAAGCCGGGACCGAACGCCTCGTTGTTGCCGGCAATGAGGGTGCCGGAACTCACGATGGTAGCGCCCGTGTAAGTATTCGCCCCGGTGAGGGCGACCAGGCCGCTGCCGATTGTCAGGCCGAAGGGACCCGAGATCGAGTTGGAGATTATCCCGCCGCCTGCTTCGAGCAACCTGGTTGCGCCGTAGAGCACGGTGGGCAAGTTGCTGATAAAGCCCGCCGGCAGGTTGACGTTGCCGCTCAGGGCGAGCGACGGCGTTACTTGTCCGAATGCGCTACTGACCGTCCCGTTCCAACGATAGCCGACATAACCGTTGATCGGATCGTAGATATAATCGAACCCCGCATAGAACTCGCGGCCCGTGTTCAGGAAGGCCGTCGTGCTGGCGCCATTTAGGCTGACCGAATTAGGCTGCAAGGCATTGCCGCTGCCTCCGGTTGTGAATGTATAGAACGCTGGCTGCGGAGCTGTTTGACCCGGCAGGTAAATTTGGACTGTCGTGTTAGGCGCAGCGCAAGTGGCAGTGTTGCAATTGCTCGACGTGGTTGTGATCGAGGCACCCGGCGCTGGGGTTAGGTAAGCGTAGTTGATGCCGCTGTCCGGCAGAATGCTGCCGCTGCTCCGCTGGCCTCCCGCTAATACCGTAAGCGGCGCCCCCAACCAAGCCGGCGCAGCCTGAGGCGGGTTGTTTGCCGTATTCGGCAGTAACTTCACGAAGGCAAAGTTGTTGGTGGCACTCGAGGACAGGCCCAGAGTGACGCCGCTATCGGAAATAATGTAGCCGGGCGCGAGGCTACTGATCGGCTGGCCTGAGGCCAGCGAAACGATATTGATGAATGGATTGGTGTTGTTGTAGGGCGCCGGGGGTTGGGTTGAACTCGATCCACGATCGAAACCGATCCCCATATACGCGACGTTGGTCGGGTGCGGATTCGCCACGCAGGTTGAATAACCCGACAGGCAGGTTTCGCTCGTCACATCCAGCACCGTGACCCTTGCTGTCGCAAGTGGCGTGCTGCTGTTTTCATAAATGACGACGTTCGTCAGGTAGAAACTGCCGTGTTCAACTTTTCCGCTGCTGGTATAGGTTTGAGTTCCCTGCCCGACATAGACGTCGTTTGGCCCGGGCGTAAAGAAGTTGGAAGAAACGACGATCCCGGTCGATCCGGTATCCATGACGAATGGGGTTGGACTTGAGGCACTGCCCAGGGCGAGGTCGACACTCGCGGCCTTGGTCGGGCTCATGGCGCCGCCGACGAATGGGATCGTCGGGAGGCTGGTGTCGCCGTTGTAAAGGTTCCAGCTCTGAGATTGAGCAGCAACCGTCATTGCCGCGAGCAGCCCTATACCCAAGACGGCGCCGTGCGACCTTCGCCTGATCATTGATTGTGTCTCGACCAGAATATCGTCGAGCCGACGCCGGCTTCGCCTTTTGCTGCCGATGCGCCGAGGAGCCACATCAAATTTTCAGATTGGTTATGTGGTAACCGATGGCGCTACCGTCATCTTTTTAAGAAAAGGACACGTCAACACACGGCTGCTTAGGGCAACACGCGGACGCATCACGATCAGCGCTAATGAGAAGACTAGTAGGATGCGAAACCATTGATTCGCACAACCGCAAATCCATCCCCTGGCGCGAGATTATTGGCGTTTTTTAGATTGCGCCGGAATAGGCGGACTAGGTATTGGCACTTATGAAATTCGGCATTGACCGCCTCGTCGCCGATCCGCCGTTGCGCGCGCCGCTACGTGGCCGCCGCGTAGCGTTGCTGGCCCATCCGGCGTCGGTCACCGTCGACCTGACGCACTCGCTTGACGCGTTGGCGGCGTGCGGCGATGTCGCATTGGCCGCCGCCTTCGGCCCGCAACACGGGCTGCGCGGCGACAAGCAGGACAACATGATCGAGTCGCCGGACTTTCACGACCCGGTGCACCACATTCCAGTCTTCAGCCTATATGGCGAGGTCCGCAAGCCGACCGACGCGATGATGGATACGTTCGACGTTATGCTCGTCGACCTACAAGACCTGGGCTGCCGCATCTATACGTTCGTCACCACGCTGCGCTACGTGCTCGAGGCGGCGGCGCGGCACGGCAAGGCGGTGTGGGTGTTGGATCGGCCCAATCCGATCGGCCGGCCGGTGGAAGGTCTGACGCTGCGCGAAGGCTGGCAAAGTTTTGTCGGCGCCGGCGCGATGCCGATGCGGCACGGCTTGACGCTCGGCGAACTCGGTTCGTGGTTTGTCAAAACGCTCAAGCTCGATGTCGATTATCGCGTCGTCGAGATGGAGGGCTGGCAGCCCGAAACCGCGCCAGGTTTCGGCTGGCCGCTTGGTGAGCGCGTCTGGCTCAATCCCAGTCCCAACGCGCCGAATTTATGGATGGCGCGGGCTTATCCCGGCACGGTGATGGTCGAGGGCACGACGCTCTCGGAGGGTCGCGGCACCACGCGGCCGCTCGAAGGCTTCGGTGCGCCCGATATCGACGCCCGCACCCTTATC
>Ga0209169_10000311_pt1 | contig 29459 bp, 21 predicted proteins | sample HubBroMetageWRM4_FD_188346 | JGI IMG/M metagenome (GOLD analysis project Ga0209169, IMG submission 188346) | Warmed soil microbial communities from the Hubbard Brook experimental Forest, New Hampshire - Hubbard Brook CCASE Soil Metagenome WRM 4... | ecosystem: Environmental > Terrestrial > Soil...
CCAACGGTGTCGAGCGCCGTCGCGAGCCGGTGCAAGTGGTAACTGCGTACATGGTCATGCGTGCCGTCCTGCATCTCACCTGCCTTGCGGGGTCGGCACATTGTCGGTGCGGGCAGGCCCACCTTGTCAAGCCCGCCCGCGGGGCGGAAAGTCAGCGTTCGGCCGCTCCGTACTCTGGGTAACCGCCGTATCCATCGCTCCCGTACGGGTCTACAGGCGCGTATCCCGCAGGGTTTTCCGGTGTGGCCGGATAGCCGTCCGGCGGGTAACCCGCCGGGTTGTGCTGTCCGTAACCGTTCCGGTAATCGGGCTCAGCCGCGCCGGCCTGGTGCGGCTGGCCAGCCTGGGCCGGGGTCCCGAGGTAGCCGGAACCCTCCGGCGCCGGCAGGCTGCCGGAAACCGGCGCCGAGTGGTGCCAGTAGCCATTTCCGTTCTGGGCCGTACCGCCCGGTGCTGCGGGCGGCGGGTACTGCTGTCCGTGGCCATTGCCGGGCATGGCGGGGTAGCCGTTGTAGCCGGAAGGTGGGGCCTGGTGGCTGTCGGGCGTCACGTAGCTGCCGTATGGGTTGCCCGACGCCGGGGTTGCGGGCGAACGAGCGGGCTGCGTGGCGGCGGGACCGGGCGATCCATTCGCAGCCGGTGCAGGGTAGGGGTTCCGGCCGGACAGCGGGTCGGGCCCGTACGCACGACCGTCATCCATGCCGTATTGCGGCGCCGGATGCTGCGCGGCGGGCGGCGGAGCGGCCCGCCGCCCGCGGCCAGGCTCGTCGGCGGCCGGGCGCTGGGGGACAGGGCCCCGGGCGGCAGGGCTCTGCGGAGCAGGGTTCTGCGGAGCAGAGTGCTGGCCGGAACGGTGCGCGGCAGATGGCTGTGCCGTGGGTGGCGTGGGGTACTGGGCCGTCGGGTACTGGGCCTCCGGGTACTGCGCTTCCGGATACTGGGCCGTCGGGTATTGCGCCTCCGGGTACTGGGCCGTGGGGTACTGGGCGGCTGGGTACTGCGCCGTGGGTGAGTCGTAGCTCGGGCGCTGCGGCGTGGCGGCGGGGTACGGCGCCGGGCCGCGGGAGCCGCCCGGTGGCGTGTCGGCCCTTCCGTTGCGGTACGACCTGCTGTCCGAGGCCTTGATCGCCGGGAAGGACGGACTCGTCAGAGGGTCGTCGTCGAGAGGAACGGGTCGCGGCCTGCGGGCGGGCGGAGCCTGCGCTGCAGGCGGGGCCGCTGCGGGCGGGGCCGCCGGGATGTCGCGGGGCCGTCCCTGCCGGGCAGGCGCCGCCGGCGGACGGGACGGGACGGGCGGGCCTGGCGGGACGTCGCGGATCGCCGGCATCGGAAGGCTGGCCGGCCCGACATCCAGGTACCTGCCAGGGTCCCGGCCGGGGGCGTCGAGGAAACGCTGGCCACGATCGCTGGCTGGCGCTGCTGCTGGCGCTGCTGGAGGCATCTGGCGGCTGGCCTGACCCGGGTCGCCGTTCTGGCTGGCCGGAGGCCTGCGGTGGTGCTTGCTGCCCCGGTCGCCGTTCGAGGCCGCCACGGGACGCTGGCGCTCCTGAGAATGGTCAACGGGAACGGGCGCGGGAGCGAAATCCGTCCTGCCCGTCGCCGCTGTGAGCTCGGTATCGGCGGGCTGAGGCCCCCGGACTGGAAGGCCTGTGACGGGATCCCGCCGCGGAGCCCCGGACGGTATTGGATTGCGTACCGCCATCGTCTCGGGTTCCGGGTCCTGGCCGGGCCCTGCGGCCGAGCCGCCCCGGTGCGCGGCGGGACGTGATGGCTTTGGCTGCGTCCCCGAGGTCATGGGCTTCGACGAGGCCAGCTCGGCCCAGTAGTCGACGTCGGAGAGCTGATCCCACTCGCTGCTGTCCCACTCCGCGCTGTCGCCGGAACGCCGGCGGGCGCGGGCGGGCGCCGGGCCGTCCTGCCGCTGCTGCGTGCCGTCGTCGGGGCGACGCCGCTTCTGCGGCCCGGACGCGGCTGGCGTGCTGCGGGGATCATCGTAGGACCGCCCGCCACGCTGGTCGAGGCCCTGGTCCGTGTCGTAGCCGCGCCCCGGTGACTGGTCATGGCGTTCGTCAAAGCCACGGCCGGAACCGGCCGAGCGGGACCCGTTGCCCTGGTGCCGGGCCGCTGAGCGCGCTGATGCCGGGCCTGCGGCGGGCCCTGGATTCCGGCCGGTGCGGGTCGGCTGGCGGCTTGCCGATTCCCCGCGGCGATAGCTCGGATCGCGATCGTCCTGACCGCGCGTTCTGCTCCGGCCATCGCGCTGATCGGCGAACTCGTCGGGATCCTCGGTTCTCATGTTCCGCACTGCCACAATGACAACGACGAGGATTACGGCAACTACGACTGCCAGGACGAGAACGAGCTTAGTCATCGCACCATCCAACTGGCATGGCCTCGTAGAGTGGCGCAAGCGGGACGCACGCGGCCATCAACGCGGGTCTTTCCCCTTTTCGCGAGCACCCAGGGATCAGCAGGGATCTACAGGGATTTATTCGTGACTGTCACTGAACTGTGATTCTGTCGGACCGCTATAGCCCTTGTCATGCGTTTCGAGAAGTTTACCCAGGCGTGTCCACACACAGTACTCGTGTGGTTACGGATCGACAGTGACCTGCAGCCTGCCGCGCGCGAGCGCGTGCTCCGCAATCGCGGACCAGGCCGCTGTGAGGCTGGCTCCTCCTTTCAGCTGCAGCGGCGCGTTCAGCGCGTAGATGCTGAACCGGTACTCGTGGCTGTGCGCCGGGCAGGGCGGGCTATAGCCTACGGCGCCCTTGCTGTTGTCCGCCACCTGTGCGCCGGGAGGGAGCCGGCCGGCCTGGATATCGCGTGTTGCCGGGCTGATGTTGAACACAATCCAGTAAATGTAGGGGCTGATGGGCGCATCGGCGTCGTCCATGACCAGCGCCAACGCCCTGGTGCCGGCCGGCGCGCCCGACCAGTCGAGCGGCGGGGTCTCGCCCGCGCCATGACAGGTGTACAGGTGCGGGATTGGCACGCCCTGGCCGAACTCGGGGCTGGTGACGGTCATCTTCAGCGGATCGTCCTGCGGCAGCGCCGCAGGCCCGCTGAGCAGGCCGCAGCCGCTGAGCATGATGGCAGCCGCGGCCGCTGCCGCGGCCCGCAGGCCCGCACGGCCAAGCACGCGATCACACCGGCCCAAGCACGCTCACCTTGCCCGTCGCCCAGTTCGCCTCGGTCGGTGATCCTACGCTGTCCCAGCTGGCAGGGGCCTGCGCAGCGAAGAATGGCCGCCGCGGGGACCGTACCTGCCCGGTATATCCCGGCGGGGACTATGGGAGCCCTGGCATGACCCGACATGCGTGGGTGCGGCATTGTCGACAAAGTAAGTAGATTTGTCGACAATGCCTTCCGGCACATTGGCTGGCTGCTGCGAGACGAGTCGGCCGGTAAATCCGCTGGGCCCGGTCGGCCTGGTCACTGCGCTTGCGCCGGTCGGCCGCATGGAACAGCGTCAGCGTGCCGGCTGGGCAGGTTTGGCCATGGCGGCTGCAGCGCATCGGCCTCGTGATGGCACCGTCGTGATGGCACCGTATTGATAGCACCGTATTGATGGCACCATCGATGACTTCATTCCCCGTATGCGGCGGTAATCCGCTGTAAAAGCAGATCCATAGAGCTGATCGTCAAGAACCGCTCTGCACCGCCGCCGATAACCGTCAGGAGGGGCCGACGGAATTCGGAATTCGGCCGCCTGGTCCTCCGGTCCGTCGGGCTGACGCGAGTCCGTCGGGCTGACGCGAGTCAGTCGGGCTGACGCGAGCTGCCGAACATGATCTCGTCCCAGGACGGGACCGACGCGCGGCGGGACCGGCCGCCAGCGGCCTTGCGCGCCGGGCGCTCCCGCGCGGTGCGTTCCCGCGCCTGGTCGCCGCGCTCGTCGGCCGCTGCCGCCGTGTCGCGCTCGGCGGCCCTGCGCTCGGCGTCCGCTTCCCTGGAGCCCTGCCCGCCCACGGCCGGCCGGCCCGGCGGGACGGACGGTCCCGGGGCGGCCGCCGGCACCGGCGGGGCGGCGGCGCGCTGTTCGGGATGATGCGCCGCGAGCCCGCCAAGCCGTGGCGCGATCGGCGTCACGGTCGCCGTCGCGGGAGCGTGCGCGGAAACGGGGATATCGGGAAGCTCGTCCGCGGGCAGGCACAGCCGGGCGGCCACATCGTCGTCTGGTGCGATGTGCCGGCGGCGCGGATCGAAAATCCACTCGGCGACCTGCGTCCGGCCGCCCGCGGTGAACGCGATCTCCACCTGCCAGTTGCCGTCGGGCCGCTTCCTCGAGTCCCACCGGGCGTCGTCGGCGGCCGCGCCCAGCTCGGTGAGCCGCTCGGCCACGATGTCACCGAGCCGTGGCCCCGGCCCCGAGTCCCCGGGGCTGCGAACCGTGGCCCGCTGTGCCTCCTGGGCCCGGTACTCGCGTTCGGCGAGGACGGGGCCCTCGAAGCGGCGTATCCGCTCGATCGGTAGTCCCGCCGCATCAGCGATCTCGTCGGCAGTCTCTCCGGCGCGGATCCGGTCCTGGATCTCCTTGGGTCGCAAGGGACTCTCCACTTCGATTTCGTACTGAGCGAGCCGGGAGAACTGGCCGCGAGCCACGGTCCGCAGGCGGTCATCGATGGGCAACATGAAACGCCCGCCCCGTCCCGGCACATCGAGGATGGCGTAACTGCCGTCCTCGCTGACTGCGACGAGGCGCAACTCGTGCATTGGCGTCCCTTCCGCGCTGCCCGGCCGCGCGGGGGCGTAGCTCGGACCTACCCCCGCACGAGTCTGACGGTTGGGCCCCGTCCTGGCCAGCACCTCGCCCGGCATGTCCCGCATGAGCATGTCTTATTCGTGTCCTGGCCCTCGGTCGCCCGAGGCAGGCACGCGCTCGCAGCGTATTGAGGCCAGCCCGCGGCAGGACGCGGAACGCCGATAATCGCCGCCCGCAAGGCGGCCTGGCCAGGCCGGGCCAGCAGGCGGGCCGTTGCCGTAGACTCAGGGAAAGATGTTCGGTAACAGAAGTATTTTGACAGAGCCTCCGCGGCCGGAGGTGATCCGGCGCTATCCGCGTGCGCCATGGCTCGCCGTGGGTGTGGTCTGTTTCGGCGCGTTCATGGGCCAGCTTGACGCGAGCATCGTCACGCTCACGTTCCGCCCGATGCAGCACGAGTTCGGCGCGCCGCTCGCCGCCGTCCAGTGGGTGTCGCTCGCCTACCTGCTCGCGCTGGTGGCCTTGCTCGCCCCGGCCGGCCGCCTCGCCGACGCCGTAGGCCGCAAGCTCGTCTACGGCTACGGCTTCATCGTCTTCACCGCCGCATCCGCCGCCTGCGGGCTCGCGCCCTCTCTTGGCCTGCTGGTCGCGTTCCGCGTGGTGCAGGCCGCGGGCGCGGCGATGCTGCAGGCCAACAGCGTCGCGCTGGTGGCGACCAGCGTGCCCCCCGCCCGGATGCGCTTGGCGCTCAGCGTGCAGGCGGCGGCCCAGGCCGTCGGGCTCGGGCTCGGGCCAACCCTGGGCGGGCTGCTGACTCAGACAGCCGGCTGGCGCGCGGTCTACTGGATCAACGTGCCCGTCGGCTGCATCGCGGTGATCGCGGGCCGCTACCTGCTGCCCCGGACCAGGCGGCTGAGCCGCGCTGACTCGTTCGACTGGCCGGGCGCGGCGCTGCTCGCTGTCGCCACCAGCGGGCTGCTGCTCGTCATGTCCGCCGCCGGGGGCCTGGACCTGCCCGGCTGGGCGACCGCGAGCCTGGCCGCCGCCGCGCTGGCGGCGGTGGCGGGGTTTGCCGTTCGCTCGGCGCGGGCGCGCTTCCCGCTGATCCCGCGGGCCCTGCTGCGTTCCGGCCGGCTGGCGCTTGCCCTGGCTGGGGCGATGCTCGGGTACCTGACGCTGTTCGGGCCGCTCGTGCTGCTGCCGCAGGCACTGGCGGGCACGCCGGGTGGCGTGCTGCGCGTCGGGCTGCTGCTTTCTGCGCTGCCTGCGGGGTTCGGTGTGGCCGCGATCGGCGGCGAAGCGCTGCTCCCGGCGCGGCTGAGCAACCGGCAGCGCGGCGTTGGCGGCGCACTTACCTGCGCCTTTGCTCTTGTTATGCTCGTCTTCATGCCGATGTCGCCGAGCTGGATCGTGCCCATGCTGGCAATGGCCGGGCTGGGCCTGGGCGTCTTCGTCCCCGCTAACAATGCCGTGATCATGCGCACGGCGGGGCCGGGCTCCGCCTCGGTGCTCGGCGGCCTGGTCAACATGGCGCGCGGGATCGGCACGACGCTCGGCATAGCGCTGATGACGGTGTGCCTGCACCTGGCCGGGGCGGGTCAGGCCGGACGGCCCGATGCCGCGGCCGCCCTGGCGGTGCTCGCCGCCGCGGCCGCCGCCGCCGCGCTGATCGCCGCGACCATCCGGCCGCTGGGCGCCGTCCCGGGCCAGGCTCACGAGACGGGCCCGTCCGGTGCCTTCGGCTGAGCCGGCCGTGGTCGCGGAGCCCTCCGGGGCCCGCCCGGATCCCCTGGGACTCGAGATCGCCGACGTGGTCTCGCGGCTGCGCCGCGCGATGCGCCGGTCGGCCCGCGCCGCCGGGCGGGACGGGAAGCTGCCGGGCGGGCTCTCCGTCGCCCAGCTGGAGCTGCTCTCCTGCGTCGCCGACAATCCCGGCGCCCGGCCGGGCCAGCTGGCGCGGCTGCTCCGGCTGGCGCCGAGCTCGGTCGCCACGCTCGTGTATGGCCTGCGCCGGGCCGGCCTGGTCAGCAGGACCGGCGGGCAGCTGGACCGCAGGACGGCGTCGCTGGAGCTGACGGCCGAGGGGACGGCGGTGGTCGGCCGCTGGCAGGAGGTCAACGAGCGCATCCTGCAGGCCGCGATCACCAGCCTGGGTCCGGCCAGCCGGGGCGCGCTGGCCGCCGCGCTGCCCGGGCTCCGGGAGCTGACCGGGGCTGTCGACGCGCTGGCCGACGACCCGGGCGTCGACCTGGGCCCGCCGGGCTGACCGCGGCGCGGCACCGGGTTACCTGCATCGCCTGCCCGCGGGTCTCCCGTAGGCTCTCTCACTATGCGTATCGACGCGACCTTCAGCGCCATCGGGCGCTTCGCCGTCCGGTTCCGCTGGCTCGTCGTCCTCGTGTGGATCGTCGGCGCGATCGCGGCGGCCACCCAGCTGCCGTCGCTCGCCAACGTGTCGCAGCCCAACAACAGCAAGTTCCTGCCGGCGAGCGCGCCCAGCGAGCGAGCGGCGGTCCTGGCCCAGCCGTTCGGCACCGCGGGCCTGCAGCCGATCCCGGTCGTGGCGGCGCGCACCAGTACGCCGCTTACGCCAGCCGACGAGGCGGCCATGGCGTCGCTCCAGGTCCGGCTGAAGTCGGTATCCGGTGTCGCCAAGGTCCTGGACGCCGGGATCTCCCCGGACGGGCACGCGGAGCAGCTCGTGGTGCTGGCATCCCAGCTGAACGGGGGGAACCCGGACGCCGCGTTGAACCTGGTGGACGCGCTTCGAGGCAAGATCGCGAGCGCCGGGCTGCCCGCCGGCCTGCAGGTGCACCTGGCCGGTGACATCGCCACGGCCGTGGATCAGCAGAAGGCGTCGGGCTCGACCGGCAACCAGGTCGAGGACCTGTCGCTGCTGTTCATCATCGTCCTGCTGGTTCTCATCTTCCGGTCGCTGTCGCTGGCGCTGACCACGCTGATCCCGCCGCTGCTCTCGGTGACGATCTCGGGGCCGCTGGTCGCCGAGGCCGCGGCGCACGGCCTGCAGGTGTCCTCCCTGGCCCAGTTCCTGATGATCGTGCTGGTGCTCGGGGCAGGTACCGACTACGGGCTGTTCCTCGTGTTCCGGGTCCGCGAGGAACTGCGCGCCCGCCAGCACGAGACGGCGGGCGAGCGTTACCCGGGCGCGCGCGGCCTGGGCGGCAGCGTGGCCCGTGACCTCTTCCATGCCCGGCCGTCGGCCCAGGAGGCCATCGTCTGGTCGGTCACCAAGGTCGGCGAGTCGATCGCGTTCTCCGGCGCGACCGTGATCGCAGCGGTGCTCACGCTGCTGCTGGCCAGCTTCTCCTTCTACTCCGGCCTGGGCGCGCCGTTCGCGATCGCGGTCGGCGTCACGCTGCTCGCCGCGCTGACCCTGCTGCCCGCGCTGCTTTCGATCCGCCTCTCGCTGCTGTGCATCAAGCGCTCGGTGTTCCGGAGCATGTTCGGCCGGCCGAAGCTGCTGCCGTGGAACATCCAGGGCAGCGGGAACCCCGGTATCTGGGGCCGGGTGGCCGGGAGGATCGTCCGGCACCCGCTGCCCACCCTGCTCGCCGGGGTGATCTTCTTCGGCGCGCTCGGGACCGCCGTCTTCGGCTACAAGGCCGCCGGCTTCGGCGGCAGCAGCACGCCGCCGGCGGGCAGCGACTCCGCCTCTGGCCAGGTGCTGCTGACCAAGTACTTCCCGCAGTCCGCGGCGAACCCGACCAGCCTGATCTTCCGGTTCAGCACCCCGGTGTGGCAGGACCCGGCGCCGCTGGCCAACGCGACGGCCCAGCTCCGGGCCAGCGGCCTCTTCAAGCAGGTCACCGGTCCGCTCAATCCGGTCGGGGCGACGCTGACGCCGCAGCAGTACTCCCAGCTGCATGCCGCGCTCGGCCCGGCCCAGACGCTGCCCGCCGTCGCACCCGCGCACGGCGCCGTGCCCGCCATCGGATACGACATCTACCGCGCGACCGCCAACTACGTCTCCAAAGACGGCCGCACCGTGCAGTTCTCCACCAGCCTCAAGGCGGGTGACGCCGGCACCACGTCGGCGATGAACGTCGTCCCCTCGATCCGCGCCGAGACCACGTCCGTGGCCAAGTCGGTCGGGGCCACCGATTCGGCGGTCGGCGGCGAGGCACCAGCCCTTTACGACATCAGCACCATCTCGAACAGCGACCTCAAGCGCATCATCCCGATCGCGATCGTGGCCATCGGCCTGCTGCTCGCCCTGGTCCTGCGCAGCGTGGTCGCGCCGCTGTACCTGATCGCGTCCGTCGGCATCTCCTACCTGGCCGCGCTCGGCCTGTCCGTGCTGATCTTCATCAGGCTCGGCGGCAGCGGCGGGCTGGTGTTCTTCATGCCGTTCCTGATGTTCATCTTCCTGCTGGCCCTGGGCGAGGACTACAACATCCTGGTGATGACCAGGATCCGGGAAGAGGCGCGCCAGTACCCGCTGCGGGAGGCGGTCACGCGCGCGCTCGGCCGGACCGGCACCACGGTGACGTCCGCGGGCCTGGTGCTGGCCGGGACGTTCCTGGTGCTGACCGTGGTGGCCGGCAGCGGCTCGGGCGGATCGCAGATCCAGGACATCGGCCTCGGCCTGGCGCTCGGCATCCTGATGGACACGTTCCTGGTGCGCACGCTGCTCGTGCCCTCCACGGTGGTGCTGCTGGGCCGTTGGAACTGGTGGCCGTCGCGGATGAGCCGGATCAGCGCAGACCAGCCGCTGGACGCCCCGCCCGGCGGGCCATCGGCGCCTGCTGCACCAGCCGCACCGGCTCCGCCTGCTGCACCAGCCGCACCGGCTCCGCCTGCTGCACCAGCCGCACCGGCTCCGCCTGCTGCACCAGCCGGCCCGGCGGACGGGCAGCCGAGGCAGCCCGACCCGCTGCGCTGAACTTCGGAACCACTGTGCCGCCGGGCCGCATGCCAGCACAGCCAACGATCAGCGTCATCATCCCGGTGTACGCGGTCGGGGAGTACCTGGGCGCCTGCCTGGACTCGGTCCTGGGCCAGGCGCCGGACGGCCTCGAGGTCATAGCGGTCGACGACGCCTCGCCGGACGACTCGGGCCGGATCCTCGACGCCCGCGCCAAGGAGGATCCCCGGCTGCGGGTGCTGCACCTGACCGGCAACGCCGGGCCGGGCAACGCGCGCAACGTGGGCCTGGCCGAGGCATCCGGCGACTACGTCTGGTTCGTCGATGGCGATGACCTGCTGGCCGACGGGGCGCTCGCGGCCGTCGCCGCCAGGCTCGGGCAGGACCGGCCCGACGTGCTGCTGATCGACTACGAGGACCTCTACCCGGGCGGGGGCAGCGGGCCGAGCCCCGGCGCGGCCCTGCTCCGCGCCGCTCCCGCCGGGATCTTCACGCTGGCCGGGCAGCCGCAGCTGATCCAGCTGACGATGACCTCGTGGAGCAAGGTGATTCGCCGTGGGTTCCTCGTGGGCCTCTGCATGCCGTTCCCCGAGGGGATCCACGAGGACGTGCCGCTTACCTGCGCGATGCTGCTCGGCGCGGAGCGGATCAGCGCGCTTGCCCGGGTCTGCTACCGGTACCGGCGGGCCAGGCCGGGGGCGTTCATGGCCACGAGGAGCAGCGCGCAGCTGCGAATACTCGGCTCGTACGAGCGGGTGTTCGCGCTGGCCGGTGCGGCCGACCCGGCGCCGGCTCCTCCGGTGCGGGCGGCGCTGTTCGAGCGCGCGATCTGGCATTACACCACCGTGCTGCCGCTGGTGCCACGCGCCGAGCGCAGGCAGTACTTCCGCCGCATGCACGAGGACTTCGTTCGCTACCGGCCAGCCGGCTACCAGCGGCCGCGCGGAGCACGCGGGGTAAAATTCGGGCTGGTGGAGCGGAACGCCTACTGGACGTTTTCCGCGCTCGAGCCGCTCAACCAGTTGCGAATGCTGCTGGGCAGGGCCGGCTCGCGGCTGACGGCCGCCTCGCAGGGACCGGCGGGACGGCGCGCCTAGCGGGACGCAGTGGGTGCCAGGGAGCCAGGAACTTCGGGGGTTTGACCGAAGGGAGCGGCGGCATGCGGCACGTGTTCGGAGTTGTTCTTGCGCTGGTCACGTTCGCGGCGGTGTTCGTCGGAGCTGGCTGGGCGGTTGAGAAGATTGTCATTTTGCGTGGCAGCGGGGGCAGCCTGACCACCCCGCACGGCGCGATAGCGCTCGGCGTTATGGTCGGTGTCGGCCTGCTGCTGGGCGTCCTGCTGGCCGTCCCCGCCGTGTCGCCGCTGGCCGCCGGGCTGCCCGGGCTGGTGCTGCTCGGCTGGACCGCGCTGCTCGTGGTCAGCGAGAAGCGCGCCATCCAGATCGTCCCGCTGCACGCTCACTCGTTCGCCGTTGGTTTCGGGGAACTGCTGACCAGCGGCGTGCTGGCCCTGGCCGGTGCCGCGATGATCGTCCCGCTGTTCGTGCCGTCCCGGTGGCGGCGCCGGTACTCCGGCGATGACGACTACTACTCCGACGAGCCGACCGGGGTCGGCCTCATGCGCTAGGGCGGCACGCCGCCGCAGGACCGGTGCTGGCCCCCGGGGTGCCACCGCCGAGGGCCAGCACCCGCAAGCGGGCTAGTGCGCGGCGCCAGCGAACTGCGCGGCCTCGGTCGAGCCGGCCAGCGCCGTGGTCGCGGACTGCGGGGTGATGGCGGACGTCACGAGGTCGAAATAGCCGGTGCCGACCTCGCGCTGGTGCCGGGTCGCCGTGTAGCCGTCGGCCTCGGCCGCAAACTCGGCGTCCTGCAGCCGCACGTAGGCGGGCATGCCCTCGTCCGCGTAGCCGCGGGCCAGGCTGAACATCGAGTGGTTCAGGGCGTGGAAGCCGGCCAGCGTGATGAACTGGAACTTGTACCCGAGATCGCCGAGCTCACGCTGGAACTTCTCGATCGTGCCCTCGTCCAGGTGCGCCCGCCAGTTGAACGACGGCGAGCAGTTGTAGGCCAGCATCTGGTCCGGGTAGACGCTGCGGATCGCCACGGCGAACTCCCTGGCCACGTCCAGGTCGGGGGTCGACGTCTCCATCCAGAGCAGGTCGGCGTGCGGCGCGTAGGCGAGGCCGCGGGCGATGCACGCCTCCATCCCGCCGTGGACCCGGTAGAAGCCCTCCGCGGTCCGCTCGCCGGTCAGGAACGGGCGGTCCCGTTCGTCCACATCGCTGGTGATCAGCGTCGCGGACTGGGCGTCGGTGCGGGCGACGACCAGGGTCGGGACGCCGCACACATCGGCGGCCAGCCGGGCCGCGTTCAGCGTGCGGATGTGCTGGGAGGTCGGGATGAGCACCTTGCCGCCGAGGTGCCCGCACTTCTTCTCCGAGGCAAGCTGGTCCTCCCAGTGCACTCCGGAGGCTCCGGCCGCGATCATGGCTTTCATCAGCTCGAACGCGTTCAGGACGCCCCCGAAGCCGGCCTCAGCGTCGGCGACGATCGGCGCCAGCCAGTTGGGCGTGTCCCCTTCGCCCCCCTCGCCGCCGGCCTCGGCCCAGGAGATCTGGTCGGCACGCAGCAGCGCGTTGTTGATCCTGCGGACGACCTGCGGCACCGAGTTGACCGGGTAGAGGCTCTGGTCCGGGTAGGTCTGGCCGGCCAGGTTGGCGTCGGCCGCCACCTGCCAGCCGGACAGGTAGATGGCCCGCAGCCCGGCCTTGACCTGCTGCACCGCCTGATTTCCGGTCAGCGCGCCGAGCGTGGCGACGTAGCCGCCGGAGTGCAGCATCGCCCAGAGGCGCTCCGCGCCCAGCCGGGCCAGCGTGTGCTCTTCCTGCACCGATCCGCGCAGCCGCACCACGTCGTCCGCCGAGTAGGTGCGCTGCACGCCCGCCCAGCGCGGGTCCGTCGCCCACTCCTGCCGCAATGTCGCTGCCTGATCGTTCACTGCTACCTCCCTGGTCGGACCCGGGTTTCCCGCAGCCACCCGGGTCTATACCAGCTAGAGTGCGGCGGGCCGGCAAGAAAACCAAGGATTCATCACAGTGAAGTTCGCCATAATTTCGTCTAAGATGAATATATGGCAGTCTTCACTGGAGAAGATTCCCCATCCTTCACCGAACAGGGTCTGGATCTCGGCGTGTTCGGCCAGCGGCTCCGGCATGCCCGGCGCGCCAAGGGGCTCACCCTGGCCGAGCTCGGCGAGCGGGTCGGCCGTGCCCCCTCGGTGCTGTCGCTGATCGAGAACGGCCGGCGCGAGCCCAAGCTGTCGCTGATCGAGGCGCTCGCGGCCGCGCTGTCGGTGCCCGCGGCGGAACTGCTGCGGCGCCAGCCGCCGAGCCGACGGGCCCAGCTGGAGATCGCCCTCGAGGAGGCGCAGCAGGACCCGGTCTACCGCGAGCTCGGCCTGCCGCACCTGCGCGTCGGCGCGCGGGTGCCGAGCGACGTGATCGAGCACCTGCTGGCGCTGTACGGCGAGCTGCGCAAGCAGCGGGCCAAGCCGACGGCGACGCCCGAGGAAGCCAGGGAGGCCAACGCCGGCCTGCGGGCGATGATGCGGGAACGCGGCAACTATTTCGCCGACATCGAGCAGGAGGCGGCCGCCGCGCTGGCCACCGCCGGGTACACCGGCGGGGCCGTGTCCCAGGGAATGCTGCTGTCGGTGGTGAGCCATCACGGCTTCACCGTCCGCTACGTGCGCGACCTGCCCCGCTCCGCGCGGTCCGTTACCGACCTGCGCAACCGGCGGATCTACCTCAAGCAGGAGTCCATCGGCATGCACACGCCGCGGACGATCCTGCTGCAGACGCTCGGGCACTTCATCCTCGGCCACAGCGTGCCCGAAGATTTCGCGGACTTCCTGCGGCAGCGGGTGGAGGCCAACTACTTCGCCGCCGCGGTGCTGGTCCCGGAGCAGCAGGCGACCGTGTTCCTGCGCGAGGCCGCGGACGCCAGGAGCCTGTCTGTTGAGGACCTGCGGGACGTGTTCTCGGTGTCGTACGAGATGGCCGCACACCGGTTCACCAACCTGGCCACCCATCACCTCGGCCTGCCGTGCCACTTCGTCAAGAACGACGAGGGCGGGATCATCTACAAGGCGTACGAGAACGATGGCGTGGTTTTCCCGGCCGACGCCACCGGCGCGATCGAGGGCCAGCGGATGTGCCGCCAGTGGTCGGGCCGGCAGGTGTTCACCGCCGATGACCGGTTCAGCCCGTACTACCAGTACTCGGACACGCCGTCGGGGACGTACTGGTGCACGGCGTTCGTCGACCATAGCGGCGAGCGCGGCTTTGCCATCACGCTGGGCGTCCCGTTCGAGCACTCGCGCTGGTTCCGCGGCCGGGAGACGATGATCCGGCGCACCTCCGCCTGCCCGGACGGGGAGTGCTGCCAGCGCCCGCCGGCCGCGCTGGCGGCGCGCTGGGAGGGCCGGGCCTGGCCCTCGGCCCGGGCACATTCGCACATCCTGTCCGCACTGCCCACGGGGAGTTTTCCTGGCGTCGACGAAGCCGACGTCTTTAACTTCCTGGAACGTTACGAAAAGGACTGACCGGCGCCGGGTCAGCCGAAGACCGGCGGCCGCTTCTCGATCAGGGCCGCCGCGCCCTCCTTGACGTCCTCGCCCATGAACGTGAGCATCTCGTACGCCGCGGACTGGTCGAAGATCGGCCCGGCGGCCTTGAGCCAGCCGTTCAGGGCCCGCTTGGTCAGCTGGATCGCGAGCTGCGGCCCGGTGGCGAGCCCCTGCGCGACGCGCAGCGACTCCGCCAGGACCTGCTCCCTCGGCAGCGCCTTGCTGACGAGCCCGATCCGCTCGGCCTCGGTGCCGAGGACCATCTCGCCGGTGAGCAGGTAGTACCGGGCCCTGGCCATGCCGCACAGCAGCGGCCAGATGATCGCCGCGTGGTCGCCGGCCGCGACGCCGAGCCGCACGTGCCCGTCGCCGAGCCGCGCGTCCTCCGCACAGATGCTGATGTCCGCGATCAGCGCCACGACCAGGCCGGCCCCGACCGCGACACCGTTGATCGCCGACACGATCGGCTGCGGGCAGTTGACCATGTTGTAGACGAGCTCGCTCATCTCGGCGAGCATGTTCGTCACCCGGCCGTAGTCGCCGATCTGGCGCTGCACCATCCCGAGGTCCCCGCCGGCCGAGAACGCCTTGCCCGCGCCGGTCACCACGACAACTCGTGTTTCCTTGTCGCGCGCGATGTCGGCCCACACCCGGGCGAGCTGGCCGTGCATGGCCTCGTCAGCTGCGTTGTACTTCTCCGGCCGGTTCATCGTGATCTGGAGCACGCCGTGCTCGTGCCGTTCAAAAAGCAGGCAATCGTAGCTGCCGTAGTCCATCCGGTGCGGCTCCCTCGAACGCGGGCTGATCTTGTCGGGCCAGGATAAGCGGTGGCCTCGGTTGACTGGTGCGGCAGGCGCCTGTGCTGTTACTCTTGAGTAACTTGGCGCCCTGAGCCCGCACCGAACGAGGAGCACGATGAGCAGCGAGCAGGACCCCGGCGGCGGCTTTTCCATGGACCTGGGCCAGGATCTGCGCGACGTGCGCGACTGGGTGCACGAGTTCTCGGAGAGCGTCATCAGGCCGGCCGGCAGCGAGTGGGACGAGCGCGAGGAAACGCCCTGGCCAATCCTGCAGCAGGCGTCCAAGGTCGGCCTGTACTCGCTGGACTTCTTCGCCCAGCAGTGGCTCGAGCCGAGCGGCCTGGGCATCCCGGTCGCCTGGGAGGAACTGTTCTGGGGCGACGCGGGGATCGCCCTGTCGATCGTGGGAACCGGGCTGGCCGCCGTGGCGGTGAGCGGCAACGGCACGAACGAGCAGATGGCCGAGTGGCTGCCGCCGATGTTCGGCGACACCGACGACGTCAAGCTCGGCGCGTTCTGCGTATCCGAGGCGGACGCCGGCAGCGACGTCGCGGCGATCAGGACCAGGGCGGAGTACCAGGAGGCCACCGACGAGTGGGTGCTGAACGGGGCCAAGTCCTGGGTCACGAACGGCGGCATCGCGAACGTGCACGTCGTTGTCGCCGCGGTCGACCCCTCGCTGGGGCTTCGGGGCCAGGCGAGCTTCATCGTGCCGCCGGGCACCCGCGGCCTGTCCCAGGGGCAGAAGGTCCGCAAGCACGGCATCCGGGCCTCGCACACCGCCGAGGTGGTGCTCGACGACGTCCGGGTGCCCGGCCGCTGCCTGGTCGGCGGCAAGGAGCGCTTCGACGCCCGGCTCGCCCGGACCAGGGAAGGCATCCGCAGCGGTGAGCAGTCCGCGCTGAAGACGTTCGAGGCGACCAGGCCGGCGGTGGCCGCGATGGCCGTCGGCGTGGCCCGCGCGGCGTACGAGTACGCCCGCGACTACTCGGTCGGCCGGGTCCAGTTCGGCCGGCCGATCGGCCAGACCGAGGGCGTCGCGTTCCTGCTCGCCGACATGGCGGCGGCTGTGGACTCGGCCCGGCTGCTGACCTGGCGGGCCGCGTGGATGGCCCGCAACCGCATCCCGTTCAACCACGCCGAGGGGTCGATGTCCAAGCTGGTGGCGGGGGAGACCGCGGTCAGGGTCACCGAGCAGGCGATCCAGATCCTCGGCGGCAACGGCTACACCCGCGACTACCCTGTCGAGCGCTGGCACCGCGACGCCAAGATCTTCACGATCTTCGAGGGCACGTCGGAGATCCAGCGCCTGATCATCGGCCGCGCCGCCACCGGGCTGGACGTGCGCTAGCTGTGAGGGTCACGGGTCAAGTCCCCTCAGCTCCATCTGAGAAGTAGGCCTCGATGGCGCCCAGGGTTCACGGTGACAGTTTCTCGGTCGCCTGATGTTGGAGATCGTCTAGACGCGCGTCGATTTCCTTGAGATCCCTGGTTAGGTCGATCTCCTCACGCCTCGCTCCCAGGACCAGCACGAGCCTTTGCAAGTCGTACCGCTGGCGCTGGCGATCGCGGATCGATCGGTGGGCCTCTTTGATCATGGTGCGGATCACGGCGAACAATCCCGTAACCGCGGCCACGGCGGACGGCGTGCCCAGCAACAGCAGCGACGCGGCGCCGAAGTCCCGGTAAGCACCTTCGCTGTCCTGCGAGGCCGCCCGCGACACGATCCGAGCATCCGGGCAGTTGTCCACGCAGGACCGCACAACCGGCGACGACAACACTGTACGGCCGAGTTCTGTGGGCATCTCAAGGGCAACGAAGATTTCGGCCACGTCGTCCTCCCGTACATCTTCGGTCCGGCGCCTGCGCTCGGCCAGGCGAGTCCGGCAATGCGAAGCCTTAGCCAGATGGTCTTTCACGGCGTGAGTGCGCGACGAAATGGTTCACTGTCATGAGTTCGCAGGCAGTTAGGTATCCATCAGAGGATATAGACATTGATGCCTGATTGACGAGAATGAAAGTGTCCGTTTGGCCCCTGGAAGTTCTGCAAGGGGAAGGCGATGGCAGAGTCGGCAGACGGGGTTAGTGGGGCGGGTGGCGCTCGGGGTCCCGACCGGCCCCGGATCTTGTGGAGGCCGACCAGGCCGCCCGGGCCAGAAGGGTCTGGCATGGCGTTTTCCCTTACCGGACGCTGGAGACTCAGCGACCTGTGGGCGCGCATCCAAGCCCTGCTAGGGCTAGGGGTTATGCGTGTCTCCGGCCCGCTACGCAAGGCCGATCCCGGGGAGGCGGTGCTGGCACGGGCGCGAGTGAAGCGCGCGCAGATCAGCGAACTGTACTTCTACAAACAAGAAATATCGGAGAACGCTGCCAGATACGAGGAGAACACACCGAAGGGTCTCATCAAGCTGGTCCTGCCATATGACGGAGACAAGTACTTCAGCCGACAGGCTCGCCGTGACATCGACTATGCCGGCCGTCCCGGCGCCGAGGCCCTGATCGGCCACCTGGTGCTTACCGATTTCGAGCACGCCAATCTGGGCGGCCTGCTAGACGAAGGACCGACGCACGGCTCCGTGCCTGTCAGGGCCCAGATCTCGGGTCTAGCCGATGCCGGCGAGCCCGATCCGTTGATCGCCGACCGCAGCGCCTGTGTCGTTTCCCATGCTTATGTGCCTGATACAGGGCACTTCAAGGTCGACCCGGTCGACGTAGACGCGTCGCTTCGTGATCCGGACGACGCAGATTTCTCGGAAGCAGGCCTGGACCACGACTTCGATCGCAAGCGACTGCAGATCATGCGGCAAGTCGGCTTTAAGCCCGAGCTAGAACTGCACATGACCGTACGCCTGGCTATCCCGCGCAAACAGGCGAGGGGGTCGCGAGCAAAGGTACGTCGGGTCTTCATCAGCTGGCCCACGCATACTTCCTTGCGTTCCCTGAGCCTGAAAGTGGGCACGAATAACCACCCGATTCGCTACAACCCCATGCGGTCGGGGCTGGAGTGGTCGGACATCACGATGGAGCGCGAAGCCGATCCGGGAGTAGGCGAGCTGATCACGTTCACCAGCCCGAAGATGATCCTGGTGATTCCCCAGCCGGGCGAGTTGTACCAAGAAGAAAGCCTTGGCGGCGATGTCAAGGTCACCGTCAACCGATTGCTGTCGGGCCTGGATGCCCGCCTGTACGACGCAACCGGGACGATGCGCGGGCAACCGCGGGTGGCGCTGCGGAGTTTGGTCAGAACCAAGTTCGACCTCAGACTGGACGACGCCTTCGCCCGGCGTACCTTGTCGCCGCACCAGCAGCTGCACTTCGACGAGGTAATCCCGGCCGAGACCCGCATCGACGACATCATGATGGCGCTCAAGAACCTGGGCTTCAGAGCGAGGGACCGGTGGCCCGACCAGGGCCCGGAGAAACGATGGCTCTCCGCCGAACGTCCTGAAGGACCGGACCTGCTGCAGCTCGTGCTCTACGTGGAGGGCAAGCAGCACAAGTCGCGGCGCCAGCGGACCGTTCCTGGCGGCATGACCTATCTCACGCAACTAGACAGCGGCGAGCTGCGGATCTACGCCTACGGCTGGCTGGCCAGGAACAGCCGACCGGTTGTCCAGGAGATGAACGCGCTGAGGATAGCGCTGCGGGAACGGTTCGATCGGCTGCCGGCCCGGCGCTGAAGGGAACCATCCGATGATTACCGAGATCAAGCCCCAAGAGCCGCAGGTCAGATGCTACAAGTGCGGCTCAGCGTACATCTCTTCGCTATGCCATCACTGCTGGCGGCCCGGGTGCGCGAAGCACGTCGTGCCGATGCCGCGCTGGGCCGGGAGGCTGCTGGGCCGGGAAGGCGTCGGCCGGGGTCTTGGGACCGATGCCTCATATCACTGCCAGGAGTGCGGCCACGCCTTCACCAGATATCAGCTCGTGCTGGGCGCCGGGGGTCTTGGCCTGGCAGTGGCTGGCCTGATCATCGTCCTGCTGAACCCACTGGCCGGGCTGGCGCTGGCCATACCTGGGGTCATGCTCGCGGCCTGGGCCTATCTGACCGCGCGTCGCCAAACGGCACAGCGGCGCGCCGACCTGCCGCTCGCCTTGCAGCCTAAGATCAACAAAGTCCGCCTGACCGAGCGGCTCGGAGTTGACATCGCTCTGGCGCCGCAGGGCCGCTACACGGCACGTCCGCGTCCAGTCGAGGGCGACATCGCAGTGGACCTCGCCTTCGGCCGTCCGGACCGCGACCGGCTCGACCGGTACGCGCGCAAGCAAGCGACGAGCCGGAACACCCGATTCTGCGCTGGCTGCCTGGTGCTGCACGGCCCGGTCGACATCGCATCGCAACCAGACCTTCTGGGTCCCATCCGCCGGCTCGAGGGCACCACAGGGGCGTATCCGGTGTTCCGTGTCGAGGATCCCCATGCATCCAGCCCTTTCCCGCTGGAGCTGACGTACCGATTGGCCCGGGAGCCGGTGATCAAGGAAGGGCCGGTCTGGGTGACGCCCTCGATCGTCCCCGAGTCAGGCCAGCGGGCTCTGGAGCTGGATATCCAGTGGGTCGACCTCGGTCCGCGCGACAACCGGCTCAGCCTGGATGTGATCGAGCTGATCCAGCTCCGGTACCCGGAACCCTGGGGAAAGGTGGAAAAAGCCAGTCACCGGGCCATCCAGTCTGGCTCGGCGGAGGACTGCGGCGGCCCGGAGGCTCTGCGCCGCGTGGAGTGGCGGCAAGTGCTGCCGGACGAACAGCAGCGTCAGGATCGCCAGCTGAAGCTGACGATCAAGTTCGAGGGCAAGATCCTCGCCGAGGATCAGGTCAGCGGTCGTCTGGAGGCGACCCTGAAAGGCGCGCTGTCGGGCCTCGACAAGGTGCGCCTGTATAGCTCGCTCGGCAAACGACGGGACGACTGGCGCGGCGCCGAAATCAGGACGCGCATCGAGGCCGACTTCAAGCTCAGCCTCGGCAGCATTCGTTACCAGGACGTCCTGATTGTCCCGGAACGTGAGGCGACAGAAGACGAGAATAACGCGGAGCAGTTCGGTGTGATCCCCAACGACGACATGATCATCGGGCTGACCAATGCGCTGAGCGAGAACTATTACGTCAAGCGCGTGATCGAACACCCGCCTCGCAGCGGCGGCAGGGCCGACCATGTGCAGCGGTACTGGGACATCGCAGGTCGGCGCTATGACGGCGTTTACCCGATCGAGTTCCACATGGTGCTGACCGGAGAGGAAATTCATCGCGGCGGCATCCGCCCGGTGGCGGGCACAACCAAGATCACGATCGTCGTCCAGGGGGTGCACTCCAACGACGGGATGAAGGCTCGCATCAAAGGCGAATGGGACGCTCTCCACGATCTGACCAGGGAGACAATGCAGGCCCTGGCGTCGCGCAGTCCGGGAATCGACGGTCAAGAGGCCTCATCCGGGACAGCACAGAACGGCTCGTTCAGACCGACGCACAACGGTTCGTCGGGGCCAGAGCACAACGGTTCACGTGGGCCCAGCCACAACGGTTCGCCATGGGCCGGCTCCGACCCGTCACGCCGTCGGCTCCTGGAGCGTCTGGGCAAGCTGGACGAGGCGCTGGTGGACGAGCGGATATCACTGGAGCAGTACGAGGAGATGAGGGCGCGGGCCGAGCAGGAGTTCGCGGGCGGGGAGGCGTGATGGCCTGGGAATGCGGCGAGTGCAACGCGCGTGAAGACAGCCACACCCGGATCTACGCAATCTGTCATCACTGTGGAAAGCCCTTGTGCCCGGAGGACCAGGTATGGATCCCTGAATTCGTTTTCGCCGACGAACCCGGCCCTCTGGGCCGGCAAGCCGTGCACTGCCGCCCATGTTTGCGCGGTCACCACAAGATTAGGCTTCGTCCAGGCCGGAAGAGCCTATGATCCGCGTCCGTGTGTCTCCTGCTTGTATCCAAGTCGGCGATCCGGCCGAACTGGACATCAGCCTGACCAATACGGGCGCCCGAACTTGCAGCAAGGTGATATTCACGGTCAGGCTGCCAGCTGGACTCGTCCGGCTCCGCGGGCCGTCGAAGATCGAAGTCGATCGCGTCCTCCCGGGGCAGTCCGTGAACACACAATTGCGCGTGCGCGCCGATAAAGTCGGCCGATACCTTCTGACCAGCACGAACTTTTCCTACCGTGACCACCTGGGTCGACCACACCGGGAGACAAGCTTCACCGCTGAGATCACCGCGGAGCCAGCGCTTGATCCTCCTGGCCAGCCTCAGGTCACGGTGGAGCTTGCGGACAGGGAGTTGCCCTACGATGAGTGGGCTATTGTCCGGGGGCGGATAACCAACACCGGGGTGGTCGGCGTCTCCGCCCTGACCGTCACCCTTTCCGGCCAGGTCATCACCGATGACCGCACCGCGCAGGGGACGCTGGAGCAACTGCCGCCGAGTCGCTCGGTGGATGTCCCCTTCCACGTCCGGGCCGGGCAGGCCGGCACGAACGTTCCCGTTCACCTGGACCTTGCATATGAATACCGGTCCCGCCGGTATTCAGTCGGTAGGACTCAGGACATCCGGGTGGTCCGTGATCGCGTGACGAGAAGCGGGCCGCCATCAGGGCCCCTCGGGCTCCCGGTGAAGGTTCTCATCCTTGCCGCGAATCCTCCCGACACCGAGACGCTCCGGATCGACCAAGAGATACGCGAGATCCAGAGAACCATCCGATCGGGTAAGGACCGGGACAACATCGAAGTCCGCATCCAGTTGGCGGTGGGCCCGGCCGACATCAGCCAGGCCCTTCTCGATGACGAACCGAGGCTGGTCCATTTCGCCGGGCACGGCGGCGGGCCGGACGGGAGCATCGCGGCTGAGGACGACTACGGCTTGGCCCGGATCATCCCAGTGGACGGTTTGGCCCACCTGTTCCGCGACTTCGGGGCCAGCGTGGGCTGCATTCTGGTCAATGCATGCGACACCGAGCTGCTCGCGCGGGAGTTGTCAGCGGTGGTTCCGTACGCGATCGGAATGCGGCAACCCGTACGAGACAGATCCTCCATCCGGTTCAGCACCGGTTTCTACCAGGCTCTCGCAGCTGGAAAGTCGATCGAGGAAGCGTTTCAGCTCGGCGTCATCATGTTGGAGATGACGCCTATCGGTTCCGACGCAGGCGCGCCAGTTCTGTTCCGACGCGACTTACCATCTAAGCCTGCGTCGCCAAAAACGCCTGCCACCGCGAGGGACGGCCCGGCTGGAACTCACGACGGTGAACCCGAGCAGGTGTACGTCGGGCCGACGGCTGCGGGCAGCGACGTGACACCAGCGGGCAGCGAGGGCTGACCCCTTTAAACAAGTAGCTGCTGCCGGCGCCGATCTGATGGGCTGCCGTCGTGACTGATCGTGATCTGCGCGGAGCCGAGTTGGCTCGCAGGTTCTTCACCGGTGCCGTGGAGCCGCTGCTGAGCCACGCCCTGCCAGGGCTGGGGTATGCGGCGGCGCGGCTGGGGTCAGGATCAGATGTGCTCGGCCTGGATGACGAGATGAGCCGCGATCACGACTGGGGGTGCCGGCTGACGCTGCTGGTCGACGAGGACGATCGTGACCAGTTGCCGCGGATCGGCCGGATGCTGGAGGAGGGACTGCCGGAACGGTTCGGGGAGCTCCCGGTGCGGTTCCCGGTCACCTGGGACTCCTCGGTCTCTCACAAGGTCGAGGTCGCCACCGTCGCGGACTTCGCCGCCAGCCGCCTGGGAGTGGATCCAACCAAAGAGTTGTCGGTGCTGGACTGGCTGAGCGTGACCGGCCAGAGCGTGCTGGAGGTGACCGCCGGCCCGGTGTTCACCGACCCGACCCGCACGCTGGCGGCGGTCCGGAGACAGCTGGCCTGGTATCCACCGGATGTCGAGCGGTACGTGCTGGCTGCGGGCTGGCAGCGGCTCTGCCAGTCGCTGCCGATGATGGGCCGGACCGCCGAGGCAGGCGACGAACTCGGCTCCCGGCTGCTGAGCGCGGGACTCGCCGCGGACCTGCTCTGGCTGGCGTTCACCCTGTCCCGGCGGTGGGCGCCTTACGCCAAGTGGCGTGGCACCGCCTTCCGCTCGCTTCCCGTCGCCGCCAGGCTCGGACCGCTGCTCGGCGCTGCCACCGCAGCGCCCGGATGGCGGGAACGCGAGACCGCCCTGGCCACCGCCTGCGAGGTGCTCCTGGACATCCAGCGCAAACACGGCCAGCCAGCACCCGGGTCCGCGGTGATTCCCTTCTTCGACCGGCCGTACCGCACGGTGGATCAAGCGGTGCCGGAAGGGCTCCTTTCCTGCATCACGGATCCCGATGTCGCGCGGCTGCCGCCCATGGTTGGCTCGATCGAGCAGTGGGTTAACTGCACGGACGTCTTGTCCAGCCCGGGCCGCCGAGCGGCCTTGCAGACGGCTTACCGGGCCTGGGCCGACGCCGGATGAGGGCATTACCGGCAACCGCGCCGCGGCTAGCCCGACCCGTCTTGATCCGGGACGCCGTTTCCGGCCTTTCCCGTCCGGTCGCGGGTAAGCGCGCTGTGGCGGTCGGGGTAGACCCGGATGCCGGTGATCAAGGTGCCGTCGACGGTGAAGACCTGGTAGAGCTGCTGCGGCGGACCGGGCCGCGCTCCTTCGGCCTTGCGGGAGACGGCGAGCCCGAGCACGACGGCATCACGGTCGACTTCCACGCCGTGAACCGTGGCCACGGTGCCGTCCGCTCGTAGGGTGCGATACCAGTCGAGCACCTGCTCGCTGTTGCCGCACAGCCCGGTCCACTGGACCTCCGGGTGCAGCAGCGAGCCGAGCAGGCCCAGGTCGCCGTCGCGGTAAGCGGCCTCGAGGTGCCGGGCGATGTCGGCCATGACGCCGGTCCCGATCGGCCCGGGCATCCCGGCCTCATCCTCCGGCTGGTCACCGGCCGGCTCGCCCGGAGTGATGCCGTAACGCTGCAGCAGGCCGATGATCTCCTCGCTGGGTGGTTTCCCGGAGACCCACACGCCGCGGCGGGAGGCGCCGGCCTCGATCAGCAGGCGCACGGCACCGGCCCAGTCGCCGGGCTTGCCGGCCTGCTCGCCGCTGCCGACCGTGGCGAAGGTCAGCGGGGTGGAATCAAACCGTGCGTCGCGCGCGTCGACGTCGGCGCCCGCGTGCAGAAGCAGCCGGACGACCTCCGCGTTCCCCGAATAGGCAGCCGAGTGCAGCGGCTGCTCCCCGAGATCATTGCGCGCGTTCGGGGAGAAGCCGAGGTCGAGCATGAGGGCGATGGTGCCAGCTGGACGGGTGGCGGCGGCGTCGACGATCACCGCCCGGTCCTGGCCGGTGAGCTGGCCCAGCAGGCCCGGGTGGCCCACCAGGATGCTCTCGGCTGCAGGGCGGTCGGCGTTGAGGCAGGCGCCGATGAAGTGGTCTATGTCGGTGTCATCGTCGCTGGCGCCGGCCGCCCGCAGCCGTGCCGCCGTATCGGTCCGGCCGGCCCGGACCGCCAGGCGCAGCGCCGAGGCCCCGTCCTCGCCGGCGCTGGGGTCTGCTCCGGCGCTCAGGAGGGCCGCGACGACGGGCAGCGACGCATGAGCCGCTGCGTCAGGCAGTACCTCGGTCGCCAGGCGCGCCGTGTCGCTCCCGCTGGACTGCAGGGCGTCGAGCAGCAGCGAGAGCGCGCCAGGATCATCGTGGTAGACCGCGGCGCCGACGGCCCATGTTCCGGCCACCCGCGCGCCGTGGGCGAGCAGCAGCCGCAGGCAGCGGTGGTCACGAACACCGACGGCCTCGCCGATCGGCTGACCCCGGTCAGGGCTGGCCCCGGCATCGAGCAGTACCGCAGTGATGCCGGGGTTGTTGACCTCCACCGATCCTTTCAGGGCTGACCGGTAGCGAGCGCGGCCGCCGTCGTTGGTGTCCGGGCTGGCCCCCGCGCTGAGCAGCACGCCGACCACCTCGGCCAGCCCGGGTGCCCGGCCGGGTTCGATCTGATGCCACCGCGAATAGCAGGCGTACAGCAGCGGTGGCCAGCCGCGCTCGTCGTCAATGGCCACCGCCGCGGCGGGGCTGGTGGCCAGGACCTGGCGTACGGCGTCGACCTCGCCGAGCACAGTGGCGGAGAGCAGGCTGCGGCCGGCGAGCTCCGGATCGCCGCGGAGGATCTCGCTGGCCTGACCCAGGCGGCCGTCAACGGAAGCAGCCACGAAAGCATCCGCCTCCCGCTGGGAGGCTGCTTCGGCGTCGATCGTGGCCTTGAGCCTGGGCCAGCTCGCGAAACCCAGCTCGCGGGCGATGACGAGCTGCGCAGCGGCGAGACTGATCACACTCTGTGGCGCCCGGGGGTGATAGCGGCCGAATCGTTCCAGGGCCACGGCATCGCCAGCCCGGGCCGCGTCGCGCAGTTCTTTGGCGCGGCGGCGAAGCCATCCCAGATGGGGGCGCTCGGGAAGCGAATCAGACATGGCGTCTCCCTCGTCGGCCCGCGGTCCGCTGCTCAGGCCAAGGAAGAGGCCACAACCACAAGGTCAGTGCGTCGGAGGTGGACTCACGTCCTTCCCGCGGACCCGGCGGCACCCTCCCAGCGCCGGGCTTAATCGTAGCCCGTCTATGGCAAACGTCGCAGGGCCGCGGAACCCCGGTTGCCGGTGCTTCGTCTGTAGCAGGCAACGAGCAATCCCGACGGGAGGCTGCCGCGTGAGGCGTGACCCGGATCAGGCGGATCTGGAGCGGTTCCTCGCCGAACACGGCGAGCGCCTGCTGCACATCGCGATCTCGCTTATGGGCAGCCGCGCCGACGGCGAAGACCTGCTTCAGGCCGCTCTCGAACGGCTGCTGCCGCGCTGGCGGACCATCGATGCCAACGCCGCCGCGAGCTACGTGCGGCGGACGCTCTACAACCTCGCGGCCGACGGCTGGCGCCGCCGAGGTGCCTGGCGGCGTGCGTTTCCGCTGCTGCGCGCCCAGGATGCGGCGTCCGTGCCGGATGCCATGGCCGAGGTGGATCTGCGAGACGCGCTGGTGCGGCTGCTGGCCCAGCTTCCGCCCCGGCAGCGCACGGTCATCGTGCTGCGGTACTGGGAGCAGCTCACCGAGGCCGAGACGGCCGGGCTGCTCGGCTGCCGGGAGGGCACGGTCAAGTCGGCCACCTCCCGCGCGCTGCAACGGCTCCGTGAGCTGGCCGAATCCTGGCCGGACGCTGAGGCTGCACCGCAGCGGGACACCCCGTGCGGCCCGGCTCCCGATGCAGGACCGGTCAACCAGATGAAACTCGTGGAGGACGGGCTATGAATACCGACGCCGAGCTGCTGCTTCGCGAGGGTCTTGACCGGCTCACCGAAGGTACCCGGGTGCCCGCTGGGATGGCCGGCCGGTTGCTCGCACGCCGGCGCCGCCGGCGCGCGGCCGGCTATGCCAGCGCGGTGGTCACCGCAGCGGCGATAACCGTGGCCGGGGTGGCCGTGGCGGCTGGCGGCCCGGCCGGCCCGGCCGCGGCGCACCCGGCGCTGGCCACCGCGTACGTGGTCCGCCGGGTGGAGGACGCGTTCGCCAACGACAACCAGGTCATGCGGCAGACCAGATCTCTGGACGCCCCCGGCAGCGGAGGTGCTGGGTTCTTTGACGGAAAGCTGTCCTCTGAGGAGGTCACCTGGGCCTATCACGGGCGCACCAGCACTGAGATCTTCGACGCCAACGGGCAGCTTCAGGGCATCGTGGGAACCGGCGTTGTCAGCGGGAAGCTCCAGGGAGTCGAGGTCGACTACATCCGGCACCAGTGGGGGCTGATGCCGGGAATCTCTTCCGGGGCGCCGGCTAACGCGTGCACGAGCACCGGGTTCCTGGATGCGCCTGGCGATCCGGGCACGAACTGGCCGTCGCTGATCGTCAGGACCCTGGCCTGCGGCGGCTACAAGACGGCGGGCTATGCCGATATCGGCGGGGCTGAGACCGTCAAGATGACTGGCTCGCGGGTGATCGGCACAGGCCTTGCGGAAAACACCGTCACGGTCACGCTGTTCGTCAGCCCTCGAACCTACCTCCCGGTGCAGATCAAGCTGTATATCACCGCACCTGGCCTACATGGCTCGCTGACCTCATACGACATCCAGTGGCTGCCGCCGACCACGGCCAATCGGGCGCGCGCGTCCGTCACCGTCCCCTGCGGTTACCAGCAGATCAGCTGGCCTTCCGGCAATCCGGCCAGCGGCCAGCCCAGCAGCGCCTGCGGCTAATCCCCTTCCCCAGCAGGTTCTGCCAGGACTCCATCATTCGAAGCCGATCCAGCGGCATCCCGGTGCGTTCACGACGGTGAGCCCGAGCACGTGTAGGTCGGGCCGACGGCTGCGGGCAGCGACGTGACGCCTGCGGGCAGCGAGCCGTTCAGCGCGTAGTAGGCGAGATCGGTTGCCAGTGCCTGCGTGTCTGCTGTGGTGTCGCTCGCGGCGTTCACGAACGCGTCGGCGCCGGGCAGCGTGTTGAACGTCCCGACGTAGTAGTAGAACGGCGTGGACCCGGCGGGCAGGGCGGACGGGTTGGCCCAGCCGCAGTCGTTCACGTACAGGGCGGTGACGGCCGGCGCGCCAACCGCGAACACCAGGTACTCACCGCTCAGCGTGTCAGCCCACGCGGCCGCGAACGACGTGGTGACCTGGCTGGCCGGAAGGCCCGCGGCGGCAGCAGCGGCCTGCGCGGCGGCCGCGTCCGCCGGGTCGGCGGCGTAGAGCACGATCTGGTCGGCCCAGGTCGCGGGCGTGTCCGGCAGCGCCATCGACGTCCAGGCGCCGGACGGGTCGCCGCTACGGGCGCCGGTGGTCTCCTCGGTCAGCCCGGTGGCGCTGGACAGGAACAGGTTGGACGGCTCCTCCTCGACCTGGTAAGCGCTCGCCGTGGCGATGCTGGATGCCGTGCCCGGCAGCGTCGCCGTCTGCCAGCCCGTTCCGCTGTCGTAGCTGACCGCGGGCGAGCCGGACGCGGTCAGGAAGAACGCCTCGGTGCCGAGCGGCTCGGCGGTGTTGGACGGTGTGGTCGAGCCCGGCGGCTGTGGGAACGATCCTGGTGTGCTGGGGATCATGGACGGCAGCAGGTAGGTCGTTGCCGCGAGCGTGCTGTCGCGCGCCGGGGAGCCGGGCAGGGCCGTCGCCTTCCAGGGCCCGATCGTCAGCGGACCGGCCTGGGTCGCCTCCGCGAGGCCGCCGCGCGCAGCGACGTAGACCACGGCCGCGCGCCCGCCGGGCGTGGTCAGGGCCGCGAGCGAACCGCCCGCCGTGGTCCCGGCCGGGACCTCCCGGCTGAACCACCGGCCGCCGACGGACGAGAAGACCCTGATCGTGCCGGCCGGGCCGACGGCGAAGATCTCGGGCCCGCTGACCGTGTCGGTCAGCGTCAGCGACGCAGCGCGGACGCCGGCTGCGCCCGTCAGCTCGCTGGCCGCCCAGCCGCTGGAGCCCTGCGCGGTCTCGGCGAGGTGCCCTGCCGTGTCGACGAAGAACACTGCCGGTGCGCCGCTGGCCGTGGTCGTCGCCGCGATCTGGCCGCCCGCCAGAGGCTCGCCCGGGAGTTCCTGGGTCACCCAGCCGGATGTGCTCAGGTAGGTCTCGGCGAGGGACCCGTCCGCCGCACGGTAGTACGCGTGCGGGGTCATCGCGTCCGCGTTGGCGGCGTCCGGGTAGGCGAGCGTGGCGAAGTTCCCGGTCGCGGACGGGTCGCCGGGGACGGTGAGCTGCAGCCAGCTTCCGCCGTCCCAGCTGTCCACTGCCAGCGCGCCCGCGGAGCGGGTGAACACGTACTGCAGGATCGGCAGCGGGTCGTACCAGATCCCGTCGTTCGGGACCGAGGCGACGCCGGACGACGGGGCGACAACGCGAACGTTCCGCTCGAGGGTGACGATCGTCCCGAAGCTGGATGTGATCGTCACGCTGACCGTGTACGTGCCGGGCTCGCTGAACGCGTGGGTCACGTCCGCGCCGGTGGCGTTCGTCGTGCGGCCGTCCCCGAACGTCCAGTAGTAAGCGCTGACCGTGCCGCCCTTGACCGCGCCGGATGCGCGGAATGAACCGGTGGCGCCGGCGACCGCGACCGACGGGCCGGCGATGCTCCCGGTCGGGTTGGGCTGCTGAGCGGTGGTCGGCGGGGTGACCAGAATCCACTGCTCGCCCGGTCCCTCGACCTGTGCCCCGAAGCTGCTCAGGCTCGTTATCCCGGTGTCGTACTCCGCGTGGACGTCGGGGGTCGCGGCGAAGTCGCCGTTGACCATGTCGATCGTCCCGTCGGAGCTGACCGACGTGATGACGCCGACGTGGTCGGCGAAGTCCGGGAAGTTGCCCGGGCTGAAGAACACGACGCTGTCACCGGCCTGCGGCGTGCCGGTGTCGAGTTGCGGGGTCTGGCCCTCGGCCACCGCCCAGTCGTAGAACGACACCGCGCCCGCGTTGAGCGTGTTCATGTCCGCGGTGATCCCGGCCTGCTGCCACACCCACTTGTTGAAGTCGG
>Ga0209169_10000312_pt1 | contig 29441 bp, 34 predicted proteins | sample HubBroMetageWRM4_FD_188346 | JGI IMG/M metagenome (GOLD analysis project Ga0209169, IMG submission 188346) | Warmed soil microbial communities from the Hubbard Brook experimental Forest, New Hampshire - Hubbard Brook CCASE Soil Metagenome WRM 4... | ecosystem: Environmental > Terrestrial > Soil...
CCGACGTAAAAGAGCCCCCCGTGCCAGTACTTTTGGCACGTAAATGGGCGCCGCTGGCGAAGCGGGAAATTATTCCCTTTATTCGTCGCCGTTCAAGGTTCATTCATAAGCGCCTCGGGCGCCAATTCTGGTCGCACCGGCTGCTGGAAGCGGATTTTCGCGCAGTCGCACCGCCGTGATGCAGGTCAGCTGCCTCACTCGACGCCTAATCGAGCGCGCCAGGGCACCGCCAATTCCTTCCAATTCGATCGAGATGAACGCTCGATTGTCCTGCGTCCGTAGCATCTGGATGACCTGGGAACAACATTGACCAGACTTACCAGATTACAAACGAGCGCAAGCACGTTGGGCTCTGCATCGCCTTCAATCTCGAACCCGTAAACTGCCTTCGTGCAAATCGAAATCGCCTCGACATGAATCGGGCCCGCGGCGCAACCGGAGGGATCTCGCTCCGGACAATTGCCCATACGATGCATTGGCTAGGCAACACTCCGAGCAATACGCGCATGCGCCCGCTTCGCTTCGTGGGGCCGCGCCCGCAGCCGTGCCATTCCCGCAATGGCGCCCGCGCAGGCGAGCGCCGCCTCCTCGCCTTTGACGCTGAAATGCCTTCGATAGAACGACTCGTGTTCCTTGTGCTCATGAAACTGCTGTGGAGTCAGCACAATAGAAATGATCGGCACATAGGTATCGAGTTGCACCTGCATCAATGCGTTGATGACGCTGGCAGCAACAAATTCGTGCCGATAGATGCCGCCGTCGACGACGAATCCCGCCGCCACGATCGCCGCGTAGCGCCGCGATTCAGCGAGCAATTTCGCCTGCAGCGGAATTTCAAACGCTCCCGGGACCTCGACGTACTCCGAGTTCACGAACCGTAAGTCCTTCGCTTTGATCGCGCGAAGAAACCCAATTCGGGCTTGGTCGACGATGCCTCGATGCCAGCAGGATTGCACGTATGCGACGCGGGGCGGATGCACCGGGTTTTCCGATTCGCCTGGCACAAGGCGCTTAGTGACGTCTGATTTCATTGGCACCTCCGGAAAACGTAACAAGGCTGTGGCGCAATCGCGGCGGTTGAATCCGAAACGCCTATCATGATGAACTGCCTCCTTCCCAGCCCATAACGAGTCCAGCATAGCGAACCACCGCGTGAGTCGTCTTGTATGATCTTGTCACTCGTCCCAACCAGTTGCGCGGTAATCGCGCCGCTCCACTCGAGATCCGTGGCTTTGGCTCGATCGGAGCAATGTAGCGCATGCCCTGCACAAGGCGCGGGGCGTGCTGCTACCATAAACTCATCGTCGCCCGGAACACAAGAGGGTTTCGTTGGTACAACTCTTCCACACGCGGCTCGCCTAGACCGATCAGTCTATTCCGGTTATTATGGAAAGATGAAGGCGATTCCTGCGGGGTTTCAGGCGCATTTTCGCAAGAGTCCGGCGACGGATCCCTGGGAGCCGCTCTATACGCGTCGCAGCGATCGGGCGATCGATCTTTTCGTTGAAGTCCGAGCGGCGCATTGCAACGCCCGTGGAATCCTGCACGGCGGTGTCCTCGCCGCACTGTTTGATAATGTTATGGGGCTGTCGTTGCATGCGGTATTGGGAAAAAATCAGACCAACATCGTGACCATCAATCTCGGTCTCGATTACATCGGCAGCGCAAAAATTGGGGATTCCCTGCTGATCCTGCCCCGCGTGCTTCGCGCCGGTGGCAGTATTGGCTTCTGTGACGCCTTTGCATCCTGCGATGATCGACCGATCGCGCGCGCCAACGCGACATTTAGGGTCCGAGGCTCGGAGTCGCCCACGCCTTCCAGCGACTCGACCCTGAAGCCCCCTGGGTTTGAACCAGGATTCTCAGGTCCCGAAGAATAGGACTCCGTGAGCCGTCAAAAGAAAGCACTTCCAACACGCGAACGCATCCTGCGCGCCGCGAGAACACTGTTTCAGCGGCGCGGGTACTTTGCGGTGGGTACGGCGGAGATACTGGCGATGGCACATGCGCCCAAGGGTTCGATGTATCACCATTTTCCCGGCGGCAAAGAACAAATTGCCGTCGCCGTCGTGTACGCGATCAGTGCCGACGTTCTGGCTTTGTTGCAGCGGCTCGAAGACCAGCATGTGAGCGTGGCCAACATGGTTCGGGAGATGGCGCGGCGTATGGTGCGCTGGTTGAGGGCATCGAAATGGCTCGAAGCCACCCTGCTTTCTTCCACTGCGCTGGGCGCCATACCCGATCTTGCGCTTCTGCATGCCGCCATCCGAGAGGCCTTCGCCCAGTGGCGAAAAAGGTTCACGCGACTGCTCATCGCGGAAGGCTTCTCACCGCTCCGGGCGCGTAGGATGGCCGAAACCGTGATCGCTGCCAGCGAGGGGGCGATGATCTTGGCGCGCATCGAACAAAACGGGCGCATCGGCCGCTCGGTCGCCGAGATGATGGCGCATCTCATAGAAGAGGGATCCTGAACAGGGACTACCTCGTTTCACGTGAGTATGCCTCCTGCTTTTCGGACAGTTGGGAGTAATGAAAATGAGTGAATTTAGTTCCGACGGCGAGCGCATCTATAAGCTGTGGTACGCGTACGCTCGCAAGCGCGACGGCGCCGGATTGCTGAGCCTGTACGCCCCCGACGCCACTCTGGAGAGTCCCGTGGCGCGCGCGGTCATGGGGGGTTCATCCGGTGTCCTGCACGGACGTTCGCAAATCCTTGCATTCTTCCAGGCGCTCGCTAAACAGCCAACAAATGAGTTGCTTCGATGGTATCGGGAGCCCGATCGATTCTTATTTGATGGCACCATCCTGATGTGGGAGTACCCGCGTCTAACACCGAATGGTGATCAAATCGATATCCTGGAGGTCATGCACCTGACGGGCGGACTCATCCAGCATCAGCGAGTCTACTGGGGCTGGTTTGGCCTTCAATATCTCGTTCAGTCGATGACGCAGAGGCACGATAGCGATTCTAAGTTGACCGGCTAGAGCTACACGCAACGATACGATCGGCGGGAAGACTGTCTCGCATGGTTTTCGCCCCCTAACGGATCGTCGTCACCCCGTCACGACGGCTTTTTTGTTTCAAGTATGCCCCTGCCGCACGCGCCGCATCCCGCGCACTGGCCGCCGAAGCATCAGACAACATCCCTTTTGTGCCAATCCAGTCACCGGCGAGGAAGAGGCCGGGTGCATCGGGTACCGAAATTGGGCCGCGCTGCCCGCGCGTTTCAAAGCCCGGAAAATCGTGTGCGACTACCATGCCGGCCAGGCGCTGTCGCCGCACCTCCAGGTCTCGCCAGCCGGGTAGCATGAGATCGGTTAGCCGTTCGAGGGCCCCGAAGTGGGCGGTACTCGGCGCTTCACCCGGCACTAGGTAACGCGCGACATGCAGCATCGCGCCGTCGCTTGGAGCAAGTCGAGCGGTCATTGAGTGAACAGAAAAGTAGGTGGGCTGATCTGTCCCCAAAGCGAATGTCACCTCTGGGCTGGGCAGCGCTGACAAACCAATATCGAGGCACGTTAGCCTGACCGGGTTGGCTCTCCGCGCAGTGGCGGCCAGATCCCCTGACTGTGCAACCAGAGTTGCGGCCGCCTGCGGCGCAATGGTGAGTATCACTGACGAGGCCAGATGATCTTCGAGGCCGGCACCGGAAAGCAGCCAACCCCTCTCGGTACGCGCAATCTTGGCTACGCAGCTTCGCGTTCGAAGATCCGCGCCCGCGGCTCTCGCGGACGCAGCGAGTCCAGCCACTAGTTCACACCAACCTCCATCGACGTAAAGAACGCCTCCGAAAGCCAGCCTCAACTGGTCAAGCGCAGCTTTGCCGTCGATCAAGTCGGGCGCATTCACATAGGTCACCAAACGGATCAGTGTTTCGATTATCTTCGCTGCGCGCGGTCTGAGCCGACCGGTGAACTCCGCGAGTGGTTGGCCGGCGTGGTGGTAAGCGCCTTGCGCAACCTCCGTAAACGTTTCGAATAATTGCATCCGATCGAGGTCATCGAAAGGCGTTGCGCGCTGGATTGTTTCAACCTTAAGAGGCAGTGGATGCTGTTGGTCTTCCCATAAGGCGAGGGCATGGCTGAAATCAGGGCGATGGCCGGAGACCTTAACGCCCATGGAGTTCAACGCCTTGTTAAACTCGCCTTCAACATACAGCGCGTGTGGCCCTTGGTTAAAATGAAATCCATCCAGAATCCGGGTTTGCGCTCGACCGCCGAGTACGGGCGCCGCTTCGAACAACGACGTTGCAAGTCCGATGCGCGCAGTTTCGTGCGCCGCGATCAGACCCGCTACCCCGCCACCCACCACCGCAACCTCCACTGATTTCATCAAAAACCCATCACAAACCATTATTACCACGAACGGCCACGACCGACAGCGCCTCATTTGCCCACGCTTCGGGGGCGTCATCCCAGTCGACGTGGAGCGTCGGTATGCGATCCGCCCGGAATCCGCAGTTGGCCCACGCAAACAGTGTGCCGTCATGCGCATGACGGCAGTCTGGCCGACCGATCGTCCAGGTGACTCCAGTGTGGTAGAGCTTCGGAGCGTCTACCATTACAGCGCCATCCAGCGCAGGCGCCACGCTGGTAATGACCCCACCGGGTGCTACCATCCTGAAAGCACGCTCAAGACTCGCTCGAGACGTATTCGCCACGATGATGACATCGTAGCGCGCGTTTGGATCTTCCTCCACCAGCAGATTGGCACCGTACTCGACGGCAACGCTTCTTCGAGTTTCATCATCATCCACATAATGGACCACCGTCGCGCCGAGCGCCGTCGCCAGCCCGACCGCGTAAAGACCTATCACCGCGGGACCGCCTCCGAGAACCAGAACATGGGCACCGGGATGGCTCTCAAGATGGGGTGCAACCGCACGCCAGGCATCCGCTGCCCTGTCAGCGGCGCCAATCAAGGAACGGGGATCAACGCCGGCCGGAACTGGACTCAACATTGCTCGGGCGAACGGCACGCGCAACAGATCGGACATGCCGCCACCGTAGTTGCCTTCACGCCCCATGCCGTAGGAGGCGGCGAAAGGAACCGATAAGCATCGCCCGGTGCGACCTCGCTGGCAGTTAACGCACGCGCCACAGGATATCTGGGCGGACACGAAAACATACTGACCGACATGAAATTGGCGCACCGTCTCACCAAGATCGACTACCTCCCCAATGATTTCGTGCCCTATTGAGGAACCGCTCGCCAGCGGAAGAATACCGCGTAGGTAACCGACATCGAGATCACAGCGTCCCAAGACAATGGGGCGCACCAGCGCCTCTGCGGCTCCCTGCAGCGTTGGGTCAGGCATCTCGCGCCACTCGACCCGCCCCGGTCGGACAAATACCCCACTACGCACGCACTGCGCTCCTATGTCAATCTTGACTCGTCCTCAATATAGACCGATCGGTCTAACGAATCAATAAGTCCTGCTATTAACGGACATTGATGCGACGCCCACGAAAAAAGACGTCGCGCGCGCGACACTGCGCGGCCTCACCGCTAGCCCGATTAAGATAGCGTGGCCGTGAGGATTCGGTAGCCCATATCGAGCGAATTGCGCTTCAAAAGATCTCTGTGCCGACTCGCCCAGTCGCCAGACGCGAGATCTTGACGAAGCAACTCGATTCGGCGATCCACATCCGTAATCTTGGAGAATGTCGACATGCCGCCTCGAACGACTGGATCTAGATACGCCTCTGGCCGCCGCCAATAAGCGCCCAAGAATCCGTCGATGCAGTCTGATGGGATATTTAGCGATTCCGACTCGATGCGTCCAAGCGTTGCCTCGAGTACGCTGATGGAGGGAACGGTCATTTGATCGATTTTATAAATGTCCGGAAAATATTCTTTCACCAACCAATACTTTCCCCAGACTTCGACGTCAATCGTCAAAAAGACCACTCGATGCCGTGCGCAACGAGCGCACTCAATGAGTCCGCGCTCAACGTCAGACCAATGATGTAAAGTTAGCACGCCGAGGACTGCATCGAAGGCGGAGTCGCGAAATGGCAGTGCTTCGGCTCGGCCCTGCACCACCGGAGCACCGGCTTGGCTTCTCTGCCGCAGCATGGTCAGCGACGGCTCAATCGCAACCACATCAAGGTCATCGGGTTCGTACGATCCGGTGCCAGCTCCTACGTTCAATATCGTCCGACAGCCTTCGAGCACAACGCGAAGCGCTCGAGCAATGCGCGGGTCCGGGCGCCGCGTGATTGCATAGCCGGCGCCGATTGTGTCGTAGACCTCACCCATGCGGACGCTTAAAGTTGTACTGCTTACGTGGATGTTCCCTGATCATCGCGTTGCCCCTGCGCGTGGTCGGCCTCTGTGTATCTCGGCCGCTCATCCGAGACTCCTGGTGCGTGTGTGCGCCGCAGCGCTCGCCGCCATGACCCAGAGACCTCCTGCGATCGCGAGATCTTTGAAAAATGAGGTTCGTTCGCCGTTGATCCACAGTTGGTGATGGAAGATCGTCGCAGTCATCAAGCAGAAGACGGCGAGTGCGGCGGCGGAGTCACGAACGCGCCAACCAATCAACAGCGCGGAACCCGCGCCTAACTCAAGCGCGATCACGGCGCGCAAAAGAAAGCTCGGCACGCCAAATCGCATCATGTGTTCGATAAATGGCGCTGGATTGAGGATCTTCGCCACACCCGCGACGATGAAGAGCAGGGCTACGAGTACGCGTCCGCCGATCGCAGCAAGTTTCGCAATATTGTCCAGCCGGGGAACCGACGACTGCGGAATCCCTGCCTGACTGACTGGCTGTGTTGATCTGTTGAAGTTCATTGGGTCTGCTGATATCGAACGGCCCAGACTAGTTCGATGCTTTTGCGGTCAACAGCTTGTGGGCGGTACCAAAGAGAATCTGATCCTTTTCGCCGCGGTTGAGATCGAGACTCTCGAGTGCTTCGACGCTCTGGCGCAAGGTGAACTGCGGGTAATCCGACCCCAGCATCACATGATCCACTCCGACGTTGCGAATCGTCCACACAAGCTCCGACTGGATGGGCGAACCCGCAACCAGCGTTACAGTGGCCGATATGTCGAAATAGATATTGTCTTTGTAAAAGTCCTTTGCCGTTCGTGCGAACACGATGGTATTCCAGAAGCGAAAACTGGTCGCGCCCATATGCGCGAAGACGAATTTCGTTTCCGGCGTATTCACAGCCAGATTGAAAAGGTCCTGGCTGTCGCCCGGAACAATGTTGGCGTTGTCGAACAGCACGATCATGCCGAGTTGCCCGGCCAACTTGCACAAAGTCGCCACCCGCGGATCGTTAATCGCGAATTGCTGAGTATGCGGATGGAGCTTGATCATCGTTACTCCAAGCGCCGCGATGCGTCGCAGTTCGTCAAGCGCGGCCTGATCGTCGTAAGGATGCACCGATGCGATCGGGAACATCTCGGGGTATTTGCCGGCCAGTGCGATCAATTCATCGTTTTTGCGCCGGGTTTCCGCGATATTGCCGCGTTTCGCGATCAGAATGCCCGCAAATCGGGTCACGGTCTGGTGAGTCTCCTTTAGCTGCGCTTCGTATGCGCGCACCGACGCCTCGCCATCCCAAATGTGGACATGCATATCGAACACTCGAGGTGCGCCCGCCATCATGGGTGCGACGAGAAGTAAAAAGGTAGCAATGATGGTATTTATGATTTCCATTGATGGGCTCAGTCAGCGGCTCTTATGGCTATCATCGCAATAAACACCAAATAAGCTTAGCTTCCTCTCGCGGCGGCGTCTTGCACAATCTTGTTTTTCGAGTTCGAGCAGACCGCAATCGCGGTCTCGTCGGGCTAGCCGGGTTCATGATCGAACCGGCCCCGTGGCAAACTGAGCGCATCGCGCCAACGGACAGGAAAAACGCAAGATTCTCCAAAGCCAATTGACGGTTCATCGCAGCCCGTATTATGTGGACTGTGAAAGTGACGCTGGCGACTGGGGGCGTTATTCTTGTTGCATGGAATGGTCAAAAATATACTCTCGGGCGGACCTTGGCGAGGTCGAGCTGCTTCATGCGGGCTTTGTCAATCACCGTTATGCCCGACATGCGCATGAATGCGCTGTCATAGGATTAGTGGAATCGGGTATCCAGTCGTACCGATATCGTGGTTCTCGATATCGGACCGGTCCGAACGGTATTTTCACGGTCAATCCGGATGAGCTACATACAGGAGAAGCGGGTGCCGTCGGCGGTTACGTTTATCGAGCCTTGTACCCGAGCCCGGGCTTTCTTTGGCGGCTGCTTGGGGCTGAGGGAATTCACCAACTGCATTTTTCCGATCCGGTGATTTATGACGCATCACTTGCGGATGCCTTGCGACGCGCCCACATTGCGGTGGAGCGCGGCGAATCCCTCCTAACTTGCGAGGCTCTACTTTTGGATGCGATTGTTGGTCTGATGCGTCGCAATGGAACGGCTCAGCTGCCCGCTCAGGCGAAAACACGATCGGCTCGTTTTGAGGTGCGACATGTCAGGGAGTTCATCGACTCCGATCCGGGCCGGGACATGTCCTTAACTTCACTTGCCAACATGGTCCAATTGAGTCCATTTCACCTCGCGCATATTTTTTCGCAAGAGACAGGAACTCCCGTCCGCGTGTACGCAGACGTCGCGCGCATGCGGCTGGCGAAATCGCTCTTAAAGAATGGCGTCTCCATTTCGGAGGTTGCCGTTAGACTCGGTTTTGTCGATCAGGCGCATTTCACTCGTCGCTTTAAGCAGTTCCTAGGCTTCACGCCAGGGCAGTACCAAAGAAGTCTGACACCCGGCGGTGCGGCGGCAAGGCGCGGGTCAACGCCACGAACTGCCGCTCTTTGAAGAGGCGTAAGAAGATCATGCGGGAGTTGCAGCGTCGCAATGGCGCAAACCGCTAGCAAGCTCTGCAACAATGTTGGAGGCGGATTCGCGTGCGTGTACGAGCCCCACCCCGTCTCCTGCATAGAGCGCCATTGCCTCCGCGTCCCCCACAACGTCGCGAGTCGGAGAACTAAAAGAATACCGTGGGATGGCTGAGCCATCAGCGCGCCTGGCGACACACTCACCCTCTCCCGGGCGATTCGGTGCCTTTGAAGGCGCGGCAGTTTCCCAAGCGGAAGTCGTTGCGTTCCTCAGTGTCCTTAAGGGTGCGTTGGGCCAGCCCACGTCGAAGATCTCCGAGTAGAGGGTGCTGTCCCCGTCGCTCGCGATGACCAGCTCCTGATAACGAGGATGGATATTGGCTTCCGTTGCGGCCAGAAAACGGGTGCCGACCCACACTCCCGCCGCTCCGAGCGCCCTGGCCGCCGCAACACCCCGCTTATCGATGATTCCGCCCGCGGCAAGCACCGGGACTGTGCCCACGACGTCGACAACCTGTGGCACCAAGCTCATGGTTCCAATTTGTCCCCTAACGTGGCCGCCGGCCTCACGGCCCTGCGCCACAATGAGATCGAAGCCGGCGGCAGCCGCCCGCTTGGCTTCCGCGATCGACCCGATCACTTGAATCGCCACAGCTCCGGAGTCCTTTACTCTGGCGACGTAGCGTGCACCGTCTCCCCAGAAGAAGGAGATGACACGCACCTTATGCGAGAGCGCAACATCGAGACGGCTATCTATCGGAAAATCCAGCACAAAGTTGGCGCCGAAAGGTTTATTCGTCAATTGAGCCGTCGTGTCGAGAATCTTGTGGAGCGTTTCTGGACTCTGCCAAGTGCAAGCGAGATTGCCGAGCCCGCCCGCATTCGAAACCGCCGCCGCCAGCTCCGGCGAAGCTATCCCTCCGATCGGCGCCTGGAATATTGGATGTTTGAGGTCGAGGCAATCTACCGGACCACGCAGAATCATCAGTGCTCTCCTGGAATAGTCACTCACGTGTGTACCACAAAACAAACCGCCTCACCGCAACGCTATTTTGCGTAGTGCGACGCTCCCATTAAGTGCAGAGACACGTAGGGATTGTCGCCGATTACCCAACTGTCATGCGGTTCGGCAGGTATGTAAAAGAGCTGACCCTGCCGTAACTCGATCACGCGGCCGTTTCCAAAGGCCGCGGTGGCTGCGCCGCTCACCACGTAGCCCAAGTGCTCCACGTTGCACCTCGATGAGCCAACGGACGGACCCACATGCAAAGACCAACGCCATCCAGGTTGGTAGGTCGCGCGGCCAATGGCCGTTCCGCCGATGTGCACGATCTCGAATCGACCCTTGATGAATTCACGTATCTCGTCCGGCGTTTCAAAGGCTCTCACGACTGTTGAATCCGAAACGTCCATCATCATAAACTACTTCCTTCCCAGCTCAGAACGAGTGCAGCATAGCGAGCCGCCGCGTGCGTCGTCTTGTATGATCTTGTCACTGGTCCCAACCAGTTGCGCAGCTCCGATAATAATGGGTATACCTCATAAGAGTTAATTGCGAGAGCTGTGAGGGTGAGCAGCAAGCAAGGTTACACGCTGAGGTGAAGCGATGGCGAAGATCGGTCTCATCGGCGACTTTGATTCGAGTGTTTCTGCGCATCAGGCTATTCCAATCGCCATTCGCCTGGCGTCAGACGTTCTTAAGGTCGACGGGAGTTTCGAATGGGTTCCGACAAATGAGATTGTTGGTACAAAACGGATCTCGCATTTCGATGCTCTGTGGTGTGTTCCTGCAAGCCCCTATCGGAGCATGGAGGGGGCGTTGCTGGCAGTCCAGTATGCGCGCGAGAACCACCGCCCCTTCCTAGGAACATGTGGGGGCTTCCAGCATGCAATCGTGGAGTATGCGCGGAATGTGCTGGGCTGGGCCGACGCGGAGCACGCGGAGACTTCACCGCAGGCGCGGCGTCCGGTGATCACGCTTCTGGAGTGTGCTTTAGTCGAGGTAAAGGATGCGATTCGGCTGAGGTCGGGATCGCGCATTGCGAAAGCTTACGGCCGAGAAGAAATCGTCGAAGGCTACAGGTGTCGATACGGACTTAATCCTTCACTTGTAGAGCAACTCACCTCAGGTCCTCTTCGGATTGCGGCAGAAGACCGCTCTCATGAAGCACGGGCGGTCGAACTCGATGACCATCCGTTCTTTGTGGCGACGCTGTTCCAGCCGGAACGAGCGGCGCTCAAAGGGCAGATCCCTCCGCTCGCCGCGGCGTTTGTTCGTGCTTGCACGGCCACAAGATGAAAAGACTTCGAAAGCCGCTGGTCGCGAATAGGAGCAACAACGGCCTCGCAATGAGGTCACCGACTACAAAATTGAGTTCTACTCGAGCTCGGGGTCTTGCCTCAACCGAAAATAAGACTGCGGGGTGCTTCCCAACGTCGTGCGGAACATTTCAATGAAGGCACTTACGCTGTCGTAACCGACGGCGATCGCGACCTCCGTAACGGATTTCCTTTCTGCAAGCATCTCAAGGGCGACAAACAACCGTGCCTGCTGTCGCCAGCGGCCAAAGGACATCCCGACTTGAGCAGAAAACGTGCGCATGAAAGTTCGGCGAGCCATGCCGGCAGCATGCGCCCAGTCTTCCAATGTGCGGTCGTCGCCAACATCATCGAGCAGAGCAGCTGCCACTCTGGCCAGCCGCGCGTCTTTTGGCATGGTCAAGCGCAAGGGCTGTGGGTCAGGCTGTCGAATCTCGTCACGCAGCACCGCAATTAATTGCTTCTTCGACGGGCTGAGGGGCTGCCCGACGTTCCACATCAGAATGCGATTCGTGATGGCGAACAGTAGCTCCGATGAATTGAACAGACACGGCAGCTTGGGCAGTCCGCGGCACATCTTCGCGGACAAGTGAATCATTGAGCCGGTGACGCCTCCCACCGAACGCGCCGCGTGCTTGCAAGCTGGCGGAATCCACGCGCAACGCTGGGAGGGAAACATCCATCGTTCGCCTCCCGCCTCCACGATGAGCAGCCCCCGGGTTAACGCGAAGAGTTGCCCGCGCGCGTGGCTGTGCTCCAGCGCCCAATCCTCAGCCCGGCGCCTCTTGAAGGCGAATGCCAGTACCGGCGTATCGCTCTCATAAAGGCAGCGCAGTTCCTTGGCATTATTCGGCCCCAATACCATGAATCTGTGGGATTGACCCTTTCCCGTTAAATGTTGTCATCTTCGCGTTAGCAGGCCAACGAGACCATACCTAGAGTACGGGGCAGAACAACGGAAGGCAATAAAGGCTAACAACGGTGAGAGACGAGAAAAAGATGGATGGAAATGAGTTTCTAATGAAAGGAGGTCAATCATGAAGGCCGCTGTGTTACATGCTTTGAACGAAACGCCCCGCTTCGAGGAGTTCCGCGAGCCCATCGCCGAAGAAAGCGAAGTAATGGTGCATGTCCGCGCTGCCGCGCTCAAGCCCATCGACAAGCAGATGGCCCGCGGCTCGCATTACGCTGCGCTCCGCGAACTGCCGGTCGTATGCGGCATGGATGGAGTTGGATGCCGGGACGATGGCACACGGGTGTTCTTCGCTGGGCCACGATCCCCCTACGGGAGCATGGCGGAGCGCACCGTCGTGTCCTCATCGCACACCTTCGCGATTCCCGATGACATTGGCGACGATGTCGCCGCAGCCGTCGTAAACCCCGGCCTATCGGCCTGGGGCGCACTTGCCTGGCGAGCGAAACTCGCTGTGGGTGAAACTGTGCTCATCCTTGGCGCAACCGGAGTCACCGGAAAGCTAGCCGTGCAAACAGCCAAGCTCCTCGGCGCTGGCCGGGTAGTGGCTGCCGGAAGAAACGAACAGGTACTCAGCACGCTTCACCACCTCGGAGCCGACACAACCATTCGTCTCGACCAGTCCGGACCGGACCTCACCGAAGCCTTTGCGCGCGCGGCAGGCAATGATGGTTTCGACGTCATTATCGACTACCTGTGGGGAGCACCCACCGAAGCACTTCTTGCGGCCGTCGCGCGAAGGGACCTGAGTCCGACGGCGTCCAGAGTCCGACTCATCGAAGTGGGCGAAAGTGCTGGACCGGCGATTTCGCTGCCCGCCGCCGCGCTGCGAAGTTCGAGGCTGGAGATCCTCGGTGCCGGATCTGGCAACGCCCCAACCTCACCTGAAGTTTGGCTGGACGCCGTCAGCAAACTTATGTCGAATGTCGCCAGCGGCAAGCTGCGTATCGATACTGAGCGAGTTCCGCTGCGCAACATCGAGGACGCTTGGAAACGAGAGCAACACGGTCGCAGAAAAGTCATTATTCCGTAGTCAGATTCATGTGCGATGCGGTAGGGGTTTCATGAAAGCGATCACTTGCCTTGTCCTATGGGCGGCTACGAACGCGGCGGCCTCACCATTGGATTTCGTACCATGGCGCGCTGATCATCACATGCACTTGCGTTCGCATGCGGTGTATGAGGCCAACGCGGCCCTATGTTCTGTCTTCGGCAAGCAAGCGTGCTCGCTTCCGGAAGTGCAGTACGCAGCGCTCGGCACGGCCGATGCCATTGCCGCGCTCGATGATTCACGTGTGGGCAACGGCGTCGTGCTGTCCATGGCTTACCTATTTGGCTCCCCATACCTCAGCGACCAGCACTACGATGTGGCACGCATGACCCGCACCGAAAACGAGTACGTCGCCGACCAAGTCGAACGCAGTCACGGCCGACTCGTCGGATTCTTCTCTGTTGATCCCTTGAGCCCATCTGCCGCCGACGAGGTACGGTATTGGTCGACTGATCGACGATTGAGCGGCCTGAAGATGCACTTTACCAGTTCGGCTGTGAACCTGAAGGATCCAGCGCAGGTAAAGAAGATCGCTGAGATCGTGGAATTGGCTGGCGACCGCAAGCTGCCCATGGTGATTCATTTGCGTTCATCTATGAAGTTTGGCTCGGAGGACACCGAGATCTTCATCCGGGACATCCTGCCCAGGGCCCGAGATTCCGTCGTGCAGATCGCACATGCATCCGGCTGGTCCGGTACCGATCGGGTCCTGTTCGAGGACCTCGAGACATTCGCAGCTCACATCGCGCGAAATGACCCGTTAACGCGGCGCGTGCTGTTCGATCTATCAGGAGTGGTGACCACCTCGACGACCCCAGCAGAAGCAGCGGCGCTGGCAGCGCTCATGCGCAGAATTGGATTGTCCCGATTCTTGATGGGATCGGACTTCGACTACTCCACCCCCCGGGCGACCGATGATCTGGTGCGTGCGAAGCTGCCGTTCTCACAGAAGGAGTGGAGACACGTTGCGCGCAACTGCGCTCCGTGGGCCTGCTCGCGAATACGCTCTCCGGCACCATCAATAGTCTCACCGCCTTAAAATCTGTCACGTTGAGAATGACAGGGACCTATTTCTCACCACCAACGTCTCCCCAGAATATCGCCCAAGTGGTCAGGTCCGGGGTAAATGACTCAAAATGATGGTGCTTCCCGGCCGGTACGAACAGAACGTCGCCTTGCAAGAACGGGATCCGTGAGTCATCGAGAACCAACGTACCGCGGCCACAGAGAACGATATAGAGCTCGTCTTGCTCGTGCGAGTCCTGATAATCCCTGCCTTGGGGCGCAAACAGAACCACCGACATTGAGCCGTGTTTGAATGCTTCAATATCCCACACACCCTCTGGCCACCGATCGGTGGCCTGCAGCGGCAGCGCCGCCTTCAATTGTCTGAATGGAATTCTCAAGGCTTACCTCTTGCGCTTGACACGCTGTATGACCGGTCTTTATGCGGCTTGCAACGGTGGTGAGGATTCCGTCATCTGAATATTGTCGACTGCCACGACTGGCAGCGCAACTTCTCCAACACCTCGTTACTTAATTGACGGCCGTCGCGCAGGTCTTGAGCGTATCTTTGCCAATCTCTTGGAGGAACCGTGCAAAGGCGTCGTAGCGGCGCAGCTCCTTGATTAATGCTTGGCGATCCGCGGTGCTCAGAGTTGTAGCGTTTTCCCCGTAGCTATGTAAATCGTACCAATAGCCAACTCCAGCTCGCTCCTCTTCCACAAAGGTTTTGAGCTCCTCGTAAGCAAGTTCATAACCCTTGACCTTCTCAGGTGGCAATGCGCCAAGTACTTGCGTTGCGATTGCTGTCTCCCAACTCGCTTTGCGGATGAGTTGAAAAGCGGTCTCCGGATATTTAAGTGGTGCAACTCCCGCGTTTTTGTCTGGCATCGCTGAAAGCTGAGCAATGTCGGTTTCGATCTGATTCCGCCAAGCCGGGATTGCATCCATGACCTGTTCCACCTGTGTCTCCGCAAAGCTGATCTCCCGACGGAATCCTTCCATCGTCTCAGCTGCCATCCTGGACCGATGGTAAATCTCAACAAGCTGACTAAGAGCAAGCGCAATGATGACGCCTACTGTCACGATCCCGATGTGTATTAGAAAATCCCTGATAGATCGAATTGATCCATGCGGTACATGTAACTCCATAATAGCTCCGCCGAAGTAATGGGCCGAACGATTGTAGTCGCTTTTCATTGCCGAAGCTCTGTGCGTGAACCTAACCCTTGTACTCGCGCGACACCCGCGAGGCGGACGCGCCAGACGCGCGTGAAGGCGCGCGGGCCCGGCCGCGACGCTCCATCTTGTCTGGTTTCGCTGCGACCCAAACCGCACTGTTTCGCTCTGCGTCTTGCTTCGCTCACGGACCAGCCGACACTTCCTGTGTCGGCGTTCGCGATATTGCTCACCCTTGCGCAGTCGATCGATCGGTTCGAGGAAATTACCTATCTCGTCGAATAGGCCGCGGATCTGACCCTCCCGGACTCCGTCTGATGCTACTCCCTGAGGCAACGTGTTCCGGTTCAACGGACCTCTTGATGGCGATTGCTCTTACTCCTATCCATATCTGTTCGCACGACTTCATCCGCTCTTCTCTTTCAAGACTTGCTCGGGCTATCTTCGGTAGCACGGGTCCAGAAGTGTGCGCCCGCGTTTGTAGAATCTTGCGCACCATCTGAGCGATAGATCGCGGCGCGCCCCACTTCTGGTAATATTAAATCGACACACGAAACCGAAACTCATGTGAGCAATCTGGGAGCTATTTCCCCCTCATCGGGTTGCTCGATGTACACATTCCTTTCCGCTCTCGGATTTATGATCATCGGCAGCACCCCATGAAGAGCAATAGGAGTATCCGTGCCTTCACCCGGCAAGAGATCAAGACCGTTTATCGAGTAATGGCCATGCGGCGCGACATGCGGCATTTTCTGCCCGACCCGCTCGACGACGCATTGTTGGCCCGCCTGTTAGGCGCGGCACATATGGCACCGAGTGTCGGGCTGATGCAGCCCTGGCGATTCATTCGGATTCGTGAGCCAAAACTGCGCGTAAGCATTCATACGCTCGTTGAGAGCGAACGTGTGAAGACGGCTCAGGCGCTCGCGGAACGCGAGGACGAATTCATGCGCCTCAAAGTGGAGGGTATCCTGGAGTGCGCCGAGCTTCTGGTGGTTGCGCTTGCCAACAACCGCGAAGCGCACATCTTTGGACGACGGACCATGCCGGAAATGGATTTGGCGTCGGTCGCCTGCGCAATACAAAATCTGTGGCTGGCGGCGCGCGCGGAAAACGTGGGCATGGGCTGGGTTTCTCTGTTTGATCCCGAGGCCCTACGATTGTTGATACATATGCCTGAAGGCAGCCGTGTCGTAGCGGTCTTGTGCATGGGGTATGTGGCGGCTTTCTATCAGAGTCCGATGCTGGAGGAGGCGAATTGGGCGCACCGTTTGGAACTCAATGACCTGGTTCAAACCGACTACTGGAGAGACGAAAACGCGACGCCGGGCTCATTTTACGCGGCGTCGGTGAAAGGATGAATTCTCAGAAGTGAACGCGCCTATGCACGTTTCTGGCTCGGTGGCATATTCGACGATCGGACTACGTCACGGGCATGGTAATTGGACGATCTCATGACCCTGGCGGCGAACATGGCACATTCGGTCTCTCAGCTGTCGAGCATTTCTAGAACCGCTCTTTGCGGATTTCCTGCGATCCCATCGCCGGATGAACGCATGCGCGAAGCTGCCATACGCCGACTGGATACACTCACTAAACCTCGGGGTGCATTGGGTCTCCTCGAGCCCGTCGCCGCGCAAGTGTGCGCAATCCAAGGCACGCTACAACCCGCGATCACATGCCCAGTTGCAGTGGTTTTTGCCGGCGACCACGGTGTCGCCGATCGCGGTGTGAGCGCGTACCCGCGCACGGTTACCGCACAGATGGTCGAGAACTTTCTCGCGGGCGGTGCGGCTATAAGCGTGCTTGCCAAACTGCAGGGGATGGAACTATGGATTGTAGATGCGGGCGTGGACGGGGACTGCGGCCATCATCCGCATCTCATCGAGGCCAAGGTCCGCGGCGGCACGCGCGACTTCGTCGAAGAGGCTGCGTTGACCCCCGCGGAATGCCATGACGCTCTGCGTCGGGGCAAGCAGGCGCTTGAGCATGTGGCGGTGTCGGGCGCCAACACCGTCATCCTTGGAGAGATGGGCATCGGCAATACCGCGGCATCCGCGCTGCTGATGCACGGCATCACGGGCTATCCCCTGGCGGATTGCGTCGGTCGTGGCACGGGGCTTGACGATGAGGGGCTCGAGCGCAAGCGAGCGACGTTGCAGGCCGCGGTCGCGCGCTGTTCACCCCCACGCGATCCGATCGCACTCCTGACGGAGTTCGGTGGGTACGAAATCGCGATGCTAACAGGCGCGTCGCTTGCCGCCGCCGCGCGTCGCATGCTGGTCGTGGTCGACGGCTTTACCGTGACAGTCGCGATCGCCCTCGCCGCCCGCATCGACTCATCGGTGCTCGAATACTGCGTATTTGGGCATTGCTCGGCGGAACAGCCCCACCGGGCGCTACTGGATTGTCTCAATGTCCAACCGTTACTCGATGTGGGCATGCGCCTTGGCGAGGGCACCGGTGCAGCGCTTGCATTGTCCACGGTGCGGGCGGCAGTGGTTCTCTTCACGGACATGGCGACGTTTGAAGGCGCCGGCGTGAGCGACAAGGTTTCCTGAACTCGTGGCCATGCCCCGCCAGGTGTCTCTCTTTCTGGTCGCGACGCAGTTTCTGACGCGACTGCCGGTACCCGCGCTGCCGGATTTTCAGCCAATCTGGCTGACCCGTTCGGCGCGCTATTTCCCGCTGGTCGGCGCGCTTATCGGCGCCATCAACGTCGGCGTCTGGTGGTTATGCAGCCAGTGGTTTCCGCCCGCGATCGCGGTAGGTCTGATGTTAGGTGCGTCATTACTCGTGACCGGGGCCTTTCACGAAGATGGATTCGCCGACACATGTGATGCCTTCGGCGGTGGAACGACGCCGGAACGGACGCTCGCCATCATGAAGGATTCTCGTGTCGGCGCGTACGGCGCGATCGGAATTGTCATGCTGCTGGGATTAAAGTGGGCGACACTCGTCGCGATTCCCGCATCCGCCTTTCCCCTTCTTATCGTGGCAGCGCACATGCTGAGCCGCTGGTGCTCGATAGGATTGATTTGGCGCCTCAACTACGTTCGCTCGGACGGTGAAGCAAAATCCAGACTCCTGGCAGACTCGCTGTCGGGCTTTGGTTGGTCCTTAAGCGGCATGCTCGGCGCTGTCCCGCTCCTACCGGTCGCTCTGACGACTGACCGCATTCCCTATAGCATGACGATCCGCTGCCTCGCCGCGGCTACGTTCGCATCGTTGCTCACGGCGGTCGCGGCGGCGGTGTACTTCAAGAAACGGATCGGAGGCTACACAGGCGACTCCCTGGGCGCAGTTCAGCAACTCTGCGAATTGTCGTTCCTGCTCGCAGCAGTCGCCGTGCTGACGCCGATGCGGCGCTTTTGATCGAGCTAGCTCCCTCCCCGTGCAGCTCTACCTCATTCGACACCCCAGACCCCGAGTCGCGCTCGGGATGTGCTACGGACGGCTCGATGTTGGCGTTGACACTGAGGCGATCGCGAGCGCAGCGCGGGTGGTCCCGCAACGGATTCCCACGGCCGTTCTGCGACAGTCCTCGATGTACACCAGCCCGTTGTCGCGTTGCACCGCTTTCGCTCAGGCAATTGCATACCCGCGTACGGCAATTATCGCGGAGGATCTCATTGAAATGGATTTTGGCGCCTGGGAAGGCCGGCTCTGGGAAAACGTGCCGCGCGATGAGCTAGACCGATGGGCGCGAGACGTCTGGAACTTCCGCCCCGGGGGCGGGGAGAATGCCCGAGCGGTTGCCCAACGCTGGGAACGTTGGCTCGCCCGTCTGCAGGATAGCGGAAACGATTTCGCCATCGGAGTGACGCATGCCGGAATGATTCGAGTCGCACTCGCGCAGTCTGAGCGTGTGCCCCGAGCAGATGCCGTTCAGACACCCATCGAGTATGGTTCGGTGCACTACTTTGAGATTCCCGATCCCTCTTCTGTTCCACTGCAACGACCGCAGGCTCGAGCATGAAGACGTTGGTTCTTGGAGGTGTCCGGTCGGGCAAAAGCCGCTATGCCGAATCGCTCGCGCGCGAGGCCGTGGGACCGATCACCGTGGTGGCAACCGGTACCGTGGGAGATGAGGAGATGGCAGCGCGAATAGCGGCGCATCGCGCACGCCGGCCGGCTCACTGGACGGTGATTGAAGAGCCGCTGTACCTGTCCGGCGCGCTCTCACGAGTATCGAATCCGGATTCGCTCATCATCATCGACTGCCTCACCCTGTGGCTTTCCAATCTCCTGTGTCACGTGGACAGCCGATTGCTCGACGCGGAGGTGGAGCGCCTGCTCCCCGCATTGCCCGACCTGCCGGGTAGCCACATTTTCGTCGCCAATGAAGTGGGCCTGGGCATCATACCCATTAACGCCCTCGCTCGGCGCTTCGCAGATACGACGGGCATTCTCCATCAGCGGCTCGCAGCGGCCTGTGATCGCGTCGTGCTCATGATCGCTGGGCTGCCGCTGACACTGAAAAGCGAGAGGTATTGAAATTGACATGGTTCCCGCCCGAGTCAGCAACGATTCGCGCTGTCGCGATCCTGGTCGCGTTTTGCGTCGACCGTGTCCTCGGCGAACCACCATCCCGCTTTCATCCGGTGGTCTGGATGGGCAAGGCGCTCTCTTCGACCGGCGCTCCTTGGGCGCAAGCATCGCAGCGCATCGCCTTCGCGCGCGGCGCAGCGGCATGGATGATGGGAGCCGCATTCACGAGCGCAGTGGCGTGGGCGGCGGTCGTGCTCATCCAACTCGCCATCGCAACAAATTCGATTGTTGGCGAGCTCGCCCAGGCTGCGCTTCTGGGGGTGCTGTTGAAACCCCTGCTGTCCTGGCGGATGCTGAGCCAGGAGGTCGCTGCGGTCGAATGCGCACTTGAGACCGGCATTGAAGCAGGCCGGACTCGGCTTCAACGCCTGGTGAGCCGCGATACCACTCGACTGAGTATGATCGAGGTCCGTGAGAGCGCGCTCGAGAGCCTCGCGGAAAACTTTAATGACTCCTTCGTTGCGCCGATCTTCTGGTTTGTCATCGGCGGCCTACCTGCAGCAGCGCTATATCGATTCGCCAATACCGCGGATGCCATGTGGGGGTATCGTGGGAGATGGGAATGGTCCGGGAAGTGGGCTGCGCGTGCCGACGATCTGTTGTCGTATATTCCCGCGCGACTCACCGCCGCCATCTTGGCGTTATCGGCATGGCACACGCCTTCGAAACTTTCCCGGATCGCCCGCGTTACGCCGTCGCCGAATGGTGGCTGGCCCATGGGAATGCTGGCGCTTGCGCTCAAGGTACGCCTGAGTAAGCCCGGCGTCTACGTCCTGAATTCAGCCGGCGTTGCAGTGGAGGCACATCACATGAGGGCGGGCCTGCGCGTGTGCGAGCGCGCGGCATACCTCACTGTCGCGTTGAGTGCGGCGATGAGCTTTATCGTCAGTCGATGGCCATGACGCGATCGCCGGCGGCATCCGTGCACGGCGGAACGGACAGCGGTCCGCCGATTCGGTTCGACTTCTCGACTAACGCGCATCCTCTCGGACCAAACCCATTTGTACGAGAGGCCGTTTTTCGCGCGGACCGGACGCGCTATCCAGATCCTCACTATCGGCGCTTGCGCTGCTCGCTCGGAGCTTTCCACGGCGTCGATGCGGATCGTATCGTAGTGGGCGCGAGCGCCAGCGAGCTCATCTGGCGTCTCACCCGCTGTTTCATCGCCACCGGGGCGGCAGCGATTCTCACGGATGATCGAACCTTCGGCGAGTATCTACGTGCCGCGAAGGTTTTGGGCGCGCCGGTTGCAGCCGAACGCTCCGCGTGGCCACTCGACACGCCCGTGCTCCGCTGGTGTTGCAATCCAGACAACCCCACGGGCGCGTTCCAGGATCAGGTGTGCGAGACTGCACTCACTGGGATGCCAAGCGCCTCCGTCAGCCACGATCTCGTCATCGCCGATCTCGCCTATTGGCCCTTTCGGACCATCCTAAGTTCGGACGAGCTGAGTTTGGACGAGGCTTGCACGGCTGTCCTGCGTACTCAGTGGGCCGATGCGGTGATCCAGTTATGGTCCCCCAACAAAGTGCACGGTCTCACCGGCGTGCGCGGCGCTTACCTGGTCTTGCCGGCGAAGCCTAATTCGCGAATAAACGCGGAAACATTGACCTCGCTCGCGCCAAGTTGGGTGCTTGGCGCGGACGGAGTCGCATTGCTGCAGGCGCATGTGTGCCAGGACGCATTTGATTTTCTCCGCGACACTGCGCCGACACTCCGAGCGTGGAAGAAGGAGCAAGATCGGCGCCTCTCGGCGGCAGGCTGGCATCCTGAATCGAGTTCACTGCATTATGCCTTGTGGCGACCCCCAATCGAGCCCGACCTACAGCCTCGTTGGCATGCGCACCTCCGTGAATCCGGCGTCAAGCTTCGAGATACCACTTCGTTCGATCGCCCCGGCTGGGTGCGCCTGGTTAGCCGTGCCCCGCACGATGTTGAAACACTCGTTACCTTAACCGAGCGTTTCGGAGAAAGCACTTGAAACCCGCTCGCGTTCTGGTCTCCGCAGTGGCGTCAGCGCTGGGCAGGATGGCGGCGATTGCTGGCCACTTGACTCGCAACCGAAATGGAGTCCGAGTCTTCGATAGGGATCGCAACTTTTTCGAAATCTTTGCGATTGACCGGGCACTTAAGGTTTCTGTGCAATGCGGCCGAGAATAGCGATTTGATTCAAACAACAAAAATCACCCTCAACGAGCCATGGCTTGAAGTCCAGTTCCCATGCGCTCATTTCGTCTTGAGTTGGGCTCTTCTCGGAGGAGGATGGCGAACTGCTAGTAAAGTCCTGTGGCATCGCGCCACAGACCAGGATTTGCCGATAGGCTTGGATCCGCTGGCGCTTTTTCTCGAACGGATTGAAAGGGACGGAATGGACAAGAACGCCATAGGCTTTCTTTGCGGCGCTCCAGTGAGTTCTTATATCGAAGCTGTCCAAGCCTGCAACGGCCAGTGGGTTCGCTGCCTGGCAACCGTAGGGCTTAGCAATGGCGTGCGCGTAGGGGATCCGTCGTTTTTGGCAAATCCGAAAGTCGGAACAATCAACATTCTTCTTCAGAGCTCGCTTCCCTTAAGCTTGGCGGCATCCATTGAAGCATCTTCGGTCGTTACCCAGGCGCGCACGCTTGCCGTCCTCGAAGCGCAAGTCCCGAGCGCCGCGGGTTCCGGGTTTCTCACTGGCACAGGCACTGACTGCATTGTCATCGCTTCTCCAACGCATGAGAACCCCGTGGCTTTTTCTGGTACGCACACATTGATAGGCCACCTCATCGGCAAAGCGGTCCTAAAAGCAACGAAAATCGGCATTCAACGCTGGAAGGACCGGCAGGGCCTCTTGTCAGTCGGCGCTTCATAGTTCCTCGACCACCTCCCTCCGACCAAGAAGTCGCTTATCGCCGGTCTTGCGGGGTACATCGCATTTCCGGCACAACACAGCCATCTTCTCCGTCGGCCATGCCGTTCGGGCTCCATCACGCCGTCCACGGCCGATTGTTGTTCTTCTGGATGATCCGCGTGCGGTTCACAGGGTGGCCTGGCAGCACAAGGTTGCTCAGTCGGCCTAAACAGTGGGGTGGGACCAGCACCTGACGGCGACGACAGCCGAAAATAGACCTCGGTGCCAATGACGCTTACGGTTCAGGGTTTGCACACGTTAGCCCAACCGAGAACGCGCTGTTGGTCGTAGGCGCAGGACCTCAGGCTTGCGCATGAGCGCCGGCCACAAAGACTCGATAACCCCGTCGCGCCATCCGCTTCGCCGCGCAAGTAACTGCGTAAATGTGGCCTCCGCTTTGGCGTCGGTCATTCGTGTTATCCATGCAAACACCGACTCGTTTTCGCGCACCGGCAGGCGCGTAAAGTCATTTGGATCTGTTTCGGAAACAAGCCCTGCGAGCACTGACCCACCGGCTTCCGTGATCAGCGGTCGCATTGTGCCTTCGAAGAATTCCGTAAACGCCCGGGCCGGAGCCCCAGCGAGACTCTGGATGCTGATGCGCACGACACCCGGTGGCGTTGATCGGTGCGGCGCCAGCAGTCCGCCACTGTTAGGCAGCGGACGCAACAACAGCACATTGTCAGAGTCGAGCATCGTTGCGTTAGCTGCGCGACTGTTCGCCTGCCACACCGGACCGGTGTAGAAAGCTTGCAACGCCGCGTGCCGCTGAGCCATGTCCTGAAATCCGCGCAACCACACAAAACGGTCCGGGTCGTCCAGGTCGTGGAAGATACCGAGCACGTGAGAACCGACGTCTTCTTGAGACTCGATGAATTCGCGCTCGAATAGCTTGGTCAGCTCGTCGCGGCGACCGCCACGTAAGGTATATTGACGGAGTTCCACGACCGTAATCTCGGGTGCATCGGCGAGCAGGCATTTGGGATCAACAATGTTTGCCGTTACGGCTGCTAGCGCCAAGCCTAAGAAGCTTCGTCGATCCGCAGTCGATTCCGGAACGACACCCGCGGCGATATTTTGCTTGTCCATTCATGACCTCCCAGTCAACAGCAGCGCCAGAGAGCCATTAGGTCAAATACGGCGAAATTCCATGATCCCTTCACTGCCGAATCTCCCGTTGAAGAGAAGGGCCATTAACGCATGCAATACATGACAGCGAGCGTCAGGTATTAACCTGGCCCTGTTCATGCGCTTGTCCGTCTTGTCCGCGGCTATCCGAGTTACCGTCCGCGGTCACTTCGTGGTTGCGCGGGCCGATTCTTCGTCGGCCGGGCCGTTCGTGCTCCTGCACTCGCCCGGCACCGGCGCCTCAAAGGCGTGACTTTGAGTCGCCTCCCGGATCTCGAACGCCGCGTTCTTCGATCCGTTGCGACCTCCGTGTCGCAAGTTGCGCTCCTCTTGTTCCGTTGCTCGCGATTCCCGCCCTGGAGACCAGGCCTGTCTCTGACAAGCCGACTCGTGGCGCGACAGCGCCGAGCGGTCCGCCGCGTCCCTCCTCCTCTAACAGCTTCCAGTCTTGATTCTGATTGCCCTACTCCTTCCGAACATCTGTACGTTCCTTTTCATCTGCCTTTCACGTGCGAGCTTTGATCGGACCATCATCGGCAGCGCGCGTTGGGCCGGTTTTGTCTTTGCCCTTTCTTAAGTACTCCTTGCAACGGGCTTTCGCGGCATAAACAGGTCCACGGATCGATCTGCCGCGCTCCCCTTCTCGACTTCTGACTCTTATTATATAGGGGTCGCTCCGCGACGCTTCGGCTCCTGCCTCGCTGCGGTCCGGCCCGGCCATCCGTGGCCGTGCGTTCGTGTCGACATCCTGACATTTAGTCAGGCTGCTGAAATCCCGCCGCTCACCCTGCGCGCTGCGACCTCGCCTCATTTGCGCGCCGTCGCGGCAAATCTGGATCGTTTGGGCATTTACTCCACGTCCGATCAGCCGCCCTGGCAACAGGGGCAAACTCGTCGTCTGCCGGGACGAGCCCGTGGCAAGGGGCATAGTATGCGGCGGTAACCAGCTAATATGACGCGCAATGGAAATCGATCAACTTGTTCTTACTTACAGGAATTCGGCGGCCAGGGCAGCGTCGGTCGGCGACCTTGGCGCGAAACCAACACGGCTATGGCGAGGAATCGCATTGACCCGCAAATATCTAGTTGACGCCCGAAGGCATGACGTGATTCGGCAGTGCTTGCAATCCTGCGTGCTACTGGTGGCAATGGTAATGCCAGCGGCCGCGGCAGCCGACTCGAGCCTGACGGAGGGCGTGGTTGTGCCGACTAGCTTCGAGGATGGCCGAATCTATGTCGAGATGCCGGTCCCATCGCGGCGCGCGCCTTTGCACGTGTTAACCGATACCGGGGGTGGATCCTTCATCTTGTCGAAAGATGCGGCTTCGCGGCTTCGGTTGACTTTGGTTCCCGAGAGAAGCGCAGAAGTCATGGCCGAAATGGGTCCGGACACTTGGCTCGGCGAACCAACACCGTTCATACGTCGTCAATGGATCGCTCTGCCGGCAAAGACCCAGTTTTTGGTCATTCCGCAAGTGAAACTGTTGAGCACTTCCGACAGGGATGGAATTTTTGGTCAGCAATGGTTTGCTGATCATGTTTGGACTTGGGACTACCCGCACAAGAAGCTGATTTTGCGGCCCCCATCGTGGCACCCATCCAATGCGCGACCCTTGCAGGTTACCTTCAAGACCGACAAGAGTAGAAACAGGCTGTCTGATTTCCCCCGGATAGTGGTTCGAGTCGATGGCGAAGAGTTGCCAATGCTCTATGACACCGGTGCTACCACCATCCTGACGCCGGGTGCGTTAGAGGCGGTAGCTGACAAGAGTCCCGCGCTGCGCTCGACGAGCATGATTGCGCACAGCACCTTTGAGCGCTGGCGCACTCGCCACCCAGACTGGCGTATTGTGGACGACGCTCAGGTTGCTACTCATGCGCGCATGATTCTCGTCCCAGAGGTTGAAATCACCGGTCGTAAGAGCCGCGCGGCGTGGTTTACTGAACGGCCGGATAAAGCTTTCTATGAGTTCATGACGCAGTTGATGAGCGACCACGTGGAGGGGTCCATCGGCGGCAATGTGCTGGCCGACTTCGTCATCAGCATCGACTACCCACGAGCAAAAGCCTGGCTGCAGTAACCGAAGCCCCAGTCTAATATTGTTAGGCCATTCCGCGCTGCTCTTCTCGATCGCTGCGTAATGGCGGGTTCATGGTCATTTCACGGTTCTATAGACTAGTACTTTTCAGATTCGAGCCTTTCAGCATGAAATTTCCGATTGTTCTATGGGCGGTTTTGTCCCTCGCCATCTGTGCGGCGCCGCGCGCCTCGCCTCGGGCAGACACAATTTTGTACAACGGCAAGATATTTACCGGCCTTGACACAAACCCCATCGTGGCAGCGATCGCAATTACCGGCCCGCGCGTTTCAATGATCGGCGACGTTGAGCACATTCGTACTCTTGCCGGGCCAAAGACCAAGCAAATCGACCTCGGTGGGCGCACGGTGATCCCTGGGCTGAATGACGCACACATGCATCTTGAGGTTTACCCCTCAGATGTAGTGGATCTCAACTTAGAAGCGGAAGATCCGACCTGGCCGCAAGTACAGTCGGCGTTAACCAAGGGGCTTGCGGCCTACCCCACGAGATCGTTGATTAGAGTCACCATTGGCCCAAAGTGCTTCCTCGATTCACGCGCCCGGCGCGAATCGCTTGACCGACTAAGCGCGATTCGCCCCATAGAGCTCCTCACGGATTCGGGGCACGGAGCGATTCTGAATAGCGGCGCTCTCAATGTATTTCACATTCGAGACGACCAGCAAGAGCCAGTGGGCGGGACGTTTCAGCGTGGCTCCGACAACAAACTCAGCGGCGTACTACTCGAATATGCTGTTGTGAGACTGAAGCGTGACCAAGCGGAAATGACCAGCCTAGAGGACGCATTGCGGGAGATTCGCGCACTCCTTGCCGAAGCAGCGCGATATGGCATTACTTCCCTACAAGACATGTCGAGTGATATCGCACCAGACAAGGTAATCCATTATTTGACCCTCGCGCCGACGCCTATTCGCGTTCGTGTGATGCGCATGCCTTTGACCACTCCTAACGGTCGCGACGTCAAAGAAGGTCGCAATCTAGACGCGCATCCAAACCCTTTGATCACCGTCAGCGGCACCAAGTGGATGCTTGACGGAACTCCCGTAGAACGGGAGCCAGAGACCGCAAGACAAGCTCACGAGACACGGATCTGGCCATTTCCCTTGACCTTTCCACGCGCTGAAATCACGGCGATGCTTTCGGAATCACTGCGCCACAACGATCAGCTCATGGTCCACGTGTCCGGTAGTCTGGCAACGCACTCCATGCTCGATGCCATGGAGACTTCAGGCGGTGCCAGCGTATGGTCTTCAAGGCGCATCAGGTTCGAACACGGCGATGGTTTGTTGCCTGAATTGATACCTCGAGCGAAAAATCTCGGCGTCGTGGTGATCATCAATCCATCGCACCTCGAAGTCGGGGAGCGCGCTACGCGCGAGCAACTGGCACGGCTCAAGCCCTTCAAATCGCTGATAGCCGCCGGAATTCCGGTCGCTCTTGGATCAGACGGGCCGCTCAATCCCTTCTTGAATATCATGCTGGCCGCCAGCTTTCCGGACCGCCCCTCCGAGGGCGTGACCCGCGAGCAAGCACTCATCGCTTACACACAAACGGCAGCATACGCAGAATTCATGGAGCAGGAAAAGGGTACCCTTGAGCCGGGAAAGTTGGCCGATATCGCCGTACTCTCGCAAGATATTTTCACCGTCCCCGCTAAACAACTAGCCGATACCAGATCAGTCCTGACGATGGTAGGCGGCCGCGTGATTTACGACGACAATAAGCTCAAGACCAACTGAATCCTCGCCGGTCAGCTTTGTCGAGCACGACTTTTCGGTGTGCGGCACCGCCCATGTGAATATTTAGTTTCGCATCCATGGACGGATTTACGGCGCCCCCGAAAGCAAGTAACGATCTACTCATTTACAGCGTCCCGGAAACGAATTCGATCCGCCCCTTCACACGCTATTGCGAAGTCAGTTGCTCTTCTCTGATTTTTATCAGTAGTTCGGGAAGACGCGCGAAATCGCGAGCCTTGTCTAAGAAAAGGGCTGCACCAAAAGCAAGCGATGCCTTCTCATATTCTGGCAAACCAAAGTTGGTCAATACGATGACGGTCGGCTTTCGCTGCAACGTGGCCAGAGCTTTCATGACGCCGAAGCCAGTGCCTTGCTTCAAATGCAAATCGAGCACGATTACATCCACGTCTTCCTTGATGGCCACCGCGATCGCTACACCTTCTGTGTCGGTGGTGCCGATGAGATTGACCCCCGCAAGTTGTGTGATAGTTTCGCTGAGTCTCTCAGCCAGTGCTGTAGAGTCCTCGACAAGCAAAACCCTCATGGAGCGAGCTGAAGGGCTGGCGGCGGAAACATTCATGCCGACAAGGTAACGCAGTCCTGTTCAGCGAATAATTACATTCCGCAGTCTTTGGCTGTCAGACAACCTCACCTTTTGGTGCGCGAGTCAGGGTCGCAGGACGTGCTTATGCAACCGCGGCTCCACGGGGCCGTCGTCTTGCTATCGGCCGAGACTCCTATCCTGAGCCCCGCATCGCACGCAGCTCAGCCGAATGTCTGCGTGCACCAGCGTAGGCGAACACCGACGAGCCATGGGGATTAATTGGAGACTGCCGCCGAGCGCGACCGGAATGCTTAAGTTGCGAACCCAATCCCGCCAAGCTTGCCAAACAGGTGTTGGGGGGAAATCATCAGAACGGTTTCTCCTCCGTTCGAGACGGTGCAAAAAGAGTAGCGGACCGCAGCGGCCGCATTGGATTCCTTCCAAAGGCTTGACCGGCACGATTGACCAATACATCTAATGCACAATAAAAAAGCCGGCGAACGGTCCGCCGGCTTTCGCAACAGCGAGACTTAACGCTTATTGCTATTAGTGCTGCCTTTGCCGGACTCATTGGAGTCATCATCATCGTCGCTTTGCACCGCACCTTGTTGCGAACGTCCTGACCCGGACTGATTCGCCTGGCCCGAGCCGCCGCCGTGCGAATGTTGACCGCCCTTCTTGCCTACCTCACTGGCACGTTGCGGGTCGTTTGCAAAGTTACCTGAGCCGCCCGGTTGCTTCGACTGATCGGCGTTGCCGCCACTCTGTTTATCGTTTGCCATGACTACTACCTCGTTTGTGTATCGACGCGTTGATTGTGGCCATAGTGGGCTCGCTCCCAGAGGCCCTGATTACTGAAGGTCGCGTCAGTCAACCGCGCCGCAAAGCGTGGGGAAATTACGCTGGCCCGACGTCGCTGCAGTTCACGGGCCTCACCGCTTGCGAAAGAAAGTACCGAGGGATTGATTGAACTTGCAGCGATAGCACCCAGAATTAGATTTGCTTACACTCCTTGCCCGCGTCGAACACCGGGGGTGCCAAAGTTGCGTTCCCAGTTCCCTTGGGTGCCGTCGGGCCTTCTACGCGACTGCGGAGCTAGCCCGGTAACTGTCCG
>Ga0209169_10000314_pt1 | contig 29409 bp, 24 predicted proteins | sample HubBroMetageWRM4_FD_188346 | JGI IMG/M metagenome (GOLD analysis project Ga0209169, IMG submission 188346) | Warmed soil microbial communities from the Hubbard Brook experimental Forest, New Hampshire - Hubbard Brook CCASE Soil Metagenome WRM 4... | ecosystem: Environmental > Terrestrial > Soil...
GCCAATCACCAACCCAAACATGAAGTCCGATCTGACGACTTCAATCGCTCTGGCAAAAGCCGCCCTGGAAGGCGCACTCGCCAACGTCGAGATCAATCTAGATTCGCTCAAGAAGGATTCGCCGAAAGACGAGGTCTTTGTGAATGAGACGCGGAAACGCGCAGCCGCGCTGATAGTCTAGAACTTATCTCATCAAATGGTTTTGGGAAGGGCACGGCTTCAGCCGTGCCGCTCAGGCGCAATAAAAATGGGGCTTTAGCCCCTGAGCGGTGTGCCTTCTAAGCCGAAAAGGCATTATGAAACGCACCCTGCCAAGTCTTCTTGAGGAAGATCCCAGAACGGCACAATCGAACGAATCAGGGAGGAAGTTTCTGCCTGATGGAGGCCCTAGAGTGACGGAACAGTATTATGCGGATACCTGAACCTTTTACGCGACAAATTCCAAATACCAGTTCAATATTGCCAGTTTCATCCGGGTAGCACACTTCCGGACGCGTTCAAGCTAAGCAAATTGTAATGAGAGTCGCTGATTTCAAGCGAGTCTATGGCAAACCGGCAGGCCTGCACGAAAACTTGTTTATAACAAACTGGATGCGGACAGCAGCTCCTGTAATGAGCCGGTATGCCACCCATTCCCATGAGATAAGGCATTGGCACTCTTCGCCTCTGACTCTTCCATCACACCCTCCCTGTGACCGCCGTCACAGACACCCCGCTGCACCGAGCGCGATAATGACGTCTGATCGAAACAGGCAGAGGTGTGCCCATCTCCCAAGATGGCCCGTCGAAGTCGATCAAATTTTCGGTTTCAGCGTTCTTTGACAACCAGAGTTGCCGGGGGCCAAAAGGCGGCAGCACCCGCTGAAATCCCATATTCCATAGGGGTTTATGCTTGAGATCAAGAGCTAAGTCTTTATACAGGAATATTTTCCATATAAGTCCTTTAAATGCAAAGATTTGGAGGCAAAAAGTATCCTAAATTCATGATTCTAAAGGATCGACTAAGAGTTTTTTATCTTACTCCAATGCTATTATCTTACTGGTTAACACCCTGTTCTGATCAGAGATCAGACGCGGCATATGAGCAAAATTTGGTCCGAGATCAAACCCGATCAAGCAGAACGATTTTGAGAACGATCGAAGATCATAAAGGAAGAACATAAAGACTGAAGAAGAAAAAAGATGGTGTGCTGAAGTCATCACTCCGAGCCATCCATTTTCGACGCAAACTCCTGCGCTTCGAGCGTTCCCAATCATGCCGACCAAGATCGTATCGAGGAGGACGCACTTTAGTTACGGTCTTGCGGTGCGAATTAGGGACTAAAATAGGATTGCAACTTGAAGTCTGCCAATGACGTTCAACATTCATTTTGCATCTAAACTCGGCAGACCCATTTTGAGGATTTTGTTCAGAGGACTTCGACTTCTATGAAGAAATTGTGTTTTGCGATTTTGCTTTTGTGCGCGACGGTTGGTTATGCCATGCCGATCGCATCATCAGCGCGTTCCATGGTGCCTTCGGAAGTTCAGCAACTGATCGGCGTAGACTATCGGGCGCTCAAAGATTCGCCCACCGCGATGGCACTAAAGCAACAAGTGCTGCCCGACAACTTGAAGGAACTCGAGTCCGCCCTGAAGGCCATCGGCATTGATTCCGATCACGATCTCGACCAGCTCAACTTCGCCTCTTTTCGTACGGAAAAAAAGGGCATTGAAACCATCGGCGTAGCCGGTGGATCGTTCTCCGCGAAAGCCGTCCTCAAGAAATTGAAGCTCAAGAAGATCGCCGCTACCAAATATGGCACCACCAGCATTTATCCCATGGATAACGGCCTGGTGATGACCTTCACCGATGACAACACAATGGTCTTCGGCACTCCCGACTCGCTGCACAGCGCGCTTGATGCGCGCGACGGCAAACGCCCTTCGTTCGATTCCAATCCGGTGATGTCCGATCAGATGGCCGCCGTCGATGGAGCGCCCGTGTGGAGCATCCTCGACCAGAAGGGAACTCAGGCCATGATGTTCTCAGCTCTGGGCGATGCTTCGAAAGTCGCCGACTACGATACCCTCAAGAAGCGCATTCTAGCTTCCAGCTACACCATGAACTTCGCCAGCGGAGTGAATTTCGATCTGAGTGTGCTCACCGCCGACTCAATGACCGCGGCAACCCTGTCTTCGATCGTGAAAGCGGGCATGCTGTACAAGAAAATGAGCGCCAGTCCCGCCGAAAAGACCGCGCTTGACGCTACCACCGTCGATTCTGACAGCTCGAATGTGCTGCTGCACTTCAAGAGTGACGACCAGAAATTCCAGTCCCTAATGCATTCGCCCCTGTTCGCCGCTGTCTCCCACTGATCGATCAAAAGTTTGACAAACAAAAGTAAAAAGTCCCGGACCTCAGTCCGGGACTTTTTATGCTTTGACGAAGTGCATTTTCTTGACAAGGTACTAGGTGCCCTGTACAACACGAATGCGTTTCCACGAAAGGGTCTTTCCACGACATTTCAAAGTTAAACGTTACGGGTAGCAGCTCAGTTTGAATCGGTTTTGAGAGGGCACGGTTTCAGCCGTGCCATGAGCCTTAAGAAGCGTATGGTCAATAGGGTGTGGCGCATGGGATCTGGGCTAGCCGTGAATATCGATGGAGAATATTAATCTAACCCTCGGCAATCGGGTCCATGACCTCGCACAGAGATTCGTCGAGCGTTTTGGAACATCTCCACGTATTTACCAGGCTCCGGGACGCGTCAATCTGATCGGCGAGCACACCGATTACAACGATGGATTCGTCATGCCAGCCGCCATCGGTTTCAATACAGAACTTGCACTTGGGCCACGCCCTGATCGGAAGCTCGTGATTTATTCCGTAAATTATTCCGAGCAGGTTGAATTCGATCTCGACCACTTGCCAGCGACCCGTGCCGGACATTGGAGCGATTACGTGATTGGCGTGGTGAAGATGCTGATGCAGTCTGGAAAGAAACTTGGCGGGGCCGACCTACTGGTGGACGGGAACGTACCGCAGGGTGCGGGATTAAGCTCCTCGGCTTCCATTGAAGTAGTTGTCGGTTATGCCTTTCTCGATCTCTCAGGCCGCGCGTCGGATCGGAACCCGATCGACGAAAATACGCTCGGCCAAAAGACGATCGATCGTACCGCGCTCGCGCTGCTCTGTCAGCAGGCGGAAAATGAGTTTGTCGGAGCGCGCTGCGGCATCATGGATCAATTCGTTGCCAGCCACGGGAAGCGTGGTCACGCTTTATTGCTCGATTGTCGCTCGCTGGAACACCGTCTGTTGCCGCTCCCCAATGATGTTTCCCTGGCAATCTGTAACACGATGGTCAAACACAGCCACGCCGGCGGCGAATACAACCTGCGGCGCGCCGAATGCGAAGCCGGAGTGCGCAGCTTGTCGAAATATCTGCCGAAAGTGCGGGCGCTGCGGGATGTGACGCCAGAAGATCTAGAAGCTTACGGGCGTGAACTGCCCGATGTCATCCTGCGGCGCTGCCGTCATGTCGTCAGTGAAAACGCACGCGTCCTGCAGGCAGCGGCAGCGCTGGAATTGCGAGACTTGCAGGCATTTGGCAACCTTATGCTGGAGTCGCATCGGAGCCTGCGCGACGACTTCGAGGTGAGTTGTTACGAACTCGATTTAATGGTGGAGCTGTCCGAGAACGTGGAAGGGGTTTACGGAACGCGGATGACCGGAGGTGGATTTGGCGGTTGCACAATCGCGCTAGTCCGATCGGATTGCGTGGAAACGTTTCAAAAGACGGTTGGCGGAGGCTATGAGCGCTCGACCGGCTGCAAGCCGGAAATTTACATCTGCACGGCCGCCGATGGGGTTAGCCCGGTCGCCTGAAGCACCAACTTGGAGAGGGCTAACTTTACAAAACCACCCTGAAAAAGCAATTTGAGAAAGCTCTGAAAACATGGGAACGAAGGCAATGCGAGTTTTGGTTACAGGAGGCGCGGGTTACATCGGTAGTGTAGTGGCAGGGGAGCTACTACAGGCCGGATACGCGGTAGTCGTCTTCGATAACTTGAGTCGGGGCTATCGCCAGGCCGTTCCGAAAAACGCTGACTTGGTAGTGGGTGATTTGGCGGATCGCGCCGATCTTGACCGGCTTTTTCGGTCGCAAACAATTGATGCGGTCATGCATTTTGCGGCTTTGATCGAAGCCGGCGAGTCGATGAAGACCCCCGAGTCGTTCTTCCGCAACAACACCGCGAATGCCCTGACCCTGCTCGAGGCCATGCTCGCCGCCGGTGTGAAGCGGCTGGTTTTCTCATCGACGGCGGCCCTGTTCGGCAATCCTGAGCGCACTCCGATTGAGGAGGACGATCCCGTTCGTCCGACCAATGCCTATGGTGAATCGAAGCTGCTGGTGGAGCGAATGCTTGCGTGGTTTCATCAGATTCACCGTCTGCGCTACGCGAGTTTGCGCTATTTCAATGCAGCCGGGGCGGCCAGTCCCGATCAGGGAGAAGCCCACCAGCCGGAGACACATCTTATTCCCAGAATTCTGCAGGTCGCTCTCGGCCGCGCGGAACATGTCAATATTTTCGGCACAGACTATCCCACGCCTGACGGCACCTGCGTCCGCGATTACATCCACGTCAGCGATCTGGCGCGTGCCCACCTCCTGGCCCTGCATGCGCTGGAGAATGGTCCGAATTCCGATCCGCTAATCTACAACCTGGGCAACGGGCAGGGCTTTAGTGTGCGCCAGGTGGTCGACGTGGCGCGAGAAGTTACCGGGCATCCCATTCCTGTGATCGAATCGCCTCGCCGTGTGGGAGATCCGGCGGTGCTGATTGCGAGTTCCGAAAAAATTCGCCGTGACCTCGGCTGGCAACCGAGATTTCCAGATTTGAAAACCATTGTGCAAAGCGCCTGGCAGTGGCATCGTACCCATCCTGACGGATACGCCGCCTGAACATTTCGAATTGTTGGTTTCCCAAATCATGAACTTTTCTGAATTGACGTCGCAGCCCCATCGCCGCTTCAATCCGCTGACCCGCGAGTGGGTGCTGGTCTCATCGCAGCGGACACAAAGACCGTGGCAAGGACAGGTTGAAGAGGTGCCGTCGGCGGCGCTGCCCACTTACGATCCCAGTTGCTACCTTTGCCCCGGCAACGTTCGAGCCGCAGGCGTAAGAAATCCCGCCTACACAGAGACGTTCGTTTTTGACAACGATTTTGCGGCGCTGACGCCGGAAACACTGGCCGGCGAACTGCGGGAAAAGGATCTGCTGGTTGCCCATAGTGAAGCAGGACGCTGTCGCGTGGTCTGCTTCTCGCCACGACACGATCTCACCTTGGCGCGCATGGGCGTGTCGGAGCTACGGCATGTGGTCGATACCTGGGTGCGGGAATTCACCACCCTTGGAGGTGATCCGCGCATAAGTTCGGTGCAGATCTTCGAGAATCGCGGAGCGATGATGGGATGCAGCAATCCTCATCCTCACGGACAGATCTGGGCCAATGAAACCCTGCCCAACGAATTAGTAAAGGAATTGTCTTCGTTTGGCGACTACCGGAGATTGCACAACACGACGCTGCTGCACGATTACCTCGATCTTGAGTTGAAGAAGGAAGAACGGCTGGTTTTGTCCAACGACCACTTTGTAGTGCTCGTGCCTTTCTGGGCCATCTGGCCGTTTGAGACCTTGGTCGTCAGCCGGAGGCGTGTGTCTGCCCTTGATGAACTGACGGACGAGGAGCGAACTGCCCTGGCCGAGATTCTCCGTCAGACTACGATTCGTTACGACAACTTATTTCGAACATCGTTTCCCTACACCATGGGCTTTCATCAGCGACCTACCGATGGTGGGGAGCATCCCGAATTCCATTTGCACGCGCATTTCTATCCGCCGTTGCTGCGCTCGGCGACGATAAAAAAATTCATGGTTGGCTACGAGATGCTGGCCATGCCGCAGCGGGACATCACTCCCGAAACCGCGGCACAGTACTTGCGTGACGTGCCTGCCCGGCACTATCTGGATATATAGCCGTCTGCGGACTGATTACGGATGGATTTAGTCTCCAGGACCCCCGCCCATCGCTCCGAACAACGGATTCACCCGTTTATCCAGTTGCCAGTTGCTATGGGGTGAGTGCAGCGTATCCGCAAGCGCCGGAGGGTCTGGACACGAGTCGGAGAGGATTGGATTTGGAATCGGGCTGAATGAAAGATTTTCCAGGTTTCCGGTATGCTCGGAACCCTCGTAGGCGAATTGCGGAACGATCTGCCGAAGTTGGGCGAGAATTGGCGCTCTTTCCCCCACCGACATGGCGACGTAGAGCTGGTCCAAACCACGCTTCAGCGCGGGCCAAGCGAGCCTGACACTTTCCGTACAAGCTATCTTGGCGCAGGCGCTCGGCAGGACACGCTCGTCGGGATAGAAGAGCTCCTCGAAGAGTTTCTCTCCCGGACGCAGGCCGATGAACTTGAATTCCTGAGGCGATTTGCCAGACAGACGGACCAGAGTTTTTGCCAGTTCGGCGACCCGAACCGGCTCTCCCATATCAAGCACCAGGATATCGCCGTTCCGGCCTACCGCGAACGCCTGCAAGACCAGGCTGACCGCCTCGGCAACAGTCATGAAGAAGCGGGTTATCTCCGGATGGGTAATCGTGAGGGGCTGGTTTTGGCGAATCTGTTCCTGAAAGAGCGGAATTACGCTGCCATTCGATCCCAGAACATTTCCGAAACGGACCGAGACGCAACGCAATTGCTCTCCGGGCCAAGCCGCCAGGATCAATTCTCCTATCCGTTTGGTGCAGCCCATGACATTTGTCGGGTTGACCGCCTTGTCCGACGAAATCATCACGAAGGTTGAGCAGTTCGAACTCTGCGCCACATTCAGCAGCGCCAGCAGGCCGAACACATTGTTACCGACCGCCTCCTCGACATTCGCTTCCATTACAGGCACGTGCTTGTAGGCGGCGGCGTGGAAAACGATTTCGACACCATAGGTCGAAAATATTTTGCGCATGCGCTCGGGATTACAGAAGTCGGCGACGCAAAAAACATTTCGGTCATTACTACCAATACCGTTATTGCCGTCGTCGTTGTGGCCCTCGGCTAGTTGATGCTGGAGGTTAAAGATTCCTGTTTCATTCTGGTCGAGGCACAAAAGAAGTTTTGGCTCGTACTCCCTGATTTGCCGGCATAGTTCGGAGCCGATGGACCCGGCAGCTCCGGTGACCATGACCACGCGGTCGCGTATGTGCTCGCGCACCGATTCCAGATCTAGGTCGACTGGGATACGCCCCAGTAGATCTGTAAGCGAAACCTCCCGCACCTGGTGCAGGGTGACTCGGCCGGCAATCAGTTCCGCCATTTCGGGGACGGTCCGGAAGGCAGTGCTCGCTGCTTTGCAGATGGCCACCAACCGCCGCATCTCGGTTGGGGTTGCCGACGGAATTGCAATGAGGACTTCGTCGATTCTTTGCTGGCTGACTACCTTCGTTAGGGTTTGGACGGGACCCAGCACTGGCACGCCCAAAATTCGGAGTCCCTTCTTAAGTGGATTGTCGTCGACACATCCAATGACCTTGTACCCGGTTTGCACCTCCTGAGTTTCGCGGACAATCATCTGAGCCGCGTGTCCCGCGCCGATCAGGAGTAAGCGTTTCGACGACGAACTGGTTCGCACCGTTTCCGCTAGCAGGCGAGATAGGACGCGCACGCCGCTCAACAGCATAAAGGTGATTAACGCTTCCAAAGCGAAAATCGAAGATGGAAAGCCCTTCAATTTCAAGCCATAGCGCACGATGATCAGGAACACGAAGGAGCCGGTAAGGATGGCTTTCAAGACGTCAACCGCGTCGCTGATCCCGGTATAACGCCACCACCCATGCATCAGATTAAAAAATGGCATGACCAGAAGGCGAGCCATGATGAGTACGGGAGCCGCGGCCCAAAGCAGTCTCGGATCTGGGACATGGAACTCGAAGCGCAGGAGCCACGCGCAGACCAGAGAACCTAGGATCAGACCGATCTGCGATACCAGCACAAACAGCGACCGGCAACGCAACAGCGCGGGGGACTGCTCATCGATTGTTTTCATAGAGGAAGATGGGCTGTGCTTAGAAGAGGCCTGTGTTGTGGATCGTCATTATTCTGTCCATCGTCATGAGGAGGCTGTTACTTGAGCGGCGCAGGCCCGCAAAGGACCCACAGATCGGTAAATGGACATGTCCTACTGAGTCATTGAATAGCTCAGTAGCGGAGACTGACGGTGAGTGGAAACAATGCTTAGTGTTGTACGCCTTCTCTTTGAATTACTCTCAACAAAGTTAGCGCCAAGATTTTCAGGTCGAGGAGAGGCGACTGCCGCGCCATGTATTCAGCGTCATAACGAACCTTCAGCGGTATCTCTAACTCATCACGACCATTGACCTGTGCCCAACCGGTAACTCCCGGAACCAGACGATGCACTCCGTGAAACATGCGCAGAGCGACCAGATCGCGCTGATTGAAAAGCGCGGGGCGCGGCCCCACCAGGCTCAGGTCGCCTCGCCAAACACTTACTAACTGTGGAAGTTCGTCCAAGCTCGTTTTGCGCAAAAGCGCGCCGATCGGCGTTAAGTAACGCTCTGGTCTTTGCATTAGGTGAGTCGCCACCTGAGGCGTCTCCATGCGCATCGTTCTGAATTTTGGCATCAAGAAGCGACAGTTGTCTTTTCCCACTCGCCTCGACCAATGCAAGGCCGGGCCCGGAGACGTCAAGCGCACCGCCGCCCAGCACAAGAAAAGAAGAGGACTGGTGATGATCAAAAGCACTGCGCTCAGCGCCACATCTACGCTCCGTTTCCATGTCGGAAGCCGGTATTCCGCCAGCGCCGGAATGGGCGCGATTAGAGGTTTCACCATGGGTCCGCTGCGAATTCCGGACTTATGAAACTGACGCTCTCGCCTTTGACGGCGCGCCCGGTCCTTTAATTACACGCTTGTCGGAGCTCAGGAGGTGTTCCGTACGCTTAAAATACGCGCGTGCCGTTATCGCGAGGCGAACCATAAACTTGCTGGCACGACCTTTGCCAAAGTAGTCGTAGGCTTCGTTGAATGCGATCAGTGCCTGGTGCAGATCGCGAAGAGAATTCAGCGCTTTCTGATTAACACTCTGGCTCCCATAGTGGATGATCTCCGCACAGGGTGTGTAATGCACGACGTAACCCTTTTGTTTCAGCATGAAGTTGTAGGCGAGGTCGGAGACAAAAAGCCGGAAGCGTTCGTCGAGCATTCCGGCATTCTCCCAGGTAGAACGCCGTATGACGTAGGCAGTCGTACCGATGCTATCGACCGGTTGTGCTTTGGAGTAGTCAAAGCCGGTGGCGTAGTAACCGTCCATGAGCCGACTTTGAGGAAACAGCTTGTGCCAGTTGAGGGCCTGGAGCGCCATGGTGGCGGGTCCGGAAAAATGGCGGATGCAGTGCTGGATCGAGCCGTCTGGGTTCAGCAGCTTCGGGCCACAAGCGGCTACCTGGGGGTTTTCATCCATGTACTCGACGAGTGCCCGAAAGGCATTGCCGATGAGCAGGGTATCGCTGTTCAAGAGGCAGACGTAGCGTGCCTGCGACATGCGCATCCCAGAATTATTGTTTGTGACGTAAAACTGGTTAGTCTGGTTGCGGACAAGAATAACCTCGGGAAACATCTCGGCCACCATATCGGCGCTGTCGTCGGGCGAATGGTCGTCGATGCAGATAATTTCGAAGGCGATGCCGCGTGTGTGTTTGTAAATCGAGGAAATACAATTTTGTAATAGATGCCTGGTGTTGTAGCTGGGGATGATCACAGTGAGATCAAACGGAGTTTCCATCGCTTCTATACTTTCTGAGCATGTTCCGCAGGCATTATCTCGGAGTTGCGATTTCGATGTTGTCGTTCCGATGGTCATTGTCATTACCACCATCCTTCTTCTGATCACTGTGATTGCGACGCTGTTTTTTCAATATCTGCCGAGCGGGAATTCCAACCACGGTGCTTCCAGCTTCGACCGAATTAACCACCACCGAATTCGCGCCCACGGTCACATGGTCGCCCACGCGGATGCCGCCCAAAATCTTGCAGCCCGCACCGAGCACTACGTTGTCGCCGATTTCGGGTCGCAATCTTCGATCGAACCCCATATCCAACTCTTTAGAGCCCAGCGTAACGCCCTGAAAAATCGTCACGTTGCTGCCGATGCGCCATGCTCCAACCACGGTTCCTGATGTATGCGGGAAAAAGATCCCGGGTCCTATTTCACAACCCGGCGCGACCTCCACGCCAAAGAGCAAAATGTTGAGATAGGTCAGCAGTTCAGGCAGCAGAGGAATCCGCCGGAGCCTCGCTACCCGACTCACGCGGCATACGACGATAGGCAGAAAGCGGTGGTGCAACAAGCGGCGAAGCAGCTTCGCAAAGCTAGGCTGTGTGTTAGCGCTGCCCTCAAGCTCAGCCTGGCGTGCAAGGTCGCTATACAGAAGCCGCTTTAGCATTGCTATGAGGTGGGACTGTGGTCGATAGATCAGTCGAAATCGCGGGGCGGCGGAGTGCGGCCGGAACAGTTTCTGGCATCAAACCGCGCGCTACCAGTTCCGAGGTAGCTTTTTCCAGACGGTCCGGTTCTAGCGGCTGGGTTTTGACCCATTCGACGAAGCGCGTTAGTCCTTCGTCGAGTGTGATTTCCGGCGCGAACTGGAGGCAAGCGCTGATCGCCGTCAGATCTGCATAACCATGACGAATGTCGCCCAGGCGATACTGGCCGGAGACAATCGGATGTATCTTCGTGCCCAATCGTTCCTGCAGACGAAGCGCAATACTTTCAACCGACGTAGGCTGACCGGAGCCGACATTCAGCGTCGCCCCATCGGCTCCATCGGAAGCGAGTCCCAGCCCGACCGCCCGGGCCACATCAGCAACATGCACGAAGTCTCGGCTTTCCCGACCATCCTCGTAGAGATGAATCGTCTTTTTCAGACGCAACTGGTTCGAGAAAATCGAAAGAATTCCGGTGTAGGGGTTCTTGAGCGACTGACCTTCGCCGTACACGTTCTGGAAGCGGAAGATCACCGCTGGAATCCCCAGTGCCTTCGCGGCTACGCGCACCAGATCTTCCTGCGACAGTTTGGTCACAGCATAGATCGAGGCGGGCGCGGTCTTCGCCTCTTCTAGTGTCGCGGTGGCTTCAATCGGGCGTTTGCAGGCTGGGCACCGCGGTTGCCATTCGCCGGACTTGAATATTGCATCTGAACGCGCTGGAGGATACACCAAATTGCATTGCTCACACCGATACGCACCCTCGCCATAAACCGACCGGGAAGAGGCGAGAATAATCTTCCTTACCCTGTGTTTGTGGTTGGCCAAATAATTGAGCAGTGCAGCCGTGCCGCCGATGTTGATTCGCGTGTAGCGGGAGATTTCATACATCGATTGCGCAGTGCCCGTCTCGGCCGCCAGGTGAATAACTGCGCCGACGTCAGCGAGCGCCTTCGCCCAATCGGAGGACTTCGAAACATCGCCCCGAAACACTTCCACGTCCGCGCTTCGCAGCAGGCGAAGCGGAGCAAGATCGGGGATAACCCCGTGAACCTGCGGACTCAGGTTGTCGAAGAGCAGGACACGGTGTTTTTGCTCGACCAGTTGCCTGGCGATTTCGAGCCCTATGAATCCGAGGCCGCCGCTAATCAGTACCCTCTGAGTTTTCATGGGTTCTTTGTAGAAAACCTGCAGCTATAAAAGGAAAACCGAGGAATCTACTGGCACTCGCGATACAGCGCCAGCGTTTGGTCACCGCACTTCTGCCAACTGTATTGTGCGGCTACCCGGAGTCCGCACTCTTGGGCGCGCCGTCGTGCTGGTTCTTCATTCACAGCCTCAAGCAGCGTCCGTTCCAAGGAGCCTTCAGCTTGAGGGTCGAAATAAAAAGGTGCATCCTGGCAGATTTCGGGGAGACAAGAAGTATTACTAACCAGTGCCGGACAACCTGCCGCCATGGCTTCGAGAGGAGGAAACCCGAAGCCCTCACACTGTGAAGGATAAACAAATAGTTTGGCGGCAGCGTAAGCCTCTGCCAGCAAGGAATCGGCAAGGCGGGGAAACACGATCAGGCTGCTCGATACCTCCAGTTTCCGCGCCAGTGCCACTTCCACGGGAGTAAGGGGACCACCGCCCACTGCCAGCAGCGACATGGATTTGTGCAATCCCGTGGCGCGAAACGCCAGCAGCAGATGATTGAAATTCTTGTACTCGGCGCGCGAACCCACAAAAAGCAGGTACTCCTCCGGAACCTGCGCGCGCAAGTTGATCGCGGCCGCGGCCGAACGCGGCAAGCATTGCAGGCCGTGATGAATCACCCGCGTTTTTGCCCGGTTCACGTCATAGAATTGCAACAGGTCTTGCCGGCTCGATTCCGATACACAGATGATTGCATCCGCCTTTGCATACAGGCGCCGCTTGGCACGGATAATTCGCTTTGCACTTGGAAAAAGGTTCGGGAAACGCTCATGAGCGCAATCATGATGAGTGGCTACGACCCGCCGCGTTCGGACCAATGGCATGCAGCGGTAGAGGGTCGGGTGATAAATATCCAACTTGCCGGCAAAGCTCGCCATCGTGTTGCCGAGCAGTTCGTTTGCGATATATCTGCATTTTCCGGGATTAAGAAATTTTCCGTAACCCGCGATGCTCGCGTGCTCCTCGGACGATTGGCGGAAGGAGAAAGCCTCGTCGTTGATCCCCAACCACAGTTCCGTGTGTACTTCAGCGATGTCGGCTAACGAGCGCATCAGTTCGTAGTAATAGCGCGAAGCTCCGCCCGCATTTTGTAAGGAGAAGACTTGATGGTCATACAGGATGCGCATGAGATTAAGCCCGATATCTTGGGCCCGAAGACACATCGAAAGACGTGCTCCGGGTAAAGAATGTGTCTTGAAGGGTTCGTTAGGCCAGCGGGTCAAGCATCAGGGGCCAAAACATTACGAGTCGCGATTTCGATCAGCTTGACGAAGGCGACAATGGCGGTTGGCAGCAAAATCGAGTGTTGCACCATGTCTTTCACAATCGATATGGAAAATCCATCGCGGAAAAACGTGAACGCTAGCCACCCCGAAAGCATCACGTACATGGTGCGATACAGAGGAGACTTATCGCGCGCCTTTATCCAACGCAGGCTGGCGGGCAGCAAGAACATGAAAACGGCTGTTCCGATTAAGCCAAAATTAAAGTTAAAGGAAACAAACGAGTGTAAAGCCCCTAGAGGACTGAAGACATCCGGCGCGCGGATGAGAGCGGCTTTTCCCGGAAATATGGCTGAGGGGAGCAGGTTACAAAAATCGGAAATAAGATACTTGGGTGCTGCCAACCAGGCCAGGTGATCGTAGCGCAAGAAGTAGACGAGGGAGACACTCGTCAGCAAGGGTTCCAACAGCACATTAAACCCCGCATCCATGATGGAAGAATTGACTCTTAGCGCTCCCACTGTGCCGAAAAGCGCTACCATGAGAAGCCCGGCAAGGGCGACTTGCTTCTTGCTGAAGGGAACAATGTAAAGCGAACGGAAGGCGGCAAACATCAATACAAATGAGGCAACGTAGAGCCGGCTGCCGATTAGCATCAGAAACAATGCGCCGACGGCAAAGGGCAAAATTAGTACTGTGAATCGCGGATGGCTGGAAATTCGAAGGAACACCAAAGAACCGAGCAGGACCACCCAAGCCGTTACGTTGCCTCGCGATATCTGCCCCCCCATGTCGGTGGTGTAGGGAGCGAATAACTCGACGCGATGCACCAAAATTTCCACTACAAAGACCAGAAACGCAGCGCCGCTGAATAATGCCAAGATCTGCAGGGGTAGCGCTCTGTTCCGGCCTTGGGTCCAAACTTGTTTCCGAATTCGTCGATGAGAGAAAGCCCACCCCCCGAATCGATCGCCGGCAATAAACGCAAAGTAGATAGCGATGATGGCGACAAGATAGGGACGGGTCCAGTGTGTGTCGAAAAACATGGCAAAAGTAGTTGGCATATCGTTCGCGTCGATGAGAAATCCAGCAACCATCGGCGTTACCCAGTAGAAAATGAAACCCAAAGAAAAAAGAGTTACATGGTCGATTCTGATCTGGCCGTGATCGATACTGTGGGCGCAGGCATAGGTGGCCGGGACCAGGAACGCCAGTGTCAAAAGGAGCCAGTCGGTCATCGGATTTGGAATCGAAGCACGAAATGACGAAGTCACGAACGAGAAAAGTTACAAACTATAACTGTGCGCCGGGCTGAATCCTTTGAGCCGGTCTAAACCTCGGAGATGAGAGAGAAAAGCAGCGCTGCCAAAGACCGCCAGCGCGGAGGTCGCGATGATCTGGCCAAGAGCAGCGCCACTCGCTCCGAACCTTGGCACCAGAAATATATCGACTCCTATCAACATTGCTGCTCCGCCGGCGATCCCTCCAACATAGGCGCCGCCCCGGTGGAGGCTGGGTAACAGGCTGAGGAACGGATTACAGACGGCCATCGCGAGAAAGAGCAATGCGAAAAGTGGGGTTACTTGGCGGACGATCACCAAGTGTCTGTGCCCCAGGGTTTCGCAGGCCGCGGGTCCGATCGACCAGAAGATCAAGGCTCCAATTCCGCCCAGGCAGGCGCTCGCCAGGGCAAATCTCTTGAACCGCCTGGGCAGCAGCTCACGGTCGTTTGCGACCGCTACCAATTCGGGGAGGAATGTGTTCAGAAGACAGGTGAGCACCGCGGTACCGAACAAGTACAAACGGCTCACCATGGCATACTGCCCAACCGCCTCGGCGGACACATACCTGGCTAAGAAGACTACGTCCAGCGTCTGGTAAGCGAGCAGGAGTAACATCCCTGAACTGGCTTTTGCACCTTCCCACAGAATGTCGGAGCTCGTGATTTGCATATTCTGCGCCTTTGCCTCCCATGGGGTGCGCCGGCGTAAAATCCGCAAAAGCTGTACCCTCCCGACACACATGGCAAGCGCATTCAGCAGCGGGATAATCCATACGAGGTGAATGACCAGAGACCTACACGCGAGCAGCATGCCCAGATAGAGGCCGAGCCCAAGGGTGCGGGTTCGGGCGAGCGCGCCAGGCCTTCCGAGTGCGACGGCAAGGTAGGAGACGTCGACGGTACGTGCCAGCACCATCGCGAATCCGGCAATGATGACGGTCGCAACATCGGACTGTCCACGATGCCAATAAATGATGGCAAGGAAGGCTGTGATCGGGCCGCATACTCCGAGCGACACCGACAGTCGAATCCACTGCCCGCGCTGGACGATGCGGATGGGATCGCCGCCGGCCTCGGCGATCAGGCGAGGACCAATCAGATCGAGGCCGAGCGCTCCCATGACCATGAGCACCTGGTAGATGCTGGTTGCGATACTCAATTGCCCGTACTGACCATCTTTCAAGATACGTATGAGCCAGCCGTAGATTGCGAAGCCGAGTAGATATGTGAGACCGTCAGCCGATAGGTAGCCGAAGAATCTCATCCATATCGGTGGCAGGACCTGGGCTGAAGAAGTTCGGAAGAAAGAGTTCATTACATTTCGCTAAGAGCGTGCAAAAAACGATGGGAAGGGCTGCACTGTCTAAGTGTGGTGCCGGAAATACGGCTGAAAAACGGATGTCCGCAGCGCGGCAAAGCGAGCATCGAAGCCGGGATCTAAGCGCAACTGGCGGAGAGCCGCGGCCGACAAAATGTATCCTGCTGAGCAGAAAAACCCAGACAGGGTTGCAACGACGATGATCAAAGTTCGCTGCGGCGAAGATTTTCGGTCCGGTTCGATAGCCAGATCAAGGACCTGAATCACGGCAGCGGTTTTCGCTTCATCGAGTCGAGCGGCCTCATACTGCTTCGCCAGTATCTCGAACATAGTCTCGGCGTATTTCATGTCGCGCAGTTTGCGGACATACTGTAGTCCGGCTTCCGGCACGTTGCCGACCGGGACCTGGACATCGCCGAGGTCGCTGCTCGCTCCACTTTGCTTTTCGAGGGGCACCAGTTGTTCGCGGAGGCCGGAGAGTTGCTGTTCGCCGAGCAGGACATCGGGATTCTGCTCTGTCGAAAATAGCCGCATGGCATGCAATTCCACTTCTTTCGCCGCGATCAAGGCTCGCAGTTTGACTACGGACTCGATAATCGCCTTGGCCTGCCCGTCGAGTTGAATCATTCCGGTTTTCTGCTCGGTTTCTTTCAATGCCTGTTCCGCTTCGGCCAGATTGTTCTTCGCAAGATCCAACTGCCGCTCGAAGAATAAGCGCCGTTGTCCTGCTTCGGTCATGGCGAGGTCTTGCGTGAGCAGGCGCAACTGATCGACATAAGCGTTGGCGATCTGGGCGGCACGGTTGCGGTCTTTGTCTTCGACCGAGATACTGATGAAACCCTCCTTGCCGAGCAAAATGGTGCTCGCGCTTTCCAGGTTCTTGCGGGCATCGGACATTTTCTTATCGCGATACACACGGAGTAGATCGAAGCGGCGTATCAAGGCATCTTCGGAGGTGCGGCTGCGCAGCATTCCCACATAAAGATCATTGGGATTTTTAAGGCCCAGATCTTTCTGCGCCATCGCGGCCATCGGTCCCAATGCGCCCAGTTGCCCGATCATTGACGTGGCCAACGACTGGCTTTGCTGGGGCGGCAAAATACTGGCGGTAGCGGTGTAGCGATTCGGCAGTAGCATCACAATACCAGCGGATAGAAGGGCTCCGGCCAAAGTAGTTCGTAGAATGACCCACTTGCGCCGGGAAAGGAGGATCAGCAAATCAAGGATGTGGGATTCGTATGGCTCGCCGCGAGCCACACCCGGCGGAGACAAACCGCGGGATGTCAGCTCAAACGTGCCATCGTCCATGGTCTCAGCTGCCACAGTTTGAGGTTCGGTCGTCGTGTGGCTCACGGGATCGTCCTCATCACCATCGATCAGGCTCATCGCAGGTCTTCACTCAATCACCCGCACGGCAGCCGCGCCTAATGCAAATTGGGAAAACACCTGACTCCAATCCCTCAGGCCCTTGAGGACGGAGCCATGGTTCAGACGCTCCGGCACTACGATGGCGTCGCCGGGCATCAGGTGAAGCGCGGCAAACCCGCCGTTCCACAATCCCTTGACCGACTGTTTGCTGAGGATGGAGCCGTCGGCCCGAATGACAAACATGCGGGCCGTGTCCGCGTCTCGCGTGGGGCCGCCCGCGCGTTTCAGATAGTCCTCTAGTCGTTCTTCGCGACGGTAGAGGAAGGAGCTTTTGTTATAAATCGCACCCAGCATCGCAATCGTTGACGGACGGTAGGGGACCACAAAACGGTCGCCATCTTCGAGTGCCATTTCCGGTAGGTCACTCACCGCCGTAGAGTCGGTTTTAAGATCGAGGACGACCCGCCCAGTCGCCCTTACCGCTCTCATCTTCTCCACTAATTGCCGCTGCGCATCCAATTTGGCGCGCTGATCGGCAACTTCGTCGGGATTAACTCCCGAGGGTGCCATGGCATTTCGAGAGATGTCTTCTTCGAGTTTCTCGATCAGCTGATCCAGATCCTTCTGCTGGCCGATGCGCACCGACTCACGAGTGAATTCTGCCCCGAAGAGATAGGCATTCGCAGTGAATCCGCCGATGCGCGCGACCAGATGGCGAACGGTTTCGCCCGGCTCGGCCTGGTAGACGCCACCGACTTGAAATTCCCCTTCCAGTCGTATGAACTTACTCTGTTTATCGAGTGGAACCGCGAGGTCATTCTGAGAAAAAATGGTGATCACATCGTCCGGCTCGAGCGCTAGGTTGTTCTGCTCGTCGTCCTGCAATATCAGTTTTCCCAAATCAAAGGGGATGAGGCGTGTATTCAAGTCCCTAGGGTTCAAGCGCTGGATGACCGCATAGTCCCAGTTGATTTCGGGAGCATTGCGCGCAATCTGATTGCGCAGTTTCGCGGTTGTAGCCTCAGTGGCTGTTTTCCCCGAGACTGGCTGCGGCCCAAGCGGCTGGTCAAAGCTCTTGCCGACATCCACCGCTGAGTTGGGTTCACTTCCGCGGTGCGTGTCAATCGGTTCGCTGCCTAGCTTGTCTGAGTCTGCTAGCGGGCTAGTGGCGCGCCAGTACTCGCGGCCATTCTGCTCGTCGCTGCGTTCACCTGCGTTCGCTACCCAATTGGTGGCGCTCCAGTACTCGCGCGTCAGCAGCGCGTCCTGATTCGGAATCACGTCCTTCAGCCGCATGCCGCTGTGCCATTCGATACGACCGGGATGGGCGACGTTTCCCCGTAGCGTCACAGCCTTGTAAAAACGCGGAGAGAGCGCAAAAATCCGAACCACATCGCCGTCTTTCAATGTTCGGTCTAGCCCTGGTCCATCCAAAGGAAATTCTTCTACCTGGCGGGTGCTATGATTTTCGATGCGTTCGACCACCGCCTTCTGTCCATCCGCGGTAGTCGTAAGGCCACCTGCCATCTGGATTGCGCTCGCAAGCGTCAAACCATCCCGCAATTCGTAAATCGCCGGTGCATTCACGCTGCCGGCAATGGCAATTGCCGCCGGCGTGGGCGGGATATAGATGACATCACCGGGCAGCAATCTGACATCTTTCGATTTGTCCCCTTTCAGCAGCAGGTCGTAAAAGTCAAATTCGGTCACCACGCTGTTATTTCGCTTTAATTGGATGCGACGCAGAGAGCCACTACTTGAAGGTCCCCCTGAAGCGAAGATCGCGTTGACCAGAGTGCACAGGGAGCTGACGGTGTAACTTCCGGGACGCCGCGCCCGTCCGACTACAAAGATTTGAATTGATCGCAATTGTCCTAGGCTCACGGTTAGATCGAAATTGCGGAACACTCTTCCGATCGCGGCCCTGAAATATTGCGGCAGCTGCTCGTATTTCAACCCAGCCACAGAAAGCGTTCCTACCTTGGGCAGAAACACTTCACCTTCTCGATCGACCACGAGTTTGCCGTCCAGGGCAATCTGCCCCCAAGCGCGGATCAGAATCTCGTCTCCGGGCCCTATCTGGTAATCGTCGGTTACTGGAATCCGGTCCACTGGAGCGAAGGTCGTGGGGACGCTCTCGAACAGGCTGTGTCCGTAGATCGGAAGCCTGCGACCAACCGAGCTAGCAACGAATTCTTGGAATTCGGTCGGCAGTTCTGGAGCCGCATCCATTCTCAAAGGCAAAGATCGCTTTGGATGGCGGATTAGCTCTCGATTTTGCCCGCGTCCTTCACTGTCATCATTATCGTTGTCATTTTCCGGCGTCGTCCTATCGGCGCGCGGCCCCGTGCCCGCTTGAATCTGCGTGCTGCCAGGGGGTGAATTGGCATTACCCTCGAAGTTCTGAGGGTCAGCTGGACAATCCCTATCCGCGCATTGCACGTCATCAGTGGCCGGTGTACGCAGCGTGGTTTGAGCCCACCCGAGACTTCCGAATGTGAGCAGACTTAGCATCGCTGTGGTCGTGCAGCAAAGCATGAACTTAGACGGTGTGGCGTTTCGGGCTGCTACGGCCAGGTTGGCTCGCATACTTCTCTCGGAGAATGAGCTTTTGGTGGCCATTGTTTCGTAGCGCATTGCTTCTGAAGGATTAGGTATTTTGTCCACTTCGGATGGAAGGTCGACCCGTGGTCCAACCAGCACCCTGGCCGAATCTGGATTGATACACTGCTTAATTTTGCCGAGCCGGACACCGACTGAAGGCTGGATGAACCGAAGAGCAGAGCAACGACCAGAGACCGGCAAAATGCCACAGAATTTCCAGCAGAGCAGGTCTAGAGACGTCTGCACGGCTGGGTTTGCCGATTTAACGGATTCCCGAAGTTGGGCAGTAGCATTGTGCCACCGGCATATTGCGCGGCCGGTTCCAAATCGTCCGCGTCGACCTCCACCGCCACGCATTGCATAATCGCGTCCAACGCGAGCACAACCCGAAAGTTGCTTTTCTTGCGGAGCAGCACGCCTTCCATCCCCGTCATAGGCCCGGCCTTAATACGTACGCGCTCGCCAACGACCAGGTAGGGATGGGGCTCAATCTTTCTGTATCCGAGAGCGGAGCGGAGTGCTTCGATTTCAAAATCTGGGAGCGGGGCGGGGTTTCGCCCAAAACCTACCAGCGAGAGCACGCCCGGCACCTCGAGTATGCGCACGCGCTCCCGAGGATTGATGCGCACAAACACATAATTGGGAAAAAGTGGCAGTTGAAGACTCATATCACTACCGTTTTTCCAACGGTGGCGCGTGGAATACAGCGGCAAGAAAGATTCGATCTGGCGCTCGTCAAAGTGCAAAGCCACGCTTTTCTCGTGGTGCGAATTGGTATAGGCGGCAAACCAGTTCGCCAAAAGCCCCTGAGCCAGTACCAACCCATGGATTGCAGGTGTTCTCGTTTGCCTTACCAAACCGGTGTCCATTTCCTGTGATTCCATGATTTATGCTGCCTTTCTAATGAAGCTTCGCTAGCCCCGCTTAGCGAGTTTTGGTTAGTACTTTCATATTCCGAAGTGACTGGCTACGTTCCCTACTGCAGTTACTCTGCCATCGCTGTTTCGCTTCCGGACTTGCGCTTGTCTCTCTGTGGCTTGGACTTACGAGGTTGTTTGGCAGGTATCGTTTCCGTAATTCCCATGTCGGGCACCGGATTCGGGTTTCAGTGCTAAATCAGCAAAGATCGACTGAGGGCGCGATTTTCTGATCCGCAGTATTGAAAATATCAATGCAGTTGAGTAAGGAAGTTTGTTGACCGGAAGAGTTCTCTGACCTAAGATTTAGTTCATGTCAAGTCGGCATCTCTACGCGATGTGCATGTGCACCTGTTGTTGTTGTGCATCTGTGTGCGCTGGCGTAGGGAGATTGCCGATCTAATAGACTTCTAATCACGGCACTTATAAACCCACCGCCAGATGATCTGGCGGTGGGTTTTTTATTTCCCGGCAAAAACCGGGTGGGGACAAAAGGCGATGACAACCGCAACAACGGAAACCAAGGCACAGAGGGTGGAGCGCCTCAAGCGTTCCAAGAATCCCTGGGAAGGCTTAGGAGAAATTCGACGTTTCGCTCGCGAAGGCTTCACTTCCATTCCGCCAGAGTGGATAGGAACCTACTTTCGCTGGTGGGGCGTGTATACACAGGGCGACGGGGCCGGCGTGACTGGCGGCCAGGGCGGAGAAGGCCGGGCCCTGCAATGCTTCATGGTGAGAATCCGGATCCCCAACGGGCTGCTGCGTTCCGAACAACTGCGCGCCATTGCCGATCTCACTCATCGCTATGCTCACGGAATTGGCGATATCACGGTACGCCAAAACATTCAGTTGCACTGGGTTACGATCGAGGCACTCCCAGATGTGCTCGAAGCCCTCGCACGAGTGGGATTAAACACTATCAGTGCTTGCGGCGATGTTACGCGCAATGTCACCGGTTGCCCGGTTGCTGGAGTCGACGCCGACGAGATTGTTGACGCGTCGCCTCTGGCGCTTGAGGCGTCGCGAATGCTGGCAGGGAATAATGACTTCTACAACCTTCCTCGCAAATTCAAGATCTCGATTACAGGATGCCGCGTGTGGTGCCCCTATCCGGAGATCAACGACATTGGATTAACCGCTGTAACTCGGGTCGTACGCGGCATACCTGAAGTAGGGTTTTCCTTGCGCGTTGCAGGCGGCCTTTCTACCGAGCCTTACCTGGGGGCGCGCTTAAACGCGTTTGTGCAATGGCAGCAAGTGCTGCCCGCCGTTAAGGGGATTGCCGAACTGTTTCGAGACTCCGAGGTGTTGCGCGAACATCGCGACCGGGCACGATTGAAATTTCTCTTTCTCCGCCATGGATGGACGGCCGATAGTTTTCTAGAAGAATTACAGCAGCGCATCGGATTCAAATTTGATCCGGCGGTCGAGGAAATTCCGCCGGCGGACGTTTTCCGTGACCATGTGGGCATTCATCCGCAAAAACAACCAGGTTACTGCTATGTAGGTGCGTCCGTCCTACGCGGACGCATCACAGCCGAACAGATGCGTTCAGCGGCTGATCTGGCTGATCGCTTCGCATCCGGCGAGCTACGCGCAACCAACATGCAGAACCTGCTGATCGTGAATGTTCCTGACGCTAACGCTGCGAACTTGGCCAAGGAATTAGACGCAATTGGCCTGCGCGTAGGAGGCTCGTCGTTCTGGCGCGGCACAGTTGCTTGCAGCGGCACGGAGTTCTGCAAGCTCGCTATTACAGAGACGAAGAGTTTTTCCCGCTGGCTTGTGGAAGAGCTCGAAGAACGTCTTCCGGGCTTCGATCAACACCTCAAACTGCATGTTACCGGATGCCCAAATAGCTGCGGACAACACTGGATTGCCGATATTGGCATCGATGGTAAGAAGATGAAGGTCGACGGTCGTCTTGTCGATGCCTACTACTTTTGCCTTGGTGGATCGCTCGGCCTCCATCAGGCCACGGCGCGGCCAGTGGGATATCGCTGCCCCGCAACCGATGTTCCCGAGGCGATCGAAAGATTGCTCCGCCAGTATCTCAGCGAGCGTCGGCCGGGAGAAAACCTGCGCCAGTTCTTTACCCGTCACACGGATACGGAGTTGCGCGAATTCCTGGCCGGTACTTCGGTCGAGGCAGTCTCTCGCGACGTGCCTCCGGCGAGAACCTTAACGCAATCGGCTGGAGGCGACGGTGACTGACTTATTCCCAATGTTTACGAAACTTGAGGGGAAGCATTGCCTGGTCGTAGGTGCGGGTAGGGTCGGCCAGCCAAAAATTAGCGGACTGATCGACACGGGCGCGCGGGTGCACGTTATTGCGATCACAGCCACTGACCAGGTTCGCGAGTGGGGCAATGCTGGGAGGATTGAACTAGAGCTGCGTGCCTTTTCGCAAATTGATCTTGCTGGAAAATTCCTGGTGATAGTGGCAACAGATTCGAACAGCCTTAACAAAATTATTTATCAGGAAGCGCAGCGGCGCGGAGTGCTCTGCAACGTCGTCGACGTTCCCGAATATTGCGATTTCTTCTATCCCGCAGTGGTGCGGCGCGGAGACCTGCAGATCGCGATATCGACCAATGGGAAGAGTCCATCGCTAGCCCAGAAGCTTCGGCAGCAATTAGAGCGGCAGTTTGGAGACGGATACGCCGTGTGGGTTGGGCAACTCGGCGAGACTCGCCGACTCGTTCTAGCCAGCGATCTCGATAAAGCCTCCAAGTGGGAGCTGCTGCACTCTTTGGCCAGCAGGGAAGCGTTTGAGGCCGCGCTGAGCAAGATTCCTGTATTGAACGAAGATTCGAGAGGAAGAGGGACTGAAATTGCGCCTGCGACAACAAGTGCGGCAGAGAGCATAGCAGCCAGCGCCCAAAGAGGTGGAGCATGAAGGGGAAGGTTTATCTAGTTGGCGCTGGTCCAGGCGATCCGGAGTTACTGACGCTGAAAGCTTTCCGTCTATTGCGAACAGCCGAGGCGGTTTTGCACGATGACCTGGTCGCGCCCGAAATTCTGCGGCTGATTCCGTCAAGCGCCCAGCTGCACAACGTAGGCAAGCGTTGTGGGAAGAAGAAGATCTTGCAAGGAGAGATTAATTGCCTGATGGTCGCATTGGCCGCTTCCGGGCTTCGCGTTGTCCGGTTAAAGGGTGGTGATCCACTGATCTTCGGTCGAGCTGGGGAAGAAATAGAAGAACTGCGCCGGAACAATATTCCGTTCGAAATCGTTCCCGGAGTGACATCCGCTATGGGTGCAGCCGCTGCGGCGCAGATCCCGCTGACGCATCGTCGAGCATCGTCAGCCTTGGTGCTCATTACTGCCCATGAATCTTCGGAGAAGCAGGTTTCTCGAAAACGATCTCCCGAGAACGATATTTCGGATTGGAGCAAGTTTGTCAGGAGCGGAGCAACTCTGGCCGTTTATATGCCCGGACACAACTACTCCGATATTGCTCGACGTCTACAGTCAGCCGGATTGGCCACGGACACGCCGTGCATCATCATCTCGCGCGCCACCACAAAATATCAGCGAACGCATCGCACGACCGTCCGAGACCTGCCCAGGGCGCCGCAACTCGCTGCGCCCACACTATTGCTAGTCGGCGAGGTGGTACGTCTGGCAGATTCCGTTGATGTGTTGGAGGAGTTTGTGTTTCCCACCCGGTCACAGGAAACAGACCGCTCAATCCCCGCTAGGCTCCTCAATCCATTGCTTGATCACTCATCAAGCTTACGAGCAGAAGAGGAGCCAACCGCGTGAAAGACGAGATCACAGCCGTGCAATTAACCGCAGAGAGTTGGAACCCACGGCGCGTGCTGGCCTGGGCTTTTGACACTTTTGGAAACGATGTAGCCATCTCGTCGGCCTTTGGAGCCGAGGGCATGGTTCTCATTGATATGGCGTCACAGGTTCACAAGAAGTTTCGCCTCTTCACGATTGATACCGAATTTCTGTTTCCCGAGACGTACCAACTCGTCGATACCATCGAGCGAAAATACGAAATCAATATCGAGAGAGTGTTTTCCTCTCTGACGCCCGAGGAACAGGAGCAAGTCCACGGTGAGGCGCTTTGGGTGCGCGATCCTGACCAATGCTGCAATCTGCGGAAAGTTGAGCCGCTACGCCGCAAGTTGAAGGAACTGAGCGCGTGGATCACCAGCATTCGCCGCGACCAGACTTCATCCCGTGAACACGCGCGCAAGATCGAATGGGACGCAAAATTCGGTTTGGTAAAAATAAATCCAATCGCAGATTGGACTTCGAATCAAGTTTGGCGCTATCTTCTCGAGCACGGTGTGCCCTACAACTCGCTTCATGATCGGGATTATCCGAGTATCGGTTGCACGCACTGCACGCGGGCCGTCCGTCCGGGCGAAGATTCCAGATCTGGGCGCTGGCCCGGCATTGCCAAGACCGAGTGCGGCCTGCACGTCATTGAGAGTGCTCCGCCGAGCCTGTCGCCTGAAGCAGATGCCTAGGGCGTTCGGTTCATCCCCGATCTTTTTCTGAATCCCCGTTTTCTTTCGGATGACACGCGTCCGTCTCTGATAGGATTCACCCGTTCACTTCTAATGCGATTATTTGTCATCGACAGCGAATCCAGTCGGTGACTCGTGCGGGAGATTAATCGGACGACGATGATTCTGGCTGGGGACGTGGGCGGTACAAAATGCAATCTCGGATTGTTCCGGCAAGTGGGGACAAGCCTCCACCCGGTTTTTCGGCGCCGTTTCGCGACGCGAGATTATGCAAGCTTTGAAGATCTGGTCAAAGATTTTCTGAAACAAGCGGTAGTTGCCGGCAACGAACCGCAGCAGATCGACGCCGCTGGCTTCGGAGTGGCGGGAGTGGTAGCAAACGGCCGTCACTACTCAGAAAACCTTCCTTGGCTAGTGGACCCTTCGCCATTAACACAGAAGCTGAAGTTGAAAAAGGTACAACTGCTGAATGATCTCACCGCCACTGCTTTCAGTCTGGAGCGGTTGTCAAAGGAGGATTTAGTTGTTCTGAACTCAGGAACTCCAGCGGACCATGGGACAAAAGGTGTGATCGCGGCAGGTACAGGGTTAGGAGAAGCTTTCCTTTTCTGGGGAGGCGAAAAATATCAAGTCTCTCAGGCCGAAGGAGGGCAAACCGAATTTGCGCCGCGAAGCGATCGCGAGATTCAACTTCTCCGCCACTTAAAGCTTCAATTGCCGCACGTATCTTGCGAGGAGATTATTTCAGGCCGCGGTTTTCGTCGAATTCACGAATTCCTGAATCCCGTTGTGCGTCACGAATCCTTCGATTCCCCGGCGGGCAATGCGGCGGGCGAGATTACGCAGCAAGGGTTGGCAAGGTCTTGTAAGGTTTGCGTTGAGACTCTCGATTTCTGGACCGAAGTGTTTGGCGCGGCGACAGGAAATTTCGCGTTGCAGATTATGGCCTTAGGCGGCGTCTACATTGCGGGTGGCATAGCTGCAAAAATCCTGCCCAAGCTTCAGGATGGAACATTTTTCAAGTCTTTTTGCGGTGTAAGCCAACTGGCACCAATGCTGGCACGCATTCCGCTCTCGGTTGTAGTGAATGAGGAGGCGCCGATGTTGGGAGCGGCGTATGAGGCCGTTCAGTGCATAAGCCCAGGAGTGTAATGCAAGTGCGAAGCAAATAATTTAACGGTCTCTGCGAAAGGCGAGAGATGACGATTGTGACGACCAACGAAAAAGCCGGCTACAACCGCTTCCTGCTACTGGTAGCAGGACTCGGTGGACTCCTCTACGGTGTCGACGTTGGCATCATTGCAGGCGCTTTGCCTTATCTGGAAGCCACGTCCGGATTGAATGCAGGGCAGCTTTCCACCGTCGTGGCTGCTGTGCTACTCGGGAGCGTGATCTCAACCTTGTTCGCTGGCGCGCTAGCGGACTGGATGGGACGGAAGCCACTAATGGCGCTCAGTGGATTGTTGTTTGTGTGCAGCATTCCCATCATCGCGCGGTCGCATGGTTATGAGTCGCTGGTTCTCGGCCGCTTGTTGCAGGGCATCAGCGCTGGCCTTATCGGAGTGGTTGTCCCGCTATATCTGGCGGAGTGCCTGGCGGCGTCAAGTCGTGGCAAGGGAACAGCAATCTTTCAGTGGCTACTCACACTGGGCATTGTGATCGCCGCGATCGTGGGCATGTACTTCAGTTTTCGCGTTGAAGAGGTCGCGAAGCTCGGTGATCCTTCAAAGCTTATTGCCTTCAAAGATAAAGCGTGGCGTAGCATCTTTTGGGTTTCGCTGCCGCCGGGCATTTTGTTCGTGATCGGCAGCTTCATGGTGTCGGAGTCCCCGCGCTGGCTGTTTCGTCGAGAGAAAAAAAACGCGGCCTACTCTGCGCTTCTCCGCTCTCGTACCCAGGGTCAAGCGGACGTCGAGCTTGCGGAAATGGAACAAGCGGCTGCCGCTGAGAAAGTCAAGACTTCAACCGGAGCCCAGGTCAAGGAATCGTTGTTGCGCCGCAAGTATGTGATCCCGTTTGTCCTCGCCTGTGTAATTCTCGCGTGCAACCAGGCCACCGGCGTGAACTCCATTATCGGTTACAACACCAACATCCTTTTGCAGAGTGGTCTTTCGGATGTCCAGGCGCACTGGGGCTACGTCCTCTTCACAATGGTGAATTTCCTGACGACCATTGGCGGCGTGCTGCTGGTCGACCGCAAGGGGCGCAAGTTTCTGCTCTCGGTGGGCAGTGCAGGCATCATCGTGTCTCTGCTCTGTACGGGCCTGTTATTTCGGAGGACGGAGAAGCTGCGCGTAGATTTGCGAGATGCGGTCCAATCTATGGTCGACGCCGATCAGAAGCTCACATTGCGTTACGATGAAAGCTCTGCAGAAAAACTGCTCACTACAAACGCGGACGACAAGACAATCAGCGGCCGGCCAACATCTTTAGTAGTCATCTATTCCTATGGGGATTTCCGCGCAGCGACCAAAGTTGCGCGTTCCGACGACCAGGCCGCTACGCCAATCGAGATCACACGTGACAGTTGTGTGCCCGCCAATAAAGTAGTCGCGTTCTTTTCAAATCCGTTCAGCGATCTCGATGCGGCACGCCAAGCTCCATTAAGGATTGACGAAGCACTGATCACTCCGGTACCGAGCTCGCACAATGGATGGCTGGTGGCCATCACTCTCTTTGTGTTCATGGCCTTTTTTGCGATCGGCCCCGGAATCTGTGTCTGGTTGGCGCTTTCGGAGTTGATGCCAACCAGAATTCGCTCGAATGGAATGAGCATTGCGCTCCTAATTAATCAGGCAGTTTCAACAACCATCGCAGCGATGTTCCTGCCAACAGTCGGCAAGTACGGGTACTCGGCTATGTTTTTTGGCTTTGCCGCCTGCACAGTGATTTACTTCATTACGGCCACTGTGTTTCTGCCGGAAACCAAAGGAAAAACTCTGGAAGAGATCGAAGCACATTTTGAGGGAACGCGGCCAAAGACTGCTTTCTAGTGCACAGACCGGCGATCAGATCGTAGCTCCGGCCGCTATTCGCCAGGATCGTAGTTCAGATTTTGCCCGAGCCACCGCTCGACTTCTGCCACGGTCATCCCCTTGCGTTCGCTATAGTCGGCCACCTGATCGCGGTCGATCTTGCCGAGACTGAAATACCGTGATTCCGGGTGGGCGAAGTAAAGCCCACTCACGCTCGATCCCGGCCACATCGCAAACGACTCCGTAATCAGCATTCCGGTGTTCGCCTGCACATCGAGGAGGCGCCAGAGAGTACCCTTCTCCGTGTGATCCGGACACGCTGGGTAACCCGCAGCCGGCCTGATGCCACGATATTTCTCTTGGATTAGATCCGCATTGCTCAGACCTTCCGCACAACCGTAGCCCCACTCGTCCCGCACTCGTTTGTGCAGGCATTCGGCGAAAGCTTCCGCTAGGCGATCGGCGATGGCCTCTGCCATGATCGCGTTGTAATCGTCGTTCTTGGCCCGGAATCCGTCGCACAGTTCTTTCAGGCCGATCCCGCTAGTTACCGCGAACGCACCAATATGATCATGCAACCCCATTTCCTTTGGCGCGATGAAGTCCGCAAGAGACCGGCACGGCTCGCTGCCTTCCTTATTTGATTGCTGTCGGAGAAAGTGGAATCTCTCCAGCGCCCTTTCACGTGTGCCGTCCGTGTAAAGTTCGACATCGTCGCCGACTGCGCTGGCAGAAAAGAAGCCGTATACGCCACGTGCCGTGATCAAGTTCTTCTCGATGATGATGTCCAGAAGAGCGTTGGCTTCGGTAAAGATCTGCCGCGCCTGTACACCTTGGGTCTCGTGCTCGAGAATGCGGGGATAAACCCCTTTCAAACCCCAGGTGTGGAAGAACGGCGTCCAGTCGATGAATTCGCGCAGCGTCGCAAGAGGAAAGTTGTCCAGCGTACGCACACCAGTAAATGCAGGCGTAGGTATGTCTTCAGCACGCCACTCGATCGGCGTTCGCCTTGCGCGGGCAGTCTCGATGGGGACGACCGTCAGGCGCGGCGCGGTGTGGGCCTTGCGGAGCGCCTCGTAGTCGGCGCGATGCAGCGTCACGAACGCCGTTTTGCCTTCGTCACTCAGCAGGCTGGTCGTCACGGGGACCGCCCGGCTGGCATCCAGAATATGGACCACCGGTTCGCTGTAGTGCGGCGCAATCTTGATCGCTGTGTGTCTCCGGCTGGTGGTTGCCCCTCCGATGAGCAGCGGTAACTTGAAACCCTGACGTTCCATTTCGCGCGCGACGTGCACCATCTCGTCGAGAGACGGGGTGATCAGGCCGCTGAGTCCGATCATGTCGGCTTTTTCAGACTTGGCGCGTTCGAGGATCTTTTCGCAGGGGACCATCACTCCCATGTCAATCACCTCGTAGTTGTTACAGGCGAGGACGACCCCGACGATATTCTTACCAATATCGTGAACATCACCCTTGACTGTCGCGAGTATGATTTTT
>Ga0209169_10000315_pt1 | contig 29244 bp, 24 predicted proteins | sample HubBroMetageWRM4_FD_188346 | JGI IMG/M metagenome (GOLD analysis project Ga0209169, IMG submission 188346) | Warmed soil microbial communities from the Hubbard Brook experimental Forest, New Hampshire - Hubbard Brook CCASE Soil Metagenome WRM 4... | ecosystem: Environmental > Terrestrial > Soil...
CGGAAGCATCGACTTGGTGATGAGCGAGCTGGCCGACGGTGCATTTCGTGAGGGCCAATGCTTCATGATCGATTTCGTGAGTCAATACGGGTTCTACCAGGGGGATTTTGGCCGGACCGTCAGCTATGGCGAACCCGACCCGCAAATGCGCAAAGCCGTCGATATCGGCATCATCGCCTGGCGCGAGATCCGCGAGCGGCTCAAGCCAGGACTCAAATTCTCTGAGATTCACGCAATAGGCGAGCGCACGGTCAGGGCGTTGGGGGCAAAATTTTTATACGCCTTCCATCCCCACTCGGTGGGATTGCAGCACTGGGACCAGCCCCTCAAGGACATCCAGGGAGGCGCGCTGGACCTGCCGCTGGAACCGGGGATGATCTTGAGTGTCGACTGCCCGCTGCTCAATGCCGGCGTCAACGGCACCACCCATATCGAAGATCTCGTGTTGATCAACGACACCGGCTCGGAGATGATCCATCGAGAATATGACGGGTGGATAATGGTGTAGTCTGCCGGCGAATTGAGACCCGCGCTCGCACGCGTTTCCAAAGTCCTATGTGGAGTCCCTATGTACTTTGAGCCGGGACGCACCGCTCATCAGCTTCCGTTCGATCCTTTCAAGTCCTGCGTCGTGCCCCGGCCCATCGGCTGGATTTCGACCACGAGCGCTGGTGGAATCGACAATCTCGCTCCATTCAGTCAATTCCAAAACGTGACGTTTGATCCGCCCACCGTGCTCTTTATCGCCAATCAACGCGCCGGCGGGGGCCGCAAAGACTCCGTGGTCAATGCGGAGCAGCGCGGCGAATTCGTCTGGAATATGGCTACTTATGCGCTTCGCGACGCAGTCAATATAACCTCCGAGGAATTTGCACCGGCTGTCGACGAATTCGAGCGGGCAGGACTTGCGAAGGCTCCGTCGCGAATCGTGCGTCCGCCGCGCGTAGCGCGCTCCCCCGTACAATTCGAATGTGCTTACCTGCAGACCGTGCGCCTTCCCGGCAACAGCGACGCCGGCACCGTAGATATCGTGTTTGGCAGAGTATTGGCGATCCACATCGACGATGCTGCACTCACCAACGGGCGAATTGATATCGCCCGTCTTCGTCCCTTGGCGCGGTTGGGGTACTTTGAGTACACGGCTGTCGGCGAAGTGTTCGAGATGCGTCCGCCGACCAGCGGCGCGCTGGCGGCGGGGATGGAAGGATCCGCGCAAAAGTTTCAACGTGCGGAGGCGGAAGGTGAGCACTGAACGCGGGACGCGCTAGAATTCGCTTGATGAGAAAAAAAACCAGGGCCGAAACGCTCCCTTCTGAAGGCCGTCCCAGCGGACAGAGCATACAAGTCATCGCCCGCGCCGCGAGCGTTCTGCGTTCCCTTGAGGGCGAGCAATCCGGATTGAGCTTGGCGCAGATCGCTCAGCGCGTAAATCTGGCGCGCTCCACGGTGCAAAGAATCGTCGATGCGTTGCGCGCCGAGCATTTCGTCATTGCGGCCACGCCGACATCGGGCGTGCGCTTGGGGCCGGCGCTAATTCGGCTCGCCGCGTCCGCAAGCGTTGAGTTCGACCTCATTACCCGGCCGCTCATGGTCGACCTGTCGCAAAAACTCGGCGAGACCGTCGATTTGTCGGTCTTGAAGGGGTTTTCCGCAATTTTCACGGATCAAGTTCAGGGTGCGCACCGTCTTCGCGCGGTATCGGCAGTGGGCGAATCATTCCCTTTGCACTGCACCGCCAATGGCAAGGCGTTGCTCAGCGTCATGCCGGAAAACCATCTGGAGCGATTCTTGCGCGAGCCGTTGGCCAGATTGACCCCCTCCACCATCGTCAAGCCCAACGAGTTGCGCGCTGCCATCGACTCCAGTCGAAAAACCGGGATTGCGTTTGATGATGAAGAACACACCGAGGGCATTTGTGCAGTCGGCACGGCGTTCCTGGATCCGTTGGGGCGCAGCATCGCTTTATCAATTCCGGTCCCCACCCCACGATTCCAGCGCATGAAAAGCACCCTGGTCAAGGAGTTGCTGAAGGCGCGCGCCTCGATAGTCGAGACGCTCGGTCCCAGCACCCGTCCTTAACCCGCGCTGTTTACCGTTCGGCGGCACAGAAAGCTGTTGTCGGCAAAACCGAGTTCCCAAGCGTGGGGTAGCTCTCTACTCTGCTTGCAAACGACTGATAGTCGAGGGGGAGCCATGAGTAACTATCTAAAAAAACTGTCGCTTGCCGGCATTGCGGCCAGCGGATTTCTATTGATCGCGGCAGCCAGCGGCGCGCAAACGCCTCCCCAAATCATTCCAGTGTGGAACGGACCGGCGCCAGGCTCCGGCGAGACATCGCAAAAGGAAGGTTCGTTAGATCTAACGGACACCCGGTTCACCCCGCCCAATCCAGACACCTTGGTTTGGAATGTCACGCAGCCGACTTTGGCAGTTTTTAGGCCCGCGGCGGGTAAGGCGAACGGGACCGCGATTATCGTCGCGCCGGGCGGCGGTTTCCGTGTACTGAGCTATAAGAATGAAGGCCTGAGGGTTGCTCAGTGGCTCGCAGATCATGGCGTAACCGCATTTGTCCTGAAGTACCGTTTGCATCGCATGCCGGATGATCCTGCGGAGGTCCGCAAAGGTTTGGACCAGATGTTGGCCGCCGCTGCGCGGCCGCCAGGCAAAGCACCAGACGGCTCTGCCGCCCCCGCGCCGCCGATGCCGCGCATGGAATTCGGAGCGCTTGAACTGTCGGCCATTGCAGATGGCGAGCAGGCCATCAAACTGGTTCGATCTCGCGCAAAGGAGTTCGGAATCGATCCACAGCGCATCGGAATTATCGGCTTCTCGGCAGGCGGAGCCGTGGCCGGCGGCGCTTCCGTGCGGGCGGAACCGGCACAGCGACCCAACTTTGTCGGCATCATTTACGGCGGCGTGCCGGGCGCTATCCCGGCGCAGGCTCCGCCCGCTTTCTTGGCAGCCGCAGCCGACGATCCGCTGTCAAATGGCATGCCGGATTTGTTTGCGCGGTGGCGCGCATCAGGCGCCTCGGCGGAGATGCACATCTATGCGAAGGGTCAGCACGGATTTGGCACCGCTAAGCAGGGACTTCCCGTCGACCACTGGCTTGATGTGTTTTATGCATGGCTTGAACAACAGGGCTTCGCACCCCACGGCTAGAATCATGCCTAACTGCATGCGCCTTGGCGGATTCGTTGCCGCCTGGCTTTTGGTCGTTCAGCCGGCGTGGGCCGAGCCGACCGCAAGCACGGCAAAAACGGCCGATTTAGCCACGCGTTGCGGCGCGTTGACCCAGGAATCGGCCACCGCACTCGGGGAACCGACAGCGCGCATCCTAACGGCGACGCTCAATCCCCGTTCCGAGGCGCACGTCGACCCGGCAGCGCCGCCATGGATGGGTCCGATCCCAGGCATGCCCGCACACTGTGAAGTGATTGGGGTCATGCGCGAGCGCACAGGCGCCGACGGGCAGCACTATGCGGTCAAATATCATTTGCGCCTGCCGCTCGATTGGAATGGGCGATTTCTTTTTCAGGGCGGCGGCGGCACCAACGGCATGTTGGGCGTGGCAAACGGTTCCCTGCAACCCGGAATGCCAACGGCTCTCGAAACAGGCTATGCCGTCGTCAGTACCGATACCGGCCACGACAATATGGTCAATAACGATGCCGCCAAACAAGGCACTGTGGCTTTCGGACATGACTACCTGGCGCGTTTGGAATATTCGGAGAAGGCGCTCGATAGCGTCTCGACCACGGCGAAGCGAATCGTCAAGAGTTTCTATGGACGAGCCGCACGGCACAATTATTTTGCCGGCTGTTCCAATGGCGGCCGCGAAGGCATGGTGTTTGCGCAACGCTTTCCCGAACAGTTCGATGGCATCGTGGCGGCCGCGCCGGCCTTTGCTGTCCCCAAGGCGGCGATTGCCGAAGCCTGGGACACCCAGGCATTCGCCGCGCTCGCCGTGCGTGAGGGGCTGAAGCAAAAGAATGGGCTGCCGGATCTGGTGCGGACCTTTTCCGATGCGGACTTTGCCCTTGTGGCCGCGGCGGTCGCCGGCGCCTGCGACGCTTTGGATGGCGCGGTCGACGGGATGGTTCAAGACCTGGCGCAGTGCACGACAAGCAGGGTTCGTCCAGCCTTGGCGGCTCGAACCTGCACTGCCGCCAAGGATGCCTCATGCCTTAGCCGGGACCAGGTCGACACCCTGATTCGTTCGCTCGGCGGCCCTCACGATTCCAAGGGCCATTCGCTCTACGCCGAATGGCCGTGGGACATCGGCATCGGCAGCAACACATGGCGCGTTTGGAAGATCGGGGCGCCGGGAGGTATGGAGTCGATCAATGTCATGCTCGGCTCACCTGCGCTATCAGCGCTCTTCATCACCCCGCCGGCCGATGTTGCGGGCAACCCCGATGCGGGTTTGCGCTATCAGCTTGATTTCAACTTCGACCGCGATGCCGCAAAGATATTTGGACATTCCGCCGAATTTCCACGATCGGGCTGGGATCTCGTGGGTGCGCAGTCGACAGATCTGTCGCGCTTTCGTGAGCACGGCGGCAAGCTCATTGTTCCACACGGGGGTTCCGATCCCATCTTTTCAATCAACGACACCATCGACTGGTGGCGCAAGGTCGACGCCGCAAACCATGGCGCGGCCGCGGGCTTCGTGAGAGCTTTTCCGGTGCCGGGCATGAATCACTGCGCCGGTGGGCCGGCCACCGATCAGTACGACGCACTGAGTGCGGTGGTCGATTGGGTCGAAAAAGGAACCGCGCCCGATCGGATTGAAGCCAGCGCGGGACCGATGTCGCCGTGGCCTGGCCGCACCCGCCCGCTCTGCCCCTATCCGAAGATCGCTCGCTACCGGTCGGGCGATTTGAATCGCGCCGAGAGCTTTGCCTGTGAGCAACCCAGCGGCTGATCGACCGTCTGTTTGTCATGCCTGCCGCGGCCGCTGTACAAAGCCGCGTTTGCTGGCTTATCATCCAGGCTGACTGTACCGCGATACGGTATAGGTGAATCACCAGAATAATCATTCGGAGGGAGTCATCGTTGCGGGCACAGCACCGACGGCCCCTTTGCCTACAAGCGGGACTTTGTATGACGACCACCCGAATTTTATCGCTGTTTCTCTACGCCATCACGGCGGGCCTCTTCAGCTCCTCTCAGGCTGCGGTCGGCCCCTTCGGCGATAAACCCGATTCTCCACGCAGCCTGCCCGCCGACAATCTGCCGCCGTTTCGCATGCTGGATGCGCAGGGCAAACTGGTGCCCCTCCCCCCTCTGCCGCCGGGCGGTTTGCACCACGAGCCGGGCGGGGCGCCCGAATCGACGGCGCGGGGCCCCTCACTGGCCCTGGCGCTGGAAGCCGCGCAAACTGCGATTGAGACTTGCCGCACCAATGGCTATCGGATCGGCGTCAGCGTCATTGACTCGGTCGGCGAGGCTCGCGCCATGATCACCGCGGACGGGGCCGACGGCAGCCACGTATTCGTGGCAATGCGCAAAGCCCTGACGGCGTTGGCCACGGAAATGCCGAGCGCCAAAGCTGCTGATCTGGTTGCCAACGACAAGGCTCTGCTCGCCCGCATTAAACCGAACATGTTTGTCATGGGAGGTGCGCTGCCGATTGTCGTCGATCACGAAACCATCGGCGCGATCGGCGTGAGCGGCGCGGCGGGCATGCCCTTCGGCCATCAGGACGAGCTGTGTGCGGCCGCCGGTTTAGTCAAGATTCAGAACAGACTCAAGTAGGAGAAGCGTATGCCCGGGTGGCAAGAAGGCGATTGGCGTAACGAAGAGTTGTGCAAGTTCGAAGAATCGAACCTGCTCAACAAAATGGGGCTCGAGTTCTATGATTTGAGCCACCCCTGGGGACTGGGTCAACCGTGTTGGCCGTATTTCGAAGACGTCAAGATCGAGCGACTGCATAACATGTCCCGATCAGGCGTGCTCACCCAGAGGATCACGACGGTCATGCATTCGGGCACCCACATCGATGCACCCGCGCATGTGGTGCCGGGAACGCCCTTCATGGACGAGGTGCCCCTCCCCTACTTCTTCGGCACCGGCGTCGTGGTCTCGATACCCAAGAAGAAATGGGAAGTGATCACCGCCAAGGACCTGGAGAATGCGCGCCCGAAAATACGGCCCGGCGACATCGCAATCGTCAACACGGGCTGGCATAAGTACTATGGCGATAACCAGCACTACTATGGCTACTCCCCGGGATTCTATAAGGAAGCGGGTGAATGGTTCGTTGAGCGCAAAGTCAAAATGTGCGGCAACGATACCCAGGCACTGGACCATCCGTTCGGCACCGCCATTGGCCCGCACGGGCCGGGAGCACCCCATGGGTTGCTGCCCAGGCTCAACGAAGAATACGAGCGCACCACCGGGCGCAAGGTAATCCAGGATTTCCCCGAGTGGGAGCCCTGCCACAATGCGATCCTGTCTGCCGGCATTTGCGGATTTGAAAATATCGGCGGCGATATCGATAAGGTCACCGGAAAGCGCGTGACGTTCGCGGCCTTCCCCTGGCGCTGGAAGAAAGGAGACGGCTGCATCGTCCGCTTGGTCGCCATCACGGACCCGAGCGGCAAATTCAGAATTGAGACCGGTAGTTCCGAGTAGGCTAGGCCGCTATGCAGATCACTCGTTTTGCGGACGCGCGCCGTTACGATGCTCCGAAACACTTCGACATGCGTTCCTTGCGCCTGCAGGGATTCGACCTGACCGCATCCAAGTTTGCCTGGGTCGGACTGTCGCATTTTCTGCCGCAAGGCGGCGCGGAAATGGATGCCGGTCCGCTGGAGAAAATCTATGTGGTATTGGCAGGCGAAGTGACCATCGAACTCGGCGACGGAACGGTCCATGTTCTTAAGGCGCTCGATAGCTGTCACATTCCCGGCGGCGAGGCTCGCTCGATCCGCAATCTGGGCAACGACATCGCCACGATGTTGGTCGTCATGCCGCATCCGCAACCTCGGCCATGACGCTACCCGTCATCAGCCCAGCGGGACTATTCGATGTGCGCGGAAAATCAGCGCTGGTGGTTGGTGCTACCGGAGCCTTTGGCAAGGTGGCGTGTGCGACGCTCGGCGCAGCCGGCGCCCGACTGACCGTGGCGGCCGGTAACGCCACGGAACTCGCGACACTGACGCAGGAACTTCAATCCGCCGGCTGCCAATCGACAGCCGTGGCGAAGCGCTCAAACAGTGAAGCAGACGCTGCGGCCATCGTCGAGGCCGCCGTCGCCGCGCATGCTGGCGTGGACATTCTCGTCGTGGCGTCCGGCATGAATGATGTCTCCCCTATCGTCGATATGTCGCCCGAGCGCTTCGGCCGGGTCATGCAGGCCAATGTCGAGGGGGCGTGGCTGATTGCACGTGCGGTGGGACGGCAAATGATCGCGCAGGGCCGCGGCGGAAAAGTCGTATTCACGTCCTCTGCGCGCGGCAAGCTCGGCCACCCTGCTGGATACTCGGCCTACTGCGCTTCCAAATCCGCCGTCGACGGCATGACCAAGGCGCTGGGCTGCGAATGGGGTAAGTACGGCATCACCGTCAATGCCATCGCACCCACCGTGTTCCGCTCCCCGCTCACCGCGTGGATGTTCGAGGATAACGACAAGGCGAACAATGTTCGGGCCGGATTTCTGGCGCGAGTTCCCATCGGCCGTCTGGGCGAGCCCGAAGATCTGGCCGGCCCGTTGTTGTTCCTGTGTTCCCGCGCGTCGGATTTCCATACCGGGCACGTCGTCTATGCGGACGGCGGGTATACCGCGGGGTAAGGACATGATCCGACCGCGGTCAATCGCGATCGTCGGCGGCGGCCTGATGGGTGCAGGCATCGCGCAAGTCTTCGCCGTTGCCGGTCATTCGGTGACCGTTTTCGAACCCGCGGATGCCATTCGGGCGACGGTGCGCTCGCGCATTTCGGAAACCTTGAGCCTGTATGGTCTCGACGAGAGCGTGGCGGAAACCGTTGCCGTCACGGGCAATTTCGCGCAGGCAGTCGAGCGCGCGGATTACGTCACCGAAGCTGCGCCGGAAAAACTCGAACTCAAACAGAAGATATTCGCCGATCTGGTTGCGGCGTGCCCCGCCGCAACGATTCTGGCATCCAACACCTCGGTGATTCCCATTCATCGCATTGCTGCCGGACTCGTGACGGCCGAACGAATCGTCGGAACCCACTGGTGGAATCCGCCGGGACTCATTCCCCTGGTCGAAGTGATTCAGTCCGAAAAGACGTCCGACGCCACGATTCATGCCACGATGGAACTCCTGAGTTCGGTCGGAAAAGCACCCGCTCACATAACCAAGGATGTCCCCGGCTTTGTGGCCAATCGCCTGCAGCACGCGCTATGGCGCGAAGCCATCGCGATGGTTGCCGCGGGCGTCTGCGACGCCGCGACGCTCGATGCCTGCGTGAAGAACAGTTTTGGTCTGCGTCTGGCCGTGTTGGGCCCGTTGGAGAACGCCGACCTGGTAGGCCTCGACCTGACGCTCGATGTGCACAGAACGATCATTCCGGAGCTGGATCGCTCTGCGGGTCCGAGCCCATACCTCGAAGCGCAAGTGGCGGCGGGCCGGCTGGGATTCAAGTCCGGCGAGGGCTTTCGCGCTTGGACCGATGCCGAAATGAAGGCTCTGCGCCGCAAGCTGGCCGCGCATTTGTTGGCTCAACGACCGGCTTCCCGCACATGAGGCCTAAGTCCGCTGAAGTGCGAACCGTGGTGCTGCTGTCGTTGGGCTTCGGTCTGGTTGGCATCGATCGCTTTCTAATCAGCACGATGTACCCAGTGATCGCGCGCGACTTGCATTTGAACTATAGCGACATCGGCCTCATCACCGGCGCGCTGGCAATCGCCTGGGGAATTTCCGCGTTATTCATGGGCAATCTGTCGGACCGGATCGGCCGCCGGCGCGTACTCACGATTTCTTTGATTGTGTTCTCCCTCCTCATCGGCGCGAGCGGCCTGGCGACCGGACTGCTCACCTTGATTGCCGTGCGCGTAGTCATGGGCTTTGCGGACGGCGCCTACACGCCGGTCAGTATTGCGGGCACCTTGGCGGCGTCTCCGGCCGGTCGGCGCGGCCTTAACATCGGCATCCAACAGATGATGCTGCCGCTGTTTGGACTGGGGCTGGCGCCCCTTTTTGTCGCAGGCGTACTGCGCTTCATCGAGTGGCGCCTGGTGTTTCTGATTTTTGTCATTCCGGGATTGCTGCTGGCTTTCTACGTGTGGCGAACAATTCCGCGCGGCGCTGCGCCCAGCAATCCAGAACCTCGCCAAAGTTGGTCGGATTGGAAAACGGTCTTGAGTTTTTCCAATGTGAGAGTTGCCGCCTTATTGATGCTGTGTTGGCTGACGTGCCTGATTACCACCAGCGCCTTCATGCCGAATTATCTAGTCGATCACCTGAAACTTCGGCCCGAACAAATGGGTGTTGTGATGTCCGCCATTGGTCTGGGTGCGACGGTCGGCACGTTGCTGCTTCCCTGGCTCTCGGACAAAGTGGGCCGCAAACCGGTGATGGCGCTTTCCAGCATTGGCGTGCTGGTATCGCTCTTGCTTCTGGTGAACACGGGAGACAGCGTCGTCATCCTGTTCACCTTCTTATTTCTGGTTCACTTCTTTAATAACGCACTCATCGCCTTGACCGTTGGCCCGCTGTGTATCGAGGCCGTACCTGCGTCTCTGATGGCCACGGCATCCGGGTTGGTGATTGCGGTCGGCGAGCTGTTCGGCGGCGGTCTGGCACCGGTCATCGTCGGACACGTCGCGCAGCGCTTCGGCATAGAACACGTGCTTTGGCTGCCGATAGTGGTCATGGGCGCCGGCTTTCTTCTCTGTTTGGCGATCAAGAACAGTCAGCTCGGTGCGCCGCTGGCTGCGGAGCAAGCATGAACAACAAAGTCATCATCTCGTGCGCGATTACCGGTGCCATGCACACGCCGACCATGTCGGATGCCTTGCCGATCACGCCGGCGGAGATTGCGGCGCAATCCATCGAGGCCGCCGAAGCCGGTGCGGCCATCATCCACTTGCACGCGCGCAACCCGGCCGACGGCGAGCCCACGGGCCGGCCGGACGTTTATTCGCAGTTTCTTCCGCAGATTCACCGGCAAACCGCCGCCGTGATCAACCTGACCACCGGCGGCAGCCCCACCATGACGGTGGCGGACCGGCTTGCCGCCGCCATCCGTTTCAAACCGGAAATGTGCTCGCTCAACATGGGCTCGATGAATTTCGCGATTTTTCCCGCGGCCAACCGTATAAAGCAATGGAAATATCCGTGGGAAGAAGGTTATGTGCGCAACAGCGATGACTTCATATTTCGCAACACCTTTCGCGACATCAAATACATCCTCGAGACCATGACGGATGCCGGCACGAAATTCGAGCACGAATGCTACGACGTGGGCCATCTATACAATCTCGGACATTTCCTCGACAACGGGCTGGTCAAACCGCCGTTCTTCGTGCAGCTCATTTTCGGCATCCTCGGCGGCATCGGCGCGGAGCTCGACAATCTCATGTTCATGAAGCAAACCGCCGACCGTCTGTTTGGATCCGCCAATTTTCAATGGTCGGTACTGGCCGCCGGCCGGCATCAAATGCCATTTTTGACGCAGGCCGCGCTCATGGGCGGAAACGTGCGCGTGGGTCTGGAGGACAGTCTCTTCATCGAACGCGGCAAGCTGGCGGAGTCCAACGCCCAGCAAGTGCACAAGATCAAACGCATCTTGGCCGAAATGGGCCGCGAAGCGGCTACGCCGGCTGAGGCGCGTCAAATGCTCGGCCTCAAGGGTCAACAGCACGTCTCTTATGAGTGAGCTGCCGCCTCAGCGGGCGCGCATAACACTGGCATTATGCGCGGCGGCAGCGCTGTTTGACGGGTTCGATACTCAGTCCATGGGCGTGGCGGCGCCGCGGGTCATCGCCGAGTTCGCACTCTCGACCTCCCAAGCTACCTTTATTTTCAGCGCTGGGACTGTCGGACTCTTTCTCGGCGCCGGCATCGGGGGCCGCTTCGCGGACCTCTTGGGCCGCAAGCGCACGCTCATTGCTGCGTTGCTCCTGCTCGGTGTCTGTTCCTTGCTGACCGCGCTCGCCACGGGTCCGAAAACGCTTCTAACCATGAGGTTCCTGACCGGGTTGGGTGTGGGCGGCGCCATGCCGAACTTCATAGCGCTTTCCTCAGAATCGACATCGGCGGAACGGCGCATCAGTGTCGTGACCCTGATTATGGCGTCGATGCCTCTCGGCGGTGCACTGGCGGCGGCGATATCCTTGGGCGCCCAAATTGGCTTGAATTGGCGCGTCATTTTTTATGTCGGCGGAATAGTGCCGATTGTCACAGCAATCCTGATAATGCGGCTGCTGCCGGGCCCTCGAAATGGCGCGGGGCCGATACCCGCGGCGACCGCTCAAATTGAAAGCCTCGCAGCCATTCTTTTTAAGCGCGATCGTGCGCCGACAACCGGATTACTCTGGACCGGATTTTTCTTTACCCAGCTCGTCCTCCATCTCATGCTCAATTGGCTGCCAAGCCTGGTGATCGGATTGGGGTTCTCTCGCGGCCAGGCGGCGTGGACATCCATTTGCTTCAATTTAGGCGGTGCAGCCGGCGCGGGATTTCTCGGTAAACTGCACGCCGGAAACCATCGCCGGCAGTGGGTATTCATGACCTACGCAGGGATGGCCGTTGCGCTCACGGCAGTAGCCTCGATTAACAAGGTGTTCGTCGTTGCGGTATTGGCGTGCGCTCTTGCTGGAGTTTTCATCATCGGCGCGCAGCTGATTTTATTTGCGCTGGCGCCTCTTTACTATGGAAAAGCGATACGCGGCACGGGCGTGGGCGCCGCCGTGGCCGTTGGACGCTTGGGAACGGTCGTCGGCCCGATATTTGCGGGCGTGCTCTTGGCGGGCGGCAGCAGCAGTGCGGCGGTCCTGCTCGGGATTATACCGTTCGTGTTATTGGGCGGCAGCGCGGCCTTCGCGTTGACATGGCGTCGTCAAACCAATGAGTAACCGATTCATTTTTATCGGTGCCGCCGACGCGGACGCCGGCCAATTCGAGGCACGAGCGCGCAAGGATTTTCCCGGCCTCGATTTGTATGCCAGCAACGATCGCAGCAGCGTATTCGCGCATCTCGACGACGCGGAAGCTTTGATCGGGCATCATTTTCAATTCGATGAGGAGATGCTGCAGCGCGCCCGGGCGTTGCGTTGGATTCAATCCCTGACCACCGGCACCGACGCCATCCTACAGTTGGCTGCGCTGCGCGCCGAGGTAACGGTCACCTCGACTCGCGGCATGCATGGGCCACAGATGTCGGAACTCGTGTTCCTGCAAATGCTCGCCCTGTTGCGCGACTTTCCGCGCATGCAGCGTAACCAAGCGGCACATCGATGGGATCGCTGGCCGCAGCCCTTGCTCGCCGGCAAGACCGTCGTGATCGTCGGCGTGGGCGCCATCGCCGAAGTGCTGGCACCTCGGTGCAAGGCATTCGGCATGACGGTCCTTGGGATCTCCAATTCCAGCCGCAAGCCGGCGGGTTTCGATGAAATCCTGCCGCGCAGTGAGTTGCAGCGCGGCGCCGCCGCGGCGGATTTTCTGGTGCTCATCGTTCCGCACAGCGCGCAAACCGAAAACCTGATCGATGCCGCCGTGCTCTCCTCCATGAAGCCCGGTGCCTACCTCATCAACGTCGCGCGCGGCGGTGTACTCGACGAAGAAGCGCTGCGCGTTGCGCTGCATGAGCAACGCCTGGCCGGTGCGGCGCTGGATGTTTTTCGCGAGCGGCCGCTGCCACCCGATCATTCCCTGTGGAGCGAAGAGAAAATCATCATTACGCCGCATATTGGCGGCATGAGCGATGTGTACCTCGACCAAGCCTACCCGATCGTTCGACACAACCTCGACAGGTTTCTGGCCGGCGACATGAAGGGCATGAAGAACATCGTTGCACATTGAGTAACCGAAGGACGCTTTCAAACCATGCAGACCCGATCGACCCGCGCATTGAATAGTGTTTCTTCCGAGGAGATGCACCGTCGCTGGGCGGCGGTCCGCGGCGCGATGCGCGCGCGCCGGATCGATGCCTTGGTGGTGCAGAATTCCAGCGATTGGGTCGGCGGTTATATCCGCTGGTTCAGCAATCAGCCGGCCACCAACGGCTACCCCAGCAGCGTGGTGTTTCCGCTCGAGGGCGGCATGTCATTGATCGAACAAGGCCCGTTCGGCGGCTTGAAACAATCCGGTCCGGATGAGTTCGCTGCGACTGGCATCGCGCGCCGCTTGACGACGCCGAGTTACCCGTCCGTGGGCTATTCGGGAGCCTATGACGCCGAGATCGCTGCCGCGGAACTCAAGCGTCTGGGTGCCAAGACCGTGGGATTTGTCGCGCCCGCGGCGATGTACCATAGTTTTGGCCGCGCGTTGGGCGCAGCGCTGCAAGGCGTGGACATTATCGACGCCACCGATGCGATCGATCGAATCAAGGCGATCAAGAGCGCCGAGGAGCGATCCCTGATCCGCCAAGTGGCGGCGATGCAGGACGAAGTCATGCGACGCGTCGGTGAATTCATTCGACCGGGACTCAAGGATTTCGAGATTGCCGCGTATGCGCAATACGTTGGCCAGCAGCTCGGCAGCGAACAGGGCATCTTTCTATGCTCCTCCGCTCCGTGGGGGCAGGCGGCCAGTTTTCGACCGCGATCGATGCAAGGGCGCACGCTCGAGCGCGGCGACATCTATTCGCTCTTGGTCGAAAACAACGGTGCGGGCGGCTACTACACGGAGCTCTCGCGCATATTCGTACTGGGCAACGCGCCTCCCGAGCTTATCGATGCGCATGCGGCCGTGCTGGACGCGCAACGATTTGCGCTGTCGCTCCTGAAGCCCGGAAGCTATGCCAGGGATATCTATGCGGAACACAACGCCTATCTGAAACAACGCCAATTGCCGGAGGAGCGGCGCCTCAGCGTGCACGGCATGGGATACGACATGGTCGAGCGGCCGCTGATCCGCGACGACGAAGACATGACGATCGAAGAGCACATGGCCATCGTCTGCCATCCCGGGATTCTCAATGAGCGCATGTTCGTGCACAACACCGATGTGTACTTGATTGAGGCGCGAGGCCCTTCCCAATGCCTGCACGGCACGCCCAAGCAAATCTTTGAGGTCGGCGTTTCCTAGCCGCGGCCTAAGTGGCTCTGCTGGATGCGCACGCCCGGATAAATTCAAGCACCGGCGCGCTCAAGGATTCGTCGCCCGTGTTTACCGCATAAACTTGCGTCAGATGATTGTGACCGCGAATGACCCGCAATTGAGGCTTTGCATTGTGCTCGGTTACCAGCTTGGCGAATAGCTCGGCGGCCTGCACCTGCATCTGCAGAAGGTCCAGTTCCGCAAATGTAATCAATAGCGGCGCGGTCGGCGGCGCATCGATGAGCGCGACGGTGGACATCTGCCCGTAGCGCGCGAAATCGGAGCCGAAATACGCTTCATTGCGCGGATCCGGCGTGGCCACGCCGAATTGATCGCGCGCGAGCTTCTCCAAAACCGGATTGTAGGGTCCCGATATCAGAATCGTTCCCGCAAGATCGAAGCCTTGCGGCGGGTGAAAGCGCCGGATCAGCGTGGCTGCCGCGATATGAGCGGCACCGGCGGATTCTCCGCCTAGAAGGATTCGTGCGGAATCGAATCCCAGAAGCGCCGCGTTGTCTTTGACCCATTGATATACGCGCGTCACGTCTTCCGCACCGGCAGGCCAGACATGAGCCGGGGCAAGACGGTAATTGGCGACGACCACGGCAATGCCTTCTCGGGCAAAGCGCTGGCCGATATTCTCGCGATCGGCCTTGTCACCCCGAATGAAGCCGCCGCCGGGGATGAATATCATGACCGGGTGAGGCGCTTCGACCGCGTGCATGGGCTTATAAATGTCCAAGCGGTGGCGGGGATCGTTGCCGTACGCGATATCGCGGCTGACCTCGACGCCGTCGCGGCGCTGCTCTTTGAGGAGGGGCTTGTACAGCGATTGCGCGAAATGCAAATCGAGCACGGGACCGCGCGCGCGAATGCGGTTCTCGCGCGCAGCGTCGTCGCTTCCCCGGTGTGCTTCAGCCTCTTGCATTGTCCCTAAACCACCGCTTCATTTGATTCAGACGACCGCAGCCGGCGCTTTGTGAAATTTTCCGTCCTTCATGATGGCGCGAAGATTTTTCTTGTCTTGCAAAATCGCGACGTTTTGAGTCGGATCTCCCGAGACCAAGAGCAAGTCCGCGAGGAACCCGGGCCTGATCTGCCCCAGTTCCTTTTCCATCCCCATGATTTCGCCGCCGAGCTTCGTGGCGGCCACCAACACCTCCGTCGGCGTGAAACCCAGATAGCGCACAAAGAGTTCCAAATCCCGCGCGTTACGGCCGTTCGGATTGAACGGAAATCCATAGTCGCCGCCCGGTAACAAGCGCACGCCTCTTTTCTTCAGTTCCGGGCCCAGCTTTTGCTGGTGTTGAAGCACGATCGCCGCATCGGCCTTCATATGACTCATGTCCATATGCGGCGGCGGTGTCGCATCCAAGGTGGCCTGAACGATTCCGAGGGTGGGTCCAACGAAGATCTCGTTCCGGCGCGCGGTCAGCATCTCAATGGCCTCTTGATCGGCATAGGTACAGTGATACAGAACGCGAAAGCCGTTTCTAACGCCCATCTTGATGGCTGCGGCCGCATGCGCGTGGCCGGTCAGCCAGACATTGGATTCGCGCGCTTGCTCGCCGGCGGCGCGAACCTCTTCCTCGCTGTAGAGAATTTGCATGGAGGCGCCGGGCTTCAGCGCGCTTTCGCCGGACAGCAGGAATTTGACGACCTTTGCCCCGCTCGCCGCGCAATCCTTGATGAAGGCGCGGATTGCATCAGGTCCCCTGCCGTGATCGGCGACGGTTCCCGTTTCCAAATAGGCGCTTTCATTGGGCGGTTCGCGCTCCAGCGATGAGGGCACGAGACGCGGCCCCGGCATACCGCCGGAATCGATTTGCGCCCTGAGGGACACTTCGAGCGTCTTTCCCAATGCGCCGGCCGAATAGGCGCTGGTAAAGCCATGATCCAGAAGAATGCGAGCATTGCGTGCCGTGTTGAGAAGCAGGTCTTCGGCGGGCAAGCTCATGCCCGGGACGAAACGCTCCACGGAACTCGGCCAGCTCAAATGCGCGTGGGCTTCGGTCATGCCCGGCATGAGCGTCGCGCCGCCGCCATCCACGACCAGCGCGTTGTCGCGAGACAAAGAGGCACCTCCCGCAGGCGAGACGGCGGCGATGCGGTTGCCTTCGACCAATACGTCTGCGGCAAAAGGCGCCGTGCCACTGCCATCGAAGACGCGCGCATTAGTGAAAAGAATCATCCTGTCTCCTTGCCCTCACCGCTCACGCAGCAAGCGTACGGGACCCAGGAGTCCCGACGGTAGCAACGGCGAGTCGGCTTTGTAGAAGGCCTGAGTGGTAAAGGTATATTTGTCGGTGGCGTCCGGCTGGGCATCGCCGATCAAGCGGTTCACCCACAGGTTGGTGACCTTTACTTCGAGACGATTGGTTCCCGGCTTCAGGGCCTTGGTCACGTCAACCCGAAACGGCGCCTTCCAGACGATACCGAGGTCTTTACCATTCACGCGGACCTGCGCAATATTCCTCACCCCTCCCAGATCCAACCACAAGCGGTCCGCAGCTGCGAACCATTTCGGCAACGCCGTTAACATGGTCGTATAGGTTGCGGTTCCGGAAAAATATCGGATGCCCTTGTCAGGATCATCGCTCCATGAATTCAAGGCAGTGGCACGAGTCTCAGTCGGTGCGCCGCGCCCACCGGGAAATTTTACCTGCCAAGAATTCGCGACAGTGATGACAGCGGCTTCCGATTTGCGAGGAACCGTATGTTCCGCGATCGCGGTATCTTTGCGAAACACGATAAAGGCCGTCTCGTGAGCATCCAGCGTCAGGGACACTTGTGTGCGGCCCTGGTCCATCCGGTAGGAGATGGCCTCGTGAGCGCCGGTGTCCGCGTGCCACAATTCTGGTAGTTTCCCATTCACTCTGAAACTGATGGTCGACTGCGTGCGCTGGTTTTGGTGATTGTCGACGAAGTAGACCTCGGCGCCGGTCAATTTTCGATGCACGAAACGCAAATCCGTGCCGCTCGGCGCTTCGACACGAAAATCCGGAGCGACTCCTACTAAAGACAACACCGCCTCCAACGCCTGTCCTGAAAATACCGCGCCCTTGCCGTACTCATGCTTGCCGTCGGCGGACCCCCACAGTGCGATAACCAGCCGGCCAAACTCTTGAGCATCATCGGCCAGGCTTGGCGTATCGAGCGGCCGCTCCCCGACTACCATGGCGCCTGCGCTCACAAGCTCGGCTAAGCGGCGCAGCACCGGCAGCGACATATGCTGCGCATTCGGATCCAACGCGAGTACGCGATAGTGCATACCGCCTGGGGTAGCAATCGAACCGTCCTCGACTTGCAAAGCCGTGAGCAGAGTATCGGCATTGATAAAATCAAAATTGTAGCCGCTCGGCACGTTCGGCGCTTTTTGTGCGAACAGCGCCGTCACGTTGGAGTCCTCGCCGTAGAAGTATCCGATATCGGCGACGAATTGACCCTGCTGCAGGAGATAGCTGCAACGGGCGAGATAGCTTATCCAGGGCGAGGCCTGCTCCGCCCAGGTTTCATTACGCGTAAACCACTGCCCGAAGGGCCCCAGCGCGAGGCCCGGCGGCTTGTCGATGAGAGGCTGATGGACGGAGGTGTGAATGACGAAACGATTGAGGCCCATGGCCAATTCTTGATCGGCGGTTGGCTTGAGATCCTCCGGTGACCAGCCCCAGGCAGCGCTGGCCGCGGTCATCGACTCGCCCGCCACCAGATTCTGACCGTAGATGTGTGCGACGGAAGCCGATTCACGAATATCGGCGTCATATCCGAATTGCTCGCCATTCACTCCCGGCACCGGCGGTGTCCACAGGGCACCCATCGGCACGGTCGCCCGGCGCTTGACGCTCATGCCATCGCCGATAAAGGCGCGGCCGCTTTCATGCGATTCACTGTATAAACCCATGCCGCGCTGCTGCAATGATTGGGCCAACTGTGAGTAATGATTGTCTACGACGAGTTCACCCAAGGTCGCGCGAAAATCCCACAAGAAGCGGTCGCTCGCTTGAGCGCTCTGCACCACGTGGTCCGCCAAAACCGGCATCCAGGGATGCATGTCGTAGCCGCGCCGTTGCTTGAACTCAGCGAATAGATCGTTGGTCCAATTTTGTGCGCCGGCCTCCCAGCTGTCGGTGACCACGAATTGCACGCCATGCTCGCCCATCAAACCCTTGCTGGCGCTTTGATACAGATTCAAGTAATGATCGAGGTACCCGCGTACTGCCTCGCGATTCAACTTGTCTACTTCGAGTCCCGTAGCCTCAGGCGAGGCCGGCCCATTCTTGGCGCCTGTGAGTGAATAACCGAAGCGCAGGACCCGCCAGCGACCCGCCGGCGCAGTCCATGTAAGCCGACCGTCGGCATCCATATGGTCGGTGACATCGACCACATCGCCTGATGCGATGACCGCGGTAGCCGGCAGTTCCGGGGTCGCTGCTGCATAAAGATCGGGCGCGATGGCGAACGCCGCCTTGTCTTCGAAATGATTCACCACCGGTGCTGCGTGCAGCGCGAACTCAGTGACTCGGAATTCTGCCGGCGGTGCGGCCGGAGGCAACCCTAACGCGCTGACATCGATCGGTGGCGCACCCTCCGAGGGTTTCGGATAGCTGAACTGCATCCTGAAAAAGCGCGCCGCCACCGGGGCAAAGGCGACGGTATTTTGACCGGGGTCCTGATTCAATCCGCCCCGCTCGGTCGGCACGCTGGAGACTTTGCGGAAGTGAACTCCGTCGTCGCTGGATTGCAGTTCGGCAAGTGCGGCAACGCCGCCCAAGATCAACGGCGGCCCAATATGTTCGATACCGAGCGTCACCCCATAGATGGTTTGCGGCGCGCCGAACTCGTATTGAATCCAAGCAGGCTCGCCGTTTTGGGTCACCGGCAGGCTCATGCTCTTGACGAGGTCACCGTCGGTCAGCAGCGCAAGATCCGCCACACCGCCGCTCGCAGCGAGCTTCGGCACAAGCGGCAGAGATTTTTCCGCGCTGGGCATTCGATAGGCGATGACGGCGCTGTCCGCATAGAAGACGGGTGGGGGCTTGGTCTCCGGACCATTGAAACTGAACAACTCGGAGCGTGGCTTGCTCTGAAAGGGCCCGCTGACGCTGGGCGGCATCGGCAACACGCCGGCGAATGGCGCACCCTCCGGTATCGTCGTCTCACTCCAAACGATTTTTTTCATCGCTTGGGCAGGCTCCACCCACGGACCGCCGGATTCGCTCCAACCGGGCGAACCTGCAATGCCCATCTCCAAATGCAATTGATCGGCCAGCGTCGTGGCGAATGAAAAAGCTTCCTTCCACTCCGGTGTCATGAACACCAGGCGCTTATCGACGACTTGCGGCGTACCTAGGGATGCATCGAAGGTATGAAACCCACCGATGCCGATGCGCTTCATCCACTCAAGGTCGAGCTTGATGCCCTCTTGAGTGATATTTCCGTTCATCCAATGCCACCACACCCGCGGCGCCGCGGATTGCGGCGGCGTCGCAAAGCCGCTCGCCAGTGCGTCTGCTTTCTCCGCCTCCGCGCCAAGAGCCATGGTTCCCGTACTCAGCGGCAGTAACAGCGAAGCTAAGAACAGGCAACGGCTTCTAGAACTTGGCTTCAAGTGTAATGCCCACTTGCCGGAGCGAATTCACCGTTTGCCAACCCGAAATTCCGCTGACGGCACCAAATGGTATCCCCGGAACGACTCCGGGCGGGATAAACGCGGGGCCGCCGAATAACGTTACCGGCTCGTGATCGTTGCCGATGTTACGCGCAAATATCGCGGCGCTCCACGTATCGGTCGGAGACTTCACACCGATGCGAAGCCCTGTATTCCAATTCTGCGGAAAGACGAAACGCGGGTCCGCGGTGGGGCCCAAGCGCATGGCCGATTTGTACACGGTATCCGCATTCACAAAACCATGAATGGCCTCGCCCAAGGGAATATCGTAGAGAGCCGACAACGACACCTTGTTCTTGGGAACGCCGACGATTTGTTGATTTCCAAGATTAGTCGTGCCGCCGACCAAATTGTTTGGGTCATAACCTGTATAGCCGCTCGGGTATTGCGCCACATCGTAGATATAGCCGGCCGTGATCGTCAGTCCCGGGGCGACCTGCCCATAGGCGTTCAGTTCGAACCCCTTGGTGACGACGTGATCAACCGATTGACCCACGCAGACCAACGCCCCGACGGGATTGAGGCTGCAGGCTTGACCCTGATAATCGTGGACCCGCGAATAAAAGATGTCGCTGTCCCAGCCGAGCTGGTGATTTAAGGTGCTGCCTTTGATGCCCAGTTCGAATGCCGTCGGAATTTCCGCGCCGATCACGGTTTGCGGCGAGCCTTCCGCGGCCGGCGTGACTTGCGGACCTTTATAGCCGCGCACCACCGTGAAATAGCTGGTCAGATCCGGGTCGATCTTATATTGGACGCCTACGCGGCCGGAGACATTATTCTCGTCCAGCGAACCGAATTCTGGGGGAGTGAGCGCAGGCGGTATCAAGTTCGCTGAGGTAGAAGCGGTAAGCTGCTGGTGTGTGTATCGCAGGCCGCCGATCAAACCCAGCTGATCGGTGAGGTGATACGTCATTTGGCCGAAAGCCGCCTCCGACTTATTGGTCGTATTCGTCGATGTAGCGGTTTGCACGAAGGGCACAAAAAAGCCGGGGACCGGAAAGATCCCGACATTAAATGAACCACCGGATACGTATGCAGTATCCGCTGAATAGTTTGAGTAGAAAAGGCCGGCAACGTAATCGATCGTTTGCTGTCCGGCCGAAGCGATGCGCAACTCTTGCGAGAATTGGTTTGCTCCCGCCGTCTCTCCGGTGTTGAAGATCTGCGGAATGGCAGAGCTCAAGCCCTGAGCATCGAAGTCGCCGGGCGCGCTGATTTGTTTTCGGTATCCAGTGATGGAGGTGAGTGTAAACCCGCTCAAGTGATAATCGAATTGCGCCGAACCGCCGTAGTTTCGATAGTTGGTATCGTTGGCGTTGCTCCAGCAGCGCGCCTGATTCGAATACGACGGCGTGATGCCGCAGGCAGCCAACTGGGCAGTCAACTGCGGAGTCGCCGACACATAGTTGAACTGCGGGTCGGAGTAGTTCTGACCGCGCCGGTCGTAGTCGGCGCTTAAATTGATTTCAAGCTCATCGGTCGGCTGATACAGAAAACGCAGCCGGCCACCCCATTCCGTCGACACATTGGGCGTGCCGGTAAAGTCGTTGACTTGCACGCCCTTGATACGATCGTCCGAGATGGCCAAGCGGATCGCCGCATTGCTCGAAATCGGCGCATTGAGAACGACACGCTCCGTTTCCTCGCCGAAGTTTGAACCGAACCGGCCGTCATCGGAGTAATCGACGTGCGCGCTGACCATGTACTTGGTCGGATCCGGCGCCGCTGTCACCATATTGATGACACCCGCGGAGGAAGTGAGCCCGAACAAGGTTCCTTGCGGACCTTTCAATACCTCGACGCGTTGCAGGTCAAATAGATTGGTGATGTTGACGTTACCTTGCGGCACCCCGTCCACCACGATACCCACCGCACCTTCAGCGGTGGGACTGAAGGAGTTGGTACCGATGCCGCGGATTTGGCCGCCGCCACCGGGACCGCCAAACGCCTGAACCATTTCCAGCGCCGGCGTCGTTCGAGCTAAATCCGCAATACTGTAAATATGCTGGTCGCTAAGCTGCTGAGCGGTCACGACGGTGACCGCGACCGGAACATCTTGAATCTTTTCGGAGCGCTTCTCTGCGGTGACCACGATCTCAGCCAGCGGGGCTTCGTTTGCCGCAGTGGCCTGTTGCGCTAAGGCCACGCCGCTCGAGCCCAACATGGCGAATAGGCTCGCCCCGCACCAGACACCATAATTATTCCAGCTCATGATTCCTCCCCACGCCGCAATCATTGATTTATGAGGCCGTACGCAAACACGCGTCCACGCGATTGCTTACGGCACAGTGCCCGCAGGTTAAATTGAGGCTAATTCGTCGGGAAGGCGTTTCTATGGATACCTGCATTCGGCGATGCCGAATGGTCGGCGCCCGGAGGCTCAAGGAGGGCTTTCTAGCACCGATTTCAGCACCTCGAAGAGCCATATTCTGCCCGGATCACGATCGCGGTATTTATGCCACTGAATCATTTCTATGAGCGGGGGCATGGTCACCGGCGAGGGCAAGACCTTCAATGGCAGCGATTTGCTATAAGCCAGCGCCAGGCGCCGGTGCATGATGGAGAGGCGGTTGGTCCCCACCAATAGATGCGGAACGCTGTTGAAATTTGTCGCAATCACCTCGACGCGCCGCGCGTGCCCAAAGCGCTCGAAGAACCAGGCATCGATGGTCGGCGGCCGCAGCGTACCGATGCGGGCAACCACATGGCCGATCTGCAGGCATTGCTCCAGGCTGATCTCAGCGCCGATGAGCGGATTCTCATCCCAGCACACGCACACGTACTCATCTTCAAACAGCACTTCGGCCGGATGCCCTTCGCGGATGAAGTTTTTGGGCAGCACCAGAAAATCGATTTCGCCGCGGCTCAAGGCCTCCCAGGGTTCATTTTCATTGCCGAGCAATTCAATGGTGATTCCGGGCGCCTCCGATTGGAGACGTCGCAGCGCCGCGGGCATCAGCACAGTCGAGACATAGTCCGACATCATCAACTTAAAGTTGCGCTTCGAGTTTCGCGGATCGAACTGCGGCTTGATATCGATGGTGGCCTGCACGTGCAGCAAGCAATCGCGCACACTCGCCTGCAGGCTTTCGCCCAGCGGCGTCGGCGCCATGCGCCGGCCAATTTGCGTCAGCAACTCATCATCGAAGTAGGTTCGAAGGCGCGCCAAAGCGCCGCTGGTCGCCGAGGGGCTCAGGTTCAACCGTTCGGCCGCATGCGTGATGCTGCGCTCGGCCAATAGGACATCGAGCGCAACCAACAGATTTAAGTCCAGACGATGCAAATTCATGGAAAACCAGGGCCGGCAAGCGTCTTTGTAATTCTTCGGTCGAGCCAACCCATCATAGCTCTATTGTAAATCAAGCTGCTGTTTTAGCTCATAATTCCTCCGAATTTCGCGTCTTGCGGCTCAATTTGCAGGCGGTGGTGCGGGCGGTGGGGGTGCGTTCAGGCCTTCGGGCGGTCGTCCAATGTACTTACCCGTATCGGTCAACATCACGCTCATCATGTAGCCGGCGGGCCGGCCGTCTCTCACAGGATGGTATGTCACTTTCACCTTGTCGCCCGGCTTCACCGAGATTTTGGTCCAGCCGCGCCGGGTCATCTCTCCCACGCTCGTCATCTCGAAGCCGTAGTTGACCGCCTCCTTGTCTGACGGGCCCGACGCCAGAAACAGCCAACAATGGGGGTTGCTCCATTCCAACTTGACGATGGTGCCTTCAACCTCGGCCGTCTTGCTCATGTCGAACAGACCGAAGGAGTGATGCGCAAACGCAGGCGGTGCGCTAACGCCCAGCGACAACACGGCAGCAAACACGGCGAGCGCCCCAATCGATCGAATCGGCCTCATTTCTGCTGCCCCTCTTTCGGCGCCGTAAAGTTGATGTCGAGCAGCGTTTCTTCGCCTTTCTTGGCTCGGTCCCCTTCGGTGCAACTGTTGTAGTCGATCGGCGGACCTTTCTCGTGGTCATACCAGCGGGTATAGACCCAGGGTTTGATGAACAGCTCCGGGTCCTCCACCACCGTTTCGATCCGCATCCGGTCCGCCACCCGAGTAATGCGTTCCGAGACATGCGTTTTCTCAGTCACGCGACCCCCGATGTACAACTCGGCTTCCGGAAAAATATTGACGGTATCCACGACCAGTGTGTCGCCCTCCCAATGCCCGATGGAATCGCCGCTGAAACTGGGATTGACCTGATCGTCGGGGACATGCGGCCGCCCGTCGGTCCAAATTCGGCGAATCTCGGAGTTTTCCAGCAGAATCGTCACGCGCCCCGGAGAGAACAGATATTCATGCGCGACCGGCCCCATATTCGCCGGCGTACCATTCGGCAGGCAAAGACCGCTGTTGCTGAGGGGAATTTTATCGAGTCCTCTTTCGCCGCGGACCGCGGCCATGCGCTCGTCGCGCATCGCTGCATATTTGGGTTTCAGCGGCACATCGCCGCCGAAAACAAAGCCGGTGCCGGATCCGGGATTTCGCGGCAGCAACGGCCGGCTCGGAGCCCAGACCCCAGACCAATCGGGCAATCGCTTGATGGAATCCCAGGTTTGACCGCGCAACGCAGGATGCGGGTCAGCTGCCGCACCCGCCGCCTGGCAGTTGCCAGCCAGCAATCCGCAAACCGCAACGATGAGAGTCGCGCCCGCTCCTACAGCAAGCCTGCTGACTCGTTCCATCCCTTCTTGCCGCTCGATACTGCCCCCTAAGCGATTTGCATCGCACCGACTTTGTTATCGGACCGTCTGAGCATAGCGAGGCGGCACGCAAGCGGGAATTCGGTTTTGCGGATACCTGCTTTCAGCCTCGTCGTATGATGAGCCTTGCCAACCTACGGATAAAAACACAATGCTTTCCAATCCCCTGCTCGGCGTTTTCTTTCACTGGTTGGGCGGACTTGCCAGCGCGAGTTTCTACGTCCCGTACCGGCGTGTACGCCACTGGTCCTGGGAAATTTTTTGGATAGTCGGCGGTACCTTCAGCTGGATCATCGCCCCGTGGTCGTTCGCGCTGCTTCGAACGGAACATCTGATGGACGTTCTGCGAGCAACCTCGTCCGGCACGCTTTTATGGTGCTGGTTTTGGGGGGTCCTGTGGGGCTTCGGCGGACTCACCTTTGGTCTCACCATGCGCTATCTCGGATTGTCGCTCGGCATGGCGACCGTGCTCGGACTGACAATGGTCATCGGCACGATCGCCCCGCCTATCTTTCATGCCAGCATCGGGGCATTGGCCGCATCGCGCGGCGGCCTCATCACTTTCGTGGGGATTGCGCTGGCCCTGCTCGGTGTCATCGTCGTCGGCAAAGCCGGACGGATCAAAGAGCGCGAACTCACGGCAGAGGAGGCGCGCGCCACCATCGCCGAATTCAATTTCAAGCGCGGTGTATTGGTCGCCATTTTCTCCGGAATCATGAGCAGCTGTTTCGCCTTCGGATTGGATGCAGGAGCGCCGATTCGCGCGCTCACCCTCGCGCAGGGCACATCGATTCTCAGTCAAGGCTTGCCCGTGCTCTGTGTGGTATTGGCGGGTGGCTTTACCACCAATTTCATCTGGTGTCTGGTTCTCATCATCAAGAATGGAACTGGTCGCGAGCTAATCGGCCGCACCGGCCCATCACCAGATGCAGATGGCAATCCGCCGCCCTTGCTGCGCAACTACGCATTTTCTGCGCTCGGCGGCACAGCGTGGTATTTCCAGTTCTTTTTCTACACCATGGGTGAGAGCCAAATGGGCCGCTTTGCATTCTCCAGCTGGACGCTGCACATGGCCAGCATCATCATTTTCGCCACCATGTGGGGATTTCTGCTGCATGAATGGGCCAGGTCCAAGCAGCGCACCAAACGAATCGTTTGGCAGGGAGTCGCGTTACTCGTTATTGCGACCGTGGTGATCGGCTTCGGCAACTATTTAAGTCGCGCCTGATGCAAAACCGGCGTCGCCCAAAATCACTGCGCCGAGATATTCTTGCTGTCGACTTTCCAATCCGGATCTTTGCAAAGAGCGCAGTCGGCACCCACGAAGAGCTTCGCGGCGCGAGCGTCCCCCTTCAGCTGCCAGTCGAGCCAGCTCACCGCCACGGCGGCCTCACGTCCGCCGTTGGGCTGCATGAAAGTCCCGCCATGGCCGACATCCAAGTTGGCGACGAATACCGGCACGGAGCTGATGCGTTTGAAGTCATCCATGCCATTGGCGTAGGCGATGTCGCTCGGTCCACCGAGAATGTAAATAATCGGGGTATGCAGCTTCTGTAACGCCGCCTTGGTGATCGTGATGCCGGGAATGGGATTGGCGTCGGCAAAAATGCCGCTGCTATGGATGATGACGGTGCGCACGCGGGGATCGGCGGCTACCTCGAGCGCCTGCAAACCGCCGCAGCTCCAACCGGACACGGCAATCCACTGCGGATTGATCCGGCCGTAGTAGGGGCTGCCTTTGCGCTGATTCTCCGCGAGCGCCCAATCGATTCCCTCGGTCAGCAACGCGGATTTGGTGGCGGGCGGCGGTATGTGCAGAGGCATGCCGTTGGCGCCCAGCGCCGGTGGCCCGGGCGGTGTGTCGCCGGCAGGTTTTGGCGGTGCCCCGGGACCGCTTTGGATGGTTCCACTGGCGATCGCGAGATAGCCGTGCGAAGCAATCTCGCTCAAATGAAATCGCCCGCCGGCGCCATCAGCCGCGCAGCCTCCGTTACCCCAGGCGAGCACCCCCAATTTCTCCTTGCCGAGCTTGGTCAGGTCCGCGGGCCGATAGATCACATGGTTAGGCAACGAGTCAACCATCTCCTTGAGCGCGGGGTATTTGCCCGTCCCCACGGTGTCAGGCTTCTTATTGAAGGCTTCCACCTCCGCCCGCATTTTGGCGAAATCGAATGCCGGAGGGGTCGGTGCCTGCGCGTGGGCCAGCCCAATGCTCAAGCTCAAAACACCGGCCGCGCTAAACCTCAGCGTGCTATTTTTCATCATCGCCCCTGTTATCTTGATGAGCGCGTTCGTTTGCACTTTATTGCCCCGCTCTGCAACAGCATGGCCGGGTACCGGCCCGATGAGAATTCACTTTTGCCGACAAGAGCATTCGGCGCCGCCGAATCCTGGCATGCGCCACATCGAGCCCTGCTCGAGTATCGAGCCTATAGAATTGCCCGGCGACACCACCGTCTGCGTCGTCTAACCGTTTACGAGGTCCGTTCATGATCGAACCCGCCGACTCTTTGATCTCACCTGCACGGCGCGAGGTACTGCGCGGATCCGCGGCAACTCTGGCCGCCATTGGACTCGCCAGCGCCGGGCTTGGATCGAGCCCCACAGGTCATGCGGCAGCAGCAAATCGTAAGCGCTTCCCAGAGGGCTTCATCTGGGGCACCGCAACGGCTGGTCACCAGGTCGAGGGCAACGACGTCAACTCCGACATGTGGTTCCTGGAACAACTCCAGCCCACCCTGTTCGCCGAACACGTCGGCGATGCCAATAACAGTCTGGAACTCTGGCCGGTCGATCTGGATCTGGTACGTTCACTCAATCTGAACGCCTACCGCTTCTCGCTCGAGTGGTCGCGAATCGAGCCTGAGCCCGGTCAGTTCTCACTGGCGATGCTCGATCACTATCTGCGCATCATCGAAGGCTGCCGCGCGCGCGGTCTGCGGCCGATCGTCACCTTCAATCACTTCGCAACGCCGCGCTGGTTTGCTGCGCGCGGCGGTTGGACAAACTCTGAATCGCCGGCGCTGTTCGAACGGTTCTGCGAGCGCGCCGCGCGCCATTTGGCGCAGACCATCGACCGCGCGACGACGCTCAACGAGCCGAACCTTCTGCGCCTGCTCAGCTGGGTTGATCTGCCGCCTGCCATGAAGGATCTGCAGCGCGCCATGCTGGATAAGGCCGCCCGAACGCTCGGCGTCGCGAAGTTCACCGCCTCCAATGCGGCCAATGCCGAGGACATGGATGCGATGCAGGCGAACCTGCTGGAAGGACATCGTCGCGGCAGGCAGGCCATCAAGGCGGCGCGGCCCGACTTGCCGGTTGGCGTCAGTCTCGCCGTGGTGGATGACCAAGCATTGGGATCGCACAGCCGGCGCGATGAAAAACGAGCGCAAGTCTATGGCGCTTGGCTGGAAGCCGCGAAAGGTGATGACTTCGTCGGTGTGCAGAACTACGAGCGGACGCAATACGACGAGAAAGGTGCCGTGCCGCCGGCCCACGGCGTCCCCCTCGACGGCATGGGCCGGGAGATTTATCCGCCATCGTTGGCGAACGCGGTGCGTTATGTGCACGAGCAGACCGCTCGTCCGATTCTCATCACGGAACACGGGCTGGTTACCGACGATGATACGCAGCGTGCCGCCTTCATCCCGGCTGCGCTCACGCATCTCGCCGACACCATGGCCGCGGGGGTCCCCGTGCTCGGCTATGTCCACTGGACGCTAATGGACAATTTCGAGTGGATCTTCGGTTACAAGCCGCGCTTCGGCTTGTGCGCGGTTGATCGACAGACCTTCAGGCGCCAACCCAAGCCGAGTGCAGGTGTGCTCGCGGCCATTGCCCGCGCAAACGCCGTGGGGTGAACGCCGGCGATTTCCATCCCGACCGAAGATTCGGTGCCGCCGAATGCTGGCATCCGCAATCCCGAATTCCCAGCGCCGGGCACGTCGCCTAGCCTAGCCGACCGCTGGGTGTCATTAGAACGATTGATAGAGCGGGGAGAGAAAGAACATGAGAAAAGCAATTTCGCTTCGATTGGCATTCCTGTGCCTGTTCGTGGCCGCCACGGCCGGCGCGCAGCAGGTACCGACGCCGGCGATGCCTTATGCGTCTCGGCAAGTGCTCCCTCTCTGGGATGGGCAAGTTCCCGGCACAGCCAATCCGGCCGAGCACGAGAGCACGGTCGAAGTTCCCGGGCGGGGGATTCACATCCTGCGCAATGTGACGGTGCCGACCTTGACGGTATTTCCAGCACAGTCGGCCAATCGGACCAAGACTGCCGTCATCATCGCACCCGGCGGCGGCTTTCGAGTGCTCGCCATCGATGAAGAAGGCTACCCCGTCGCGGAGTGGTTTTCCCAGCACGGTATTACGGCCATCGTACTCAAGTACCGATTGGCCTTCACACCGGGCACCGACCAAGAATTCGCGCCGAATCTTTTGGCGCCGCCCATTCCGCGTCCATCGGACGGCGCAGCGCGTCCGGGCGCTCCCCCGCCCAACGCGCTTCCGGAAGAGGCACAGAAAAATGGCATTGCCGACGGCATCCAAGCTCTCAAGGTGGTGCGCGCCAATGCAGCAAAATGGGGAATCGCCCGGATAAAATCGTGTTTGTCGGCTTTTCCGCCGGCGGCGTGGTCACCT
>Ga0209169_10000316_pt1 | contig 29238 bp, 36 predicted proteins | sample HubBroMetageWRM4_FD_188346 | JGI IMG/M metagenome (GOLD analysis project Ga0209169, IMG submission 188346) | Warmed soil microbial communities from the Hubbard Brook experimental Forest, New Hampshire - Hubbard Brook CCASE Soil Metagenome WRM 4... | ecosystem: Environmental > Terrestrial > Soil...
CGGCGCGGTGTAATAGGTCGAGCCCGCATTGGTGAGGTCGGTGCCGGAAGGGAAGTCCACAATCTTAAGCTGCCCGGCAACTGCTCCATTGACGGAGATGGTCCCGTCGCTGCTGATCGAAACCGGTCCGCCCACAATGTCGATCGGGCCGCCGTCGCCCAACACCGGATCTCCTTGAGCGGTGACCAGCTTTCCTTTTGGAGATACGTGGAAATTGCCGTTCCGCGTATAGACCTGGCCGGCAGCGGTTTGGGCTACGAAGAAGCCCGAGCCTTGAATGGCGAGGTCGAGGTCATTGCCGGTTTTCTCCATACTGCCCTGGGTGAAATCGAGTTCGCTGCCGCCCAGCACCGAATAGTTGTTGATGGCCTGGTTCAATCCCGACATAGGGAGAGCTGAAGAGCTGGCCAGCAGGGAGCGAAATATCTCGTGCTGAGCCCGAAAGCCCGGAGTGCTGGCATTGGCGATGTTGTTGGCAACCAGGTCAAGCGCCTGGCTCCGTCCCATGAGGGCGGTGCATGCTGCATAGAAACCGCTATCCATGCCAAAGAGCAAAGCACGAGGACGGCCACAGGCAGGCACAGCCGAACGGCTGTAAGTGATTGAACAACCGTCGCAGGCAATCACGAAATGAGGTGTAGATTAGACGGCGAGCCATCGCCCCGAGAGGAGCGGAGCCGAACGATCAGAATCTCTAACCGTGATTGTCGGCGTTGGAAGATTCCGGATCGTTCTACGACCAAGCACAGTCCGAGTGCATCGAAGCTCCGACGGATTCCCATCGCGCCGCGCGCTCGTCGGCGACATTGACCAGTCTCAGAAGTGCATAGGCCTTTTGAGAAGTACAGGCTTTGTCGTCGCCGCGGATAACGTCCGCCAGGATAGCCGGAAGCTGCCACACCTTTGCCATCCGGAACCCAATCTCCCCTGGAGTGTGCGGGATCCACTCTGGGATCGCCCAACCGAGCAACGCCGGGAGCGTGCCCAAACGGCGCAGAAGTCCGGCTACGTAGGCGGCATTTCGATTGGCACATGTGGTTTCACCGGCCAGTTCTTCACAAATGCGCGCGGTCAATCGGGCATGCATCCAGAAGCGTTCGCGAGGCTGCGGAGCGGCATGCTGGGGGTGGAGAGGGTTCAACTTGGTCTGCGCCGCCAGGGCTTTTAGTTTGTCGAGTCCGATTTGCACGAGCAACTCTCCGACATTCAAGATGCTCGTAGGCCTGCCACCACGCTCCTGGGCGGCGAGGCGCAAGAGTTGTGCAGTCAGGCCAACATCATTGAGAATGACATCGGTGATCGCATGCAGGTCCGCGACGTGCGAGGACAACAGCAAACGCAGCAAAAGCACTGCGTCGGGCATGGCCGGTGGAAGCGGGAACTCGACCGCTTGTAGGGATATTGGTAGGGAGCCTTCAGGGCCGGGTCTTAGATCACCGGCCGTGAGAAGCGATTCGATAGATTTGCCGTCTGCCAGCATCATGAATCCTCGCTGGGAGTAATCGGCAGTCGGTGCCTGAACCTTTAGCGCATTTTACGAGCTTCAACGGTCTTGCAACCGGAACAGCAGATCGATTTCCTGACGGCCCACGACTCGCACCCAAAGATAGTCGCGGCACATTCCAAAGCGGGCCCGTTCGGCTCCAATCTGGTTCACATAATTCCGGACCAGGCCGGCGATTTCGACGGTGCCGCTGGGGCGATCGAAGACAATCTCATTTTCGGTTGCGGTGAGGTTGCAGGAGTGCATTCCCCGGCGGTAATCGCTGGCAGTAATGAAGCAGGGGCTGGCGCAACACGCCGTGATGTGCTCGATGGTGTAAAGAATGTGGTGTTGCACACGGCTGACAAAGCCCACCATCAGTCTTTTTCCAACCTGCGAGTAATGGACCGGCAGCATTCCATATTGCTCCAGCACACGCCGGGGAATGCGGACCTCAGAGGGCAACGGGCGGTCGCCCAAGGTGAATACTGGACAAGCCCATTGGGCTGCGACTGCCGAAGTGACCTGCTGCTCGGTAGCAAAACCGAGTTCCTGCACAGTTTCGCCCAGGTTGGCTCCACTGGCGCGTTGCTGCTCGAGCGCAACCTTGAGTTGTTCATGAGTCAGTATCTCGCGCGACACCAATAACAGCCCGAGCGGCATGCGTAAGGCCGGCGGCTTTTCCTGACCATGCCGCGAAGTAAGCAACTCTACAATCTTCTTGCGCGCGTTGGACTCGAAACACTCGGGGCCGCAAAACCATTCGTCAGCGAGCCACACGCCGAAATGCTTCTTGGAAACCGCATGCTTCAGGGCATTGCCCTGGCATGCCGGATTGGCGCAGCCGGGCGCGTTCTTCCATTTGAAGACCGTTTGTGCCAATCCCTGGATACCAAACCTAGCCATGATCAATCGTTGTCCTCTTCCGTCCCACGATCGGGACTAAATGTCGCTTTCCGCAAAGGCCGCCTTTTGAAGCGCTGCCCGAAGTTTGGGAAGGGCGATAGCGTGGATCTGAGAAACCCGCGATTCGCCCAGTTGCACGACCCTTGCAATTTCTTTCATGGTGAGTTCTTCCCGGTAGTAAAGAGAAATGACCAGCTGTTCTTTTTCGGAGAGCGTGCCAATCGCCTCGGCTAGGCGTTCTTTGATCTCGGTGCGTAAACAGAGGTCATAGGGATTTTCATCCTGGCTGGGAGCCGACTCGATCAGGTCTTGCGTTCCGGAGCGATCAAATAAGGAGTTGACCTGCTGGCCGACGAGGGTCAATCCATCGAGGCGGAGGGCAAGTTCGTGCAACTTTTCGATCGATACTCCCATCTCGGCGGCGATCTCATCTTCTTCCGGCTGGCGACCCAGTTTCGCGGAAAGTGTCGCGATGGCTTCTTCCATGCGGCGGCCTTTACGCCGCAGCGGCCGCGAGCCCCAATCGAGTTCTCGCAGGCTGTCGAGGATTGCCCCTCGAATTCGAAACTTCGCAAACGCGCTGAACGGCACCGACTTGCTGACGTCGTAGCTGCGAACTGCTTCGATCAGGCCGACGACTCCGGCATGCACCAGGTCTTCGAACAGCACGTGCTGGGGCAGCCGCTCAAAGATCCGCCGGGCAATGTAATACACCTGAGGCAGCTCTTTTAAAATGAGCTGGTCGCGTTCTGACGGTTCCTCTACGTTTTCTCGATATGCGATTTCTGCTTGCATCGTAGGATCCTCAACTCACTAAATACAACCTGTATTTCTGGTTCACCGCACTGCTCCAATCGACTGCACCGGTATCAGAGGAGGGATCTCCGTGGGCGCGAGCACAATGATCTTGGGGAAGAACGGTTCTAGTATTCGTCGAAGATGGAAGCGTCCGGGCGAAGAACACAGCAATACTGGTGGTGCATTGACCACTTGGTCGCCGAACAAAGTCTTTAACCCATCCAGTACGCGGCGCGCGGTGTTGGGTTGCAGGGCTGTCGAAGGGGTGGTTGTCGCTGGCTGCGGAGTCAAGGCGCGCGAACACTCTTCTTCGATGGTCCGATCGAGCGTCACCACTTTCAACTCGCCGCGTTCATCCAACAACGGCCGGACCAGCGCCCGTCCCAGCGCGTGACGCACCCCTTCCACCAGCAGGATTGGGTTCTTGTTGACCGGGGCCATGTCAACCAGAGTTTCAAGAATGGTCCCCAAGTCGCGGATCGAAACTTGCTCGCGCAGCAACTGCTGCAACACTTTCTGCACTTCACCCAACGTCATCACTTTGGGAATCAGTTCCTCGACAAGTTTGGGGTGGGACTCTGCCAGCCGGTCGATGGCGCGCTTGGTTTCTTGTCGAGTCAGGAGAAGATGCGCATTCTGCCTCACCACTTCACCCAGGTGGGTGGCGAGTGCGGAAGTGTGATCTACCACGACGTAGCCTGCGGCGAGAGCCTGAGCCTGCAAGTCGGGAGTGATCCACTTGGCGGGAGCATTGAAGGCCGGTTCGCGGGTTTCCTGGCCGGGCAGAGCCGGAGGGGAAGCCTGCGAACTGATGGCCAGCAGACAATCGCGGCGCATTTCCCAGCGAGCAATTTCGACTCCGCGCAGATAGATCACATACTCGCGTTCCTTCCGCGCCAGGTTGTCGGTGATGTGGATGGGAGGAATCAGGAACCCAAGTTGTGATGCCAGACTCTTACGCAGAGAACGGACTTTTCCGAGCAACTGGCCGCCTTGTTTGGCATCCACCAACGGAACCAATCCCAGGCCCACTTCCAGCATTAACTCGTCGAGCTTGAGCAAGGAATCCATAGGATCGGAAGCGGGTGCCCCAACCTGACCCTTGGCGGGAGCAGAGCTAGCCACCACCTGTCCTTCAACAGCGGAATCGGGTTTAGCGCGGCGAGCGAGCACAACCATGAGTGCCGACATAAGCGCAAAGGACAGCTTGGGCAAGCCTGGTATCAGCGCCAGGGCCATCATGACCGCGGCGGCGATCCATAATGCGCGGCGCTTGCCGAACAGTTGGCGACCGACATCGATTCCCAGAGAACTGTCGGACGACGCCCGGGTCAGAACGATGGCCCCCGCGACCGAGACCAGGAGCGAGGGAATCATAGTCACCAGCCCATCCCCGACTGTCAGGATGGTGTAGGTCTTCAACGCCTCGAGGAAGGGAACTCCATGCTGGAAGACGCCGATGAGAAACCCGGCAATGATATTGATGGCGGTAATAAGGATGGTGGCTAGGGAGTCGCGCTGGCTGAAGCGAGCGGCGCCGTCCATCGCGCCGTAGAATTCGGCCTCGCGCGCGATCTGTTCGCGGCGCCCGCGGGCCTGTTTCTCGTCAATCAGGCCGGCATTCAAATCAGCGTCGATCGCCATCTGCTTGCCGGGCATGGCGTCCAATGTAAAACGCGCCGTGACTTCGGCCGTGCGCACTGCGCCGTGGCTGACCACCATGTACTGGATGGCAATTAAGGCCAGGAAAAGAACAAATCCAACAACATAATTGCCGCCGACCACGAACTGGCCGAAGGATTCGATCACTCGTCCCGCGGCCGACGCCCCTTCGCTGCCATGCAGCAGAATTCGCCGGCTGCTGGCCAACCCCAACGACAGCCGGAACAGGGTGAGCAACAGCAGCAAGCTTGGAAATACTGAAAACTGCACGGGTTTGAGAATCTGCAGAGCGACCAGCAATACCAGGACGGCTGCCGTGATACTCATCGCCAGTAAAAGATCCAGCATCATCGCGGGCAACGGGATGAGCATGACAAATACCATGCTCACGGCCAGTGAGGGCACAATCCAATCGGTCTTGTTCCCGGTGTTGGGAGCTATCGGTTTGGGTTTAGCTGCCATTCTTTATTATGTGTATCGTTCTTAATCTGAATCAACGCACTGGTACTCTTGCCGCCTGTTGCCGTGCCTGCGCCTGAGCACGGAACACGAATGCCAAAATCTCTGCGACCGCCGTATACAGCGCCGAGGGGATGGCGCTGCCCACTTCGACGGTGTGATACAGGGCCTGTGCCAAGGGTGGATTCTCGAGCACTGCGATACCGTGCCATCGCGCCACTTCCTTGATTTCCTGGGCCAGAAAGTCCTTACCCTTGGCGACCACAATGGGCGCCTCCATATCCAATTCGTACCGCAGGGCGACGGCAAAGTGCGTCGGGTTGGTGATGACCACGCTGGCTTTTTCGGTGTCCTTTAACATCTGACGCCGGCGCAACTGCCGTTGCAGACGGCGAATCCGCCCCTTCACCGCGGGATTTCCGTCGGTCTGTTTCATCTCGTCTTTTATTTCCTGGCGGCTCATCTTCAGGTCCGATTCCAATTTTTGCCGGACCAACAGATAGTCGACGGCGGCCCAGCTCAGCAGGACGAGGCCAGATTTCCAGCAAAGTTGCCACATCGCTCCTAGTAGAAAGCTGGTATAGGAACGGGCGCTGAAGTCGGAAGCATGCACAATCGTGGGCCAGTGGTTGGTCAAGGTCGAGTAGCCGATCCAGATGATGACGCCGAAGGGCAGCAGCGACTTCAAGATGGCGCTGAGACCAGTCAGAGAAAACATTTGCTTGAGTTTGGCTGCGGGGTTCAAGCGCTCTGGCTTCAACGCCAGGGCCTCACCCGCAAACACCAGGCCGCCTTGCGCAACGCCACCTGCGAACGAGAGCACCCAGGCGAACGCCAGTATCGGCACGATCCATCGCAACACAGCCACCGAAGACCAGAAGAACACTGGCCCGCCGGGCAGCAACGGTTCTCGCACCGACAAATCCAAAGTGCTTTGCAACAGGCCGCGCCATTGTCGAGGCACGTCCGGGATTTGCCAGGCGAGCAGTCCGATTGCGCCGCTCCAGGCCAGTGCGCTGGAGAGTTCTCTGCTGCGCGCAACCTGACCTTGCTCGCGGGCCTTTTTGCGCTTTTGCGGTGTCGCTTTCTCGGATTTATTCTGGTCGGCCATGTGCTATCTCGCTGCCAGGTGCAAAAGGTGTTCGGTGTATGCGATTGATTCCGAAAAATACTTCTCAAACAACCGCGGCCAGAAGCCGATGGTCGCTCCGAGCAAAAGTACGCCCAGCATGCTCTTGATTGCCGGCCCCAGCAGCATCAGCGGCATTTGCGGTGAGGCTTTGCCGAGTAAGCCGAGCACCAAGTCCGCCAGTAGCGTGGCTGCCAGCACGGGCGCCGCGATCTGCAACCCGAGTTCGAGCACGATGGCTCCCTCATGCAACAGCGCTTGGGAAAGCACCGGACTTAGGGTGGCGGTTCCTGGAGGCAGGTATTCGAAACTGTGGGCGATGGCGCGGATAATCCAATGATGGACCCCCAACACCACAAAGATGAGTAGGGCGACGCCCTGATGAAAAAGGGCGACCACGGTGTTTTCCACCTGGGTGTTGGGATCAAGAATGTTCACCAGCGAATATCCCATCTGAATGCTCAGGATCTGCCCGGCGAGCTGCGCTCCCTCAATCACCGCATTGGTGGCGAGTCCCATGGCGATCCCGACCAACATTTCGCTGCCCACGATGACCGGCCATTGGGATACGGAAAACGCGGGCAAATGCGCGGAGTAGACGGGGTAGAGAACTGCGGTAATGGTAATCACCAGCGCGATCTTCATCCGCGGAGGAATCACTGCGCTGCTGAAAAAAGGCGCGAACAGCATCAACCCAGACACACGCAGCCCCACCAGCAGCACCGGACCGATCAGATTGGCGATGGAGATTTCCATGTCTACCGTATGTACGGGTGAAAGTCGGATAAGATCTGGATCGTAAAGCCGCAAGCTTGTTTCCACATCCACGGCATCAGGAAAAAGATTGCTCCGCCGGCCGCCAGCAATCGCGGCACTGACGAAAGCGTGGTCTCCTGCAATGAGGTCAACACTTGCACGATGTTGACCAGCAAACTCACGGTGACTGCGGTCGCCAATATGGGGCTTGCCAGCAGGAAAACCTCGCGCATGGTCGAGCGTCCCAGATCTACGATTTGTTCAACCGGCATATTAATGGCCTCAACTAAAACTTTTCATTAACGAACCAATCAACAGATTCCAGCCGTCCACCATCACGAACAGAAGCAGCTTGAGCGGCGTAGAAATTACGACTGGGGGAAGTTGCAACATACCCACGGAAGTCGAAATCGCGGCCACCACCATGTCGATCACCAGGAAGGGCAGGAACAAGACGGTTCCAATCTGAAAACCGGTGCTTAATTCCGACAGGATGTAGGCGGGCAAAAGAACCCGCATCGACAAGTCTCGCGAGTCTCGCGGCCGGGGTTCCTTGGCCAGTTCAACAAAGAGGGCGACGTCTTTTTCGCGAACGTAATGCACCATGAACTGCCGCAGCGGGACGGCGCCCCGTTCCACGGCCTGCATGGCGGTGATGCGTCCACTCTGCATGGGCACAATGGAGGTCTGGAAAATGGTGGCGCCTACCGGCTGCATGAGGAAGAACGTAAGCACCAGCGCCAAGCCGATCAGAGTTTGATTGGTGGGCGTGGTCTGCAGGCCCAGGGCCTGACGGAGGAAGTGAAACACGATCAGCAGGCGCGCGAATGGGGTCACACACAGCAACAGCGAAGGGATCAAGGTAAGGAAGGTCAGCAGGACAATAATCGTCCAGGGAGCGGACCCATTTCCGGGACCGATGCCTGTAATACGAATTTCATTCGGATTCAGTGTGGCTGGCGTGGCGTGCGGGGCAGTAGGAGTAGCCCCAGAAGTTGGTGGTGCAAAATACGCCGCATCGCCATCAGCGGGTGGGGCGGCGTTGGCGCCGAAGGCAGAGATGGCGCTTGCCGCCAGCAACAGCAACATTCTGGTGGCCCGAATCACAGTCTTTCTCATGCCTGGCTCACGCCCTGTTCACAGCGGCGATATACGTCAGAGAATTCCGGACGCGGTTCCAGGTGCGCCAGCGTGGAGACGGAATTGGAGGAACCGCCTACCAGGAACTGCTCACCGTCAACCTGGATGACCGCGATAAACCGCTTTTCCCCAAGCGATACGGTTTCGCAAACTCGCAGCCGTTTTCTTACCTGGGCTGACTTCAGCTTTTGTTGGGTCCAGGTCCAAGTTCGTGTGAGCATGTGCCACAGGCTCGTCCATTGGAGAGCGAGCGCTTGCAGGAAAGTTGGTTTTTCGATGGCGGAAACCGGGGCGGGCCCGGCTATGGATTCGTTGGTGGCGAATACTTCGCTCTCGGTCGATACGCACAGTTCCTCAGGATTTCCGTCGAGGCATATCCCGCTGCATGTGGTGAAAGTTGCTTCCTCGGCCGTCTGGTCAGTCATGACCACAACCGGTGCAACTGGCGGCACGAAAGCCGTATTCGTGGTCGACGCCGGGTCGCCAGAATTCACAACCAGGGATGTGGCTTCGAGTGGTACCAGCCGCGGGCGTGCGCTCTCGGTGGCAGACGGCGCCATCTTCCCGGTGCGATGGCGGGCCTCAACCTTCACTTTGGCAGCACGGTCTGCGGCTAATTTCGGCTTCTGTGCATTTGGTTTCTTCGGCGTCGATTTCTTCTTGCCGAGCGTCTTGGCCTGCTTCGACTTCCGGTTCTTGGCGGCGGGCGGGCTGTGCTTTGTTCCGGCGCCTGCGGTTTCCGGAACAATCCGAAGCGGTGTTTCAGTAACGGTGTCGGGATAGGGCACGATTAGTGCGGACGCTCGATTTCCCCGCTTGATCGTCATGCCAACTCCGTAATACGGACGGCCACGCGGCTGCCAATCACTTCAAATTCCGTCCAGCCGATCAGGAGGCTGTTAGCACGCAGCGGAATGTCACTGGTGTGATGGGACGAGGTTTCCACGATGGAGCCGACTCGCAGGCGTAACAGATCTCCGACCGTAAAGCGGCTGACCGGAAGTTCCAGCGATAAGAGACAAGGGAACCAGCCGTAGGCCTCGACCGGATCTTTCACGGGGCTGGTGGCGGCGGCGGTCGACTGCGGTTCTTTTGCGCGTTGTACGGCTGCATCCATCTTGGTATCAGTTGTTCGGGGTTGCACCGAGCATCGGACTTCGAGTTCGGAGGTGCAATTCGGAGTCCGTGCAACCGGCTGCCGGCAGCTCTCGAGGTTTTCGATCCCCGGTTGGCTAACAGCAGATATGGCAACAATTTGGAGAGCGTGGGGGTTTTCGTGCAGCGGCCGCGACACGGGGTCGAATTAGACAAGAAATAGAAAAACAGGACCTGCGGACTTGGGTATTGATCCAAGCCCGCGAGTCCTCTAATGGCAAGCTAACAATCCGTGGCAGGTTCGCCCAGATGTCTTGCCACAAAAGTGAACAGGGTGCACATTACCGCAGTACGCATGTCAAGGCGGTTCTGGCGACTCTCCCGGCCCATGGCAATCCTCGCAGATGGTCACGAGTCGGAATTTGTGTCGCTCTTACGCCTGGATGTTGACCGGGTTGCTGATCATCCCTTGCAGGTTGGGATCAGTGAGTTGCTGACCGTACACAGCCCAATAGTCCCCCTTTAGGTTGGCTACCGCGCTGTTGTAGCTTTGCGAGTCGCCACCCTGCTTGTCCTGCAACGCCGCGCTGACGTCGTTGCTTAGCAGGTTGGTGGTAAGGGTGGTGTTGTCGGCTTGGGCAGCAGCGAGGTTACCGCCTTGCAGATCCGCTCCCAGAGTCTGGAACTCGGCCTGCATTTTGGCACCGCTGAACGGCCCGGAGCCATTCCCGAACGCGGCCAGCATGCTATAGGCTTGCTGGGCGCCGGTTAGGTCGCCGCTTTGGAGATCCTGCTCCAACTGCCGTCCAATCTGATCTTCTGATTGGCGGTGGCTGGGCTGGATCACCTGCTGCGTCCCGAGCTGTGTTAAACCACTACTTCCGATTCCGCTTATGGACATTTCTGTTTCTCCTTAAAGTTGGTTTGGTACCTCTACAGCACCCATGACCGAGCGGCGTAAACCGAATTCTCAAGCGAACCGAAACTTCGTCTTCCGCCGCATGGCACAGGTCATTTTCGATTTGCAATCCCCCACAGCTCCCAAGTTCAATTGACGCAGGGGCTGGATTCACACTAGTTGCCCGGCGTCGCCTGGAGGTCGATGGTGTCGCTGGTCACCGTATCCAAGGTGGTGATCATGCGGGCATCGGCCTGAAAGGCGCGTTCTACGACGATCAAGTTGGTGAACTCGGCGGAAATGTTCACGTTCGACGATTCCAAGGCTCCGCCGGTCAGCGTTCCCAGGGTTCCGCTGTCGGGAACACCGATCACAGCTCCGCCGGAAGCCAGAGTTGGAGCGTAGCTGCCGCCGCCGGTTAATTGCATGCCTTGAGGATTGGCAAAATTGGCGAGCGCAAATTGTCCCAAGGCTTGCACTTGCCCATTGCTGAACTGGCCCTCAATGGTCCCGTCCGACTCGACGGTGTAGCTCTGCAATGTTCCGCTGCTGTAACCGTTCTGCTGAGTGGAAGTGGTGGCACTCGGGGCATCCACCTGGGTGAGCAGAGAGCTTCCGCTAGAACTCGTGAGGTTCCAGGTCAGGCTCATGTTCGCAGCCCCGTCGGCCAATCCGGTGATGTTGATGCCGGTGATGGAACCGGAAGGCGAAGTCAAGTTGCCGTTGGCGTCAAACGTGAGGTTGCCACTGGCGATCACGGTAGGATTCCCGCTCCCTCCGGTGTCAGCTGCCGGCAGGGTGATCTGATAAGTCCACGCTCCTGGGCCGGTGTTGGTGTAGTTGAAGCTGAGAACATGGGGCGACCCCAAGGAGTCGTAAACCGTCAAGGGGGATGAGTATTCGGTTCCCGGGGTTGCGCTGGCATCCAGGTTGGTCTGCTGGTCCATGGTCGTGGTTGCCGCAGGCGGGCTGATGGCGGACTGTCCGACTTCAAGCGGCGCCAGTGGTGCGCTCTGGTTCACGACGCCGGCTACCGAGGGGTAGCCCATAACCGTTTGCCCATTGACGGTCACCAGTTGACCTGACGAGTTCACGCTGAAGTCTCCGGCGCGGCTGTACTCAACGGTTCCGTTGGGGTCCTGGACAATAAAAAATCCGTTGCCGGTGATCGCCACATCACTGGGAACGCCCGTACTGTCCAGGCTTCCGTTGGTGAAGTTCGCGGAGACGGATCCCACCTGGGAGCCAGCGCCGACCTGGATGGGATCGCCCGCGCCCGTGGTGCCGAAGTTTTGATAGAACAGGTCCTGAAAATTCGCCGTCTGATCTTTGAATCCCGGAGTGTTCAGATTGGCCAGGTTGTTCGAAATGACGTTCAATGCCTGCTGCGTGGCATCAAGTCCGGACAGTGGAATTGAGAATGACGACATTAGAGTCCTCCTGTGAGTATTGAGCTGGGGGATGGATTTTGGCTGCCGAATATTGAGTTCAGATTCGCGCTGCCAAACAACATTGAGTTCTGGGACTGACTCGCGCTTCCAACTGCACTGGTTCCATTGCCAGTTCCATCAGTGCCGCCGGTAAGCGGGGCAAAGGCAGTGGTGAGAGTCTGATTGATGTTGATCAACTGCTCCAGTTGGTTCATGGAGAACATCTGGCTGACCATGGCAGTGGGATCCATGGGTTGCGTCGGATCCTGCGACTGCAGTTCGGTAACCAGTAGGCTGATGAAGGTGCTTTCCGCCTGCTGGGCCGCGTCGCTGGCCGAACTGGCGGAGCTGGCGGAACCGGACGAACTGGTCCCGGCCGCCGAACTCGCGCCGCCTGTGGCGGGGTCGTCATACATGCGCGCGACCGGGTTGATTGTCGATATTCCGTGAAGGTTCATTGGTTTTTCTCCTGACTTCTTTCTTCCTGTTTCGTTTTCTGAAAGCTACATATGAATGTCGAGTCGCGCCGTTGTCTCCATGTGTTCCGCCGGCAACACCGGCATGCTTCCATCCTGCGATTCGCGATCGCCGGACGAGTTGACCGGCACAGCGCGGTCGCCCTGTCGCGACCCTTGTTGAAACTCGGAGGAACCGCCGCTGGAATGGTGCTGAACCGTAATGTCTGCGGCCGACAAATGCTGTTCGCTCAGCCGGTGCTGCAAGCTTGGCAGTTCCGCCGCCAGGGCCCGGCCGAGTTCTCCGCGCTCTACCGAAATTTCGGCTGTGAATTGGTTGCGAACCAGCGAAGTTCGAATGTCGACGTTGCCAAACTCACCCGAGCGCAATCCCACCCGCAGTTCGGACTGCTCGATGCCCGCAACCAGTCTTGCCGCGTGGATGGGGGAATTGGCTGACACCGCTGCGGCCTCTGTGGCTGCTTCTGCATCCTCGGTGGCGGCCGTCGCTGACGGCGCACTTGTTGTCTTCGGGGAAGTGGCGGGAGTGTTCGCCGGATTCACTGCAACTGGCGTCGAGACCTGCGTGGAATCTGAGGAACCCGGCATTGTCGCTGTGCTCGCGGTGGTTCCTGCGCCCAAGGTATTTGCGGGGGCGCCGCTGTTGCTGCCCGCGAGTGTCGTTCCGGGCAAAGATGAGTTCCCGCTGCCGGGTCCGGTCGCTTCATCTCCTGCGACATCGAAGTCTTTCTTGTGGATTTCCGACTTGTTGGTTTCAGCGGACGCTGACGCGACCGCTTTTTCTTGCTGCCCCTTTGACATATCTGGCCTGGCGGCTACCGTAGTGGTCGACAAGGCGGCGTGAGATTGCGGGAAATCAATTCCTGTCTGCGACTTGCTATCGGGCGCGGCATTGGTACTGATTGCTGCCTCGCGGGACGCGGGTTTGCCGGCAGCGTTCGCGGGCTTCCCATTCGACGAGGCCGGAGTTTCTGAGTTACCAGCGCCCGGGATGACCAGGGCCTTGAAATTGGTGTTCTCTTCAGCAGTTGCCCAAGTACCCAGCAAGTTTGTGGATGAAACCTCAACCGGTTGATTGTCCGCTTTTGGCTCGGGCGAGTCTGTCTTCTTGGGGCCCAGTTGACTCGATCCGACTGCGCCTGAAGGATACGAAAGCGCCGCCGCATCGCTGCTAGACTTCGCGTTCGCGGCAGGGCCAGCAAAAATGCCGGAATCGCCCAGGGCAAGCTGGACGGGGAACGCGGGCACTGCGTTCGAGCCCGAATTCGTGGATGAGAGGCCATCAGATTGCGTGTCGGCGTCGGAGTCATCCGCCTGCGGAACCTGACTTCGTGAAGTGATGGCTCCGAATGGCAGGATGTCGCTCAATGCCACCTTGCCCACTGGAGCGACAGGATCAATGATGAACGCCGCCTTCGAAAGAGACCTGGCCTGGGAGTCGGTCGGCTTCGCCGTGCTCTTTTCGCTCTTGGCAGTCATTGGCTTGGGAGTCTGCTTTTCGCCCGCACTCATCACTTTCGGCACTGAGGTATCTTGCGCCTGCGCCAAAGCGGTGGAGAACTTCGTCGAGATCGTGGCGGCGCCCGGCGATGTCATCGCGGGTGTCGGACGCGCTGCAACATTCGGCAAGCTCACGTTCACGGTTTCTCCTCAACCGGGGAGTGAGTTTGCACGCGGCTGGCCAAAATCTCCCGATTAGAGACGCTTCCCGCTCGGGGATACGCGCGCTAGAAATTAAAGAGTTTTCACGCTTGTGCCGATTAGAAAGGAACGACGATTGTGGGGACATTTGCGGACTGGGCAAGATTTGCCCAAACGCCGACTGGGCAAGGTCTGCCTAGCCGCGCCGTTTGAGCCGCGACAAAAACATGTCGTCGACCCGCCGTTGCTCACGCCGGGATTGGTCAAGCACATAGGCCTGGAGTTGTTGGCTGCGAAGCTCTTCCAGGATTTCACGCTTTTGGCGCGCCTGTTCGTAGGCTCTTAGGCACTGCTGGCGTTTCACCTTAAGTTCCTGGCGTTTGACCTGAAGTTCGTCCCGCTGTTTTTCCAGGCCGCACTCCCGTTCGTAAGCGTCCTGAAGGTGAACGGAGGCAATGCCACGGGCAGTTTCGGCCGCCCGCAGACCGGCAATTTCAGAGATCCACTGCTCACATTGGTGGAGTTGCGCCTCAACCTGGGCAATTTCCTGGTGGACCCTTCCCAACGCGACGTATTCGCGCTGTTCCAGGCTCTTTCGGTACTTCAACACTGCGGCAAGGGTAAATCGGAAGGCCATGATCAGCTGTGAAGCGCGAACAGATGGCGCAAGGTTTCTGGGAAGGCAGTCTGCTCGGTGGGAGTCTGTCGCAGAAAGCGGTTAATATCCGGCAGTCCGGCAATGGCTTTGTCCAGAACCGGGTCGCTGCCCTTCTGATAGGCGCCGATGCGCACCAGATCTTCAGCTTGAGCATAGGCCGCGAGCAACACCCGCAGAGCGCCGGCCTTTTCAATGTGCTCGGTGCTACAGACGCTGGGCATCAGCCGGCTCAGACTATCGAGAACGGAAATCGGTGGGTAGTGGTTGCGCAGGGCGAGATTGCGATCGAGAACTATGTGACCATCCAGCAGGGAACGCACGGTATCGACAACCGGATCCTGCTGGTCGTCGCCTTCCATCAAGACGGTATAAAAGGCGCTGATGCTGCCTGCAGAAAAACGGCCGACTCGTTCGACCAGACGCGCCAGCATGGAAAGCACAGACGGCGTATAACCTTTGGCGGTGGGAGGCTCTCCCGCGGCCAAGCCGATTTCGCGTTGGGCCATGGCAAAGCGGGTGAGGGAATCGACCACTAGCAAAACATTCTTGCCGCGAGCGCAGAAATACTCCGCCACCGAGGTCGCGGCCAGGGCCGCCCGGATGCGCAGCAGGGGGGATTGATCCGAAGTCGAAACCACAACGACCGAGCGTCGTCGCCCCTCGTCGCCCAGCGTCTTGAGAAATTCACCCACTTCTCTTCCACGTTCACCGACCAGAGCGAGCACCGTCAGGTCCGCGGAAGTGCCTCGCGCCATCATCCCCAGCAAAGTGCTTTTTCCCACCCCGCTGCCGCCGAAGATTCCGATGCGCTGGCCGCGTCCGCAGGTCAGAAAGCCGTCGATGGCCCGGATGCCGCAACCTATTGGTTCATCAATTAGCACACGCTCGAGCGGCAGTGGCGCCGTGCCATCGACCGGGATGCATTGCGTCGCTTTATATTCTGGCAATGAATCGATCGGCCGCCCGGTGGCATCGATCACCCGCCCCAGTAAGCCTGGCCCCACTCGCAGTGACGGTCGGGCGCCGCGAGTGATGATTTGATCTCCAAAGCGAATTCCATGAGGTTTGTCCAGGCTCATGGACAGTACGCTGGAGCCGCGAAAGCCAACAATTTCTCCGGGAAACGCCTCGCCGCTTGAGTCCAGGATTTCACACGATTCACCCACCGAGCAAAACGGGCCGGCCGATTCTACCAGGCTCCCCACCACCTGGGTCACGCGGCCACTCCAGCGGATGGAAGATCCATTCGCCAGCCAGTTACGGCATGAGTCCAGGTGTCCGGGAGTCATTTTGCTTCGAGCTTCTGCGTCGGCTTTTGGGCCAACAGGTCGAAAAATCCCTTTTCGATTTCTTTGAGTTGAGCGTCCAGTCCGACTTCGGCGGTACCTAACTCGGTTTCGAAGACGCAGTCCGTAGCCTGCAACGAAAAATCTTCAACCACTCGCATGGTGGGATTGTCGTGAAAATAATGGCGCCAGCTTTCCGCGGCTTCCGGGTGAACGCGCACGACCACCTTAGTACCTTGCTGTAGTTTCTCGAGCATGACCTTCACCAGCCCGGCGACTACCATGCGATCGACCTGGGCCTCGCGATGAAGGATCTTGGCGGCGATGGCTAAAGCGAAATGAACGAGCTGCACTTCGACTTTGGAATAATATTCGTCCCGCTCCTGCTGGAACATGGACAACATCTCGGAGAGGCGCGAACGTTCACGTGTCAGTTCCTGCTCGAAGCCCGCCCGGGCAAGCCTTTCACCTTCGCGGGTGCCCTCGGCGCGAGCTTCCGTTACCCACTTCGCGACCTCCTCCTCGCTCGTCCGTGGTGCGCTCTCCCGGCTCGAGACTTGCTCCTTTGGCCGCTCCTCTGCCGGTCTCGGGGTCTCAACGCCCAATACACTTTCCGTATCCTGATAGACAAATGCTTCGACTTCGGCTGCGGGCTGCACACCGGCGGCGCTGTTAGACAATGTATTCATCGTCTCCTTCGGCTTTGAGGACGACTTTACCTTCGGCCTCGAGTTTGCGGATCAAGGTTACGGCTTCCTGCTGGGCCGCGGTCACGTCCTTGGCCCGGACGGGGCCGAGCGCTTCCATGTCTTCTTTCAGCATGTCGACGGCGCGAGATGACATCGCGCGGAAAATGTGGTCTTTCAAATCCTGAGTGGCTCCCTTTAGCGCCAGCGCCAAGGTTTTCTTGTCCATCGCCCCCAGCCACTCGCGGATGTGAGCGTCGGCTACGCCCAGCAAGTCCTCGAAGGTGAACATGAGGTTGCGAATATTAATCGCCAGCTTGGCGTCGTCGTGCTCAATGGCTTCCAGAATGGTTTTCGCCACGCCGCCTTCCAGCCGGTTCATGACATCGGCCACACTCTTGAATCCCGCGTAGGTCTTGCGGCTTTGTTCGCCCAGCGATTGCAACCTGCGGTTGAGTACGACCGAAACTTTCTCCGCCATTTCCGGAGAAAACTGCCGGAGCTGGGCCAGGCGCTTCACGCACGCGGCCCGGGCCTGTTCGGGGAGCCTCATCAAAAGAGTTGCTGCCTGTTTGCCATCGAGATGTGCCAGGATGAGGGCGACGGTCTGCGGATGTTCGCTTTCCAGGAACTTCGCCAATTGTTGCGGGTCAGCCTTCTGTAGAGACTCCAACTGGCCAACGCTCAACTCCTGTAGCCGGCCCACCTTTTTCAGCAGGTAGCGGGCGTCTTCATCTCCGAAGGCTTTTACCAGAGATCGGGTGGCGAAATCGATTCCTCCCTGAGTCAGATAGTCCTGGGTCATGGCCAATTGGCTGTACTCCTCCAGAATCTGGTGGGCGGTTTCCGGAGGCACGCCCTTCATTTCGGCGAGTTCTCTGGTCACGACCTGAACATCTTTGTCGGGAAGGTGACGATAGATGGCGCTGGCGGCCTCTTCTCCCATGATGGCCATGAGAATGGCGGCTTTGCGCGTACCTGAAAGTTGCGCGGTGGTGGGCTGTGCGGTCATTTGGCTTCTTCGTGAATCCAGGCCTGTATCAGTTTGCTGGCAACGGCCGGCTCAGCCGTCACTTTCTCCAGCAGTTGCTTCTTGAGGCTTACGGCGCGTTGCTGCGGCACGGGCAGAGTGTTTATGTCCTGTCCCGGAGCCAAATCGGCGATTGCGACGGGTTGGTTCTTTGCTGACAAGACCGCTGGCAGTTCCCGGAAGGTGGTCAACAGCTGCTTTTTCAGCGGCCGTAGCAACAGCGCATAGGCCAGCAGGAACAGCATGATGATTGCTGCGTAGCGTACCAGGCTAGACCAGTCTTCCAGCGTGACCCGGACTTTCTGCATGGCCGTTGGTTTCATGGGTGCCTCGACTGGCGTCTGATCGAACGACAAGTTTTGGACAGTCAGAATGTCCCCGCGGGTCGCATCCACACCGATGGCCGCCTTCGCCAAGTCTTCGATTTGCTTGAGTTCTTCGGGAGTACGTTTGCGCCGGGTTTCCTGGCGCTTTCCGTTTTCCTGTTTCACATCAAGGGCATCATCCACCAGCAGCGCGGCAGTAATGCGGCGAATTCGCCCGGCAGGCTGAAGTGTATGGCGAACCACTTTGTTAACAGCATAGGTGCTGCTCTCGCTCTTGGAGAGCTGGGTCCCGTCTCCACCCTCCACCACAGTTCTGGTGCGGTTGTCGGCTGAGGCTTTGGCGGCTGCGTTATCCGCTGGTGGTTTAGTGCTGTTCGCTGTTGCCGTTTTGGCGGCGTCGGCTGGCGGTTTCGAATCGTCAGTGCCGCCGCCGGGAACGTTGCTGGTGGTACCAGGTACGCCACCCTCCATGCCGCCTCCGACCTGTTCCTCCGATTTCTGCTCGGCGACGGCGACGGCGCTCTTGGGATCATAGGTCTCGTCATTCTCTTCTGTGGTGCTGGGATCGTATTCCACGTTGACCCGGGCGCGCACGTGCTCCGCTCCCACCACGGGCTCGAGCGTCTGCACCAACTCGGCAGAAAGTTCTTGCTCCAAGCCGCCGTCTGCTGAAAAGCTGTCTCGCCGTGGCAGGCCGATGGGCCGGTTGGTGTCGGCATCCACCACCGTGACATCTTCAGCGCTGAGATTGTCCACCGCTCCAGCCACCAGCCGGGCGATCGCCATCTGAGTTTCATTGGAGAGCCGGTTGCTGCTGGGCTTGATAATCACTGAGGCCTTCGCCTTGCGCTCGCGATCCAGGAATACCGAATTGGTGGGCAAGACCAGATGCACGCGGACACTGTTCACATCTCGTAGTGTCTGGATCGATCGCTCCAGTTCGCCCTCGAGGGCGCGCTGATAGTTCACTTTTTCGTCAAATTCGGTCTGGCCCCAATTCAATTTGTCGAACAGTTCGAAGCCGAGGCGTCCGCTGCGCGGCATTCCGTCGGTCGCCAGTTCCATGCGGCTGGAATCGACCTTATCGCTGGGTACGCTGACCGTCTTACCGTCGGCGCTGATCTGGTACTGAATATTTTTCGCGGCCAACTGTGCGCCCAGGGCCTGGGCGTCGGAGGTTTCCATTCCGGTGACCAGCGGCTTATAGTCGGGCGTAGAGATCAGGTGCGCAAACAGCGCCAGTACCGCAACCGTCAGCACTGTCGCGCCAATCAGCATGGCGCGTTGTGTGACGGTGAGCCCGGTAACGAAATCCGTCGCTTGCTTTTGTATCTGGTTGAAAGATGGCATGCCTTTTGCGACTGCGAACTAGTCCTTTGGCTAGAACTGGAGTTTCGAAACTTCCTGATACGCGTTGACGATCTTGTTGCGTACTTGCATCATGAGTTGGAAGGCGACGTCGGCTTTCTCCACCGCGATCATCACATTGTGAATGTCCTGCCGGTTCCCCTGTACCAACTCGCTGACCTGTTTGTCGGAGTCATTACCCAATTCGCTAACTTTGTCGATCGCCTGGTGCAGGACGGACCCGAACCCGCCGCCATCGTCCATACCGGTCGGCGCCGTGGGACTTGTCGGCAGCGTCGTCGGAAAGCTAGATACTCCTGGAAGAATCGTGTTGCTCACTCTTTTCTCTCCTCAACTGCGATTCAATGACTATGTAAGCTGACGGCCGGCGGTTGCAAGGTTTGAGAATCTGACCTCGGACTTTTCCATATATCGCAGTCACGTTGCTTTCACGTGAGCTTCAATCCGGCGGTCACTCTCATCCATTTGCATGCGAAATGCTTCATCCGCCCGCCGCATGGTCACATCTGCTAAGTTTCGAACGTCGTCAATCGTCATCTGCGTACTCCTGCTTCTTACTTGAGCAATTCCATCGACTGCTGAATCATCTGCTTGCTGGCGGTGATCGCGGACGCGTTCATCTGGTAAGAGCGAACCGCTCCCATCAGATCCACCATCTCCTGCACCGGATTGATAGCGGGATAAGAGACGTAGCCTTCCTTGTCCGCATCCGGGTGTCCGGGTTCGTAGCGCCGCAACGGAGGCGTGCTGTCGTCCACCACTCGCTGTACCCGAACGGCGGGGATCATGGTGTTGCCGCCGGGATGAAAGTTCGCCAGCATCATGCGGAAGGGCAGGTTGCCGGAGCTGGAAAAAACCACCTCTTTGCGCCGGTAAGGGCCGCCGCCGGGAGTGTGTGTGGTCTCTGCGTTGGCCATGTTGGCGGCCACCACTTCTGCCCGTTGTCTCTCCGCCGCAAGTGCGGATCCGCTGATTTCGAGAACCGAAAAGATACTCATGCCTTGCTCCCTTCATTGATTGCGCTAAGCAGACTCTGAAATTCGTGACGCAGCAGCTGCACGCCCAGGCCGAATTGCATCTGGGTTTCCGCCAGCAGCAGGCCCTCGCGGTCCATGCTGACGTTGTTGCCGTCGGGGCGCTCCAGTAATCCGTGGACCGAACGCACCACCGGCAGGAAATTTGCCGAGTCACCATTAGCGGCGCGCTGCAACTCGCTGTGAAAGTCGAGGTCTTTGGTCTGGTATCCCGGCGTGTCCACGTTCGCCATGTTGGCCACGACCAGTTGCTGGCGCTGCGCAGTGACATCCAGGGCCTTTTCCAGCAACGGCATGGTAGGAGTAGAAATGTCGTTCATGCATACCTCCGAGGTGGTAAACCGTATTCCCGAATCTTGTTGCGAATCGTTCGCAAACTGACGCCCAGCATTTCGGCGGCACGTGTCCGGTTTCCGCCGGTCACATCGAGGGTGGTCTCAAGTAAGTGGCGCTGCAATTCGCGGATGGAGGTCCCAGCTTGCAGCGAAGAAGCAATCAAACGCGGCGCCGGGGCCGGACTTAGCCGGGGAATCTCGGCCGTCAAGTGCTCGGGCCCGATCTCCGTGGCATCCGTGAGGGTCAATACTCTCTGCATGAAGTTCGCGAATTCACGGACGTTGCCTGGCCATGGTTGCCGCTGTAGTCCGGCGATGAATTCGGGATACAACATCGGGGATGGGCGGTTGGACCTGGCCGCAAACTGCTGGCTAAAGAATTCGGCCAATGCGGGTATGTCTTCACGGCGTTCGCGCAGCGGCGGCAGAGTGAGGGGAATTACATTCAAACGATAGTAGAGGTCGGCACGGAACTTGCCCTCTTCGACCATTTTGTGCAGGGCCACGTTGGTGGTGGCCACGACCCGTATGTTTACGGAGGTGGTACGCGTATCTCCCAGTCGCTCGATTTGCCGTTCCTGCAGCGCACGCAGCAACTTGGGCTGCAGATTGACCGGCATCTCGCCGATTTCGTCGAGTAGCAAGGTGCCGCTCTGTGCCAGTTCAAACTTCCCCGCTTTGCCTGCGGTGGCGCCGGTATAGGCGCCGCGCACGTGGCCGAACAATTCGCTTTCAAGCAGATGCTCAGGAACGGCCGCGCAATTGACCGCTACAAACGGCTTGTCGCGCCGGGAACTGTTGTCGTGAATGAACCGCGCGAGAAGCTCCTTGCCGGTCCCGCTTTCCGCTTCAATAAGAACGTCTGCATTCGTCCGGGCCGCGTGGCGGGCGCGATCCAAGGCGAGCAATAGAGCAGGCGCCGTTCCGACGATCGCATTCTTCTCGGCCTCGGTGGGAACGGCGGCATTTTTTAAGTGCTGCATCACTCGGGCGACAGAAGTCTGAAGCTGTTCGAAAGAAATCGGTTTGGTCAGGTAGTCACAGGCTCCGTCCTGAATGGCTTTCACCGCTTCCGGCACGTTACCGAATGCGGTCAGTACAATGACGGCGGTCGAGGGATGCGAACTGCGGACGGTGCGCATCAGTTGCAAGCCGTTTCCATCGGGCATGCGGACATCGGTGACCACCAGAGGGAAATGGCCATCCCGTAGTCTTCGGAGCGCATCGGATGCGCCCGAGGCGGTCTCGACGCGCCAGCCCTCACGCTGAAAGTTGGCCTGCAAGGCCATGCGCATGCCGGGTTCATCGTCCACCACTAGCACCGACTGAGTTGCCTGATCATTCATAGAACGGGAAACTCCATCTGGAAAGTTGTTCCCTTGCCGAGTTGGCTGCGCACCGTGATCGCGCCACCGTGCTGCTCCACGATTCGTTGCGACACCGTCAGGCCCAAACCCGGGCTTTGTTTGCTGGTGCTGAATCCCGGCTCGAAGATGCGGGGAATGTCTTCGCTGCGAATGCCATTGCCAGTATCCGTGACCTGGACCGCCGCAATACTCTGAGCGTCTCGCGACTCGAGGTGCGCCGCTACCGTAATGCTGCCGCCCGCTGAGGTGTGTCGGAGAGCATTGCAAACCAGATTCAAGATCACCTGTTGAAGTCCGCCGGCGTCCGCCGCAATCTCAGTTTCTCCCAGAGTTTGTTGCAGGCTAAGGGAGACGCCGCTTTGCCTTGCCAGTGGTTGAACAAAATTGACGGCGCTGCGCAAGGCTTCGGCCAGCTTTGTGGAATGAAGGTTGGAACTACCCAGGCTATGGAAGCGCAGCACATTGTTTACGACTGCGGACAGGGAGCGTACACCGGCCTGAAGGTGCTGGACGCATTGTTTGGAGTCTTCGCTCAATCCGCCATCACCGGCCAACAGGCCAGTCAACAGTTCCATACTGCCCAGCGGGTTGCGAATTTCATGTGCCAACACCGTGGCCATCTCCGCCAGTGCAACCAGGTTACGGGAAGCCTCGCGTGCCTGTTCTGCTTCCTTGGAGGCGGTGGTGTCGCGACAAATAAGAATGACCCGATTTTGAGTTTGATCGGATCCGGAATCGGGATCCGCCATGCTGCTGTAGCGGACGGTCACCCAACTCTTCTTGTCATGGTTCTCGAAGCAAAAGTCGTGTTCGTCGCCTTGTTTCCAGGCTGGACAACCCGCTGCATTCAGCATGGTGCGGATGCGTACGGGAAGATCTGCCCACGCCGGCGCCGGTCCGGTAGAGATCTCCAGCAACCGTCGCGCCTCAGGGTTCAACAAAACGATCTGTTCGCTGCCGGGTTCGAGAACGGCCACGCCGCAGGGCAATGCATCCAGAATCTGGCGCAACGCGATGCGCATACGTTCGTTCTCAGCCAGACTCGACGCCAGGGCCCGATTGCGCTCCTCCAACTGCGTGCGCAGATGGGTTACTTCATCGTGCAGTTGCCAATGTGAATGTTCCAGCCGGCCTGCGGCTGCAATGAAGGTCGAGAAGGCGTCAGCTAGTTGCGCGTTCGCGATCGTCGGCGGTGCGGCAATCGTGTCCATTGGACCCAGATGAGAGCTAGGCAACATCTGCCCAGTCGGAATGCACGGGCTCTGCCAAAGGCGCAGGACTTCACTCGGTCAGTGTCGAAGGTAATCGTGGATGGAAGTTGGTTCTCCGCTATCCTGCTGTTGTGCCGCGGTTCGACTGCCGATGGTTTACTTCCACCGCCGGGGCTGGGACTCGAGAACTCACGCCGTACGGGCGCTGCCAGGAAAAGACGACGCGAAATTAGAGCGTTGTGAGAAAGAGGGCGGCGGTCGAGATTTTCGGTCGACTGGTTGCAGACGTGCATCTCGCGAGAAACGGAATCGAACTCAAGTGAGCAATCACCGCAAGACAGCAGTGCAAGAATATGGCTATCGCCTGCCGCGGTTTCCTGCGGATTTCATCCTTCGCCTGCAAATCTGCGATCCCGAACCCAGGCTGCTGGATGGACGCTGCCGGGATATTAGCGAGGATGGACTCGCCGCGCGAATCCCCGAGTCCCTGAGCGTGGGCACACGTGTAACCTTAATATTGACTCTTCCCGGCAAGCCGGTCTCGCTGCCGGTCGCGGCCACGGTCAGCCATCAGGACCACGGAGAGCATGGATTCGCTTTCAAGTTCTCTTCGCAAAATCAGCGTGAACAGGTGCAGAAATATGTACTGACGCTGCGCAGCGGTCACTTCGCCTTGCGGCGGTCGCCTAAATAAACGTGGTCTCCGTTTCACTCCTGTGGAATCAGCGCTGGCTTTTGGCATCTCCCGTGCTTAACCACTAGGCAGATGTTGCCTAGCGCTCATCTGTCTCTAATGGATGTGCGCGGGCCCTCGAAACATGGAAAAGGTCCTCAGTCAGGAAGAAATTGACGCCATGGTGCGGGCCGCACGCGGCCGCCAGAATGACGCGCTGCAGCCCAAGCAACGTGCCATCAAGCCCTGCGGCTTCCGCCAATCTGGCCAGCCGACCGGGGAACAGGTGCGCGCTCTGACCATCCTGCACGAGGGCTTTGCTCGCAGCGTTTCCCAATCCCTGGGCGCATATCTGCGAGTGGTGTTCGAGGCCACGTTGGTCTCCGTTGAGCAAGTCGCATACTCTGAATTCCTGCAACGAGTTCCCGAAGTGACCTACATGACCTCGTTTCAGGTCAAGCCCATTGGGGCTGCGGCGGCCATGCAACTCGACCACTCTCTGGTGTTTCCCCTGGTTGACCTCTTGCTGGGCGGGACCGGCCATTGCGAGGCGATGACCCGGGAGGTCAGCGAAATTGAAGAACAGATCATGGATGGCGTGGCCCGAATCATCTGCCGGGAACTGGCCGCAGCCTGGGCGCCCATGGGGACCGAAATCGACTTGGAGCACCGCCAGCCCACGGCGCAAATGCAGCGGTTCCTGGCCGCAGCCGAAAAGACGCTCTGCCTAAGCTTTCAGATCAAGCTGGCTGAAGCCCAAGGCGCCATGAACCTGGTTTTTCCACTCTCCATTTCAAACACATTGCTGCGCAAGCTTTCCACCGATTGGTCCTATGGAAAAACTCGAACCGTCACCCGGTCCGGACGGCAACTGGCCGAAAGGATGATGGAGTGCCCATTTCCGCTCATCCTGGGGATTCCCGACATCAAGCTCCGGGTTCAGACCATACTCGAACTCATGCCCGGAGAAGTCTGCAATCTTGGAGTTCCAGTTCGATTGCCCGCCGCCCTGGTCATAGCGGGCCGGGAAGTCTTTGAAGCTGAACCGGTTCGGCAGGGGCGTCATCGTGCCGCCCAGGTTCGGCAGCCAATCCAGACTTCAGATGCAGAAAGGAAACAATAAGGATGCCGACGATCACCCCCGGAACGCCGCTGTACTCGCTGGCGGATGTCTTCTGCAAGGCGCTGGGCGAGGTATTGTCGCAAACCCTCGCATCGCCGTGGAGCGTTGAAATCAGCCCGGAGGATGCACCCACTTCCGCCGATAGCTCTCCCTTGTGTTTTGGACTGTCCCCGTCCGGCGGTCTGCAGGGAAGCGCCGCTTTTCAGTTGCAGCTTGCCGATGCCCGCTCCTTGGGGCAGAAGCTGCTGAAGGAGCCGGCGGATGCCTCGTCGGAATTGAACGCGGAGCACAAACAAGCCATCGAGAGCTTACTGCGCAAAGTCGCCGAGCAAACCGCGGCCGCACTCAAGCCCGAGTTCGGCGAAGTTGGTCTTCAGCTCAGCAGCAGCGAAGCTCCATCCTGGCCTGGAATTACAGTCGTGCTGACCGCATCTGCGGGTCCTGCCGGCACGGTTTCAGTGCAGGTAAGGTTTAGCAATGAATTGGTGGAAGCTCTACCCGTTCCGGCCGCCCCCGTGGCCCCGCCGGTCGAGGCTCCGCTCGTCGTTGACAGCAACCTTGACTTGCTCTTGGGCGTCGATCTCAGCCTTACGTTGCGTTTCGGCCAGCGTACCTTGACCTTGCGTGAAATCCTCGATCTGAGTTCAGGATCGGTCATTGAACTGGATCGACGAGTATCGGAACCCGCGGATCTCCTGCTGGGAGACAAGCTGATTGCGCGCGGAGAAGTCGTGATCGTGGATAGCAACTACGGGCTGCGGATCACCGAAGTGTGCGATGTCCAGCACCACGCAAAAGGGGCGTTGTCACCGGCCCAATGAGTCCAATTTTCAGAACGCCACGAGCGGAGTAATGCATAATGGCTCTAGCGAACCATTTGCAAGAGGTACACCATGAAGGTTGACTTGAATGGACTAACTGGGCCGGCATTAGACAGCATTAACTCGCCGCAACGAACCCCCTCGGAAACGGCCGCGACGTCCGATGTCAGCACTGGGCCGGTTGTGGCGGAAGACGCTGCGACCCTGTCCATCGATAGCGCGAGGGTGAATTCGCTGGTGGCCAAGGCGCTCGACTCACCGCAGGTCCGTGAGCAAAAAGTCGAGGCTCTGCGGCAGGCTGTCCAGAATGGGGAATACGAGGTGGATCCGGCGCAGATCGCGGAAGCCATGATTCGGCAATCGGAGTGATTCCTACTCCCGGTTCACCTGGCGCAGCCAACTCCAGGCGCGGTCAGAACCACGCGCCCAGGCGATCCTAAAGTTTTTCCTTCGTACTGCCGATTGAAGATACGTTGTGCAAGCCGGAAGCGGACAATCCGCGGCTGCCGCCAAACCCAGCCAAGCGCTGCGTTACGTTGCGCGCCAGCCTATATTAGGTCTGGATGAGAAAGTCTATGGCTATGAGTTGCTGTTTCGCGACGGTGTCGAGAACTATTTTCAAAATCCGGATGCCGACGCCGCCTCGCGCAGCACCCTCGATACCTCGCTGCTGATGGGACTCGATGTCCTGTGCGATGGGCGGCGTGCATTCATCAACTGCACGCGCGACGTTCTGCTGAAGGACTACATCACCCTGCTGTCTCCTGAACAAGCAGCGGTCGAGATCCTGGAAACTGTCCCGGTTGACGATTTGGTGGTGGCAGCCTGCCAGCGCCTGAAAAAAGCGGGGTATGCGATTGCCCTCGACGACTTCGGAGTCAACGATCCGCGCGAGTCGCTGGCCAGTATGGCAGACTTCATTAAGGTGGACCTGAGGTCCACGTCGGTCACCGATTGTGCCGCCATGGTCAAACGGTACACCGCAAAGCGTTGTCGCATGTTGGCGGAAAAGGTTGAAACTCAGGAGGAATTTCTCACCGCCAAGAAGGCGGGCTTCTCCTATTTCCAGGGATATTTCTTTCGCCGGCCCGAGGTTATGCAGGCGCGTGAGATCCCTGCCAACCAGGTCAACTATCTCCGCCTGCTGCAGGCCCTCTCACGACCGGAACTGGAACCTCGTGAATTGGAAGATGCCATTAAAGGCGAGGCCTCGCTGTGCTACCGCCTGCTGCGTTATCTGAATTCGGCAGCCTTCGGTTTCCGGACGGAGATCAAGTCGATTCGCCATGCGCTGGCGATTCTCGGCGAGCGCGAAGTGCGGCGCTGGCTGCGTCTGGTGGTAACCCTCGGCGCCGGTCAGAACAAGCCTTCTGATCTGGTGCTGTCGGCCTTGGTGCGTGCTCGTTTTTGCGAACTGCTCGCTCCCAAGGTCAAGCATGGCGAGTCAGACCTCTTCCTGGTCGGCCTGCTATCCATGATGGATGCAATCCTCGAGTTGCCCATGGGTCTGGTGTTGGAGGGGATCTCCGTGGACAGCGAAACCAAAGCCGCACTTCTCGGGAATCCCGGCCTGCTGTCACCGATCTGCCAACTTATGATGGCGCAGGAAGCCGGAGACTGGCAAGGTGTAGCCAATGCCAGCCAGCAGTTGCATCTGCCGGAGAGTTTTGTCGCCGAATGCCACTGGCAGGCCATGCAATGGGCCCGCGAGGTAACAGGCGGGACCTCCAGCAGTTCGTAGGAGCGCACTTCGGGTTTCTCTCAGTTACCGCTCAGGCTAGTTCATCGATCTGGTGAGAGTTGTCTTCCTCGTGAGGTTCTTCCGGCAGTTCTGGAGTCGCAGGCTCGGGCTGGGGACGCTGGCGGCGCTGCTGCCGGGCTTCGTTCCCTGGAGAACCATGCCCACCGGCGTTGCCCGCGGGCGTGATCGCTTCCGATCTCGTGATGGAGAAATCGTCCATACATCCCTACATTCGTCTCGCGATGCAGACTCCGTTCGCAGCATGATTGTGGTCATTACCACCCGCAAATAACATCGGCAGCCATCCGGCGAATCTTCAGCCAGGGCTGCCGGCAAAGCGAAAAAAGGTAACCTTAGGTAACCTGCGCGTGGAGGGGATCGACCCTGGAGCTAAGCGTGCGCCGCCTTCTTCTTCTGTGAAGTACGCTTTTCCTCATACATACTGGTGTCCGCGCGTTCCACCAGTTTCTCCAGGGTTTCGCCTTTCTCCCACTGGGCCACGCCGATCGATGCGTCCAGGGGAACCTTCACCTCTCCCCCTCCGCCAGCGCGCTGCACGCTGTAATCGCCAAACACCCATTTCCGCATGCGTTCGACCTGACACTTTGCCCCGTTTAAGTCGGAATCCAGCACCACGATGAACTCATCACCACCCCATCGGGCAGCGACATCCGAAGACCGCAGGTTGGAACGCAGTTCCTGAGAAAATTGTTTTAGAAGGCTGTCTCCGGCGGAATGTCCGTGGGCATCGTTGATCTGCTTGAAGCGGTTGAGGTCTAGCATCATCACGCAAAACGCTTGCTGATGGGCCATGCGCCATTCAATCCGCTCTTCGGCATTGCGCCGGTTGGCCAGCCCAGTCAATGAATCTCGCAGTGCCAGTTCTTCCACCGCCTTGAGTTTGGTCTCATAGGTCGACACTTCTGCCCGCAGCTGCGCCACCGATTCGCGATTGTCCTGGGCCATACGATCCACGTAAGTCTTCAGTTCGGCGGCACCCTGCACCAAGGACGCCCGGACCTGGGTCAGGTCTTCCAAATTCGCAATGGTCTGAAGGCGGGAGGTGAACTGGGTGAATTGACTCGCGTAACGCTGGTCACGCTCACCCAGGGATTGCGCCGTCCGTGCCAACACCAGCAGCAGTTCCTTGATTTCATTGGTCTTGGCTTTGAAGTACTCGGCGGATTGTCCACCCCACTGCTGTAGCTGCTCTTCCACCCGCGTTTCGGTCCTTCTCACTCCCTCCGGTGTGGTGTCCTTGGAAATCTGCTTCCCTAGCTCCGCGAGTTTCTGCTGCAACTCCGAGTTCACTCCCGGACACGCTTGGACTCCGCTCCGTCCCATGGCCAGCAGCGCCGACCGGTAGCATTCCACGATCGTCGGCAGTAAATCATCCGTGGCAGGTTCAGTTGTGGACGGTGTGGGAACTTCCATGTCCAGATAGCGCTTCAACGAAATCACGTTTCACGTTCTCCCGTGGGCAGTATGTAACGGTGACATTGGGGATGGAAAGCAACCTGCCATCCGGACGGCGTTGGCGGCCTGGATACAATCGGCACTATGGCGATCAATCTTTACAATGTAAACGTGGTTTCTTACCAAGCGGTTGGGGAGAGCTTTGTTCCCGGCGCGAAATCGATGGTCCCTTTGGTAACCGGAAGTAACCCGACGCGGCCGGATTAACCGGGCAGAGGCTGGAAGACGCT
>Ga0209169_10000318_pt1 | contig 29159 bp, 28 predicted proteins | sample HubBroMetageWRM4_FD_188346 | JGI IMG/M metagenome (GOLD analysis project Ga0209169, IMG submission 188346) | Warmed soil microbial communities from the Hubbard Brook experimental Forest, New Hampshire - Hubbard Brook CCASE Soil Metagenome WRM 4... | ecosystem: Environmental > Terrestrial > Soil...
GCTCAAGGTGTTGTCCGTCACATCGCTCGGCCGCCCGGTTCCGCCCATGAATTTTAGGTGTAGCAAGCCGCCCACGCCGCGCCCTTCATCGTGCAGGCACAGCGCCAGAGCACCGTGCAAATCCGCGATCAAAAGCATTGGCTCGGGCGAGACATGATAAGTGTCCGGTGCGACCGATACTTCCGTGAGATCTTTAGCCAAATGCGGCACCCTTTGTTACCGCCACGATGCTGCGCCGAACCTCGGATTCGCTCTGCCAAGCAAATCACGGTTTTTACCTATTACAAAAGGAACTGTTGCGCGGATTGACAAGGATCGGCAATGACTGACAAGGATCGGCAGTCATAAGCTCATGTCGTACGGTAATTGGCGCGATTTGGGGGGCGCGACGTATCGTGTTCCCATGTATCGGTATGACCTCACCGACAAGACTCTCGTGCTCCAGCGTGTGGCGCAGTTTCGTGATCAAACGCAAAGATTCCTCAACGGAGCGTTAAGCGAGGACGAGTTCAAACACCTGCGGCTGCGCAACGGCCTGTATATCCAGCGCCACGCGCCGATGCTGCGCATCGCGATCCCGTATGGGTTGCTGGCGACGCGGCAGCTGCGCACCCTGGCGAAAATCGCACGCCACTACGATCGTGGCTACGGGCATTTCACGACGCGCCAAAATATTCAGTTCAACTGGCCCGAGCTCGCTGAAGTCCCCGACATTCTGCAGGAGCTCGCCGAGGTGGAGATGCACGCCATCCAAACCAGCGGCAACTGCATTCGCAACATCACCTCGGATCATCTGGCCGGGATCACACCCGATGAACTCGAAGACCCGCGGCCCTGGTGCGAGATCATTCGCCAGTGGTCGACGTTTCACCCGGAATTCAGCTACCTGCCGCGCAAATTCAAGATTGCGGTCACGGGCGCGCCGCAAGACCGCGCCGCCTCGTTGGTGCATGACGTCGGCGTGCACATCGTTCGCGGCCCGAACGGTGAATTGGGCTTTGAAATCCTCGCCGGAGGCGGCCTGGGTCGCACACCGATCATCGGCGAAGTCGTGCGGGAATTCCTGCCCCGCGAGCATTTGCTGTCGTACCTGACGGCAGTGCTGCGTGTCTATAACCTGGAGGGCCGCCGCGACAACCTGACCAAGGCGCGCATCAAGATTCTGGTGCGTTCCTTGGGGATCAAGGAATTCAAGAGGCGCGTCGAAGACGAGTGGCAGCTGATCCGCGAAGAGGGTCTGCGCGTCGACGAGGCGCAGATTGCGCGGATGCAAAGTCACTTCCAACCGCCCCTCTACCGCGCGCTGCCGAACATTGCGCCGGACTCGGGCAGGGAAGCGGCCTTTCGCGCTTGGTATCGCTACAACACCAAGGCGCACAAAGTGGCCGGCTATCGCGCGGTGTTCATCTCCCTGAAGAAGCCCGGCGTTCCTCCCGGCGATGCCACGGATGCCCAAATGGACCTCATCGCCGATCTCGCGGATCGCTACAGTTTTGGCGAGGTCCGCGTGACCCACACTCAGAATTTGCTGCTCGCCGATGTCGAGCAGGGACAGGCCTTCGAGCTATGGCAGCAACTCGAGCGGGCGGGACTCGCCACGCCCAATATCGGAACGTTGACCGATATCATTTGCTGTCCGGGACTCGATTTCTGCAGCCTCGCGAATGCGGGCTCCATCGATGTCGCGAAGCTCATCAATGAGCGTTTCGACGACTACGACTATATCTACGATCTGGGCGAGATCGACATCAAAATGTCGGGTTGCATGAATGCCTGCGGACATCACCATGTCGGCAACATCGGCATTCTCGGTGTCGATAAGGGCGGCGAGGAGTGGTATCAGATCACCATCGGCGGCGCGGCGGGCGCGGACGCTTCTTTGGGAACGGTCATCGGTCCCTCGGTGCCGAAAGCGCAGGTGGCCGAAACCATTGAGCGCTTGCTGGAGGTGTACGTGCAGCAGCGCGGATCCGAGGAGCGTTTCCTCGACACCGTGCGCCGCCTCGGCGTGAAGCCTTTCAAGGAACGAGCCTATGCCGCGCCGATTGCTGCGTAACGCAAAGATTGTCGTCGATGAGTGGCGCTATGTTGCTGAAGCCGCTGCGGAAACCGCTGCGCCGCTGATCGTAACCCTGACCCAATGGCAGCTGGAGCCGGATACCTGGCTCGCACGCGGCACGCCGCTGGGTGTTGTGCTCTCGCCCGCTCATCGGGTGGAGCTCATCGCCGCGGACCTCAAGCACTTCAGCCTGATCGCCGCGGAGTTCTCCGGGCCGGCCGAAGGACGCGGCTACACCCAGGCACGGCAGCTGCGTGAACAATGGGCGTTCACGGGAGAGCTGCGGGCAACGGGCTATGTGCGCCGCGATCAACTGTTTTTCATGGCGCGCTGCGGCTTCAATAGCTTCGAGCTGCCCGATACGGATATCGACGACGCCTGTACCGCATTCGCCACGTTCACGGCCGCCTACCAGCCTTCCAACGACCTGGGCTTGGCGCATCGGCTGCGCAACACCCTCGCCGCGCCCGGCGTCTGACGCTACGGCGTGTCGCGCAGCGGAATAACCAGATCCTTCAAGAGCCGGTCAATTTCTTCCTGCGTTTCCAGCTTTTCGACTTCCCGCACCAGCTTGCGCGGCAGATGCGGCGCCAACAGCTCGATGAATTCATACATATAGGCGCGCAGCAGCGCGCTGCGGCGAAATCCGATCCAGGTCGTGTGACCCTCGAACAAATGCGCCGCATCGAGCACGACCAAATCGTTGTCAGTGACTGGATCGATCGCCAGGCGCGCCAGGATGCCGACCCCGAGGCCGATGCGGACGTAGGTCTTGATCACGTCCGAATCGCGCGCGGTCAATGCGACATCCAGTGATAATCCGGCGGTTTCGAACAATGCCGGCAGCGAGGAGCGCCCGGAAAAACTGAACACGTAGGTCACGATCGGATACTCGGCCAACCTCTTGAGCGTGAGCTTGCCGCCGGAGGCCAGAGGATGTCCGCGCGGCACCACCACCGCGCGATGCCAGTGATAGACCGGCAGGCGGATCAAATGCGGGAATAATTCCTCCGAGCCCGTAGCAATCGCAAAATCCACCCGGTCGCGCGCCACCATTTCAGCAATCTGTTCGGATGTGCCCTGGTGCAGATGCAGGCGCACCTTGGGGTATTTGCTGCGAAATGCGCCTATCACCTGGGGCAGCACGTAGCGCGCCTGGGTATGCGTGGTGGCGATCGACAGCGTGCCGCCGTCGGCTTTGCGCAACTCGGCGGAGGTGCGGCGAATATTCTGCATCTCACGCAGGATGCTGCTGGCCCGCGAAATGATTTCCTCGCCCGCGGCGGTCGTGCGGGTGAGTGCACGACCCTCGCGCTCGAACAATTGGAATCCCAGCTCCTCCTCCAGCAATTTCAGCTGGCGGCTGACGCCGGGCTGCGAGGTGTGCAGTTGCCGGGCGGCGGCCGTGATGTTCAGTCCATTTTCGTGAACCGCCACGAGGTAGCGTAGTTGCTGGAATTTCATCGAACGCCTCAAGGATAGGTCACGTGACCGCCCTAGCATATAAGCTTATCGCGCATGACGAACAGGCATGTACTCATGCCTGGGAGTTCGTTCGGCGCCGGCGCCGGCGGCTCTATAGTGTCGGGTGGGCGCACGGCGCAGAGTTTAAAATGCCTGTTATCCCAATGGCTTAGACGCGCGGCAGAGGGTCCGCAAAATGCATTATTTTCCCGCTTTCTTCGATCTGACGGCGCAAAAGGTATTAATCGTCGGCGGCGGCGAGGTGGCGCTGCGCAAGCTCGCGTTGCTCGAGCGGAGCGGCGCGAACGTGACGCTGGTTGCGCCCGACATTCGGCCGGAAATTGCCGAGCGAGCGGCGGCGGGGAAACTCCGTGCGGTAGCGCGTGAGTTCGAGCCGAGTGATCTTGACGGTGCACGGCTCGTCATTGTCGCGACCGCGCGGCGCGCCGTGAACCGCTGGATCGCTGCTCTAAGCGAAGCGCGCGGAATTCCCGTCAACGTCGTCGACGACCGCGCAGCCTCGCGCTTCATCGTTCCCGCCATCGTCGATCGCGAGCCCGTGCTGGTGGCGATCTCCACCGGAGGCGCGTCACCGGTGCTTGCGCGCCGCCTGCGCGAGCGGCTGGAGGCGATCATTCCGAAGCGGCTGGGTCATTTGGCATTGTGGCTGCAAGCCCTGCGTCGCACCGCTCGACGGCGATTGCGCAGCATCGAGGCCCGGCGGCGGTTTTTCGAACACATCGTGGACGGTGCAGCCGCGCGGCGTTTTGTGGAGGGTGACGCGCACGGCGCCGAAAAAATGGCGCAGCAATTGTTGGCGCGGGCCTCGGGCTCCGCACCAGAAGCGGGCGAGGTCACGCTGGTGGGCGCGGGTCCGGGCGATCCGGAACTGCTGACCTTGAAAGCGCTGCGGGCGCTGCAGGATGCCGATGTCATTTTGCACGATCGGCTGGTGCCGCCGGCCGTGCTCGACATGGCGCGGCGTGACGCGCGGCGCATCTGCGTGGGCAAGGCCGCCGGTGGCATCGGCAGCACCCAGGCGGAAATCAATGCCCTGCTCATCGAGCATGCAGTGCAGGGCATGCGCGTCGTTCGGCTGAAGGGCGGCGATCCTTTCATGTTCGGCCGGGGTGGCGAAGAGCTCGAAGCGTTGCAGCAGGCGCGCATCCGGTTTTCGGTGATCCCCGGCATCACGGCCGCGGCCGGTTGCGCCGCCTACGCCGGGATCCCGCTGACTCATCGCGATCACGCGCACAGCGTGACGTTCGTGACAGGCCATGGGGATGGCGATGTCCGCGAGCCTGATTATCAGGCCCTGGCGAAGCCCGGAATCACCGTCGTGTTCTACATGGGACTCGCGCGCGTGCAGCATATCGCCGGCAAATTAATGCAGCACGGCGCACCGGAAACGCGGCCGGCCGCCCTCGTAGCGCAGGGCACGCTCGCGAGCCAGCGCGTCGTTACCGGCACGCTCGGCAGCATCGCCGCCGCCGCCGCGAGCGCGAGCCTCGAGTCGCCCGCGCTATTGGTGGTGGGTGAGGTGGTGTCTTTGCACGACTCGCTGGCCTGGTTCAACACGGGCGCGCAGCTCGAAGGTGCGCCGCTCGAAATTGCGCGGCTCCAGGTTCCGCGATCGGCCTAGTCTTGCGGTGGCGCGATCAGGCGATCGCCTCGGCGAAGCCGCGCTCCTCGATCCACGCTTTGTTGAACAATCGCGACTGATATTTCGCGCCGCCGTCGCACAGGATGGTGACAATCGTGTGGCCGCGGCCCAGCTGTTTGGCGAGTGTAACCGCGGCGGCTACGTTGATTCCTGAGGTACTGCCGAGCAGCAACCCCTCTTCGCGCAGCAACCGATACACGAAACGCATGGTCTCCGCATCCGTGATGCGCAGCGCGTCGTCGATGGGCGCCCCTTCAAGGTTGGCCGTCACGCGCCCGGTGCCGATTCCCTCGGTGATGGACGAACCCCCGTCGGATTTGAGCTCGCCATCTTTGACGTAGTGGTACAGGGCGCTGCCCGGCGGATCCACGAGCACCACGCGCACATCTTTGGATTTGGACTTCAAAAAGCGCGCCGTGCCCGCCAAAGTGCCGCCCGTGCCGGTCGCCGCACAGAAGGCGTCGATCTTCCCGCCCGTATCGCGCCAAATTTCCGGACCCGTCGACTCGAAATGCGCATCGCGATTCGCGGTGTTGTCGAATTGATTGGCCCAGATGGCATCGGGTAATTCTTGCGCCAGGCGGCCCGCGACTTTCTGGTACTGGTTCGGATTGCTGTAGGGAACCGCGGGGACTTTGCGCAGCTGTGCGCCCAACGCCTCGATAATTTGGTACTTTTCGGCGGCCTGATTGTCCGGCATGACGATCACGCACCGATAGCCTCGTGCGTTGCAGACGTGCGCCAGCCCGATTCCGGTGTTGCCGGCGGTACCCTCGACGACAGTGCCGCCGGGCTTCAAAGTGCCGCGGCGCTCAGCCTCCAGCACGATCCATTTTGCCGCGCGATCCTTGACCGAGCCGCCCGGGTTCATAAACTCAGCTTTTCCTAAAATCTCGCAGCCGGTCTCATCGCTCAAACGCCGTAGGCGAATCAGCGGTGTATTGCCGATCGCGCCCGTAAAGCCGTCTTTGACCTTCATCAGTGCGATGCCTCCAGTTCCGGCATTGCGTCGTGCGCCGTGCCCGCTAATTCTCGATTCATCTTGGCCACGTCCAATTCTCCGGTCCATTTGGCGACCACCACGGTCGCGACGCCGTTGCCGATCACATTGGTCAGCGAACGCGCCTCCGACATGAAGCGATCGATGCCGAGGATCAGAGCGAGACCCGCGACCGGCAGCGTGCCCACCGCCGACAGCGTCGCGGCCAACACGATGAAGCCGCTGCCCGTCACCCCCGCGGCGCCCTTGGAGGTCAACAACAACACGGCGAGCAATGCGAGCTGCTGGAACAGGTTCATCGGTGTGTTCGTCGCCTGCGCGATGAATACCGCGGCCATGGTGAGATAAATCGACGTGCCGTCCAGGTTGAACGAGTAACCGGCGGGGATCACCAAGCCGACGACGGGCTTGGCGGCGCCGAGCTTTTCCAGCTTGGCCATCATGCGCGGCAACACGGTTTCCGATGACGAGGTACCCAGTACGATCAACAGCTCGTCCTTGATGTATTTGAGGAATCGCCAAATGCTGAAGCCGTGCAGGCGGGCTACGATTCCTAACGCAACGAAAATGAACAAGAGGCAGGTTGCATAGAAACTGCCCATCAGGGCTCCGAGCGAGACCAACGAGCGCACGCCGTACTTCCCCATGGTGAAAGCCATGGCGCCGAAGGCGCCGATCGGCGCGAGTCGCATGACCACGCCGACGATCCAAAACAAGACCTTTGAAAAGGACTCGATGAAGCTCAGCATGACGGCGGCGCGGGCACCCAGCTGCTGAATGGCGAATCCAAACAGAATCGCGATCAGCAGCACCTGCAGAATTTCTCCTTTGGCGAATGCGTCGGCGAATTGCGAGGGGATGACATTGAGCGCGAAGTCGGTGACCGACTGCAGTTTTCCGGGCGTTGTGTAGTCCTTGAGCGGCCCGGTATCCAAGCTCGCAGGATCCACGTTCATGCCGCTTCCGGGACGCACAATGTTGACGATCACCAATCCCAAAATCAGCGAAACGCTGCTCATGACCTCAAAGTAGATCAGCGCCAATCCGCCGCTCTTGCCGACTTTTTTCATGTCCTCGACGCCGGCGATTCCCAATACCACGGTGCAAAAAATCACCGGCGCGATCAGCATTTTGATGAGTTTGATGAATCCGTCGCCCAAGGGCTTCATCTTGGCGGCGGTCTCGGGATACAAAAATCCCAACAAGACGCCGGCCGCGATGGCGAGCAGGACTTGGAAATACAGGGATCGGTACAGGTTCCTCACCGTACGAATTTAAGCGATTCCGCGCTCAAAACGGTGAATTTAGAAAAAAGAGTCCCCGGACAAGCCGGGGAATTTCGAGTGGAACAGGTGCGAGGATGAGACCTTACACGTCCGTTAGTGGCTGATACGCCGCACAAGAGTGCCCAAACGTTCGACCTTGTTTGTGTCTTCCAGTGTTGCTAGTAAGTAACGCTGGTAATAAACACCAACCGCTTCGTTAACACTATGATAGGCGATATCGTAGATAAATCCAATAGTTAACGCTTCTTAATCAGATTTTGCTGCGCTATGTCAAACGTGTTGCCAATTGGTGACAAAACAACACTTAAGACCACACCGAGGCTTTCGCGTCAAAGTCCGCGGAACTGGCCTGCACCACGCAGAATCGCTGTCCGGTGGGCGCCTCCATGACCCACCAGGAGCGGACCATTTCGATCCGCTTGGCCCCGAGTTTCTCCAACCTTTTCACCTCCGCCTCGATGTCGTTGGTCTCGATATCGAGGTGCACGCGGCTTGGATGACTCACCGCCTGGACCTCAATGTGCAACCCATGCTGGTGGTCCTCGAGCCGCTTGTAGATCTCGCCCTCGCCGGGCGGCAGGGCGCGGACCGCCATCCCCAGCGCGCTTCCCCAGAAATCGGCCGAGCGATCAAGGTCCAAGGTCTCGCAATCGATGATGAATCCGGACAGTTTGCTTTTGTGCATGCGTTGCTCCAAATTCGCGAAATTCACGAGGGGCGGTCATGAAATATCTACACACGATGGTGCGGGTGACGGACATCGAGCGCTCGCTGCGCTTCTACCGCGACGCGCTCGGCCTGAAAGAATTATCGCGCAAGGATTATCCACAGGGGCGCTACACGCTGGTTTTTTTGGCCGCGCCGGGCGACGAGCAGGCGCAGGTTGAACTGACGCATAACTGGGATCCCGAGGAATACTCGGGCGGCCGCAACTTCGGGCATCTGGCCTATGCCGTTGACGACATCTACGCTGCCTGCAAACGCCTGATGGATCACGACGTGACCATTAACCGGCCGCCGCGCGATGGGCGCATGGCCTTCGTGCGTTCGCCGGATAACGTCTCGATCGAATTGTTGCAGAAGGGCCCTGCGCTCAAGCCTGCGGCGCCCTGGAACACCATGCAGAATGTCGGCCAGTGGTAGGCGCTCGCCAAGGAGGGGCTAGAACATTTCCGACGCGTCGGGGACCTGGGCCGGAACCTCGGTGCGCGAGGGAATGTGATCGCCGGTGATCATTTCGCTGTAGCCTAAGCCCGGGCCGACCATGGGATAGACGCCGGCGTCGCGGTCGATGATGACTTCGAGAAACGCCGGCCCCGGGTACTCAATGAACTCTGAGACCACTCGCGGTACATCGGCCTTCTGATCGAGGCGGACGGCATATTTGAATCCGTCGGCCTTCGCCGCTTTGACGAAATCCTTGGTATGCAGGCTCTTGTCGCTGGCGCTCATGCGGCCCTTGTGGAACAGCTTCTGCCATTGCCTGACCATGCCGTCCCCGAAATTGTTGAGCACGACCACCTTGATCGGCAGGTCATACGTGGTGACCGTCTCGAGCTCCCCGATGTTCATGCGGATGCTGGCGTCGCCGTCGAAGTCGATGACCAGACGGCCGCGTTGCGCAAATTGCGCACCCACCGCCGCCGGCAGCCCGAACCCCATGGTTCCCATGCTGCCCGAGGTTAGCCACAACCGCGGACTGCGGAAGTCGAAGTACTGCGCCGCCCACATTTGATGCTGTCCGACGCCGGTCGTGATGATGGCCTCACCCCGCGTCAAACGATTGATTTCCTCGATGACGTAGTAGGGCTGAATGAAAGCGCTGTTGCGATCATAATTCATGGCATATTTCACGCGCAGCTCGTTGCAGTGCCGATGCCACGCTGACCAATCTCGCTTCAAGTCGTTTGCCCTGCCGTAGTTCATCAATGCGCGCAGCGCGGCGGGCATGAGGCCGACGTGATTCCAATTCACGCGCTTGACCTTGTCGATCTCGGACGCATCGATGTCGAAGTGCGCGATGAACTTGGCGCGGCCGGCAAATTTGGCGACGTTGCCCGCGACGCGATCGTCGAAGCGCGCACCAAAAGCGAGCAAGCAATCGCAATCATCCACGGCATAGTTGGCGAACGCCGTGCCGTGCATGCCGAGCATGCGCATGGACAGGGGATCCGTGGTGTCGACCGCGCCGATTCCCATCAGGGTGGTGACCACGGGAATCTGGAACTGCCTGGAGAATTCGCGCAGCGCATCAGCGGCACCGGCGTTGATCACGCCGCCGCCCGCATAGATCAGCGGACGCTTGGCGGCAAGCAGGGCCGCGAAAAAATCGGCGCAGGCCGCCTGCGGCAGGGTGGCGGCTTCCAGCCGGGACATTCGCTGCCGGTATCCCGGCACGGCGAGGCGCCCCGTGCCATGGAACACGCCTTTCCAATTTTGTACGTCCTTCGGCACGTCGAGAACCACGGGGCCCGGGCGGCCGGTGCGCGCAATCTCAAATGCGGTGCGCACCGTGGCTTCGAGCTTTGCCGGATCCGTGATCAGAAAAACATGCTTGGCGACCGCGCCCATGATGGACGGCACGGGCGCTTCTTGAAATGCATCGGTGCCGATCGCCGTCGTGGGGACCTGACCGCAGATGACCACAATGGGAACGGAGTCCGCCATGCTGTCGCGCACGGGTGTCACGGTATTCGTCGCGCCCGGCCCCGAAGTCACCAATGCCACGCCCACCCGACCGCTCGCGCGCGCGTAGCCCGCTGCCATGAAGGCGGCGCCTTGCTCGTTGGCGGGCACAACCAGGGGCATCGCGGAGCCGTGTTCCTGGTTGAAGCGAAACACGGCGTCGTATATCGGCAGTATCGCACCGCCGCTATAGCCGAAAACGGTGTCGACGCCTTCGTCGGCCAATACCTGGACGAGCATGTCCGCACCTGTCATGACGGCGCCGGCTTGCGGGTGCGCGGATTGATTTAGCTCTTCGGTAGGGTCCTTCACGCGGAAAGACTAGCAGTTCTGTCCCTGGCGCCCAAGCACAATGCTCCCGTATCCTGGGAGCCAGAGTATTCAACGCTCCTGGGGCTCATGCGCCACGTCATTGCGATTCTCCTGCAAAATGAAGCCGGTGCGCTCACTCGCGTCACCGGGTTGATATCGGCGCGCGGCTATAACATCGAGTCGCTTTCGGTCGCCCCGACCAATGATCCCACCGTCTCGCGCGTGACTCTGGTGACCACAGGATCGGATGCCGTGATCGCGCAGATCAACGCGCAGTTGCTCAAGCTGGTGGATGTGGTCGCGGTTGAGGACATGACCAGCGGCGACACCCTCGCGCGCGAATTGCTGTTGATCAAATTGCAGCTCAGCGCACAGCAGGTCGATTCCGCCGCCGCTTTGGTGGGCCGGGCCGGAGGCAGGGTGCTATCGTCCAATCCCGCGATTTATATCGTCGAGCTCGCCGGCACGGAGCTCGAGATCGGCGAATTTATCGCCGGCGTCGGCGCATACGGAGAAATCATCGAGGTGGTGCGAAGCGGAGTCCTCGGCATTGCGCGCGGTAACCCGAGGATGCACCTGGTCAAATGACGTATATTTGCTCGCGACTCGCCATTGAGGATATTTAAGCGTTATGCCTGAACTTGAAGTCTCGCCCGAACACGCCGCCGATCCCGACACCCGACGCGTCGGTATTTTAGTGGGTGTCGTCGGAATCCTGTTGTCGGTGGTCACGATCGCTTCGCACCGCGCCCACACGGACGCGGTCATTCACCGCACCGAGGCGAACGATCAATGGAGCTATTACCAGGCAAAGAAAATCCGCGAAAACACCGAAGAGGTGGCGCTCTCGCTCATGAGAAGCTTGGGCACCGATCCGGCCAAGATCGAGGCTGCGGCGCCAAAGCTCGAGGCCGCGCGCACGAAATACGCCGCGGACGCGGAAAAGATTCTGGAAGAGGCGAACGCGAAGGATCAGGAAACCAAGAAAGAAGAGCGCCGCGCCTTGTTCTTTGACATCGGCGAGGGGTTGCTGGAGCTGGGCCTGGTGTTGTGTTCCCTGTATTTTTTGGCCCGCAAGTTGTTCTTCCCGATCTTCGGCGTGCTCGCAAGCGTTGCCGGCACGATATTGGGTGTCATGGGTTTCATGCTTTGAGAAGCTTTCTGGCCTGGGTGGCATTGAGTGCATGGGCAACGGGCGTGTTTGCCGCCGACACGGCCGCGCCATCGCGCGTGGAGGCACGCTCGAACGATCTATTGGCCGTGGGCGTGGTTCACGACGACAAGATGATCATTCACTTGAGCCGCCTCGCTGACAATGCCCCGGTGCGCGATGCGGTCGTCAGCGTCTTGCTGCGCGGCACGTTGCACCCGACGACCGCCGAGGCTGACGGCAGCTACTCCCTGCAAACCCAGGACCTCGCGCTGCCCGGCTCCGCCGCCGTGGACATTCAAGTGGGCCAAGGTTCGGCCAAGGAGAGCCTCAAGGGCACGTTGGCGATCGGTTCGCAGCCGGGGCCGGCGGATGACAGGAACAGCAGCCGCCAGCTGTGGTGGTGGGTACTGAACTTCGCCGTCTGCGGAGCCGCTGTGTGGCTTTTCTCGCGGCGAAAGGCGGCGAAGGAACCCGAGTCTTAGAAGCTCTGCCCGCCGGTGAGCCTCGATCGACCATCGATCTACAGGGCGGCGTCGTCGCTCTCGCCGGTGCGAATGCGCAGAACCCGCAGAATGTCGGTAACGAAAATCTTGCCATCACCGACCTTCCCGGTTTTCGAAGCGCCGACGATGGCCTCCATCACTTGATCGACCAGTTCGTTCTTGACGGCAACTTCGATGCGGGTCTTCGGCACGAAGTCCACGACGTACTCTGCGCCGCGGTACAGCTCCGTGTGGCCGCGTTGCCGCCCGAACCCCTTGACCTCTGTCACAGTCATTCCGGACACCCCGATTTCGGACAGCGCCGCGCGCACATCATCGAGCTTGAAGGGTTTGATGATCGCAGTAATCAATTTCATTCTAGACTCCGGTCGGGGCCAGTCTGGGTAATACTATTACGATTCCGTTGGGGGTACACGTGATCTCTACAATACACTACGGCATGCCGCCTTCGTGCGCCGCCCACTGCTGATTCGCGACGCGCTTGAATGCCCCGTATCACCTTCATTGAACCGGACGGCTTCCGGCATCAGCTAGACGCGCCTGTCGGCATCACCTTGATGGAGGCGGCCAGGCAGAACGGCGTCAAGGGTATTCTCGCGCTGTGCGGCGGGGCCTGCGCCTGCGGCACTTGCCATGTGTATGTCGATGCGGCGTGGCTGCCGAGGCTTCCCGCGCGCGAGGAAATGGAAGAAGGCACGCTGGAGAGCGCCTGGCAACCGCGCGACAATAGCCGCCTGAGCTGCCAGATTCATGTGACGCCAAATCTCGACGGGCTCGAGGTGAGCGTTCCGCAGCACCAAGGAGAAACATAGGCGATGCTGGGCATAGTTATTCATGGCGGCGCCGGGACCTTGCCGCGAGCGGAGATGAGCGGCGAAGCGGAACGCAGGTATCGCGCCGCTCTGGGCGAGGCGATCGATGCGGGTTATGCGGTGCTGCAAGGCGGCGGCACCAGCCTCGATGCAGTCACCCGCGCGGTGGTGCTGCTCGAGGACAACCCCCTGTTCAATGCCGGACGCGGCTCCGTGTTCACGCACGACGGCCGCAATGAATTGGACGCCTCGATCATGGAAGGGCAAACTTTGAAAGCCGGCGCCGTTTGCGGGCTCACGCGCATCCGCAACCCGGTTGAGCTCGCGCGCGCGGTGATGGAAAGTTCCGAACACGTGATGCTGGCGGGCGCCGGCGCCGAAGAGTTCGCTACGAGCCTGGGCATCCCCTTCGTACCGCAAAATTACTTCCACACTCCCGAACGCTGGCAACAATTGGAGCGAATTCGCTCCGGCGAATTTGGACTTTCCGGGCACACCATTTCGCACGTCGGTACCGTCGGAGCGGTTGCGCTGGACACTCACGGCCACGTGGCCGCGGCGACATCCACCGGCGGCATGACCGGCAAGCGCTTTCAGCGCATCGGTGATTCGCCCATCATCGGCGCCGGAACCTATGCCGATGACCGTTCATGCGCAGTGTCGGCCACCGGACACGGCGAGATCTTCATCCGCGCCGCCGTTGCTCACGATGTGTGCGCGCGAATGCGTTTCGGCGGCCGCAGCGTCGGCGAGGCCGCACGGCAGGTGATCTTCGGGGAGCTCGCCGCGCTCGGCGGCGAAGGCGGCGTGATCGCCATCGACCCGCGGGGAGAAATCGCCATGGAATTCAATTCCGAGGGGATGTTTCGCGCCAGCAGAAAAGCCGGCGAAGAGACGCAGATCGCGATCTATCGGTAGCACTGCGGCGCAGTGATATTGACGGTTTGGTGTAGCGCTCACCCTCCCTGGCGAATCTGACCGATGGTGGCCATTCGCGACTCGTCCTCGAACACAGTGAGATTGATCGTCCTGTGTGAACGGCCTAAGGTCATCCGGGCCGACCCGTTCAATTTCACTGCGCGGCAGTGCTAGGCGTCGACTTGATGACGGCGCTTTTCGAAGCGTCCGGTTCTCATCGTGGCGTACTCGGCTTCCATGACGATGACGCGGTTTCTGCCCTCTTCTTTGGCGCAATACAGGGCTTCGTCGGCCAGTTGGATCAACCCTTCGAGGGTTCGGTTCGCGGCAGGCATGATGAATGCCGCACCAATGCTGATCGTGAGCCGGCTCGCGACCTTCGACGCGTCATGCGGAATGTTCAGTTCGGCGATGGAACGCTGTATGCGCGTCAGCACCTCGGCGACATATTCGCGGCTCGCCTCGTACAGCACGATGGCGAATTCCTCGCCGCCGTACCGGGCCACGAAGTCCAGGGGCCGCCGCGCACACTGGCTCAATGACACCGCGACCGCGCGCAAGCACTCATCTCCGGCCTGATGGCCATAGCGGTCGTTGTAATCCTTGAAGCAGTCGACGTCCGCCAACAGCACGGCGATGCGCTCCTCTTCGCGCACCGCTTGCTGCCAAACACGCGCGATATGCTGATCGAACATGCGGCGATTCTGGATGCCTGTCAGGCCGTCGCGCGCAACCATTTCGCGCAGCAGACATGCCTCCAGGAAGCGCAGCCGGCTGGTCTTCTCGTGCATGTAGGTGACCGACGCGCAGAACAGGTTGGCGGCGACGATGGCCAGCGCGCAGTAGCTGAATTCACGGCCCGGCAATTCCAGCGCGGTGCCGGCGGCGAGATAGGCCAGCATCACGATTACGTTGGCCGCAACCGCGTGGTAGAAAATCAACCCGCTCATGAAATAGATGAAGACGATGCTCAGGATCAAGCAAGGAATCAGCAATGAGATGCCGCCCTGCGCGGCGATGATTTGCACGGCGGCGACGCTCAACCCGAAGACGCTCATGATGACGATGGTCAGAGGCGCGTGAATCCGCTGCCGTTGCGCCGAGAAACTGCAGGCGAGACCGATGAGCAGGATCGGAATGATGACGAAGATCTGAATGCGGCTGGGGATGCGATCGAGTTGCGGTCCGAGCACCATCGCATCCATCGCTGAGAAAGCGATCGCGATGAGGATCGCGAGACAGAGGTTCACTCGCGTGTGCAGCAGGTTCTCGTCGAAATTTCTGCGCCGAAACTCCCCCTCGAGTTCGCCGTCAAAGGTAAGCCAGGGAAAACCCGCTCGTAGCTGGCGTGCGTGGGGCGAATTGGGAAGGTCTTCGGTGGAAAGCCCTTGGGCTGTGCTCATGCGCGCCACGGTACCTACCTGCAGTCGTCCGCTCAATGACCTGGGGCACTTTTTAAACAGGGCAGCCGCCGCTGCTGCACTGCATTATGTCAAATAATCTTCAATCGGCTAGATAATGCGCCAGATAGGTGTCGAAATCAGTGCTGTCGGAGGCCTCGACGCTGCGTTGCGCTTCGAGCGAATCGCGCGCCTCGCTCGCGAACTCGCTGAGCCGGCTCTCGTTAGGCGGATACAGCCCTAGAAAGTAGTCTTTGTGAAGTTTCGACATGCGTAGCGCCAGCTGAAAAAAGGTCTCGCCGGTTTGCCGCATCTCGGCCAGCAGCCGCGCCGAGGGAGTTCGCTCCACATCATCTATTTTGGCGCGTTGTTGCTCGAGCGCCGAAGAATAGGGGCGCGCGGCCTCGCCGTGATCGAGCATTTCGCACAGTCCCTGCATCGAATCGAGAAGCTCTCGGGCCCAATCGGTCATCGCCATGCTGCGTCCTTCCCGGCTCAACTTCAGGCCGGGTTCGCGGCCGCGCCTCGCGACCAACAGATGATTGGCATCCAGCGCGGATTGTTCGCCCACGCTGATGGGCGCGCTTTCCCGCAGCAGGCACAGCGCCAGAAACGCTTCGAGGAAGCGCAGTTTGTTCTGATTGACGCCGACCGGATCGAAGGCGCTCACGTCGAGCGCCCGTACCTCGACATACTCCACGCCGCCGCGATACAGCGCCTTGGTCGGACGCTCGCCCGAGCGCGCAATGCGCTTCGGGCGGATGAAGCTGTAGTACTCGTTTTCGATCTGCAGAATGTTGGCGTTGAGCTGCTGGTACTCGCCGTTTACTTTGACGCCGAGCTTTTGGTAGGGCGGGTACGGCGTGCCGATCGCCCGGGACAGATCGCGCACATACTCGGATAGACTGTTGACCGACACGCTCAAGGTCGATTGATTTTTGTTGCGATAGCCGATGTCGCTCATGCGCAGCGAGGTGCCGAAAGGCTCGTAAACCGTGTCGGCGTCGAGCACGGGCAGTGTGTTTTCGCGGCCTGCGAAAAAGCTGTTCGATACCGCGGGCGAGGTGCCGAACAGATACAGCACCAGCCATCCATAGCGGCGGTAATTGCGCAGCACGCCGAAATACTGTTCGGAAATGAAATCCTGCAACGGCAGTTTGGATTGGTTGACCGCCTCGAGCACACCCCACAACTTCGCGCTGAAGGAATAGTTGAAATGCACGCCGGAGATCGCCTGCATGATGCGCCCGTAACGCACACCCAGGCCATGGCGATAGATCGTCTTCATGCGCCCGACGTTCGAGCTGCCGAACTGCGCCAGCGGAATGCTCGCGTCGCCGTTGATCGCGCAGGGCATGCTGGTGGCCCACAGCAGCTCATCGTTCAGGTGGCGGTACACGAACTGATGAATATCGCAAAGGTATTGCAGCAGTTCCCAGGTCTCGCCGAACGGCGGCGTCACCAGCTCGATCAGCGACTCGGAGAAATCCGTCGTGATATGTTCATTGGTGAGCGGCGCCCCCAATGCTTCCGGATGGCGGGTCTGAGCGATGACGCCGTCCGGGGACACGCGCAATGACTCTTTCTCGACGCCCTTGCGGCCGCCGCGCAATATCGCCCTTTCACCGGAATTGATGAGTCCCGCAAGGCGTTTCTCGAAGCCCTTATCCACGACGTTGCGCAACGTTATCCCCGGTTCATTCTTTACGGCAGTTCGGCGACGACTTCGATCTGTACTAGGAATCCGCGATCCACCAGGCGCTGCACTTGCACCCAGGATGTGGTCGGCAGCCGTTCCTTGTCGTAGAACTCAAAACGCAGATCCGAGGCTTTTAGCAATGCGTCCATATCGGTCGTGTAAATCGTCTCTTTGACAACTTCTTCGAAATCGGCTCCGTGTGCTGCAAGAGTGCGGCGTATATTGGAATAAGCGGCGCGCATTTGCCCGGCCATATCGCCGGCCGAAACCAGCCGTCCGTTCTGATCGGCGGCCACCGAGCCGGAAATATACAGCGTTTTGTCGATCAGGACGGCTTGCGAATAGCCGAAGTCCTTCTCATATGGGTTGAGGTGAAATACCCGCTTCACCCGCATGGGCGGCGCCTCAGGTTCGCGCTCGCACCCGCTGACTGCGAGCATCGCGACGCAGGCGAGCAGCACGGTGCGGCGCGCCGTGCGCGCAGAATCAGGGTTGGTGGATCGGCGCCGCTTCAGCACGGGAGCGCAGCGCACGCAGCATTTTGGGCAGATCTTTTCGCAGCACCGTTCGCACGATCCAGTTCGGCACCCAGAAGCCCGGTGCCAAGTCGACCGTGTAGTGCGCAATCGTATAATCGCCGTCGCTCTTCAGTTCCCAGGAGCCCCGCAAGGTTCGCAGGTCCCCGGAAACCCTTTCGATCGTTACCATGGTCGGTCGATCGTAGGTCGCGCGAATCACATAGGTTAACTTCGGGACGTACCAAGAATAGTTCATGACGTGGCGAATTTTTTGCCACGACTGATCCTGCGCGGTCTCCAGCACATCGCAAATCTCGAGTCCCGGCACCATCCGCACCGATTCCGGACAGCTCGTGATCAGCGCCCATACGGTTTCGCGGCTCGCGTGAATCCTCACTGTGGCGCTGGCGCTGCCGGTCTGTTCGGTCGGGTCCAAGGACACCGAGATTGCGATATCGTTGCCGGCAGAGACATCGGCGGCGAGACTCACGGCCCGGGCCGCGCCGCTCGCCAGCAGAACTGCAAATATGAATAGGGTGCGCACCAGGTAGTCTGACTCCGGCTGACAAATATAGTTGGTACCAATTCACGGCTAGGCGGTTGATTTCAGGAAAAACCTTCATTTCGAAGCGTCCATCCAACTTTTCATTTTTGCCTCGAGAATGTCCAGCGGCATCGCACCGCCTTGCAGAATTTGCGAATGAAAGTCTCGAAGATCGAAGCGCGCGGCCAGCGTTTGCTGGGCTCGCGCTCGCAAGGCACGAAACGTCATCGCACCCACGCAGGCCAACGCCTCCGCCGGACTGGCCGCATACCCATCAATCAGCGATTGAGCGTCGACATCATCGACTCCAAGATGTGCACGAAGATAGTCAAAAGCCTGCACTCTCGTCCAGCCTTTCGCGTGCAAGCCCGTGTCGACCACCAAACCGACGGCGCAGCGCCGCTCTCCGGCCGCCGCGTCCAGTCTGGCCGATTCGTCGCCGTACAGGCCCAACGTTTCGCCGAGCGAGGCTGCGTATAGACCCCACCCTTCGGTAAAAACGGCCTCGGAACCGAAGCGGCGGAATCGCGGCAGGTCTGTTTGCTGCCATTGAAGGGCGATTTGAAAATACTCGCCGGGCAAGCCTCGCTGCAGAAAACCGGCAATCGAGGGCGGCGTCTTCTCCCCTCTGCCGGTATTCACGAGAAGGATGCCGCTGCCGGGTGGGCTGTCCTGGTAGTACAACGAGGCGGCGGCTCGGGGCAGCCATTCTGCACTTCGGATCTCGAGATCCGACTTCGGAACCTCGGCAAATGCTTGCGGCAGCGCAGCCTGAACCTGAACCTCCAACTCCTTGTAGGCGTTCAGCAGCCCGCTCGCGGCCACGGCCGTCGCCTCGCGTGGCGGCGGCGGCCCCAGACGCTCGACCTCGGCCGCACCCGCGCGACTGATTTCATCGGGCGAGAGCGCGGTGCCGGCGGTCTTTTTCACCAAAAATGCGTACCACTCGCGGCCCAGCGGCAGTTCCGACAAAGCAAGGCTCGTTCTCGCGCGCGGCAGGTATTCCTTTTGCAGAAAATCATGCAGCGCGCGATTGGCGGGCAGCAACTTCTCGCCAATGGCGCGGGTCAAGTCCCCGGTTAGCCGCGTGCGCTCCGGATCCTTGATGCCTTCCGGCATGGAGCGCACCGGCGCATAGAACACATTGGCGGAGTCATCCACGCCGAGACGCTCGAGAATCGGAAGCATGCGTTCGATGACGGAGCGGGGCGATGTATAGCCGCGGCGCATCCCGTCGCGCATGTTGGCGGTGGCTTGCTGGGTCCAACGCACGTAGTCGTCAATGCGCCTCAGCCAGTTCTCGAAGTCAGAGGCGTTTGCAGTCGGGCGCTGCGCCAATTCCGCAGCCTGAGCAGCGATTTGCTGCGTCATTCCGCCGAACGGATTGATGGGCAGCAGCTCGTTGGGAAAGGTCAGCGCCTCGATGTTCAGCTCGCGCCGCCTGCGAAAAATGTCGTAGGTCAACCGCGACGGCGCATCCAGCGTGTCGCGCGACACGCCGAGCAATTCGTCAAGATAGCGGCGCTCGACATTCAAAGAATCCGCAAGCATTTGCGGCGAAATGCCATCCCCTGGACGCTCATCCCAGTAGCGCTCGACAATACGATTCAGCTGACCGGCGGGCGGCGGCGCTTTGGCTGCCTGCGGCGGGGCGGGCGCGGACGGCGCGCCGCAGCCGGCAAGCGCAAAAAGCGCAATTCCGCAGCCGAACTTGCAAGAAATTCCCCTCATGCATCGATTATATGCTGGCGGGTAGGTCCATAATTCGTGTAATACCGCCAAAGGGAGGCAGCTATGTTGGTAGGAGCGAGTCCGCGACGCGTCGCGATTGTCGGCGGCGTGCGTATCCCGTTTGCACGCGGCAACGGCGCCTACGCGCAGGTGGGGAATCAAGAGATGCTGACTGCGACGCTACGCGGCGTGGTCGAGCGATTCGGCTTGCGCGGTCAGCGCCTCGATGATGTCGCAGCCGGCGCGGTGATCAAGCATCCGAGTCAGTGGAATTTGACCCGCGAGTCGGTGCTCGGGTGCGGGCTCGCGGCGGAAACGCCGGGATTGGATTTGCAGCGCGCCTGCGGCACCGGCCTGGAGGCGGCGATCCTGTTGGGCAACAAGATTGCGTTGGGACAGATCGATTGCGCGATTGCCGGCGGAGTCGATACCGTGAGCGACCCGCCCGTGGTCTTTCCGCGCAGTTTTCAGCAACTCCTGCTGCGCAGTTATCGCGGCAGGACCGCCATGGCCAGGGTAAAGCCCTGGTTCGGCTTGCGCCCGAAAAACTTCCGGCCGGTGCTGCCCGGGGTGACGGAGCCGCGCACCGGTCTATCCATGGGGGAGAGCACGGAACTCATGGTAAAAACCTGGGGCATCACGCGCGCGGAACAAGATCAGCTGGCCTTGGAAAGCCATCAAAAGGCCGCCGCCGCCTACGCTCAGGGCTTTTACAAGGACTTGGTCATCGAATATCTGGGATTGACCCAGGACAACAACATCCGCGCTGACTCGACCCTGGAAAAGCTCGCGCGGCTGCAGCCATCCTTCGATTTTTCCGGCGCCGGCACGTTGACGGCGGGAAATTCCACCCCCATGACCGATGGCGCCTCCGCCGTGTTGTTGGCCTCCGAGGCGTGGGCGCGCGAGCGCAATCTTCCGGTGCTGGCTTATTTGAGCTACGGCAAGGTCGCGGCGGTCGACTACATTGAAAAAAAAGAGGGCTTGCTCATGGCACCCGCCTATGCGGTTCCCCGAATGCTGAGCGATGCGAAATTGAAGCTGCAAGACTTTGACTTCTACGAGATACACGAAGCGTTTGCCGGACAGGTGTTATGTACTTTGAAGGCCTGGACGGACCCGACGTATTGCCGCGACAAGCTGCAGTTGCCGGGCGCGCTGGGCACGATCGACCGCTCCAAATTGAACGTGAAGGGAGGCAGCCTCGCCATCGGTCATCCGTTCGCGGCCACCGGTGCACGAATTGTCGCCACGCTGGCGAAGATTCTCGACGAGGCGAAGGCCAAGCGGGGGTTGATTTCGATTTGCACCGCGGGCGGCATGGGCGTCACCGCGATTCTCGAACGCTGAGCTTGCTTGAGGGCGGACAATTGAACGCGCTATGCTCGCAGACCCACCTAGGTTGAGGCATATGTCCGTAAAGCTCAAAGACCCGACACTGCTGCGTGAGCTGTGCTTCATCGACGGCGGCTGGAGTGCCGCGGACAGTGGCGCCACCTTGGACGTGACAAATCCTGCAACACTGAAAAAATTGGGATCGATCCCCAACATGGGCACGGCGGAAACGCGGCGCGCGATTGCAGCGGCAGCGGCGGCGCTGCCCGCATGGCGGGCCCGTACCGCCAAGGAGCGCTCCATCATCCTGCGTCGCTGGTTCGACCTGATGATCGAGAATCAGGAAGACCTTGCGAAGCTGATGACCGCGGAACAGGGCAAACCGCTGGCCGAGTCCAAAACGGAAATACTCTACGCCGCCTCGTTCATCGAATGGTTCGGCGAGGAAGCCAAACGCTTGTACGGCGACATCATTCCGGGCCATCAAAGCGACAAGCGAATAATGGTGTTGCGTCAGCCGGTCGGCGTGGTCGCAGCCATCACACCGTGGAACTTTCCCAGTGCGATGATCACCCGCAAGGCGGGACCCGCACTGGCCGCCGGTTGCACGCTGGTTTGCAAGCCCGCCACACAGACCCCTTATTCGGCGCTCGCTCTGGCGGAACTGGCGCATCGCGCCGGCGTTCCTGCGGGCGTGTTCAACATGATCACCGGCAGTGCGACGGCGATCGGTGGAGAAATGACCGGCAATCCCACGGTGAGGAAGCTGACATTCACCGGCTCGACCGAAGTGGGCAAGAAGCTCATGACCCAGTGCGCCGCCACGGTCAAGAAGCTCTCGCTCGAGCTTGGCGGCAACGCGCCGTTTATCGTGTTCGACGATGCCGATTTGGACGCCGCGGTTCAGGGAGCCCTGGCCAGTAAGTACCGCAATACCGGGCAAACCTGTGTTTGCGCGAATCGACTGCTGATTCAAGCCGGCGTGTACGACGAATTCGCCAAGCGGCTGAAGTCCGCGGTGGCGCAACTGCGCGTGGGCGATGGGCTCGAGGGCGTCACCGACCAGGGGCCGTTGATCGACGCCAAAGCCGTGACGAAAGTCGAAGAACACATCGCAGACGCGCTGGCGTTGGGTGCCAAGGTCGCTCTCGGCGGCAAGCGCCACGCGCTTGGCGGCTCATTCTTCGAACCCACGATTCTCACCGACGTTACGCCCAAGATGCTGGTGGCCCGCGAGGAGACATTCGGCCCGGTGGCGCCGCTATTCAAATTTGACAACGAGGCGCAAGCGGTTGCGATGGCCAATGACACGGAATTCGGTCTGGCCGCCTATCTGTACACGCGCGACCTCGCACGCAGCTGGAGGGTTTCGGAAGCCATCGAGTACGGAATCGTCGGATTGAACACCGGCATCATCTCGACTGAAGTGGCGCCATTCGGCGGTGTCAAGGAATCCGGCATCGGTCGCGAAGGGTCCAAGTACGGAATCCTCGACTACACGGAGATCAAGTACGTCTGCGTCGGCGGAGTGAGTTAGCGACACCGTGCTGGGACGCTTCCTCGAGTTTTCGCTCGCCGCGCCCGACGTTCAGGCCTCGCTGGATTTTTACCTGGGTCTGGGCTTTTCCTCCGCGGAGGTGGGCGATGCCTGGCCGCATCCCTATGCCGTGGTCACAGACGGACGAATCTGTTTGGGCCTGCATCAAGTGCCCATCCCCGCGCCGTCGTTGACTTTCGTGAAGCCCGACTTGCTCAAGCATTTGGACGCGTTCGAGCAGAAGGGAATCGAATTTGAGTTTCGTCACCTCGGCAATGATGTTTTCAATGAGGTCGGCTGGCTCGACCCTTCCGGGCAGCTGGTGCGCCTGGTCGAAGCACGCACATTTTCTCCGAGCAAACGCCTTGCCAATGACACCTCGCGCTGCGGCTACTTTCTCGAGATCGCCGTGCCGGCGCCGGATCGCGATTTGGCAAAGGCTTATTGGGAAGACTTCGGATTCGTCGGCATGGAAGAGGCCGGCGATCGCCTGCCGCATATCGCCTGCACCAGCGATTTCATCGATCTCGGTCTGTACCACCCGGCCGATTTGCGGCGCGCGACTTTACGCTTCGAAGTCGACGATGTGGGCGGCACTCTGGCTCACCTCGCCGACAAGGGCATTGTGCCGAATGGCGAGTTGCCGCCGGGTTTGCGCTCGGTGCCGGCCGCGGTGCTGGTGGCGCCCGAAGGGACGCCGATTCTTCTGACTAGTTCGTCAACACCTTAATCCGGAATTTCAGCTGCATGGCATCTTGCACCTGCAAGGCGCCGTGCAACAGGCTATAGGGAATCAGCCCCAACGCCGTTTGCCGCAGTTCCACCGAGCCCAGCGCCGTGAAGCCGTGTGCGTCATCTTGCAAGCTAAGCGGCACCGAAACTCGTGAAGTGTGCCCGGCCGCGCCGACTTCCAAATCCGCGTTCAATTCGCTCAAAGTGCCGGCGAGCGACACGCTCTTGACCGTGATGTCCGGAAATTCAGCGGCGTTGAGCACGGCATTGCTCAGCATATTGCGGCGAGTACCCGCCTTGGCATCGTCCGGAATATCGCCGGGAAAGTCGCCGCCCTCTTCCTGTCGCGCTTGCGCATCGTCGATCACGAAATCCTCCGCGCGCAGGCTCAACGAAAATGACGACGAAGGCACGTCGGCGCCGATTTGCACCCGCCCGGTTACCGCACGATTGACCATGACGTGGTTATGGCCAAGATTGGACAGCGGTCCCGCTCGATAGACCAACAGCCTCAATTCGGAGCCGCTGGAATCGATGGGGTATTCTCCGGGCGCGGGCAGGGATTGCAGGACCGCTTGAACCGGCAAGGGCCGCGTGATCGGCCGCGGGCGCGGCGCGCCGCACGCCGCCAAGCTCACCACCGCAACCGCGATCGCAATCCTGTTGAACATCTGCCCTGGACCCTGCGGCTTGCTAGACTAGGCGACAGTTTGCAGCCGGAGACGCGTGATGCCAAATCAAAGCCCCCCGACCCGCTACAGTGCGGTCGCGCAAGGATTTCACTGGCTCATCGCGGCACTCATCGTGGTTCAATTCACGCTGGGTTGGACGGCCGAGGATTTGCCGATAGGGGCGCGAAAGCTGGCACGGCTGGACTGGCACAAAAGCTTCGGCATGACAATTCTGATGTTGGCCGTGCTGCGGCTGCTGTGGCGGCTGTTCAATCGACCTCCGGAGTTGCCGGCGGGCATGAGCACCATCGAAAAGCAGCTGGCGCGCGCAACCCACGTCCTTTTCTATGTCCTGCTATTCGTCATGCCTCTCACCGGGTGGGTGATGTCCTCCGCCAAGAACTTCTCGGTGAGCTGGTTCCACCAATTCACGTGGCCCAATCTCATCGGACCGAATGAACAAGCGTTCGACGTGCTCAGAACTACCCACGATACCTTGAGCTGGCTGCTATTCGCGCTCGCGTTGCTGCACATTCTCGCGGCGCTCAAGCATCACTTCTGGCATAAGGACGACGTGCTCAAACGCATGCTGCCATTTACAAAATCGGAGAAGCGATCATGAGAAATATTTACCTCGCCGGGACCGCCGCCGTCCTATTGGGTGCCGCTGCCGCCGTAGCGGCCGTTGCCGGCTACACGTCGGACGCACAGCAGAGCCGCCTGGAGTTTGTCGGCCTTCAGGCCGGCGCCGAGTTCAAAGGGGTATTTCACAAATTCACCGCCGACGTCGACTTTGCGCCCGATACGCTTGCAAGCTCGCGAATTGATGTGCAGATCGATATGAATTCGGTCGATTCGATCGACAAGGACCGCGACGCGACCATACGCGGCAAGGACGTCTTCGATGTCGCGCACAATCCGACGGCGCACTACGTCACCAAGTCCATTACTAAAACCGCCGCAGGCTTCTCCGCAGTCGGCGCCCTGACGCTGCGCGGTGTCACCAAGGACGTACCCATCGAGTTCCAGTTCGTGCCGGCCGCCGCGGGTGCCAAGCTGTCCGGCAGCGCCAAACTCAACCGCCTGGATTTCGGCGTTGGCCAGGGCGACTGGAAAAGCACCGACACCGTCGGGGATGCCGTGAAAATCAATTTCTCCCTGGTGCTGAAGCCCAAGGGCTGACATGCCCCGCATCTTTGACGATGTCGCCGAATGCGTTGAAAGTACTTTAAGCCGCGTCGGATCCCGCATCGTCCTGGCGTTGCCCCTAGGGATCGGCAAGCCCAACCCGCTGGCGAACGAGTTTTACCGCCGTGCGCGGCGCGATCCTGCCTTGAGCTTGACGATTTTTACGGCCTTGAGCTTGCGCGCGCCTCATTGGCAGGGTGAACTCGAGCGCCGCTTCCTGGAACCCTTGGTGGCGCGGCTCTTCGGCGCGTGCGTACCGCTCGACTACGTGACCGATCTGCATGCTGCGGGCGTGCCCGACAACGTGCGGATCGTCGAATTCTTTTTGGACCCGGGCGCCCTGCTCAATGTGGGGCACTCGCAGCGCCACTATGTCAGTACCAACTACACGCATGTGGCGCGCGACGTGGCCGCTCAGGGAGTCAATGTCATTGCCCAACTCGTCGCGAAACGCGGCGTCGAGGGGCGCACCGAATACAGTCTGGGATCGAACCCGGATGTCACACTCGATTTACTCGAACACTTGGCGCCGCAGCGGCGCGCCGGCCGGGACGTGGTCGTTATTGGCGAGGTCAATCGGCACATGCCATTCATGTTCGGACCCGCGGCCGTGGCCGCCGAAACATTCGACTGCCTTGTCGAGCATCCACGTTACGACTACGACTTGTTTGCACCTCCGAATCAACGCTTGCATACCGCGGATTACGCCGTCGGACTGTACGCTGCGCGCTTGGTGCGCGACGGCGGCACGCTGCAAATCGGCATCGGCGAACTCGGCGATGCCGTGGTTTACGCGCTGCAGTTGCGCCATCAGCAAAACGTGGAATTTCGCGAGATTTTGCGCGGACTAAAGGCAGTGCAGCGCTTCGGCGCGGCCTTTGAGTCAAACGGCGAAGACTCGCCGTTCGAGGCCGGCCTCTATGGCTGCACGGAAATGTTTGTCGACGGCTTCCTGGATTTGTATCGCAGCGGGGTACTGCGGCGGCGCGTCTACGCCGACGTACGCATCCAGCAGCTGTTGAATCGAGGCGCGGTCGGCGAGCGCATCGATGAGGAATTTTTGGCGGCGTTGGCAAATGGAGGTTTCGACAGTCCCTTGGGCGCCGCCGACTTCGCGGTGCTGCAGGAGATCGGCGTCTTTCGCCGCGATTGCCGCTATAGCAACGGCCGCATTGAGAATTCGGAAGGACAATCCGCGCCGGCGACGCTCAACACGCCTGCCGGCCGCCGCGACCTATTGGCGCTGTGCGCCGGGCGACAGCTGCGCGGCGGTATCCTGCTGCATGGCTCTTTCTTTTTGGGTCCGCGCGGATTTTACGCCGCGTTGCGCGATTTGCCCGAGACCGAGCGGCGCCAATTCTCAATGTGCGGCGTCTCCTTCGTCAATCAGCTCGACGGCGTCGATCAAGCATTGAAAATTGCACAGCGCCGGCATGGCAGGTTCCTGAATTCCACCATGATGATGACGCTGCTCGGCGCGGCGGTGTCGGACGGCTTGGCCGATGGCCGCGTCGTCAGTGGCGTCGGCGGCCAATATAACTTCGTCGCGATGGCGCATGCACTGCCGGATGCGCGCTCAATTCTCACGTTGCGCAGCACGCGCGAAAAGAATTCCAAAATCACCTCGAACCTCCTGTGGAATTATGCGAACACGACCATTCCGCGGCATCTGCGCGATATGGTGGTGACGGAATACGGCGTCGCGGATTTGCGCGGCTTGAGCGATCAGGATGTCATCGCGGCCGTGTTGAACATTGCGGATTCGCGCTTTCAAGACGCACTGAAGCGCGAAGCGCAGGCGGCGGGGAAATTGCGCCGCGATTATCAGATTCCCGAATTGCATCGAAACAATACTCCGCGCGCTTTGGAAGAGCGTTTCATTTTGCCGCGGGCCCGCGGATTGTTCTCCGATTTTCCATTCGGCACCGACCTCACGAATGAGGAAATCGTGCTGACGAAGGCGCTCAGCAGACTCAAGGAGAGCACGGCAGGAGGTTGGCCGCGTGTCAAGACCGCAATCTTGGCAGCGGCTGCGCTCGGCACGCCGAGCGCAGTCAGGCCGTATTTGGAGCGCATGTCGTTGAATGCCCCCAAAACGCGGCAAGAATGGCTCTGGCAACGTCTGCTCGTGCGGGAACTCGTGCGGGAACCCGCCAATATCGCTTAATGCCGTTGCCTCCCGATTGTTTCTCGACGCCCGGGTGAGTAACCTTGCCATCCCGGCCTACCCTGCGGAGCGTTTTATGAAAATCGGTGTCCCCAAAGAAATCAAAATTCATGAGTATCGAGTGGGTCTGGTACCCGCCGGTGTACGCGAACTCGTCGACTCGGGACATCAAGTCATCGTGCAGAGCGGCGCGGGCGCGGGCATCGGCTTCGATGATTCGCACTATCAAGCCGCGGGAGCCTCAATCTCCAAAAAGGTCGAAGACATTTTCGGTTCCACCGATCTGATCGTGAAGGTTAAGGAACCGCAGCTCGACGAGTGCAAGATGTTGCGCGGCAATCAAACGCTGTTCACTTATTTGCATTTGGCTGCCGATCGTGAGCAAACGATGGCGCTGCTTGCCTCGGGTGCCACGGCCATCGCCTACGAGACGGTAACTGCACCGGATGGCTCGTTGCCCTTGTTGACTCCCATGAGTGAAGTGGCGGGACGCATGTCGGTGCAAGTCGGCGCCAATTGCCTGCAAAAGGCCAACGGCGGATTCGGCGTGTTGCTCGGCGGCGTGCCGGGCGTGGCACCTGCCAAGGTGGTGGTACTGGGCGGCGGCGTATCCGGCACTCACGCGGTTGAAATGGCGGTGGGCCTGCGTGCCGATGTCACCGTGGTGGACCGCTCGGTCAAGCGCTTGAGAGAACTCTCCGCGATTTTTGGCAGCCAGCTCAAGACGGTGTATTCGACCGCGCATGCCATCGAAGAACTGGTGCGCGACGCCGACCTGGTCATCGGTGCCGTGCTGATAGCGGGCGCGGCGGCGCCCAAGCTCGTTACACGTGCCATGGTTAAAACCATGAAGCCGGGCGCCGTGCTGGTCGATATCGCAATCGATCAGGGCGGCTGCTTCGAGACCAGTCGCCCGACGACCCATGCCGAACCGACCTATGTGTTGGACGGTGTCATCCACTACGCAGTGACCAATATGCCGGGCGCGGTGCCGAGGACTTCGACCTTTGCGCTTACCAATGCCACTCTGCCGTACGTGAAGGCGCTGGCCGACCACGGCTGGCGCGCCGCCATCTCCAAGGATCCGGGCTTGGCTCACGGCCTCAATGTGCATGCCGGTCAATTGACCCATGAGGCAGTCGCGAGTGCGCTCGGGCTGGATTATCGGGCGTATCGAGCAGCGTGAAGAAGAAGCCGCGGGTACCGAAGTTTCGTCGCGCCTCACCCGCGGTACGCCGCGAAGCCCTGGTTGAGGCGACCCTCCGCTGTTTGAAAAAATACGGCCACGACGGCGTTTCGGTGCGCCGCATAAGCGCGGCCGCGGGCGTCTCGATCGGCTTGATCAACCACCACTTTCCCAGCAAGTCGGGCTTGATAGCGGAGACTTACGAGACGCTGGCGCTTTCATTGCAGGACCAGCTGCGCGCCCGCGCTACCAACCGCACCGCATCGCCGCGCGAACGCTTGAGCGATTTTTTCCGCGCCTCATTCGCTCCGGATCTTCTCGATCCGCAATTATTCAACGTGTGGGTGGTGTTCTGGAGCATGGTCGCCCACTCGCGCGCGATCCGCGAAGTTCATGACCGAACTTACGGAAAGTACCGCTCCATGCTCGAAGGCCTGCTGGGCGAGCTGGTCAAATCCGGCGCCGCGCCCAAATTGAAGCTGCGCTCCGCGGCGATTGCTCTCAGTGCGCTGCTGGATGGCCTATGGGTCGAATTGAGCCTCAGTTCCGAGACATTCAAGCCGCGTGAGGCAATCGGCATCTGCGAAGACTGGGTC
>Ga0209169_10000319_pt1 | contig 29145 bp, 30 predicted proteins | sample HubBroMetageWRM4_FD_188346 | JGI IMG/M metagenome (GOLD analysis project Ga0209169, IMG submission 188346) | Warmed soil microbial communities from the Hubbard Brook experimental Forest, New Hampshire - Hubbard Brook CCASE Soil Metagenome WRM 4... | ecosystem: Environmental > Terrestrial > Soil...
TGCCAGAGCCCGGCGAGCTGCCCGACCGGATCGTCGTGCCAGTCGACGCGCAGGTCGGTGACCGGCCATGGCTGCGACTCGGCGACGAGCATCCCGGCCGAGCGCACGGGGGAGACCTCGCCGCCCGCGGCCAGGCCGGCCTGGAGCGCGGCGATGAGCCGGTCGCCGAGATCGTCGCCGGCCCGGCCGGTGAAGGCCGCGAGCATCGCCGCGGGCACGCCGGTGTCGGCCAGCAGATTCCCGGCGGCCGCCGCACCGGACGCGTGGACGTCCGTTGCCACGCCCAGCGCCCGGTCACCGGAGTAGCCCGCCGCGCCGCCAGCCGCATCGACAATCACGAGCTGCCGGAACGCGACGTCCGCGGTGTGCTCGGCCAGCGCGGCGAGCGCGTCGCCCGCGGGCACGCCGCCGGCGATCGCGTCCAGCAATTCTCCGCGCAGCCGGGGATCGGTGGTGCTCTGGCTGCACACGGCCCCGACGCCAGCCCGGACCGCGGCGCACCGAGCCGCGACCGCCATGCTCGCCGACGCGATGACGGCGCCGACCGCGCCCGTGCGCTCGCAGCGGCCCACCAGCGAGAACGTCATGGCTTGACCGCCACGACCGTGACCTCGACCAGCCATTCGGGCCGCGCGAGCGCGGTCACAACCAGGCCGGTGAACACCGGGTAGACGCCCGCCAGGCGCCGCCCGAGCACCCGGTACACCGCCTCGCGGTGCCGGATGTCGGTGAGGTAGACCGTGCAGCTCACCACGTGCTCGACGGACGCGCCCGCCTCCGCGAGCAGCGTCTCGACGTTCGTCATCACCTGCTCCGTCTGGGCGGCGGCGTCTCCCACGTGCACGTTCTCGCCGGTCTCCAGGTCCTGCGGCACCTGGCCGCGCAGGTAGACGGTGCTGCCTGCGACGACCGCCTGGCACAGGTCGTTGTCGAGATGCTGCTCCGGATAGGTCTCGGCGGTGTTGAACGGCCGGATCCGCAGGTGCCCGCCGACGGTAATAGGCCCCCCACCCACCGCCCCTGCCCCCTTCACTTCGCCCGCTTTCCTCATTTCCGCACCTCGTTCGCCACGTCGGAGTACCGGGCCACCACGTCGAGCGGGCCGCTGAAGTCGTAGTTGTTGTAGACGGCCAGCAGGTGCGAGAACGGCGGCGACTGCGCGAACAGCTGGAACGTCAGCCGGTGCCCGGCGTAATCGGAGTTGAGCAGGTCGCGGGCCAGCGCGAACAGCTTGCGCCGTTCCTCGGCGGGGATCTCCCCGATGGTGAAGTACTTCCGCAGCCAGTCCCCGCCGCCGTCGCTGTCGAACATGGCCTTGCTCGGCATCAGGCTGACCTGGCAGCCGCATATGTCCCGGACGAGGTGCATGACCGCCGGCAGCTGGGTGGACGCGAAGACCCGGGCGGCGTACATCATTGGCTGGTTGGGCATGAGCAGCCCGCCCGGGCTAGGCTGCGCCAGCTCGATCGCCGCGGTCAGGTGCGCGTTGATGCCCTCGCGGTAGCACGCGATCTGCGCGATCTTCTCCCGCACGCCCTGGTGCATCGTGACCCCGGTCGACTTCGCGCTGGCGTAGGCCACGCCGAGCAGGAAGTCGGCAAACCGGCCGTAGCGCTGGACGTACGGGAAGATGCTGTAGCGGTGCAGGGTCGCGCGGATGAACGCGGCCGCCTTCGTGTGCCGGTAGAAGAACACGTTCTCCCACGGGACCTCCACGTTGTCGAAGACGATCATCGTGTCGATCTCGTCGTACCTGCTGCTCAGCGGGTAGTCGTCCGGGCTGCGCCCGTCGGCAAAGGCTGACCGGCAGATGTGCTTGATGCCCGGCGCGCCCATGTCGGCGAGGAACCCGACCGCGTAGTCGCTGAGCACCTCGTTGTTCCACTCGCCGATGGTCGGCTTGACGAACGCCTGATTGGCGTAGGCGGCCGCGGTCTCGAACTTCGCGCCGCGCACCACGATCCCGTTGTCGGTCTCACCGACCACGTGCAGCAGTACGTCCGGGTCCTGGTCCTGCGGACGGACGGAACGGTTGCCTTTCGGGTCGGTGTTGGCCGAGACGTGGAACGGGTCGAGCAGCTGCGCGCGGCGGACGTGGTTGGCGATGTTCGCCGAGAACGCGGGGTCGATCTCGTTCAGCACGTCCTGCCCGTCGAACAGCGACCACATCTCGCCGACGGTCTCGTCGCCCACCCGGGTGACCACGCCCCCGGCATCGTCCAGGATCGTGTCGACCGTCGCCCGCTTGGCCGTCCAGTCGTCGCGGGTGTGCGGCGGGCGCGAGGTGGTGGCGCAGCGCTCGGCCGACTGCTCGTCGGTGTAGGTCAGCAGGTCGGCGGCGCCGGCCTCGTGGCCAAGGTCGTAGATCCGGGCGCGCAGGCTGACCACCGGCGCGAACGCCGGGTGGGTCGGCACGTCGCCGACCCGTTCACCGTCGATCCACACCTCCCGGCCGTCCCGCAGCGACTCGATGTAGTCCTTGCCGGTTCGCAGCACTGTCTCGTTCCTCGGCTTCCGGTCTTTCCCTGTTCAGTTCCTCGCGGCGCGAGGGGTGAGTTCCAGGAGTTCCTGGAGGACGGCGCTCAGCTGGCTGGCGCCGGTGGCGATGGAGTCAGCGCGGATCCGCTCGTTCGGGGCATGCATGTTCTCGCCCTCGCAGCAGCCGAGGGCGACTGCCGGTATGCCGGCGGCGAGCGCTGCGTTTGCGTCGGTCGAGCCGTCCGCGGTCGTGGCTGGCAGGCCGATCGAACGGCGGGCGCGCTGGACGGCGGCCACCAGGGGATGGGTGAGAGGCACGGACCCGGCCGGACGGCTGTCGCGGCGCTCCACCGCCAGCCGCAGGCCCGCGGCGACTGCCAGGCCTGCCAGCGCGGCATCCTGGCGGTCAAGTTCCGCCTGATCGGTCGAGCGCCACTCGACGGTCGCGCTGGCCCTGGCGGCGATCGCGTTGACCCCGGTTCCGCCGTCGATCATTCCGGCGTTGGCCGGCCGCTCTGCGGAGGCCGACGCGATGATCTCGTGCAGCAGCCGCACCAGCTCGTGCACGGCGCTGGGACGGCCACGGCCCCACCACGAGTGCCCGCCCGGTCCGGTCACCGTGAGCTGCACCCGCAGCGATCCGACCGCGTCGGTGAAGACCCGGTCAATGCCGTGACCCTCGAGGGCCAGCACCGCATCGGGCGCCAGCTCCCGGCAAGCATGACGTGCGCCGCGCAGCCCGCCGAGCCCTTCCTCGCCGACGGTGAACACGATCACCAGCGGCAACTCACGCCCGGCAAGGCTGTGCCCCCCGAGGCCGTGCTCGGCGACGGCGACGGCGGTCGCTATGGCGACGGCATTGTCACCGATCCCAGGACCCGAAAGCCAGCCGTCCCGTTCGGTGACACGCCGATGCGTTGCCTCGCCGAACACGTCATCCGCGTGCACGAGCACGGCCAGGCGGTACGGCGGCGGGCCGAACGCCCAGACCAGGTTTCCGGCATCGTCGACGCGACGGCCGCCGGGCGCGTCGTGCAGCCGGCGCAGCAGCCAGTCAATGCGCACCCGCTCGCGGCCGGTGCCGCCGTCCAGCTCGGCCAGCGCCACGGCGTCCGCGGCGATCGCCGCAGGATCGACAGCCGTGTCTGTCATGTCACCTGGCCTGCCAGTACCGGGCCGTACCATACAGAACCGGGCACGGCGTACTAATTTGTTAGACCATTGATATAGTTCGTTGGCATGGACAGTCAAGGGCCGGAACAGGCTTTCGCCGACGTGGGGGACGTCATCGCGGCGAACCTGCGGCGGCTCCGGACGGCCCGCCGGATGTCGCTGGCCACGCTCGCGAACCGCGCCGACGTCGCGAAAGCCACGCTGGCGAACCTGGAGCAGGGACGGGGCAACCCGACGATCGAGACGCTGTGGTCGCTGGCCCTGGGACTAGGCGTCGCGTTCAGTGATCTTCTCGAAGACCGGTCTGAGACGACCACGGTCGTCGTCCGCGCCCAGCAGGGTGCCCGGGTGCGCGGGTCGACGCCGGGCGGGAAGCTCGACCTGCGGCTGCTGGACCGGGTAGAGCGCGGCGGCCTGGTTGAGGTCTTCGCGATGTTCCTGCCCGCCAGGACCGAGCACCTGGGCAGCCCGCACGGTAACGGCGTCGTCGAGCGGGTGTTCATGCACGAGGGGACGATCACGGTCGGCCCGGTCGGCGAGCCGATCACGCTCGGCGCGGGGGACTACGCCCGGTACAGCGGCGACGGCCCGCACGTCTACCGCTCGGCCGACGTGGACTGCCACGGCATGCTGCTGGTCGGATACCCGCCCGCGTAGGGGAGTGCCGGTGAGCGACTTCGACTACCTGGTCATCGGCGGCGGCACCGCCGGGTGCATCGTCGCGGCGCGGCTGGCCGAGGACCCCGCGGTCTCGGTCGGCCTGATCGAGTGGGGCCCGAGCGACTCCCGCGAGCCGCGGGCCCGCTCGATCCGCCGGTGGGCGGAGATGCTGGAAGGCGAGTACGACCTCGACTACCGCTCGGTGCCGCAGCAGCGCGGCAACTCCGGCATCCGGCAGGCCCGGCTGCGCATCCTTGGCGGCTGCTCCACCGCGAACACGATGATCTCCTGGCGCCCCCGGGTCGCCGACCTGCAGGAATGGGTCGACCTCGGTGCCCGCGGCTGGGACGCGGCCACGGTGCACCCGTATTACGACCGGCTGCAGGCTCCGATCACGCCGGTGCCGCCGCAGGACCAGAACCCGTTCGTCGCGGGCGTGATCAGCTCAGCGAGCGAGGCGCTGGGCCTGCCGGTCCGGTCTACCTGGAACGACCAGGACGTCATCGAGGGCACCGGCTTCTTCGAGATCGGCTACCGCCCGGAGACCAACACCCGGTCCTCGTCGTCGATCTGCTATCTGCACCCGGCCCAGCGCAGCCGCGCCAACCTTCGCGTACTGCTGCAGACCCGGGCGCTGCGGCTGATCCTGGACGGCGGGAACCGGGCGGCCGGCGTTCTGGTCCGTGCTGGCGACGGCTCGACCTCGGAAATCTTCGCCCGCCGGGAGGTGGTGGCCTGCGCCGGGGCCATCGACTCGCCCCGGCTGCTGCAGCTGTCCGGCATCGGGCCGGCCTCCGTCCTGCGTGCCGCCGGCGTCGACGTCCGCGTCGACCTGCCGGGGGTCGGCGAGAATCTGATGGATCACGCTGAGGGCATCGTCGTGTGGGAGGTCGCGGAGCCGCCATCGCGGGTGTGCGCCACCGGCTGGGATGCCGGGGCGCTCGTGCGGCTCACGCCGGAGGCGGCACGGCCGGACATCACGATGCACTTCCCGGTCGAGGCGTGGGTCGACCACGTGGTCTCGTACGGCATCGAGATGCCGCCGTACTACATGGCGATTGCGCCGAACGTGTCCAAGCCGCGCAGCCGCGGCCGGGTCTGGATCACCAGCGCCGACCCCGACGACCGGCCCGCGATCGACTACCGCTACTTCACCGACCCGGCCGGCGCCGACGAGGCGGTCCTGATCGCCGCGGTGCGCGCCGCCCGGCGGATCGGCCAGTCAGAGCCGATGGCGGCTCAGTTGCGCCGCGAGGTGTTCCCCGGCCCGCGGGCGGTGTTGGACGCCGACATCTCGGCCCTCGCCCGCGCAACCCACCAGACCGTCTACCACGTCAGCGGGACCTGCCGGATGGGCACCCCAGACGACCCGCTCGCCGTGCTTGACCCGGAACTACGGGTGCGCGGCGTGCCCGGGCTGCGGGTGACCGACGCGTCGGTGTTCCCCACGATCCCGTCGGTCAACCCGGTCGTGACCGTCATGATCATCGCCGAACGCGCGGCCGCCCTGATCCGCCGGGAAGCACCCGCGGCGCGCCGGGCTAGCTGGTCGTAGGGTTGAGCCTCGTGGACAATCAGGTCACTTTGCGCCCCGTCGCGGAGTCCGATCTCGACTTGCTGGTCCAGCTGTTCACCGACCCGGCCGTCGTCGGCGAGTCCGAGTGGTACGGCTGGCAAGACGGGCGCTGGCTACGGCACCGGTGGGATGAAAACGGCCTGCTCGGCGACGACGGCGGCACGCTGCTGGTAGATCATGCCGGTGAAACGGTCGGGCTGGTCAACTGGCGCAAGCGGCCGACCGGGTTCCGCTCATGGTGCTGGGCCATCGGCGTCACGCTCGTCCCTGAGGCGCGAGGCCACGGTTACGGCACCCAGGTGCAGCGCGGGCTGGTTCATTACCTGTTCGCCCATACGCAGGCCATCCGGATCGAGGCCGAGACCGACGTCACGAACGCCGCTGAGCAGCGCGCCCTGCAGAAGGCCGGGTTCACCCGCGAAGGCATCCTGCGCAGCGTCGTTTTCCGCGCCGGCCAGTGGCGCGACGCCGTGCTCTACAGCATCCTCCGCGACGAGGCCGCGCTCGCCCCTGCCACCGCCCAAGCAGACATGGAGGAAACATGACCCCGGCCGTCCGCCGGAACGGCGGACACGGCCGGTAATTTCCTGCCCCAGTCGGTACTGCCGGCGTGTGTCATGGTGTCTGGGTGGATGAGGACCTGTGGGATGTCTACGACCGGATGGGCCTGAGCTTTCAGCAGCACGCGGCGGACAGCGCGTACAACGCCCATTACGACCGGCCAGCGGTGCTGGCGGCGCTGGGGCCCGTCAGCGGCCGGCAGGTCTTGGACGCAGCCTGCGGGCCTGGACTGTACCTGCGCGAACTACTGGCGCGAGGGGCCGAGGTCACCGCCTTCGATGCGAGCCCGGTCATGGTGAGCCTGGCCAGAGCGCGGACGGCAGGGCGAGTGCAGGTCGACCAGGCGGCGCTCGGGGAGCCGCTGCCCTACCCTGATGGCTCTTTCGACCTCATCGTCTGCGCGCTGGCCATTCACTACGCGAGCGACCGTGCGGCCGCGTTTGCCGAGTTCTGCCGCGTCCTGCGCCCTGGCGGGGCAGCGGTGGTTTCGACGCAGCACCCGGTGATGGACTGGCTGCGCAAAGGCGGCTCCTACTTTCAGGCCGCCCTGGAAACCGACATCTGGCACACCCCATCGGGCGACCAGCCGGTGCACTTCTGGCGTGAACCGCTGTCGGCTTTGTGCGCGGCTGCCACCGATGCCGGATTCCTCATCGAGAAACTTATCGAGCCGGTCCCAGCCGAAACAATGCGCGAGCGCTATCCCGGGGACTACGAGAAACTGAGCAAGGAACCAGGATTTCTGATCCTGCGCCTTCTCAAGCTAGCCAGGCCGAATCCCAGCCCTTCGAACTGACCTGGTGTCGCTACGTCCCGGGCAGGGCACGCAACCCTCACTCATGCCGCGAGCGGCGTGGCCAGGCAGCATCACAGCGGGGCAAGAATCATAAGTATCTCGTCGCGGTCGTCGCCTGGCGCGAACCGCAGAGCGCCGGGCCATCGGCCGGTCACTTCCCAGCCCAGCCTGGAGTAGAAACGCTCCAATCCGGTGCCGCCACGCGCGGCGAGGTGGAGCTGCTCCAGGCCCATCTCCTCGCGGGCAACGTGGCGGGCGTGCGTCATCAAAGCGCCGCCGATACCTTGACCGCGGAGGGCGGGGAGAGTCTGCAGATGGCTGATGGTGCCCCAATGAGCGACGATCGGATCGGGCTGACGGTGCAGGTGCACCCAGCCGGCCAGGGCATTGCCGGCCAGCGCGAGCAGGAGCCGGCTGCCGCCGGGGCTGAGACTGGCGATGAGCTGGTCAGCCACCGGGGCGACGATAGCGTCATCGACCGGCGGAAACGGAAACCCGGCCGCTCCTCCGGCATTGGTGACCGTGATCCAGCAGTCGATCAGTTCCCGCCTCAGCCCGGCACTGACTTCTCCAGGCTCACAGCGCTGGTCCATCACCGGAACATCAAGCTGACCCATCCCGGAATTCTGACAGGGCCCCCTACGTGGGCAGGTGCAGGCATCCTGTTCTGCCGCGGATTCTGCGCACTCGCTCACGCCGATGAGCGAGCAACTGCGAGGATCCACGTTGTGGAGGCGGAGCTCGTTTCGGGCGCGATGGCTGCGGCGACAGCACTGGCCGGAGAGCTGCATCTGCGGGTCGACGACGCAGTCGTGATTCACAATTCGAACAAGCTCGCTCTGCGTCTGTTGCCGTGTGGCGTCTTCGCCCGGGTAGCACTGGCGGGGCAAGAGGTAGCCGCGCTTGAGGTCGAGCTCGCTCTGCGCCTGGCTGGAACCGCGAGCCCCGTCGCAGCGCTGGAGCCCCGGGTTGAGCCGCGGGTCTACGAACGCGACGGCTTCGCCGTGACCCTGTGGACCTATTACGAGGTCGTGGCTCCTGACCGGGATTTTCCAGGCGCATACGCAGACGTGCTCCAGCGCCTGCACAACGGCATGCGAAGCGTCGAGATCGCAACCCCGCACTTCCTGGACCGAGCCGCAGAGGCTGAACGGCTAGTCACGTACCGAGACCAAACCCCCGCACTCGCTGAGGCCGACCGGCATCTCCTCCTCAGCACACTGCAGAGCGCTCGTGAACGGATCCACAGCCGTGGTGCTGCCGAGCAGCTGCTGCACGGCGAACCGCATCCTGGCAACCTCCTCAGCACCCGTGACGGCCTGCTGTTCATCGACTTCGAGACGTGCTGCCGTGGACCCATCGAGTTTGATGTTGCCCACGTACCAGAAGAGGTCAGCGCGCGCTATCGGGACGTCGATCAAGTTCTGCTCGCGGAGTGTCGGCGGCTGGTGCTTGCGATGGTCGCTGCCTGGCGCTGGGACATCCGCGATGAATTCCCGGATGGGCACCGGCACGGCCGGCACATCCTGTCCTTGCTCCGCCAGGGTCCGCCGTGGCCCGCACTCGGTACTCTCGCCGCCGAGTAGCGGAACGCACTCTGCAACCGGTCACCGATCGTCGGCGTGGGGTTTCCCTGCCTGCTTGATGGTGGCAGATGATGGTAGGGGGCGGTCTGCGTACAGTGTGTCCAGGCTCTGTTCGCCGGGTGCTGGCCGCCGGACGGGCAGGGCGTGAGGGGCGATACGGCGGTGGTGGACGAACCTGCGCTTACATTCGCTGGGTTGCTGCGGCGGCTGCGCGCGGAAACCCGGCTGACGCAGGAGGAGCTGGCGGAAGCGGCCGGCGTGAGCCCGCGCTCGGTCAGTGACCTGGAGCGGGGCATCAACCGGACCGCCCGCAAGGAGACTGCGGTATTGCTGGCGCGGGCGCTTGGTCTGCCCGGAGCGGTCGCAGAGTTGTTCGTGGCCGCAGCGCGCGGGCGGGGCCTGGCCGAGGATGTGGTGGCGGCCAGGCAGGGGACGGCCCTGGGGGCGTTCGCCGCGGCGGCGACCCGCGGGCTGCCGCGGGACGTCGCCAGCTTCACCGGCCGCCGGGCCGAGCTTGACCGGCTGGCGGAAGGGCTGGATGGACTGGCCGCTGGCGGTGGGGTTGTGGGAATCTGCGCGATCGGCGGGATGGCCGGGGTCGGCAAGACCACGTTCGCGGTGCACGCGGCCCACCGGCTGGCCGGCAGTTTCCCCGACGGCCAGTTTTATCTGCCCTTGCACGGCCATACCCGTGGCCAGCGGCCGGTGGACCCGGCGGATGCGCTGTCCAGCTTGCTGCTGACCGCGGGGGTTCCGGCGACGCAGGTCCCGCCCGGCCTGGAAGCCCGGGCCGCGCGGTGGCGTGATCACGTGGCAGGCAAGAAGATCTTGCTGCTGCTGGATGACGCGGCCAGCCATGAGCAGGTCCGCCCGCTGCTACCAGGTACCGGGGGCAGCCTGGTGCTGCTGACCAGCCGCCGTCGGCTGACCGCGCTGGAAGACGCCGCCGTCGTTAGCCTCGACATCCTGCCCCCTGGGGAAGCGGCGCAGCTGCTGGCCCGGCTGACGGCCCGGGCCGGGATCCGCGCCGCCGATCCGGCGGTGGGCGAGATTACCCGGCTGTGCGGGTACCTGCCCCTGGCGATCGGGCTGATCGCCAGCCAGTTGCGCCATCACCCGGCCCAGACCGCTGAGAGCGTGGGGGCAAGCCTCGCAGCGGCAACAGACCGGCCGGAACTGATGCGGGCGGAGAATCTGTCGGTGGCGGCCGCCTTCGACCTGTCGTACCAGGATCTCAGTCCAGGCCAGCAGCGGCTGTTCCGCCGGCTTGGCCTGATCCCGGGACCTAGCTTCGACGCCTATGCTGCCGCCGCGCTGGACGGCGCTAGCCTGGGCGAAGCCCGCCGCCAGCTCGATGAGCTGTATGACCAGCACCTGATCACTGAGCCCACCCTCGGCCGGTACCAACTGCACGATCTGCTCCGGGAACATGCCGGCGCCCTGGCTGCCACTGACGACCAGGCAGACCGCGTCGCCGCAGCCGGGCGGGTGCTGGATTACTACCTGTACACCGCCCTGGCCGCCGGCCGGCACTTCGCCCCCCAGGCCAGCGCGTACCGCCGCCCGGTGCCCGGCAACCCGTCCCCACAGGCCCCGGACCTGTCCACCCTCGGGCAGTCGGCAGCCTGGCTGGAAGCAGAGCGCGCGAACCTGCACGCCGCCGCGGACTACGCCGCCACCCGCGGCCACTCCCGGCACGCCGTCGCGATACCCGCCGCGATTGGCGGCTTCCTGGCCGCTCGCGGGCACTGGGATCAGTCCGCCGCCCTCCACCAAGGCGCGCTGGCCGCAGCGCGCCAGTCGGGAGACCGGCTCGGCGAGGCCGATGCGCTTGGCACGCTGGGCGTACTGCAGCGGGAGAACGGGAGCTACCCGGCCGCTGCCGCCAGTCTGGCCCGGGCACTGGCGCTGTACCGCGATATCGGTGACCAGCCCGGCCAGGCGGACGCCCTAAACGAGCTGGGCTTCCTGCGCGTTCTGACGGGGGACTACCGGGCCGCCACCGCCAGCCACCAGCAGGCCCTGCTACTGGCCCGCGGCATGGGCAACCGGCGCGCTGAGGCCCACGCCGTTAGCAACCTGGGCCTGGTGCAGCAGTTGACCGGGGATCATCCGGCCGCCGCCGCCAGCCTGCAGCAGGCCCTGGCGCTGTTCGGTGACCTCGGCAACCTGCACGACCAGGCTTACACCCTCAATTCGCTGGGCGTTGTCCAGGAAGAGACCGGGGACTACCCGGCCGCCGTCGCCAGCCAGCAGCAGGCCCTGGCGCTGTTCCGCGACCTCGGTCACCAGCTCGGCCAGGCCCATGCCCTTAATGATCTTGGCCTCGTGCAGCAACAGATCGGGGACTACCCGGCCGCCGCCGCCAGCCACCAGCAGGCCCTGGCCCTGTTCGGAGACCTCGGCAACCTGCTCGGCCAGGCCGAAGCGCTGAACCGGCTCGGCGAGCTCTCGCTCCGCACCTCGGCCACGGCCCAGGCCCGGGACCAGCACATCCGGGCGCTGGCCATCGCCCGCGACATCACCGCGGCCCCAGAGGAAGCACGCGCCCTGGAGGGAATCGGCAACAGCCACCTGCAAGAAGGCAACCCCAGCCAGGCCGTTGCATCCCTGCGGCAGGCACTCGCGATCTACCTGCGCATCGGCGCCCCCGGCGCCGAGCGCGTCCAGGAAACCCTCCGCAGCTCAAACCTGCCGGGAGGCGTCGAACGACTTGATCCGGACGTCATAACGCCCACACCGGGCTGATCGTGCGGTCAGTAAAGCGGTTCAGCGAGGATGGAGCGAGGACGGCGGTGCTGTGTCGTTTGGTCACGGGTGAGCCCGTACTGACCAAGCCGAGGCGGAGATGTGGAACGGGGCCGGGGGCAGGAGTTGCGCGCATCGGGTCCGGAGGGCGTCGCGCTGCGGCTGGTTTAGCTGGCTGACGTAGGCACCGGCTGGCCCGACGCCGAGGGTGAACGGCTCCCACCAGTCGGTGAAAGTCTTGAAGGCGATCTCGACGGTTAGCGACCCAGGTTCGATGTGCTGCAGGCCGGCCGCCAGGCACAAGTCCGCTAGGTCGCCCTCCCGGACGCCAGCAAGCCCAGCCTCATCACCAGCGCCGGGGTCAAGGTCGTGCACGGCCTGCCAGAAGGCGGCCAGGGGACCGCCAGCTCCGGCGTGATCCCACACGCAGGCGGCAACCAACCCGCCGGGGCAAGTGACCCGCGCCATCTCCGCGAGCCCGCGGACGGGATCGGTCATGAAGTGCACAACCAGTTGGGCCAGCGCGGCGTCGAATGTGCGGTCAGCGAACGGAAGCCGCTCGGCAACCCCGCGATGCACGCCGATGTCCGGGAAACGGTCGTGGACCGCCGCGACGAACGAGGCGGACGGATCGATTGCTGTAACACCGCCGCTGCCTAGCCGGTGCACGAGTCGTCCGGTCAGGGCCCCTGGCCCGCAGCCGACGTCAAGCACCCGCTGACCAGCGTGCACACCGGTCAGCTGCGCGAACTGCACGGCCAGAGGCTCCGAGAAACGACCCATGAACCGGGCGTAGGAATCCGCCGCGACATCAAAGACCACGACGCCAGGGTAGGCGGCTACGCCGGAGGCCCCACAAGCACCCGTCCACGCCTGGCTGAAGGGCACTGCGCCGGTCGGCGTTTCAGGTCCCGTCGGGGCAGGATCGCTGGAGCGCGTCGAGCGTGGCACTGATTGCGGGGCGCAGGGTCGTGCTTGCCCGCCACAGTGCGTAGATGCGGCGGGTGGGGGAGGGGTCGATCGGCACGAACCTGACCGATGCCGGCGCAGGTTCGCGGCCGAGCCGCGGGATCACGGCGGCGGCTAGGCCGGCGGCGACCAGGGCCAGCTGGGTGGAGTGTTCCGATGCGGTGTGCCGGATGCGTGGCTCGGCGCCGTGGGTGCGTAGCGTGTGTACCAGCCAGTCCGCCGATTCCTACGACTTCGGTGACAATGAGCAGCTGCTCGCCGACGCACTGCACCCCTACCCGCCCGGCATGGTGATCGCCACCAAGGGCGGGCATGTCAACCTCGGCGACGACTGGATCCCGCTCGGACGTCCTGAATACCTGCGCCAGCAAGCCGAGCTCAGCCTGCGCCGGCTGCGGGCGGAGCGTATCGACCTCTACCAGCTGCACCGGATCGACCCCGCAGTCCCGCTCGCCGACCAGATCGGCGCCCTGCGGCTTCTCCAGGCCCAGGGGAAGGTCCGCCACGTCGGCCTGTCCGAAGTCAGTGTCGGCCAGCTCACCGAAGCCCAGGCCATCACCCCCATCAGCAGCGTCCAGAACCGCTACAACCTCACCGACCGCCGCTCTGGCGACGTCTTGCGCTACTGCGAACAGCACGGCATCGCCTTTATCCCATGGCTCCCGGTCTCCCCCATCACAACAGCCACCGCCACCGGGCCGCTGGCCACTGTGGCCCGCCGGCTCAGCGCCACCCCCACCCAGGTCGCCCTGGCCTGGCTGCTGCGGCACTCCCCAAGCATGGTGCCGATCCCCGGCACCACCTCCCGCGCGCACCTGGAGGAAAACATCGCCGCCGCGACGCTCTCCCTCAGCGCCGACGATTACGCCCAGCTCACCAAGACCTGAACCCGCCCTCTGGGCCGGGCCAGCCAAACGATCACTCTCCGCGACCATTTGCCGGGCGCGTGGGCTGCCATCACCTCAATGTCATGACGCCCTGAGGATCGGGTGTGGGTCAGAGCAGGCTGTCCACGCGATGCACGTCGCCGCAGGGAACATTGAGGGCCTCATGATGGTTGCGGATGGCCTCCTCGTCAGGTCCTTCCAGGAGGCAATAGACCTTGCCGTCGGCGTTGTGGTAGAGCTCAATCTGCCGCACGCCGAACTCGTCGGTGGCGCCGTCCCGCGTTCCCTGGGCTATCTGGTCGATGGCATCCTGCGGCAGCTTCAGATCCTCATGGAAGTCCATGAACCTTGGCATGTGTGTCCTCCCCGTCCTGCAACCGAGCCACTACTGTGCACCGATCACACGCGTGTTGTCCATACCGCGCATCCAGCGCGTCACAGCGCCGGGACGTCACCCTCCGCCGAGATCCTCGTCGTCCGCATCTGCCGCAAGTGGCCCGTTGGCGGCCGGTGAGCGTTCCATGCCCCGGCTGCAGCACAATCGCGAGCAGTAAGCCTTCATGTCGGTGGCTACTCTTCAGGCAACCGATGACCGGCCAGAAACAGCCGATGGAGGCCCCATGGCGATCCATATCTCCGGCGCATTTGTTTACCAGCCCACTGGGCTCTTCGATGTCGTTCTCGTTGTGGTGGACGATGACCACAATCCGGCGTTTGCCGGGGAGGCAACGCTCAGCCTTGCGGTAGTGCTCGGCTACCCCGATGACCTCCCAGAGGTACAGCTCGACCTTCTGGCGGTCACTCCGCTCGGCAACGGAGGAGGCCTGCATGCAGGAGCCAGCTGGCCAGGAGATCCTCAACCTCCCGAGGGCTGGGCGCCGGCAGCATTGATGGCTACCGTTACCACCGGCTATACCAGTTACTCGGCCGTTATCACCGCCGCGCTCCCGGCTCCGGCTGACACGGGGATAGCCTTCGCCGCCAAGCTGCCCATCGTGGAGCAGATATAGAGCCCGTACCGAAAGCGCCCATCTGACGCGTGTCGCGCTGAGATGCTCATCTGGGGACGGGGCATGACGATCTTCGCGGTTGCGCTCATGTGGTAGCCGTCTGGCCGCTGCGTGATGCGCTCAGTTAGCTGTTCAGCTGCCGGTCTTGCGGCGAAACGAACGCCGGCTCCGGGCCAGGCCGCGGGCGCCGTGGATCTTCCCGGCGTCCTGGCCACCGCGAGTCGCGTTCGCGTCCGCGTCATTGGCACGCTTGCGCTCCAGTGCCTCGCGGAACTTGCGCTTGTTCTCATCCTCGGAACCATCAGGCTCCGGCGCGGCGTCAGCCATGCAGACCTCCTCCCGGGACGACGATATCCACAGCTTCGCACATGTGATAGCGGCATGCCGCCTGGCAGGGTGGCTGGTGGCGATCGGCGTCGCGTTCTGCCCCACCAAGCCCGCGGTCTGCGCGGCTGGCGCGGGAGCCTGTCCTGCATCGTCGGTCACGCATCTGCCGGCCAGCCAGGAGGTAGCCGGTGACATTCACCTGTTCTTCGCCGCCGCCACGTTCGCCATGCTGGGCCTTATAGCGCTGCGTTTCGCCAAGAGCGGGCGCACCAGCCGCCTTGTGAACGACTCACGGGACCTTCCCAGACATGATTGTCGTTAGCTTGGCGGCGTCGATGTTTCCGCCGGAGATGATGCAGACCGTGCCTGGACCGCGCCGCCCGGAAGCGAGGGCCGCAGCAACCGGAACGGCACCCGCCCCTTCGGCGACGACGCTGCATCGGTCGATCAGCAGCCGTATAGCCGCCGCCACCTGCTCAGCTGTGACAGTTACCGTATCGTCAACCAGCCCATGCACGAACTCCCACATCTCGTCCGTCACCCGGCGCGACCCGCAGCCGTCGATGAACGTGGCTTGGTAGTCGACATCAACGGGCCCCCCGTGCGAGAAGGCAGCGGTCACGGGCGCGGCTGTCTCGACCTCCGCAGCGACGATACGCACCCTCGGGCGCAGGGCCTTGATAGCGGCGGCGATGCCACAAATCAGTCCTCCTCCGCCGAATGCGCAGACGATCTCTTCCACGTCCGGGACCTGTTCGACGATCTCGAGCGCCGCTGTGGCATTGCCCGCCATTACGTTCACATCCGCAAAGGGATGCACGAATAGGTGATCATGCAGTGGTTCCCACTGGTGATCCACAACCGCCTGCCACCACGCCTCATAGGGAATCGGCAGGACCTTCGCGCCCCAGCGCTTGATTCCGGCCAGCTTTGTGGCCGGCGCAGTGTCCGGGACAACGACGACGGCGCTCACCCCCATCAGGTTCGCCGCGCGCGCGAGCGCTGCGCCCATGTTGCCTGCGCTGATCGTGTAAACCGGCATGCCCGGGTTCATATCTGTGGCGATCCGTATTGCGTTCGTCGCGCCACGGATCTTGAACGAACCCGTGTCCTGCAGGCACTCCAGCTTCAGGGAGCACAGAACCTCGGCATGCTCGCCGTACAAGGGGACGACCGGCGTGGCGCGGACAAACTCGCGGTTGCGCGCCTGTGCAGCGAGCGCAAGCTCTAGCGACGGAGTCTGCAAGCGGTCCGACATATCAGGCCGCCGCATTCGCAGACAGTGGGGGCCAGCGGTCGTGCCATGGCGCTAGCGTCTCAAACGAATGGGAGGCGGGCAGCACCAGCTCATCCTTCCGAAAGCCGACAGCAGAGACGGTCCTCAGTAAAACCAGACCTCCAGGAATCTTAAGCTGCACGGCGAGTGTGTCGACTGCCGCTAGTGCGCCTGGCCTGGCCTCATGGTCTTCTGGCGGCTCGCATCGCCGTTGGCGACAAAGTCCATCCCCGGATGAGGCACCCGTGACGCCCCCTGTTCCGGCGGCTTGTCCCTGCGGGCGACCGGTTCATCGCCAGCCCGCGAGGGTGAACCTGATCGCCAGCCGCTGCCAGGTTCGGTAACGCAGCAGCATGGCGTGGGTGTCGCCGCGTACCTCGGCCCAGGTGACCTCCGCGCCGGCCTCGGCGGCGCCCTGGGCGAAGGCCCGGGACGCCCGCGGCGAGGTGACCCGGTCCAGGCTTCCATGGGCGATCAGGACCCGGCGGCTCGCCAGCTGCCCGGCAGGCTCACCGTCCGGCAGCCACGGCGCCAAGGCCAGCACGGTGCGCACCGACTGGTCGCCGCCCATCCGCAGCGCGGCCCGACCGCCCATCGAGTGCCCGAGCAGCACGACCGGCACGTCGCCGTGCCGCCGCCGCGCCTCGTCCAGCGCCCAGCTGATATCGGCCAGCGGGCTGGCCTGCTGCCCGTTCCACCCCCGGTACCGGTAGCGCACCAGCCACACGGCCAGCCCGGCATCGCGTCCGGCCCTGTGAATGCCGACGGCAAACGGGCGCATCCGCAGTGCGGTCAGTTGCCGCGTTGACGCCGGCTTTACGCTGGTGGCCTGGCCGCCCGGCAGCACCAGCATGACCGCCCTGGTTATGCCCGCCGCTGGACGCTCCGTCAAGCCGGGCACGTCGGTCACAATTGCATCCTTCCGCATCCTGGCCACGGCAGCCTGCATTCGCTTCGGGGGTCGGGCCTACCGGGAAGGATCGGCGGATTCGGTTACTGCCCTCATCCTTTCCAGAGTGACCCGCATGCCGTCGAGGTTGGTGCGGCCGCGCGCAAACCCGGCCACCATCCAGTACAGGCGCAAGACCGGCGTGTCGGCCAGTTCAAACGACTCGGTGACCTCAGTTCCCGCCGCGCTGGGCTCCAGTTGGTAGCGCCACGTGTTCACGGTCATCCCACGCGGCCCGGTCACCGCGAAGGCGAACTCGCGACCCGGATCGCACGCCACCACCGTGCAGGCAGTCCAGTACACCGGCCCCCGGCCGTTGCGCCGGACATGACCGCGGAAACGCGCCCCCACTGCAGGCCCGCTGACGCCGCCGAGCCATTCCGCCTCAAACGTCTCGGGACTGAACTCCCCGACCCGGGTGATGTCACTGACCAGGTCCCAGACCCGGTCAGCGGATGCCGCCATATGAACCGTGACCGAACCACGCATCACTTGAGCGTACGGGGGCCACCCAGCAGGCGTCCGCCACCGTCCTGGCACCAGCCACTCCACCCGACCCTGCGCACGGTGTCGGCCAGGGCCGCTATCGTCCGTTCAGGCCGAGTGCCTCCCCCAGCGCCGTGATTCCCGCGATATCGGCGAAGGCGAAGCTGAATATCACTTCGTCAGCGCCGGCCTCGATGTGCCCCGCGATCAGGCTGGCAATCTCGTGCGGCTGGCCGACGGTGAATCCGGCGATCTGTTCGGCCGAGCCGGCCGCCGCCAGCATCTCGTGCACCTCGGCGGTGTTCTGGCTGGACGTGGTCAGGATCAGCGGGGTCATCCACGTCACGCCGACCTCGGCCGGGTCCCGGCCGACCTCCGCGCAGTGGCGGCGCAGCACGTCGATCTTGCGGGCCAGCGTGTTCACGTCGCCGGTGACGTTGCACTGATCCGCGTACTGGGCCACGAGCCGCAGCGTCCGCTTCTCGCCCCCGCCGCCGATCATGATCTTCGGGCCGCCGGGCTGTACCGGCCGGGGCAGGTTGCGGGCGTGATCGAGCCGGTAATGGCGGCCGGTGAAGCTCACGTCGTCGCCCGTGAACATGGCCCGGCATACCTGGACCGCCTCCTCGAGCATGTCGAGGCGGACCCCGGCGGCGGGAAAGCCGATGCCGAGCCCTTGGTGCTCAACGTCGTACCAGGCGCCCCCGATGCCGAGGATGGCCCGGCCCCGCGAGATGACGTCGAGGGTCGTGACGATCTTGGCCAGGATGCCGGGGTTGCGATAGGTCACGCCCGTGACCAGCGTGCCGAGCTGCACCCGCCGGGTGCGGGCCGCCAGCGCCCCCAGCAGGGTATAGGCCTCCAGCATCGGCTGGTCCGGCCCGCCCAGAGGCGGCAGCTGGAAGAAGTGGTCCATGACCCACACCGAGTCAAACCCCGCTTCTTCCGCCGTCGTCACCAGGCCGGCAACGTGATCAAACAAGTCAGCAGGGCCAAATCCCGAAAAGTTGGGCAGCTGAATACCGAATCTCGTCATAGCGCTCACCGTAGCCACTCCCAAAGGACAGGCGACAGCCTGCGCATGCTCCGCTGTTCCCCCGATACGAGAACGGTGAAGGCCAACTGCCGGGAGCCCCTGGATGTATCAGGGGCAGCGTCGTTGGCTCCGCATGTACGTGACGACAGCTGGGCTTCATGGGCGCGGGGGCGTCCGGCGTGGCGGTCTGGGGTTGAGAGCACGGGAGGACAGCTATGGCTAACGGCAATGCGACTGACCAGTGGTGGGAAGGCGGCCTTTCCGTGCCGGTTCTTCCTCCGCAGGTCCCTCTTTTTGACAGCGCGGCAATTGTTGTCGCCCAGCAGTCTGATGATCAGTCGGGCGTGGCTGTCTCGTACGGCAGGGGAATCTTTACCAGGCAGGCCTGGTCCACGGGACACCCAGTTCCCGGGGTCATCGAGGTGCTGAAGCCGCAGGAGGTCGAGCAGATCCGTGACCAGGTCCGCGAGCAGCTTGACCGTCCCGGAGACGGCCTGGACCACCTGCCGCTGCGGGCTTTCGTGACTGCGGCCGATGTGTATCTCGACCCGGAGCCATCCCATCGCTTCCGCAGGGCGGTTTTCGGGGCCATCGCCCAGCAGGCCCCAGGCCAGGTGTCGGGCGCAGTCGCCTACCCGGGCGGTGTCGCCGGCAGCATCGTCGGCAGCGATGCCGGGGTTTCCGGGGAGTCGCATCTGGCGCCCTTCCCGCCGGGCTTCCAGGCGCCGTTGCGGGCCGGCGACCTGCTATCGCTGATCCTGAGCCTGGAGAACGCGCTGGGCGCCGGAGGCATCGATCCGCTGTGGCAGCAAATGCTGACCTTCGCGCAGCAAGCGGCCGCGTAGCCGGGCTCAGCGTGCGGGCGCGTCGGGTGGGTACTCGGCGGGATAGGGCTCGGCGTAGTCGGCCGACCGGCTGACGTTCTCCCACGCGGTGGCCTCGGCGAGCTGCCGCCGCGAATAGCCGAGCGCCATCTCGACGGCGTTGACGCCGAGCAGCAGGTGCGAAGGCGGGTTGTCACGCTTGACGGTGTTCACGATGATCTCGGCGGCGCGCTCCGGGTCGCCCGCGGGACCGGCCGGGTTGCGGCGCATCCGCCGGTCCATCTCGCCGATCGTGGCGTCGTAGCCGGCGGGGATCTCATGCACCGTCATCGAGGAGCCGGCCCAGTCGGTCGCGAAACCGCTGGGCTCCACGACGATGACCCTGATGCCGAACGGCGCGGTCTCGACCGCGAGCACGCGGCTGAACCCGTCGACCGCGAACTTGGCCGCCTGGTAGCTGGCGATACCCGGCGAGCCGCCGACGCGCCCGCCAACCGAGGAGAACTGCACGATGGTGCCGCCGCCCTGCGCCCGCAGCTGGGGGACGACGGCCCTGGACACGTTGTAAACACCCCAGAAGTTGGTCTCGAACTGGGCCCGGAAATCGGCCTCGTCGCCCGTCTCGGCCGGCGCCACGTTCGCGTACCCGGCGTTGTTGACGACGACGTCCAGCCGGCCGAACCGATCGGCGCCCGCCGCGACGGCGTCACGGACCGCGCCGGCGTCGGTGACGTCGAGGGCGAGCGGCAGCACGCGGTCGCCGTAGCGCTCCGCGAACTCGGCGAGCTGCCCGGGCTGGCGCGCCGTGGCGACAACGCGGTCACCGGCATCGAGGGCGGCACCGACGAGCGCGCGGCCGAAGCCGCGGGAGGAACCGGTGATGAACCAGACTTGCTGCATGGAAATCGCGTACCCCATCTGGTCTCCGCTGAACACCTGAGCACCATGCATACCAGGGGCGGCGTCCGCCGGCTGCGGCGGCGCCGGTCATCGGGCCGTAAATTCTGTTGACCCCGTCCTGCCAGCACCGGGACACTCGGCCCATGCACGCAGTGGTGTCCACGGTCCGCATCGAGGACGTGGGCGAGGCTCGCGGGGCGCTGCCGGAGCAGAGGCTGAAGCTGGTGCCGAGGGCACCGGGTTTCGTCAGCGCCTACTGGCTGGAGCCGGTCGACGGCATCGGCATGTCGGTGATCATGTTCAAGACCAGGGAACACGCAGAGGCAGCCGTCGCGTATCCGGTCCCGCCGCTGCCCGGCGTTACGCTGCTGACCGTCGACATCCGTGAGGTATACGCCAGCGCCTGAGCAGGCGTTATGCCCTGGCTGAGCGTCGGCGCGACCCCGCCGCGATATACCCTACGGGGGTATAGTATCTTGAACGGGTCGTCCCGTGGATACTGGGCACCGAACGGAGGCCGGAGTGTACGGATACACCGCCAGCAAGGATGACTACCTGGTGCGGCTGCGCCGGGTCGAGGGCCAGGTGCGGGGCCTGCAGCGGATGGTCGAGGACGACAAGTACTGCATTGACATCCTCACCCAGGTGTCCGCGGTGACGCGGGCGCTGCAGTCGGTGGCGCTTGGCCTGCTGGAGGACCATCTTGGTCACTGCGTCGCCCAGGCCGCCGCCGAGGGTGGCGACGTGGCGGCCGGGAAGCTCTCGGAAGCGTCCGACGCGATCGCCCGCCTGGTGCGGTCGTGACAGCAACGAGGTCCGGTCCTGCAGCAACCAGATTCAGTCCTGACAGCAACGAGAGTAGGAGTGAGCCATGGCATCGGTGACATACGCGGTCACCGGGATGACGTGCGAGCACTGCTCACGAGCGGTCTCCGCGGAGCTGGAGAGCCTTGTCGGCGTCTCTGATGTGCGGGTCGATCTGGTCCCGGACGGCCGGTCATCCGTGCTGGTCGTCAGCGACGCGCCGCTGGCCGTGCAGGCCGTCGCGGCCGCGCTGGACGAGGCGGGCGGCTACCGGCTTGCCGGCGGCGAGGCCGGCGAGCGGTAGAGGAGCGGCGCGAACATGAGCACGGTTGCCACCCGGCGTCCCGCCCGGCCGGATGCAGGCGAGGTGCGCACCGCCGAGCTGTCGATCGGCGGGATGACCTGCGCCTCCTGCGCGGCGAGGATCGAGCGAAGGCTCAACCGGCTCAGCGGTATTGCCGCGACAGTGAACTTCGCCACCCAGACCGCGCGGGTGAGGTTCCCCGCCGCCGCCACGGAAGCCGCCGACCTGGTGGCAGCGATCGAGCAGGCCGGTTACACCGCAACCCTGTCGGCCGCGGCCGATGGCACGTGGGCGCCCACACCCGCGGAGGAGGAGCGCGCCGCCGCCGAGATGAGTCGGCTGCGGCGGCGGCTGACCGTCTCGTTGGCCCTGGCGGTCCCGGTGGTGGTGCTGGCCATGGTCCCGGCGTGGCAGTTCCCCGGCTGGCAGTGGGTCAGCCTGGTGCTCGCCTCGCCGGTCGCGGCCTGGGGAGCCTGGCCGTTCCACCGCGCGGCCGTGCGAGCCGCCCGGCACGGCGCGGCGACGATGGACACGCTGATCTCGGTCGGAGTCGGCTCCGCATACCTGTGGTCGCTGTACGTGCTGCTTTCCGGCGCCTGGCTGACACGCGGCGGCCGGCCCGGCGAGACGTACCTGGAGGTTGCGGCGGGGGTGACGGCGCTGGTTCTGCTGGGCCGCTACCTCGAGGCCCGGGCGAAGCGGCGCTCGGGGGAGGCGCTGCGCGCGCTGCTGTCGCTGGGGGCCAAGGACGTCGCCGTGCTGCGCGGGGGCGGCGAGGTCCGCGTGCCGGTGGCGCAGCTCGCCGTGCGGGAGGAGTTCGTGGTGCGGCCGGGGGAGAAGATCGCCGCCGACGGAGTTGTCACCGGCGGCAGCTCGGCGGTGGACACCTCGATGCTGACCGGCGAGCCGGTGCCAGCAGAGGTCGGCCCCGGCGACGGCGTGACCGGGGGATGCGTGAACGCCAGCGGCATGCTGGTGGTCCGCGCCACCAGGGTGGGCGCGGACACCCAGCTAGCGCAGATGGCCCGGCTGGTCGCCGAGGCCCAGGCCGGGAAGGCGCCGGTGCAGCGGCTGGCGGACCGGATATCGGCGGTGTTCGTTCCCGTGGTCATCGCCGTCGCCACCGCCACGCTGGCCGGCTGGCTGGCCGCCGGACAGGCCCCCGGTGCCGCGTTCACGGCGGCCGTCGCGGTTCTGATCATCGCCTGCCCGTGCGCGATGGGCCTGGCCACGCCGACCGCGATCCTGGTCGGCACCGGGCGCGGCGCCCAGCTCGGCATCCTGATCAAGGGCCCGGAAGTGCTCGAGTCCACCCGCGCCGTCGACACGATCGTGCTGGACAAGACTGGAACGGTCACGACCGGGCGGATGAGTCTGGCGGCCGCCGAAACGGCACCCGGCGAGGACATGGACGAGGTGCTGCGCCTGGCCGGTGCGGTGGAGGCCGCGTCCGAGCACCCGGTGGCCGCCGCGATCGCCGCCGGCGCGCGGGACCGGCTCGGCGGCGAACTGCCGGCCGTCACGCAGTTCGCCAGCGATCAGGGGCTCGGCGTCCGCGGGGTGGCAGACGGGCACGCGGTCATGGTCGGCCGGGCCGCCTGGCTGGAAAACACGTGGGCGCGGCCGGTCCCGGCGGAGCTGGCCGCCCGGGCGGCCGACGCGGAGGCGTCCGGGCAGACGGCCGTGTTCGCGGGCTGGGACGGGCGGATCCGCGGCGTCCTCGCCGTCGCCGACACGATCAAGCCCACCTCCGCAGCCGCGGTCGCCCGGCTGCGCGGCATGGGCCTGCGGCCGGTGCTGCTGACCGGGGACAACGAGCGCGCGGCCCGGGCCGTCGCGGCGGCCGCCGGCATTGGCGAGCTGTACGCCGGGGTGCTCCCGGCGGGCAAGGCGGATGTGGTCAAGAGCCTGCAGCGGGCCGGGCGGGTGGTGGCGATGGCCGGGGACGGGGTCAACGACGCGGCCGCGCTCGCCCAGGCCGACCTGGGCCTGGCGATGGGCACCGGAACGGACGCCGCGATCGAGGCGGCCGACCTGACCCTGGTGCGCGGCGACCTGCTCGCCGTGCCGGACGCGATCTTGCTGTCCCGGCGCACGCTGGCCACGATCAAGGGCAACCTGTTCTGGGCGTTCGGCTACAACGCCGCCGCGATCCCGCTGGCCGCGCTCGGGTTCCTCAACCCGCTCATCGCCGCCGCCGCGATGGCGTTCAGCTCGGTATTCGTGGTGTCCAACAGCCTGCGGCTGCGGCGCTTCAGCCCGGTTCGCCCGGGGCGCCCTCTCCGCCTGCCCCGCCCGTAGCCCCTGCCCCGCCCGCGGCTGAGGCGACGGTTCGCCGGGTAATGCGCCAGGTCCCGCCGGTGCGCCGCACCGTCTGGGTGATCGCGGCCGCCGTCCGGATCGTGATCGGCGTGGCCGGGTCGACGATCAGCAGGACCGAGCTGACGACGGCCTCGTCCGGCTCGGCACCGGGGTCGATGACCGGATTCAGCGTCAGGTGCAGGGTGGCCGGGCCTTCGGCGGCCCAGATCGGGCCGACCGCCGAGCGCAGTTGCGCGGCCGGGTGGACACCCTGTGAGCCGTCCAGCACAGCGTCGGCCGTGAACAGGTCCGCGTAGGCGCCGGCGTCCCTGCGGGTCGCAAGCTGGTCGGCGCGGCCGATGAGGTCCAGGATGGCGAGCCGGTCTTCGGCGGACAGCGTCATGCCGCCGTTCCCGCCGGCCGCAGCCAGGTCATGCCGCCGTTCCCGCCGGCCGCAGCCAGGTCATGCCGCCGTTCCCGCCGGCCGCAGCCAGGTCATGCCGCCGTTCCCGCCGGCCGCAGCCAGGCCCCGATCCGCTGCTGGATGTCCGCCGGGAACACGTTCTTGGGAATGACCGCATGCACGGCCTTGGGCGGGATCGAGCTGTACGCCGAACCGGTCTGGTTGGCGTACTGGGTGACCCGGAAGCTGAACGCCATGCTGGCCAGCGCATACACCTCGGGCTCGGTGATCTGGGCCGCGGCGGCCAGCCAGTGGATGGTCTCGCGCAGGCAGGCGACGAGCGCGTCGTCCAGGCTCTGGCCGAACCCGATGACGATCCAGGAGCCGTCGGTCTCGCCCAGCGGGCCGCGCAGCGGCACCGACTTGTGCAGGTCGTAGCGGACTTCGAGGTTCTCGGCCGCGGATTCGATCGCGGTCTGGTCGACCACCCCGTCGCCCTGCAGCGCGTGCACGTCGCCGTTCCACACCCGGGCGCCCGGCTTGGCGACGGGCAGGAACAGGTGACTGCCCGCGGTCAGGTCGCGCAGCACCAGGTTCCCGCCGTAGCCGCCCGCCAGGATCGCGCTGACCGGGTCGTCACCGGCGGGCTCGACGCCGACGACGCCCAGGAACGGCGCCATCGCCAGCTTGATGCCGTGGGTGAACTCCGCGGTCGTCCGCGCGTCGTCGAAGGTGAAGTAGTGCAGGTACGGCTCGGTGAAGTCGTGCGGCAGCGCGCCGACGCCGAGCGGGAACGAGTTCCAGCCCCAGCCGATCGTCCGCAGCGTGGTGATGCTGCACTCGACCACGTCGCCCGGCTCGGCGCCGGTGACCTCCACCGGGCCGAGCATGGAGTACGGGCCGTTGGGGTAGCGGTGGCGCAGCGGCTCGCGGTCGGCGAACGTCATGCCGTAGACGGCCTCGTTGCCCCAGTGCGTCCAGGTGTTGGGATATCGGACCGTGTCCCCGGATGCAACCGTGGCGACCGGGCTGGCAGCGGGGTCCAGAAAACCAGAGCGCACCGTCTGGGGCGTCGACTCGACCGTGTGGATCGTTGCCACGGCGTCTCCGTTCCGTTCAGGTGGATCGCTTAGTTATCCCACAGTGTGGCCCGCTGGGATCCGCCGCCCTTGTCAGCCGGGATCGCCCGCTCCGAGTGATGCCAGATCGCCCCCTCGGCGCAACGGTAGGAAGCGAGGAGCCGCTCACCGGAGGGTGATTTGGAATGCTTTCTCCAAGGTCGATCCTTGATGAGATTTTCGATAACGACGAGGCGTTCCAGTTGTTTTGCTCCATCGCTGCCAGCGACGAGTCGCAGGGGGGATGGGAGAACGGCCGGATCGCGGCTCTGGTGCCCCAATCCGAGCGCGACCTGGCACCCAAGATCGCCCGGCATGGCGCCGATGAGGACAAACACGGGCGTATCTTCAACGCGCTGCTGCGCAAGCGCGGCCTGCAGCCGGTGGACGTTCCCGCGGATACGGACTACACGGTGCGGCTGGAGCACGCCGGCATCGGCCTGGCGCACGCCCGGCTGCGGCAGGAACAGCCGCTCACCGAGCAGGACATCGTCGTCTATCTGGCGCACAGCCGGGTGACCGAGCAGCGTGCCAGCGAGCAGATGCGGACATTGCGGAAGTATGTGGGCTCCCGGCCGGACGTCGGCCGAGCAATCCGGATGATTTCGGACGACGAGGACAACCATCTGGCCTACTGCAACGAGGAGCTGCTGCGGCTGGCCGAGGCCGGGCACGAGGACGCCATCCGGCGCGAACTGCGCGAGACCGCGATGGCCGAGATCGCTGTATACCGCGACGTGACCACGGCGGTCATGACGCACCTGGGGCAGATTCTGGGCTGGCCCCGGTCCAAGCTGGCACTCCTGGCCGCGGGCGCGCAGGCCGTCTACGCCTACGACCGGCTGGCCGGGTGGCGGCGCATGGTGTCCCTGCGCATGCCGGCCCGCCGCAACGCCTTGGGCAGCCCGGTGCCCGCACACACCGCGCACGAGTTAGCGCCCCGGGCGCACCGATATGGGCGAACCGGTGATGGTATGGGCTAACCCACTCGGCCGTCCTGTTGGGAGTCCCGTTGACCGCCGCACGCCGCTATCTGAATCTGAACGTCTACCTGCGCAACTCGGGCTATCACGAGGCCGCCTGGCGGGTCTCGTCCGCTGACCCGGCCAGCGTGCTGGATCCGCGTTACTACATCGGCCTGGCCAGGACCGCAGAACGCGGTGTGCTCGACTCGATCTTCCTACCGGACAGCCCCGGCGTGGCCGAATTCCGGTCGGAGTACCTGCCGGGTGCCGCCCTCGACCCGCTGCAGCTGCTGTCGTCGGTGGCGACGGCGACCGAGCAGGTCGGGCTCATCGCGACCGCGTCCACCACCTACAGCTACCCGTGGGACGTGGCCCGGCGCGTGGCCACGCTCGATTTCCTCAGCCACGGGCGGGCCGGATGGAACATCGTCACCACCGTCGAGCCCGCCGCCGCGGGCAACTTCGGCGACCAGCCCCATCCTCCGGCCGCCGACCGGTACGAGCGGGCCGGCGAGTACGTCGAGGTCGTGCTCGAGCTCTGGGACGCCTGGGACGACGACGCCGCGGTCATGTCGCGGCAGGCCGGCGAGTGGGCCGACCCGGCCAGGCTGCACCCGCCCCGGCACCACGGCACCCACTTCGACGTGGCCAGCTACCTGCCGTTTCCGCGCTCGCCGCAGGGGCATCCGTTCCTCACCCAGGCCGGTTCCTCGCCGCCGGGCGTCGCCCTCGCCGCGCGGTACGCCGACGCTGTGTTCACACCGCTGGCCAGTGTCGATGCGGGCGTATCGTTCCGGCAAAACCTGCGGTCCCAGGCCGCGGGATACGGGCGCGACCCCGATCAGGTGCGGGTCCTGCCCGGCCTTTCCTTCCTGCTCGCGGGCACCGACGCCGAGGCCGCGGCGCTCAAGGCCGAGCTGGAGGCGGCTGCCAGCAGCGAGTTCCGCTGGCGGAACCTGGCCAACCTGGCCGGGCTGGACTACACCGCAATCGACCCCGACGTACCGTTCCCGCCCGGGCTCCTCGCCAGCGCGCCGAAGACGAGCTTCGGCGCCTCCATCTACAAGATGGCTGCCGAAGACCCTGCCGCCACATTCCGGACCGTGGCGCAGCGGCTGTCCGCCCTGCCCGGCGGGCTGGACTTCACCGGAACGCCGGAAGGCATGGCCAGACTGATCACCGAATGGTGGGAGGCCGGCGCCTCCGACGGGTTTACGATCATGCCCAACGTGCTGCCCGGCCAGCTCGACGCGTTCGTCGATCACGTCGTGCCCATCCTGCAGGGGCAGGGCATCGCCCGGACCGAGTACGCCGGAACGACCCTGCGCGACCACGTCGGCCTGCCCCGGCCCGCAGCTCACCGCCGAGCGGGAGAGTGACATGAGCCCTGCGTTCTTCGCCGACGTCCGCGACACGGTCGTGCCGGACCGCAACGGAAGGCACGGCCCGCTGCCGCCGCTGCTCGTCAGCATGACGCTGGTCACCGGGCTGGTCGACGCGTTCTGCTACCTGGTTCTCGGGCACGTCTTCGTGGCGAACATGACCGGCAACGTCGTGTTCATCGGGTTCGCCCTGGCCGGGGTGCCCGGATTCTCGGTCGCGGCGTCCCTCGCCGCGCTGGCCGCGTTCGCCGCAGGGGCCGTGCTCGGCGGGAGGCTCGTCGCGCGGCACCGTGACCACCGGGCCCGCCTGCACTCGTTCGCGGGTGCGGTGCAGGCGGCGTTCCTCGTCGTGTCGGTCGTCCTCGCGATCGCCGGCGGCGGCGCTCCGGCGGCCGGGTACCGGTACTCGCTCATCGCGGTGCTGGGTATCTCGATGGGCGTCCAGAACGCGGCCGCCCGCGCCATCGCGGTACCCGACCTCACCACCACCGTGCTCACCCTCACGATCACCGGGATCGCTGCGGACAGCGCCCTGGCCGGCGGCCCCGGGTCAAAGGCGGGCCGCCGTCTGGTCCCGGTCATCACCATGCTGGTGGGCGGTCTCCTCGGCGCGGTGCTGATCCGGCACGCCCAGGGCTACGACGCGCTCATCATCGCCCTGGTCACGATCGCCGCCGGCGCCGCGGTGAGCCACCTGGCCGGACGGGCAGACCCGGGCTGGGTGCACGCGCACGCCTAACCGCTGGAGAGCTGGATGAGCCGGTCGTTCAGGGATCGGCGTTCGGCATCGGTCTGGGCGAGTTCGAGTGCGCGCCCGTATGCGTGGCGCGCCTCGTCGTTTCGCCCGGCGCGGCGAAGCAGTTCGGCGCGGGCTGAGTGGAAGTAACGGTAGTGACCGAGTTCGAGGCCATCGAGTATTGCCAGGCCGGCGTCGGGACCGTCGAGTTCGGCTACTGCGATGGCCCTGTTGAGTTCAACGACGGGGGAACCGGTCTGAATGGAGAGAGCGTTGTAGAGGGCCGCGATCTGCCGCCAGTCGCGTGGTTGTTGCAGGTGCAGATCGGCGATGGCCGCCTGCACGGCATAGGGGCCGGTCTCGCCACGCGTGATCGCCTGCTGGAGCAGCTCTCGGCCTTCACTGATCTGCTGGTCGTCCCACAGCGCACGGTCCTGGTCGTCGAGCAGGACGATCTCACCATCGCGGATCCGGGCGTCTCGCCGGGCGTCGTGGAGCAGCATGAGGGCGAGCAGCGCGAAGATTTCACCCTCGTCGGGCATGAGCTCGGCCAGGGCGCGGCCGAGCCGGATGGCCTCGGCGGCGAGGTCGACGCGGCCAGCTCCCCAGCCCTGGTTGAACACGAGGTAGATGACGGCGAGGACCGCCGCCAGCCGGTCCGGGAGCTGATGATCAGGTGGCACCGCGAAGGGGATCCGTGCGTCGCGGATCTTGTGCTTGGCCCGGGTCAGCCGTTTGCTCATCGTGTCGGCCGGGACGAGGAAGGCGAGCGCGATGTCCTCGGTTGTCAGGCCGCCGAGGGTGCGGAGGGTCAGCGCCACCTGTGCCTCGAGCGCGAGCGCGGGGTGGCAGCAGGTGAAGATCAGTTCCAGCCGCTCGTCCGGAAAGGT
>Ga0209169_10000320_pt1 | contig 29033 bp, 22 predicted proteins | sample HubBroMetageWRM4_FD_188346 | JGI IMG/M metagenome (GOLD analysis project Ga0209169, IMG submission 188346) | Warmed soil microbial communities from the Hubbard Brook experimental Forest, New Hampshire - Hubbard Brook CCASE Soil Metagenome WRM 4... | ecosystem: Environmental > Terrestrial > Soil...
TGTTTGCAGCTGCGGCCAAAGCCCGGATTTCGGCGGACACGCGGCTGCCGTGGCCCTCCCAAACCCAAAGTTGGCCCCCTTCCTCAGCCAGGGAGAGAAAATCGCCACACTCTAGAAAAATGTAGGGCAGAAACTATCGCATTTGGGGTGGGCGTCGACTCGAGTTTCCTTCAAGCTTCCAGCGTGGACAAGAAAACAAACTGCGCCACGGGCAAACGAAGCCGGTGAACATTGGGCTCCATGATGCCCCAGAACCCGCCGCTGCATCTATTTCGTAAGGGAGGCTGCTTTGAAACGTCGCCAGGTACTCGAAGGGCTCACCGCCGCATCCGTTACCGTTCTGTCCCAAGGATTACTGCCAGCTTTAGCGGCCAGGCAAGCCGCCACCCGGTCTGCAACTGCAGTTAATCCGGCGGAATTCCGATCAACCGAGATCAAGACTCAGGACAACACCGTTTTCGTCCGCGTCTACGGGAAAGGTCCAGGCCTCCTGCTGGTGCATGGCTTTCCCCGCACCAGTCTTATGTGGCGGGATCTAGCTCCCCGATTGGCTGATCGTTATACGGTCGTCTGCGCGGATCTTCGCGGCTATGGAAGCAGCGGCTCACCCGCTTCCACGGACGATCACTTTCCCTACAGCAAACGGGCGATGGCGAGCGAGCTAGTTGAAGTCATGGAACAACTCGGATTCGCAACCTTCTGCCTCGTCGGTCACGATCGCGGCGGACGAGTCTGCTATCGCATGGCGCTTGACCATCCCGAGAAAGTCGAAAAACTTGCCGTGTTCGATGTGATACCAATCCTGGAAGCTTGGGCCCGCACCGACGCCAGGTTTGCCCAGACGTATTGGCCTTGGATCCTGCTCTCGCAGAAGAATCCGCTTCCTGAAAGATATTTGTCCGGCGCGCCGGATGCGGTATTCGACAACCCCTTCGGCGCCGGCACTTTTGCCCGAGAGATACGCGAGCAGTACGTCGCGATGTATCGAGATCCTGTTCGTGTGCACGCAGTCTGCGAAGAGTATCGGGCCGCTGCTACGATTGACGTCGCACACGACCGCAAGGACCTGGAAGCCAAGGCCCAAATCAAATGCCCGATGCTCCACCTGTGGGCCACCGGCGGACCGCTCGATACATTCTACGCAAGCGTGGGCGGACCACTGGGAATCTGGCGACCGTGGGCACCCCACGTAACTGGACACGCGATGCAGGGCGGACACTTCTTCCCTGAAGAAAACCCGGCGGACACTGCGGCGCAATTGCAGAAATTTCTGTCGGCTTCCTAGCGAGCACTCCGCTTTCGGCGGATTGGTAGTCGTGAACCATAGTAACGGGGTCCACTGCCCGATCGGCAGGGGCCGGCCGTGAGATCACTTTGCAACAATATATTCAGCAGGCAAGGAGGAGTCTTTATGAGCCAAGCAAGTTCAGTGAAATCGAAACACGACGTTGCATCCGGTGCAGCCGACCCTCAATCCGGCGTGTCCTCTACGTCTATCGAAAAGGTGGAAGCCGATGGTGTGCGGGTGTTTTATCGCGCTGCCGGCGACCCGAATGCGCCAGTTGTTCTGCTGTTACACGGATTCCCATCCTCATCGTTCATGTTCCGCGAACTTATCCCGCGCCTCGCGGATGACTACCGCGTCATCGCCCCAGACCTCCCCGGTTTCGGCTTTACGGAGATTCCGGCTGAACGAAAATATGTTTACTCGTTCGACGGATTGGCCTTGACGATAGAAGCGTTCACGCGAGCGCTAAGTCTCAACCACTACGCAATCTACGTATTCGATTATGGCGCGCCGACAGGTTTCCGCCTGGCGATGGCTCACCCTGAACGAGTCACCGCGATCGTTTCGCAGAACGGCAATGCGTACGAAGAAGGTCTGGGCGATGCCTGGGGCCCGATCCGCAAATACTGGGCTTCGCCCACCGCCGAAAATCGCGACGTGATCCGCAAAAATGTTTTGACCTTGGAGGGGACGCGCTGGCAGTACAGCTACGGCGTGGCCGACCCAGAGACCGTTCCGCCTGAATCCTACACATTGGACTGGGCTTTGCTGCAACGCCCAGGGAATATAGAGATTCAGCTCGATTTGTTTCTGGATTATGCATCGAACGTGAAGCTGTATCCGAAATTCCAGGAATATTTCCGCAAAGCGAAGCCGCCATTGCTCGCCGTCTGGGGCAAGAACGATCCTTTTTTCATTCCCGCCGGAGCGGAGGCCTTCCGCAAGGACATACCGGGCGCGAAGGTTCAGTTCCTCGATACCGGCCACTTTGCGATAGAGACGCACCCCGTTGAGATTGCGTCGGCGATGAAAGCATTCCTCGCCGCGAATGGCCACAATCGGTCCGCCAGCGAAAGCGCAAGCAAACGATGACCTGCTTGTCTTTTAACTCGACGATCGTTTTGGCGACGGGTCAACGAGTGGGCAAATGACAGGCGTGTCTGTTGTCCGTTCGTTTTTCGGCAAACGAGGATTGGATCCAGGAGGAAGAAATGGATCGTCGTAGTTTTCTCAGCGCGTTCACAGTCGCATCGCTAGGCGCCGCGCTCCAGGGCGCTTCTACCGAATCCGCACGAGCGCAAGACGCAACACCCGTCGTCGCACGTTCACCTGGCCAGCCAACCAAGTTGGGCGAATTTCCCCAGAACTCAACAATAATTCTGGTCCATGCTGCCTGGGCCGACGGATCTTGTTGGAGCAACATCATTCTCCCGCTCGAGCAGCGCGGCCTTCACGTAATCTGTGCGCCAATCCCGCTCACATCCCTCACCAACGACGCCACCGCTTTGAGTTGGGCCCTGGAACGCACCAGCGGCCCAGTGGTCCTGGTGGGACACGCCTACTCCGGCGCCGTGATCGCCGCGGTGAAGGAAGAGCGCGTCAAGTCGCTGGTCTATGTCACGGCTCTTGCGCCGGACGAGGGCGAGACGGTCGCGAAAGTCTTCTATCGCGACACATCGAGTCCGGAACAGCCCAAGATGGTTGCCGATTCCCACGGCTACGTATGGATGCCCGACGACGCCTTCAGCCGGGCGCTCGCCCAGAACGCGTCGCCGGATCAGGCAAAGATCGCGGCCGTCCTGCAGCGGCCGATCTCGGTTCAGTGCATTCAAGAGTCAGCGCCGGCGCCACTGTGGAAATCAAAACCGTCGTGGTACTTGGTGGCCGAAGAAGACCGCATGATCAACCCCAAGACGCAGCGTTTCATGGCCGATCGCATGGGTGCAACCGTGCGGTCACATTCTGTCGACCACACGCCCATGTATTCGGCGCCGGCGGCCGTGGTTGACGTAATTCTGGAGGCTGCACGAAAGACTCTTTCGCAATAGCTCGTTCGCGGCGAAAACCGCCAGGGCTGTTGCGAAAGCTAGACAACGCGCAACACATGTCGCAAGCCGAGCCCAACCCAGCTGTAGGTTCCGAGGAGGTCGTCGTATGCCACTTCTGGAGGTCAAGTCTGTCGCTATCATCACCGGCGCGAGTCAAGGAATAGGCCGAGCGGCAGCCTTGCGACTAGCGCGGGATTTTTCAGCCGTCGTCCTCGTCGCGCGCGACAAGCAAAACTTGGAGATCGCCGCCGCCGAGATCACTTCGCTGGGCGCCCAGACGATGGTCTCTGCCATCGATCTGCGCATGCCGCAATCGGCAGAGACAATTGTCAGGGCCACTCTCGATCGCTTTGGCAGAATCGATGCCCTGCTAAACGTTGCCGGCGCCGTGCCGCAAATTGATTTGTTCCAGATGACCGACACGCAGTGGGACGACGGTATGGCGCTCAAATTTCACGGCGCGCGCAGACTGACGATACGCGCCTGGGAAGCACTGAAGGCTTCGCAGGGATCCGTGGTTTTCATGTCTGGTAATGCAGCGCTCGCTCCCAAGTCCTCGAACGCGGCAGTCGCGGCAATCAACGCAGCCATCGACGCACTCGCGAAGTCATTTGCAGAACAAGGAATCAAGGATGGAGTCCAGGTCAATAGCATCTCGCCCGGAGCCGTGATGACCGGACGCCGCCGGGCCTTCTTTGAAAAATGGGCGCCTGCCCACAATCTCACCGTGGAAGAAGCACTCAAGAAATTTCCCGAGCAAGCCGGCATCACACGCTTTGGGAAGCCGGAGGAGATTGCCGAGCTGCTCGGCTATCTGGTGTCCCCGGCAGCGAAATGGATGACCGGAGCCTCCGTGCGTATGGACGGCGGCGAAATCAAAACCATTTAAGCCCGAATCATATTCGAACTCTTACGCTAAGGGAGACAACAGATGAAAATATGGAAAATCGCAGTTCCCATCGTTCTCGTCGCTTTGTTCGTTGCGTGGTACATATTTCGGCCGGAGCGCTTATACGTCAATCGCCCTGTCGACGAAGCAATGCCCGTCGCGCAAGGCGCTTCGCCCGCCCAAACTCTCGAGTCCGGAGCCTTTTACAGCATTTTGCATCCGACCGCCGGTAACGCAACCATCTATCGACTCGCGGATGGCACGCGCATTCTTCGCTTCACGAACTTCAAAACCTCAAACGGCCCCGACGTTCACGTCTACATGGTGGCCGCAGGCGATGCGAAGGACAATGCCACGGTGCTGCGCGCTGGTTTCATCGATTTGGGCACGATTAAGGGAAATGTTGGCGACCAAAACTACACCCTCGGTCCCGATGTCGACTTATCAAAATATCGCGCTGTTTCCGTCTGGTGCAAACGCTTCAGCGTCAATTTCGGCGCTGCTCCACTGACCCCCGAGCAAGCAGTCTCGCAGAGGTAACGCCCCGTCTCTTGACCGCACCTGGGGGCTTTCATTACGCTTGAGTCGCTAAAATGCCAGGCGAATCGATCACGCGAGCGGGCGTCATCCTGTATGGCCTGGCGTCCGCGGCTTGCGGCATTATGGACTGCATCTGGGGCGGCTTTGACGCGTCCCATCAACCGATCCAGGCCTTCGGTGACCACATTCCTGGCGCGACGATCCTGGCGTATATCACCGGCGCATCGATGATCGCAGCCGGCCTTGCGATCCTGTTGCGCCGCAGCGCTCGCGCTGGCGGAGCAGCGCTGGCCGTCCTTTATTTCGTGTTTGCCATCTTCTGGCTGCCCCGGCTGTATACGGCGCCGCACTATCTCGGCTTTCGAATTCCCGTCTTTATCGGCGTGACGGCGGGAATAGGCATAGAGCTCATCGCCTGCGCTGGAGGTGCACTGGTTTACGCGTCACTGGCACCGCGCAGTTCTTCCTGGCCGCGGACGATCCTGATCACCCGCTGGATATTTGCACTCTGCGCAATCAACTTCGGCCTGAACCATCTGGATGCTGTCGCGGACAATCTTTCTTTTGTGCCCAAATGGATGCCTTTAGGACAAGGTTTCTGGGTGATCCTGACCGGAATTTGTTTCGTGCTAGCCGGCCTCGGCCTGCTTTCTGGGTTTCAGGACGTTCTGGCCGCGCGTCTGCTTGCTCTGATGTTTTTGGCTTTCAATGTATTCGCGTTGCCGCCTTTCATTTTCGCCGAACCCAGGGACCACGCTGCCTGGGGCGGCAACGCGTTTAACCTGGCTTTAGTGGGTGCCACCTGGATTTTCGCCCACGCGATCGCGGCTCACCACCGGTCGACTCAGAACCAGCGAAGCGCGAAACCATCACTAGCTTAGGAACGCGAGTTGTGAGCATATCCGGATATAATCTATAAGGTAAGTTATCACCAAGGCGACAAGCAACGCCTGAACTAGGGGCGCAAGGAGTGTGTGTTGTGAGAATCTTTTGCTCTCGAAGGCCTGCCTGCCTGCTGGGCTTGGCCGTGACCATTGCAGCCGCTGTTGCGGCCTTGCATACGAACGCGACTCGCGCTCAGCAATCAACCACAGAGCAACCGGATAAGTACACCTGGCTCGAAGATATCCACGGCGAGCGCCAGTTGGCGTGGGTTACAAAAGAAAATGAGCGCACCGCAGCAGTCCTGGAGAAGGACACTCATTTCGCGCCGCTCGAAGCAGAGGCGCTGAAAGTCCGCGAGTCTCCAGACCGCCTCCCGCGCCCGGACTTTCGCAATGGCGCGGTCTACAACACGTGGCGCGACGCCGAGCATGTGCGCGGAATCGTTCGCCGCACAACGCTGAAGGACTATCTCACCGCGGATCCCCAGTGGGAGACGGTGCTCGACTATGACGCGCTCTCCAAAGCCGACAAGCAAAGTTGGGTCGGCGAAGGACTCACCTGCCTGGAACCGGAGAATGAGCTATGCCTTGTCCAACTCTCCGCCGGGGGCGAAGACGCCGTGACCCTGCGCGAGATGGATCTGAAAACGGGCAATTTTGTCCCGGACGGTTTTGTGCTGCCACGCGGCAAGCAGGACGTGACGTGGATTGATAAGGACACGCTGCTGATTGCGCGCGATTGGGGTCCGGGCACGATGAGCGAGGCCGGTTATCCGATCACCATCCGGCAGTGGAAGCGCGGCCAGCCATTACAAAGCGCCCAGGAAGTATTTCGCGGAAATATTAAGGATAACGGCTATGGCAATGATCCGATCGTGTTCGTCGATGGACAAGGCCACCGCGCAGTGATCGTGCAGCGCAGCTTGAGTACCTTCGCCCATGAAAACTATCTACTGTTGCCCGATGGGGCAAAAAAACTCGCGCTGCCGCTGAAAGCCAGGGTTACTGGCCTCGTCAGTGGCCAGCTGCTGGTAACTCTGGGCGAAGATTGGACGCCTCAGGGACAAACCACCGAAATTGCCGGAGGCTCAGTGATTGCTCTGGAGCTAGCCGCGATCCAAAAAGACCAGACGCGACTGAAGCCGGCAGTGGTGTTCGCCCCGAGCGCACAGGAGTTTGCACAGTTTTCTATGACCACTAAGAGCCGCATGATTCTGGCCACGCTCGAACATGTGCAGCAACGCGCGTACGTCTACACCGTGGGAAGCGATGGCAATTGGACGCGCCAGCGCCTTCCCGTGCCGGACAATTCGACGATTAAATCCGGAACAGCCAGCCACACGGACGACCTTTTCTTTTTGGGTCTGGAAGGTTTCTTGACGCCGCCCTCGCTGTGGCTCGGAGATGCAGCGAACGGATCATTCGCCGCGGCCAAATCGCAGAAGCCGCAGTTTGACGCCAGCAACGATGTGGTGGAACAACTGGAGGCCACCTCAAAGGACGGGACCAAGATTCCATACTTTGTCGTGCATCGCCAGGACATGCAACGGGACGGGTCGAACCCCACTCTGCTGACAGCCTATGGCGGATTCGAGGTTGCGAATACTCCCAGCTATTCGCCCGTGGTCGGCAAGCTGTGGCTCGAGCATGGCGGCGTGTATGTGCTGGCCAACATCCGGGGCGGCGGCGAGTTTGGTCCAGCGTGGCATGAGGCCGGCCTCAAGACTCACCGGCAACGGATTTACGACGACTTCTACGCCGTGGGGCAGGATCTTGTCGCTCGCAAGATCACCAGCTCGCGCAGGCTTGGAATTATCGGAGGCTCCAATGGCGGCCTGCTGATGGGCGTCGAGTTCACGCAGCACCCGGAAATGTGGACTGCGGTGGTAATCCAGGTCCCGCTGCTCGACATGTTGGGGTTCGAGCATTTGTCGGCGGGCGCATCCTGGGTAGGCGAGTATGGTTCGGTCTCGGTGCCGCAGGAGCGCGCGTTCCTCGCCTTCATTTCGCCGTACAACCAACTCAGGCCCGATGTGAATTACCCCGAGCCACTGATCTTCACGACCACTAAGGATGATCGCGTCGGCCCAGTTCACGCCCGCAAGTTTGCCGCCCGCTTGGAAGAATTTCACAAGCCTTTCTTTTATGACGAAATCACCGAGGGCGGTCATGGCGAAGGCGCGGACAACAAGCAGGCAGCGCGCACCGATGCGGAGTACTTCACTTACTTGATGATGAAGCTCATGGATGCGAATGCGCCCGCGTAGCGCGAGTGGTCCGCATCGTCATCCCGTCCTACTTTCGATCAGCGGCTGTATTCCGCTCCGGACATTTCAGCGTCCGGCTCATGGTTCCCACTCTGTTGCGAAGGCCAGACACGCTTGTGCAAACGGCGTGCACGAGAGCAATTCGAAGCTCACACTGCTTGGGCTCTAAATTGCATTCTAGAATCGACGATTGGGCGTTGTTAGCGCACCTCCCCACCTACTCCTTCACATGCGCCAACGGAATCTGCGAAAACAATTGCAGATCGATCATCATGTTCAGCCGCCGGTCTATCTGAAAAAACGTCGCCGCCTTCCTTCCCGGCAAGACCTGGTTAACCACCGGCACATACTTCAAGCGCAGTGCCTGTGCCTGCCCGTCTGTCTCGAGCCAGTTCCGCACGTAGATCATTGCATCCTGGTCTGACATGGTTGCCCACATCTCCGCGTACTGCTTCAACAGCGCATACTTCCGATCGTTCACTTGTTGCAAGTCTTTCACGTAATGGTTGTAGATCGGCCAGAACTTCTGCCCTTCCTCCTCCGACAGCGACATATTCTGCCCAATCACCTGCATTTTCATGGCACGTAGATCTTTCCGCAGCAGTGCAATGTCCTCGTCCGTCACCGTCGGGCTGATCACCCTCTCCACCTTCACTTGCTGTCCCCGCGGCGCTGTCCCCGCCCCTGCGAGCGCTCCACCCAACGCCGTCGCCACCAGCATCCCCGCAACAAACGCCCCGGCCAATCCCGCCGCTCCCGTCATTTTGAACTTCATAATATCTCTCCTTGCCGTTGTCCTCTTGCCGCAAAGAAGCAGCAAGAACACCAAGCCCGAGTGCATGTTAATACAGTTGCGCGGCGAATGGATTAATACCAGCAGCGAGCGCGGGCCAGGGGTTGGTCCGTCTTGTGGAGAGCCAGAGCGATCGCCGCGTTCGCACTGTTTCGCTTTCCGAGAAGGGACGCCGAGTATTCTTACCTATCTTCCGCGAGCACGCCGCACTCATCAAACATGCATTTCAGGATGTCTCGCCCAAGGAGCGGCGCCAAATGGAAGAAGTGCTCAAGCGAATCGGTAGGGGCGCCGAGGAATTGGCCGAAAATGAGGGTCACCCGCAGAATGACGTCCTCAACATTATCACGTGCTCTCTGAAACCCGGCCGATTCCAGCGTGGCGGAGTTGACAAACCCGCTTGCTGCCCGTTGAGGACCTCACTGAGTGTATGATGGTTTGATGCTAAAACGTATCCGGTCTTCCGCGCTCGCCGGCCTGCTAACCTGGGCCCTGCTTCTTGCTTCCCCCGCACTGTCGCAGTCGCCGGTGACGGTGCTTTACACCGAGGGTTTGGTCCACGGGTTCCTTGTGCTACGCACGCTGGAAGGAAACACGCTCGCCGAGGGTGATGTAGCGCAGTTCGCCCGAGGCGATCGCGTGACCAGCCACATGATTCTTCGTTTCAAAGATGGCTCGTTGAATGAAGAAACCACCGTCTTTTCCCAGCGCCATACTTTCCGCCTCATAAGCGATCACCTGGTACAAAAGGGCCCCTCGTTCAAACAACCCATGGATCTGTCGGTCGACGGTTCCACGGGCCAGGTCACGGTCCACTATACGGACGACGGCGGCAAAGAGAAGACCGTGACCGACCGGCTCAAACTTCCCGCTGACGTCGTCTCGAACGGCATGATTCTCACGCTGCTGAAGAACATCCGGCCCGATGTTCCGTTGACGACACTTTCCATGGCGGTCGCCGCGCCAAAACCGCGGCTCGTGAAACTGTTGATCTCTGCCGAGGGCGAGGACTCTTTCTCGGCCGGAGGCTCCGCCCGCAAGGCCACGCGTTATGTCGTGAAAGTCGATATCGGAGGCATCGCCGGAGCGGTGGCGCCGATTGTCGGCAAGCAGCCGCCCGACACTCACGTCTGGATTCTCGGCGGTGATGCCCCCTCTTTCGTCAAGTCAGAGGGTCCGCTCTACCCCGGTGGCCCCATCTGGCGGATCGAACTAACGAGTCCGGACTGGCACGGTCATTGAGCGTTTCCGATCGGCTCTGATTCCCGTCCAACCGATCGGGCTCTGGCCCGCGGGACGGTAGCCGAATCTACGGGGCTTTGTAGATGGTTTCGTGGCTCGGCCACAGTGCTCCGACCACTGCCCCGCCCGCGGCGCCAATCACCGCGCCCACCGCGGCTCCGGTTCCTCTGCCTCCTACAAATCCGTGGGGTTCCCACGCCGCCGCGCTGATACCAGCACCTGCTCCTGCGCCCACCGCAGCGCCAATAAGGGCGTCGCGCAAACGATGCTTATTCACCATAAGTTTCACGGTGCGCACGTCTTGCCTCTGGATTGTCTGCGCGCCTGACTTCCCTTGTAGCGAGATTCCCTTGTCCGACACACTCAAGAACGTTCCGGAGTCCTGCTTCGAGGTTTCGATCACTTGAATTTTCTGCCCCGCTTGCAGCGTATTCAGGTTCTCCCATTGAGCGGAAACGACAGAAGGCATAGCCAAAAGGCAAACCACGATCCAGAATTTTCGCATCGTGAGCTTTCTCCTACCAGCGGTGAGTCCTACGGGGCCTAGCCGGAGTATAGCGTGAGAGGTGAATGCTGGAATCACCGATTGGAATCGGTATCGAAAGATAAACTACGCGCACCCGCTCAAGCGAGGATGGAACCGATCGTTCGGTTGCGGCTGCCGGTTCAATCGGCCGACGCAACATCCTTGAATCGATCGATCAGACGGCACTTCTTCTGGGAGAACCGGCTGGCGTCGATCGAATCCTGGACCGGACAGCTTTTGTTTTGATTGAAACGATTGTAAATCTTGGATCCTCTTCAAGTTGGAATCCATCTAGCGTCGCATCGAGCTGTTGAATCTACCCTGTCGGCGCCTGGCCCACGGTTGTCAACGCTGCGATGTTTCGGCCCCCGAAGCCGCTCGGATTGCCGTTGGAAATCCGCGCTTCATGTGCTACAACCTGTAACGGTTGATGGCGGGATGGAACTTTTCCTCACGTGATTGCGTTCGATGTTCAGGTGCGGCATTACACGAAGCGTTGGCTCGGACGATTCCAAATAGCTCCGGCTGCAAGCGCTTAAGGACTCTGGCATGAGCCATATCTGGCGTGATTTTCGCTTCGGTTTCCGGCTGCTCCGGAAAAATCCCGGTTTTGCCACGGTCGCCGTCCTGGCGCTTGCGCTGGGCATTGGCGCGAATACCGCGATTTACAGCATCGTGCACGCCACGCTGCTCGAGCCCTTGCCGTATTATCACCCGAACGAAATCGTGATGGTGTGGTCGAAAATCCAGGGACAACGCAACGGCGTTGCGGCCGGTGATTACCTCGATTGGACGCGAGAGAGCACTGTCTTTCAAGGATTGGCAGCATGGACCGGCGCCAGCGTCAATCTCGCGACCGCCAGCCACCCCGAACAGGTGCAAGCGTGGATGGCCAGGCCGGGATTTTATACGGTGATGGGCCAGTCGATCCTGCTCGGCCGAGATTTTCTGCCGGAGGAAGGCGAGGTCGGCAAAGACCACGTCACTATTCTCACTTACCGATTCTGGTTGGATCGTTTCGGCGGCGACCGCTCGATCGTGGGCACGACCATCCGGCTAAATGGCGAACCGTACACCGTGGTCGGGGTCCTCGGGCCCGGCCCACTGGATCGCGGGCGAGAAAAGCTCGGCATCGCTCTCTCTTTCAAGCCCGAGCAGACCAACCACGATTTTCACTGGCTGCTCGTCATGGGACGCTTAAAGCCCGGAGTCACCATCGAACAGGCCAACGCGGACATGGACAGGGTGACGCAGCACATCGCGGAGGTTTACCCGAAATCGGATAAAGGTTGGGGAGCGATCGTCTCGCCGCTAAAGAACGATTTTCTCGATCGGGACGTTATTCGCGCGCTGTGGTTGCTGCTGGGTGCTGTGGGATTTGTGCTGCTCATCGCCTGCGCCAATGTCGCAAACTTGCTGCTGGCGCGGGCCACCAAGCGCCGCAAGGAAGTTGCCGTGCGCGCATCGGTCGGTGCCAGCCGTTGGCAGCTCTTCCGCCAGTTTCTCGCCGAGAGCCTTGCGCTGGCTTCGCTCGGCGGGATCTTAGGCATTGCGCTGGCTTGGCTGCTCTTGAAAGTTATCTTGCTGATGATGCCGCCCTTCACCCTCCCATATGAAGCGAATGTCCGCCTAAATCCTCCGGTGTTGCTGTTCACCTTGGCGGCGACCGCCCTCGCCGGCATGCTCTTCGGTTGCGCTCCAGCCTGGCAGTCGTCGCACCTGAATCTGAACGACGTGCTCAAGGAAGGCGGCCGCACCTCGTTCGGTGGCGGCCGGCACGGGCTGCGCCGCGCGCTCGTGATTGCCGAGTTCGCGCTCGCTCTCAGCTTGCTCGCAGGCGGCGGAATGGCCATTCACAGCCTGTGGAACGTCGAGCATGTGGATCTCGGTTTTCGTACCGACCATCTGCTCACCTTCGACCTGCCGGTTCCACACGACCAGCTCACTTCCGCGGACGAGATAAATTCCTTCTATCGCCAACTGCTCGACAGACTCAAGGCTCTACCTGGCGTTTCAGCGGTGTCCGTCTCGACAGGCATGCCGCTTCGCGGCACAGGCTTTGGCATGCCTTTTCAAATTGTCGGAAAAACAGTGGACGACCCTTCGAAGCGCCCCGGCGCCGGATTCAATATGGTCACGCCAGAATATTTTCGTACGTTCGGCATCCGCCTGGACCAAGGACGAGAGTTCACGGACCAGGATTTGGCCGGCGGCGCTCCTGTGGCTCTGGTGAACGAAATATTCGTGAAACGCTATCTCGGAGGCGTGAATCCTTTGGCGCAGCGCATCGCCGTCGAACAGCTGATTCCCGGCGTCACCAAGCTGGGGCCTTACATCGAGTGGCAGATCGTAGGGGTCTACCACAACGTTCATAACGGCGGCGTCGCAGCGGAGGGATTCCCGGAAATTGATGTGCCGTTCTGGCAGAGCCCCTGGCCGTCGTCCAGCGTGGCGGTGCGCGCCTCGCTCGATCCGGCCACTTCGACCAAGAGCATTTCAGAGATCGTCCTCTCCATGAATCCGAATCTTCCGCTCGCCGAGGTCAAGACCATGGATCAAATCAAGGACGAATCCATGGCAGGTGACCGTTTCAGTGCTTTTCTGTTCGGAAGTTTCGCCGGCTTGGCTCTACTGCTCGCTGTGCTGGGAATCTACGGCGTGATGTCTTTTGCCGTGGCGCAGCGAACGCACGAAATCGGGTTGCGGATCGCCCTCGGCGCCGGTCGAAACCGCGTCGTGCGATTGATAATCCGCGAGGGTATGACGCTCGCCGCAGTCGGTTTGCTGGTTGGGTTAGCGGGCGCCTATTTTGTCGGACGCATCATGCACAGCCTGTTCACCGGGGTCGGCGCGCTGGACCCTGTGGCGTTCGCCGGCGTTGCGGCTCTGCTGCTACTGTCGGCGTTGCTGGCGTGTTATGTCCCGGCATTGCGCGCGGCAAAGGTCGACCCCATGCAGGCTTTGCGCGAGGAATAGCCCAGCTATGTTGCGCTCCGTACGGCAGCCATCCGAGCCGACAGCGGTTATCAGACTAACAAACGGTCGCTTCGCCGGATTGCGTCCCCACGCGCACGCTCCCTGCTTGTGAGGCGCGTTCCCGATAAAAACACTCGGCTCCTCCCTCTCTGCGGTTCAATCGCTGTTCACCGCACTTTCCCGTTTCTGTGTCGACAAATGCGATGTATTGGTCGCTCGGGTGGTAATCCACGCATATAATGATTCTGTTCGGATCCTTTGTCTCATGGTGCTCGACAAACCGGGTCGCAGGAGCCGACGTTATTGTGCAATCATTGCCGGCATAAAAGAGCCCTACAGATCGAGGCCAGCTGGTTTGGCACTGCAGCCTGGGTTCGAGGAATCTTTGCTGGGAGCCAGACGCAATAATCTGGTGTTCCGCAAGTCGAGAATGCCCAAATGACTGATCGAACGCCTGAGGTAAACCCGCTCAATCGGCGGCTGGTGGCATGCGCCGCACTCGTTGCTTTTGCGCTCTCTTTTGCGATAGCGGTCCGCCAAGCGGACACCGCACTTTTTCTTTACCTGTTTCTGGTTGGTCCAGTTCTAATCGTCTTCAGCATCGCGTTGGCGGTCTACGCATTCGTTGGTAAAGGCCGTAGAAACCGGCTAACACTTCTGTCTACATTGGCCGCCGTGTGGGCTGTCACAGCCGTCTTGTTCGTTTATCACCCCGACGTCCGCACAGCCGCAAGGTGGTTGGTGTGGTCTCATGATTACAAAGAGAAGGTCTTGGCGCAAAAGGCCCCAGCCAACGGAGAGTTTAGGCATACGGAATGGGATGCCTGGGGCTGGGGCGGGGAGGATACTACCGTGTTTCTTGTTTTTGACCCTGGCGATTCGCTCTCCTCAGCTGCCTCGATTCATCAACCGGGCAAGTTCGACGGAATACCTTGCGCCGTTTCCGAAGTGAGTCGTTTGGAACGCCAGTGGTACGCCGTTCGCTTTTACACAAATCAGGATTGGCAGCGCTGCAACCAGAGCGATAACACCCGCTAGAGCATTTAACTATCCAAGCGAATTTCACACGTATCTCTAGCTTTGACCTGTTCACTTTCTCTTGGATCGAAAGCCGTTCAATGACTCCGCTTTGTCCCCGATAGGTCCGGCGACTACACCCGCGAGTATGTCCATCCGGACCACGCAGACCTACCCGGCTTCAGCGTTTTCAAGCGAGGTGACGACAACGTTTTCCATCACCGCAGCGGACTACGCGCTGCAATGGCCGACCCCGGCCAAGATCCTCGCGGTGCTCCGGACCTCGACCCTCTTTGGCTGATGCTGGATTTGACTCCGGGAGGTCGCGGAACCGACTGGACTACGTTGCGCGCGTTAGCTGATTTTAGCGCCCTCCCGCCACGGCCCGGGATGCGGCGAGGTCGAAGCGATCCAAGTTCATTACTTTGCTCCACGCTCCCACGAAGTCTTGGACGAACTTGGTGTGCGCGTCCGAGCTTCCGTACACTTCTGACAGAGCCCGAAGTTGTGCGTTTGAGCCGAAGATCAGGTCGGCTCGCGTTGCCGTCCACCTCACTTCCCCGCTCTTGCGATCGCGTCCTTCGAACGTGTTGTTCGCATCTGAAACGGCTTTCCACGCCGTCTTCATGTCCAGCAGATTGATGAAGAAGTCGTTCGTCAAAGTCTCCGGCTTGTTGGTGAAGACGCCAAACTTCGTCTGCCCGAAGTTGGCGTTCAGCACGCGCATTCCGCCAACCAGCACTGTGAGTTCCGGTGCGGTGAGCGTGAGCAGTTGTGCTTTATCCAGAAGTTCCACTTCGGCCGAGGCGTCGGCGTTCCGGTTGAAGTAAGAGCGGAAGCCGTCGGCGACCGGCTCCAGCACCGCGAAAGACTGTACGTCGGTTTGCTGCTGCGAAGCGTCCGTGCGTCCGGGGGCGAAAGGAACGATCACGCTGACGCCCGCATTTTTCGCGGCCTGCTCCACGCCAGCGCAACCGGCCAGCACGATCAAGTCCGCCAGCGAAATTTTCTTGCCGCCAGAGTGCGAGCCGTTGAACTCAGCCTGAAGTGTTTCCAGTACCTTCAGCACTTTCTGCAGCTGCTCGGGCTGATTGACCTTCCAATCTTTCTGCGGGGCAAGACGTAAGCGCGCGCCGTTTGCACCACCACGCTTGTCGGAGCCACGATAGGTGGACGCCGAGGCCCAAGCGGTCGATACCAGTTGCGAAACGGTGAGCCCGGAGGCCAGAATTTTCTTCTTCAGAGCAGCGACATCATTGTCGTCTACCAGTGCATGATTCACTGCCGGGACCGGGTCTTGCCACAGGAGTTCTTCCTTCGGCACTTCCGGACCAAGGTAGCGTGCGCGCGGCCCCATGTCACGATGGGTCAGCTTGAACCACGCGCGGGCGAAAGCGTCGGCAAACTCTTGCGGGTTCTGGTAGAAGCGCCGCGAGATTTTTTCGTAGACGGGATCGACTCGCAAAGAGATATCGGTGGTCAGCATCGCAGGTTCGTGACGCTTTGCGGGATCATGAGCGTCCGGGACTGTGCCCGCGCCGTTAGCGCCTTTCGGCTTCCACTGGTGTGCGCCGCCCGGGCTCTTGGTCAATTCCCACTCGTACTTAAACAAATGTTCGAAGTAGTCGTTACTCCATTTCGTCGGCGTGCTGGTCCAGGTCACTTCCAGGCCGCTCGTAATTGCGTCACCCGCGATACCGGTGGCGTAGGCACTCGACCAGCCAAGTCCCTGCTCCTCAATCGTCGAGCCTTCGGGCTCTTTACCCAGATGCGTGCCGGGCCCGGCTCCGTGGGTCTTGCCGAAGGTGTGACCTCCCGCGATCAACGCGACGGTCTCTTCGTCGTTCATCGCCATCCGCCCGAAAGTCTCGCGGATATCTTTGGCTGCGGCCAGCGGATCCGGCTTCCCTTCGGGGCCCTCGGGGTTCACATAAATCAGGCCCATCGTGGTAGCGCCCAAGGGATTCGCCAGATCGCGATTACCCGAATAACGTTTCTCGGTTCCCATCCACGTCGTTTCCAGTCCCCAGTTGACGTCCAGGTCCGGTTCCCAAACGTCCGGGCGGCCGCCGGCGAATCCGAAAGTCTTGAAGCCCATCGTTTCCAGCGCGACGTTGCCCGCCAGGATCATCAGATCCGCCCAGGAAATTTTCTTGCCATATTTCTGTTTGATCGGCCACAGCAGGCGGCGCGCTCGATCCAGATTGACGTTGTCCGGCCAGCTGTTCAGTGGCGCGAAACGCTGCTGACCCCGCCCGCCGCCACCACGGCCGTCGCCTATGCGGTACGTTCCGGCGCTGTGCCACGCCATACGAATAAACAGCGGTCCGTAGTGGCCGAAGTCCGCAGGCCACCAGTCCTGCGAATCCGTCATCAACTCCGCGAGATCTTTCTTCAGGCCCTTGTAGTCCAGGCTCTTGAATTCTTCCGCATAATTAAAATTCTTGCCCATAGGATCGGACAGCGATGAGTGCTGAGCCAGCAGATTCAGATTCAACTGGTTCGGCCACCAGTCACGGTTCGCCGGATTTGCGCTGCTGCTGTGATGGAACGGGCATTTCGCTTCAGAAGCCATGCGTATTCTCCTCCAGACATTTAAATTCGGTCGAATCAGTTCGTCGAAATCCGTACGGCTATTTCTAGGAAGTTAAGTTAACATCCAAATGGGAGATAGTTCCAATACCAAACTCCCATTTTAGGTATAGGCATACCCTATGGAATTCCATCAGCTCCGATACGTTTGCGCCATCGCGGACACCGGCAACTTCAGCCGCGCCGCCGAGCGCTGCCAGATTGCCCAGCCCTCGCTCTCGCAGCAGGTGTTAAAACTTGAAGAAGAGCTGGGCACCAAGCTCTTCGACCGCCTCGGTCGCAGCACTCGCCTCACCGAAGCGGGCCGCGCTTTCATTCCTCGCGCCCGCACGATTTTGGAACAGATGGAGGCTGCGCGATCCACCGCGGCCGATCAGAATACAGATTTTCGCGGCAGTGTCGCGGTCGGCGTCATTCCAACTGTCGCGCCCTATCTGATGCCGACGTATACCGCCCGCTTCGCCAAGAAGTACCCCGACGCGAAATTGCGCATCGTGGAAGAAACCACATCGGTGCTGGTTGAAGGCTTGCGCGACCTGTCGCTTGATGTCGCGATTCTCGCACTCCCGCTGCGCCACAAGGACCTCGAGTTGTTTCCCGTTCGCACCGAGCCGCTGTTTGCCGCATTGCGGCGAAACCATCCGCGCGCCTCCGCAAAATCACTCGCCCTCAAAGACCTCCGCGGAGAATCGTTCGTCATGTTGCGCGACGGCCACTGTTTCCGCGATCTCAGCATTGACACCTGCACACGCGCCCGCATCACGCCCCACATCGCGTTTGAAAGCGGACAATTCAGCAGTCTTCTGGGAATGGTCGCGGCCGGTGTCGGCGTCTCGCTCGTGCCTGAAATGGCTGTCGACCGCAACGTCGCCTGCCGCTACGTGCGCCTCAGTGATCCTCAAGCGAGGCGAACGATCGTCACCGCTGTCCTGCGCGGACGCAGTTTTAACCGCGTTCAGCAAGCCTTCGCATCCGGTATCCGAGCCACAGCTGCGCCAGCCGCTTGAGCTTAAAGACCGCTTGCCCCTATTCTCGCAGCAGCTGCGCTTCCGATTGGCTAAACGCCCTGACCCATCTTCCGCGGAAAAAAGTAATTTCTGCAAGTGGCCTAAAATCCGCCGCTTAGCAATCAAACCGAGCGCATCCCCGGCGACCGCCGCCACGTCATATCAATTAGGCGGGAAGTGCGGTTAGGCGGCTGGCGAGCGAAATCAATGCCGCCAAAGCAGCAAGGCCAACGCCAACTGAAACTCTCGGATTCTGAGAGAAGGGATGAAACGAATGCGAAATCCAAATTTGTTCCGCGTGATAAGAAAACACTCCATAACCATGGCAGCAGTCTTTGCTCTACTTCTCGGCGGTATCTTCCGACCAGCACCTGCGCCGGCCTCGGCTCAGCAAGCAGACGTCCCGGTGCACATGGTAGTGACAGTAAAACCGCACCACGGCACACAAGTTCCCGCGCTGGCTCCCGATGACGTGAAGGTGTATCAGAAGGGCCGCCTGGACACAGTCGCAAGTTGGGTCCCGTTGCAAGGGGACCGCGCCGGTCTGCAGCTTTACATTCTGATCGACGACACTTCCCGATCCACCCTCGCCTTGCAATACAAAAGCATCGATCAGTTCATCGACGAGCAGCCGTCCACCACTGCTATCGCCGTCGGTTATATGCGTAACGGCACCGTCGTCACGGCCCAAAATTTGACGACCGACCATGCTTTGGCCGAAAAATCCCTGCGCTTGCCCCTGGGTTCCGGCACGGGATACACCAGCCCTTATCTGGCGCTCTCGGAGCTGATGAAGAAATGGCCCGACACCAAAGATCGCCGCGAAATCTTAATGATCACCAGCGGAATCGATCCTCTCGGCGGCGGCTTCTCCAATGATCCATTCACGAACCCCTATCTCGACACCGCTTTCGAACAAGCGCAACGGGGTGGCTTCATCGTCTATTCCATTTATTCGCCGGGAGTGGGCCGCGCCGGCCGTGGCTTGCTGCGCACCGATCTGGCGCAGACCGGCCTGGATCTGCTCTCACAGAAAACGGGCGGCGAAACCTACTACCTCGCATTCGGCGCTCCCGTGGACATGACCCCCTATCTGCAGGCCGTGAGCAGAAACCTCAAGAACCAATACGGCCTCACCTTTCTTGCCAAAGGTGCAAAGAAGCCGACTCTCGAGCCGGTGAAAGTAAAAACGGAAATGCCCAACACCGGCCTGGTCACTGCCGAAGACGGCTACATCGGCTCCGGCATGTAAACCCAGCCAGCGCGTGGACCGGACGTGTCGCGAGTTTCCACAACGACATGTCCGGCAGCGCCAATTGGCGTCCTCATGTATCCGCAAGCCGAAACCGCCAAAGGCCGCCTCGACATCCTCGGCCCGGCCAACTTCCAATACAAGATCGCATCCAAGCAGACCACCGCAACGAAGGCCTAAAAAAAAGCGAAGGTAGCATCACCCGACCACCGGCCCGCACCAACATCTGGAAAATAATTTGCGGCTTCAGGAAACCTTCCATTGGGCCAGGAACACGCTCGGATCGCTTGAAAGTTCTCTTACAAAAGGCGGCACGTCCATTTTTTGCGGAGAAATCCGCCATTGCAGCAGGAATTCGAACTGACGCTGCTGCGACTGATTGATGTATGCGACCGAGGAGACTTTGATCTTGAATCCCGCCTTTTGCACGGTTCCGTAGATTTCTTGTTGCGTCGGCTTGTCGCGCTCCGTTGTCAGGCTCAGCGTGGCGTGTTGGTCCTGAGTCATGCGAAACTCGATCCAACGCAGAGCCGAGACGACCAGCAGGCCAAGGAAAAGTCCGGCGAGCCCGAGCGCGATCTGACCGCCGCCGAAACATAGGCCGATGACCGTGACAAACCACAACGTCGCGGCAGTGGTAACACCGAACACGAGCCCGTCGCGCCGCAGAACCGCGCCTGCTCCGATAAATCCCATCCCCGTCAGAATACCCAGCGGCAAACGCATCAGATCCAGGGTGATGAAAGAATCCGAAGCCTTACCTGTTGTCGCAAGCATCAAGTTCGCCTGAATCATCGCTACGGATGCCGCCAAACATACCAACAAGGTAGTGCGCAGCCCAGCCGGACGCCCACGCTCGCCGCGGTCCAAGCCGATCAACGTTCCGGCCACAACCGAAAGAGCCAGCCGAAGCGCGATTTCCTGCCATGTCAATGTCAGTGGCATCCATCCCTCCCAACCTTCGCTCGGATATTCGCGCGATCGCATCGCAGGCGGTCGCGCAGCGGCCCCAAGCAAGCGGCGCGCTGCAGTATAACAAACGCCTCGGACGCAAATCACACCACTCGAAAACCGCGATCTCGATATCCGGGTGCGGGAGCTGCGTGCCGGTTTCTATCTGTAGGAAATGGAGGAAAGCTATTTCATAATACTGCCACCGTGAGTGCTTTCAAAAAAAAGGTGGGGCGTGTATCTATATGATGGGACGAGGCCAAAACAGACTTTGATGGGAGAGGAGATGGGAACTCTACTCCAGGATATTCGGTATGGTTTTCGGGGGCTTGCAAAATCTCCTGGGTTTACTGCCGTCGCATTGCTCTCGCTAGCGATTGGGATCAGCGCGAACACCTCGATCTTCAGTATCGTGGACACGCTGTTACTGCGCCCGCTTCCCTATAAGGACGCCAGTAGACTGGTAATTTTGTGGAACCGGTCGCCGGGCTTGGGCATTACGGAGGACTGGTTCTCGACGGCTCAATACTTCGACATCAAGACGCTGCACCACGCTTTCCAGGACGTAGCCATTGCCATTGGGGGTAACGAAAATCTGACGGGCGACGGGAAGCCGGAGCGGGTGGGCACGATCCATGTGTCCTCGAATCTTTTGCCGATGCTCGGAGTGGAACCAGCCAGGGGCCGTCTGTTTGCTTCCAGCGAAGACGCAAAGGGCAGCGCAGGAACGGCGGTACTGGGATATGGCATCTGGGTGAGGCGTTATGGCTCGGATCCTGATGTGGTAGGGAAATCGCTGACCATCAACGGGTCAACGTATCAGGTGATTGGCATTCTCCCGCGAAGCTTTTCCTTGCCGCGCGAAGTATTACCGACACTGGGTGGCGCAGAACAAGCTGACATTCTTCTTCCGCTTCCGCTTGCTCCAGATGCCGCGCAAAACCGGGATCACGAAGACTACAACATCATCGGCAAGCTGAAGAACGGTGTTACGCTGCAGCAAGCGCAGGCCGAAATGAATACGCTTACCGCTCGCCTGCGGCAAGACCATCCTGCGAACTATCCCCCGAATGGCGGCCTGACGTTCGGCATCGTTCCCCTGTCTGAACAAGTGGTGGGTGACAGCCGTGGCACGCTGTTTGTGCTGCTTTTCGCGGTGGCTTTCGTGCTGCTGATTGCATGTGCCAACGTAGCAAATCTCCAGCTGTCGCGGGCGCTGGCACGGCAAAAGGAAATTGCAGTGCGCATGGCGATTGGGGCCAATCGCGTGCGCATCGCGCGCCAGCTGCTTACCGAAAGCCTGCTGCTCTCGTTGTGCGGCGGCGCATTTGGAGTTTTGCTGGCGTTGGGTAGCTTGAAATGGGTTCGCATGCTCGGGCCAGGTAGCGTTCCGCGGCTGGACGATATCAGCATTGACGGACGAGTTCTCCTGTTTACGCTGTTGATTTCTCTGGTTTCCGGGACGCTGTTTGGCTTAGCCCCGGCATTGCGGATTTCGCACATCGATTTGCAATCCGCACTCAAGGTCGGGGGGCGAGGCGAGACGGTCGCGGGCGCTATGTGGGGACGGGGGAAGAGCCTGCGCAAATCGCTGGTGGTATCCGAACTTGCGCTTTCGGTACTGCTATTGATTGGAGCAACGCTGCTGATTCGGAGTTTGGCGAACTTGCAAAGCGTTTCTCCCGGGTTCAACCCAAAGAACGTATTGACGATGGAGCTCGCCCTGACGGGTGACAGATACCGTCAGGAGCAGCCAGTATTGTCCACATACAAACAAATCATGGAGCAGCTGGCGCACCTGCCGGGAGTGCAGCATGTCGGAGCCATCACTTCCCTGCCATTGAGCCGAATGTTCGCCTGGGGCCCGATCACTGTGGAAGGCAGGATTTCTGCACCGGGTGAGAATTTCATTAACGCAGACGTGCGCGTCATAAACGGACATTATTTTGAGGCAATGCAAATCCCTCTGCGCGAAGGCCGTTACTTCAATGAGTCTGATACGAAGAGCAGTCCTGCGGTGGGAATTGTTGACGAATACATGGCCAAACAATTGTGGCCCAATCAGAGTGCCGTGGGGAAGCGGCTGCACAACGGCGGCATCACGGACAAAGATCCCTGGATCACGGTAGTAGGGGTGGTCGGGCGAATTAAACAATACACCCTGGACTCCGATTCCCGGATCGCCATTTACTATCCGCAGACTCAATTCGTAACCAGCGAGATGAATGTTGTCGTTCGTACCAGCGGCAATCCCGCCGCATTGTATTCCGCTGCACGCAACCAGATTCAGAGCGTGGACCGCGATCTGCCCATTCTCCATGTGGTGACGATGGAGCAGCGAGTGCAGGAGTCCCTGGCGCGGCGGCGATTTGCAATGTGGTTGCTGAGTCTGTTCGCCGGACTTGCCGTGGCGCTCGCGATCATTGGAATTTATGGCGTCGTTTCCTATGTCGTGAATCAAGGAACGCGCGAGATTGGCATTCGGCTGGCGCTAGGAGCTACACCGCGCGCCATCTTGCATCTGGTGATAGGCAGAGGCATGGCATTGGCAATTCCCGGCGTGGTGATTGGCTTGTTTGGCAGTCTGATATTCACGCGGACCATGCGCGGCCTTTTGTTCGGCGTTAGCCCTATGGATCCTTTGACCTTTGTTGCCATTCCCTTGCTGCTCGTAGCAGTCGCACTACTGGCGAGCTACATTCCGGCGCAGCGTGCAACTCGCGTGGACCCGACAGTTTCGCTACGCAGCGAATGAATCCAGTCCCCTGACACCCCGTACTAGAAACAAATCCGACAGCTACTGGGTGTCCGAGTAGGCGTGTGCTTTCGAGCCCGGAGTGGACAGAATATTTGAAATGGCCGTCACTCCGGACGGATCCGAGGCCCCGATTTCCCGACGAGCTCTGGTTTACCGCTGGTCAGATCCAAGCGGTTCACCGTCGCCGATGTTTTTTCGTCATGAAACCACACCCAGGAAACCTTCTTCCGAAAACCGTCCATAAACTCTACACGACTTCCCGGTGCTGATCGGCACGATGCCCCACCGGATTACTTCGCCTTAGCCGCTACCTCGTCCAGGATCGTACGATCTTACGGAATATTCACGACCGTTCCCACGCCAGCGTAAATGTAGTGATCCCCAAAAGTCTTTTGCAAAACTGCGAACGTTGGCTCTCCTGTGCAGTGGCCAATCGCGATGTAATCTAGCTTCCATTGGTCGTGCAACGCCGCGGAGATCCTCTGAATGTCCGGATCAGGCGCTGCCACAAGATGGAGGCCTCCAAACAGAACCCGGATGTGCGGATCTATTTTGGTCGCAGCTTCCAGAATCTTCTCCACGCCCGCGTGAGAACATCCATCCAAAATGATCAGACCCTGCGGGCCACGAATCGCCAGAGAGATCTCGCGAAGCTCGAGCGTTCCGGGGACCTGCGAGATGGTTGGCACAATAAAGACGCCCGGCGCGATCTCCGTCGTTGCATCCACTCGGACGAAGTTAGCCTGTGGCCAGGGTGAGCTGGCTGAAAGCATGTCTGGCGGATTGCCATCGAAGTAACGCGTGGTCGCTTCCAGCGATTCCTCTTTGCGATAGAAACCGTTCGGCACGGCCCAACCGAACGGCCCCCACGGTTCGGCGGGAGTGTAAATCTTTACTGTCGGATTGACGCGAAGGAGATAGTTCAGACCGCTAACGTGGTCCGCGTGCCGGTGGGATATCACAACGAAATCCAGCTTGCTCAGATCCACGCCTAGCGCTTTAACATTATGCTCAAGAATCTCAGCATTCCCGCCAGTGTCGAACAGTATCCGCTTACCGCCAAACTCGACCAGCGCGGAGAATCCCCAGGCTTTGGTCATCGCCGCGGACTTCCCAAATGCGTCGTAGAGAATCGTGACGCGATTGGGGGCCTCAGCTATGCAAAGGGATGGAAACAGAAAAACAGCTAGCAAGAGATTACGAAAACGTCGAAATCTCATGAGGTACTCCTTCCCAAAGCAAGATTGGCGAGGGCTAATATCGTCGGGGATTGTAGCCCCATGGAATGTGTCCTGCCAAGGTCGTCGAAAGGCGCCTGGAACGTTGCGATCGCGTTCGTCCTTGGGTCCACCTGGCGCCGGTCTCCCCGTTTTCGCCGGACATTCATGAATGGGCGATAAAAAAATCGCCTTACGTCAAGCGGGCACCTCGCTCGCTGAACGTGTCACGAGCAAGCCCGAAGCGATCGATCCCCTGGTTGGATCCGTACCGACAAACACGGTTGTCGTTGCCGATCGACATTCACTTGTGCTATCCGCTAAAAGAGTTTTTCGCTCCACTTGCTGGGTGGGACCTCTTTACTGCTGGACTTCCACTGAAGTTGCAACGCGCGGCTCGCCAGGTTCCTGCACCGTACCTTCACCGGAGCCTGTGGATCAAATCGTCGCCGAATCGTCCGCCGTGCTGCCTGTCTCAAGGAAAAGCACTGCCCGCACAGAGTCCAGCAAATGCTTAAAGTCCCCTTTCGGAACGACCAAATCTACGCACAAATTCCCAGCGAACGATTCGTTAACGGAGCTGGCGTGAAGCGTTAGGAGGATAATAGGAACCGTGGGCATAATTTTCTTCAGTTCACGCGCGGCTTCCAGCCCATTCATCTTTGGCATGGATAGGTCGAGGATGATCAAATCGGGCTTACACTGCTTAGCGAGCGAAATCGCCTCATAGCCATCAGCAGCCTGCGCGCAAAGTTCACAATTCGCTTCGATTGCTAGCAGTCGGTAGAGCGATTGGCCAACTACAGGACTGTCGTCGGCTAGCAGTATTGTCTTTGTCATCTGGCCCCAGTGTGCCCTTCTAAGTTAGCGGCGCTGCTTGGGAAGCGCGATACATAGAAGACTGTATTTGCCCGATGAGTTGCGGTAGTTCACCGTCCGGTCGAGTGCGGTCACGATTTCAAGCCTGACGAATCGATGCGTGACAGATACGTAATACCGCTGCTGCATACATCGTCAGCAGAACATTCCGAATCTTGGCCAGCGCGTATCTTAGGATCCCTACAACTGCTATGGCATATGGCCCCGGCATTCCAACGTCCAAGATAATGAAATCTGGCTTTAATTCTTTACGCTGTAAGACCGCCTTGGTGGCCATAACCGGATCGGGAGCTTCGTTGCCGAGCTCGTGCTGTCTCGCATAGCGTCGTTTAGTGGCAAGGCTATTTTTTGGGTAAAGGCTGCACGTAATAGCCTTGCCGCGTGCGCGCGGTGAGGCCGGGCTTGGCAAGTTTGATCTCGAGCTGGTGGTATTCATCGGGGCGCTCAGCAGAAGCTGCATCAAAAGAGATCTGGTAGTAGGGCGCCACATCGGAGACGCATTCCCGCAGGAGCGCCGTGAGATCGTTGTTAAGGTCGAGAGCCAGTCCACCGCTCTGGACGGCGAGCACCGGAAGCCCGAGGTTCCCTGCAGCGACCTGGTTCGGTTTGCTAACACCTTTCAGGAAGTCTTTGTAGTACGACGCGCGGAACATGGACTCGGTGCTGCCAACGGGATTTACGCTGTAGAGAGTGATACCTGCCTGGCGCAGCTGAGTGGAGAAGCCTACGACATCGGAAAAAATCTGTTGCTGCTGCTTGGGACTCAGCTCCATGCGCGGGCCGGATAGCAGAGGCCAGCCAGGCGAAACCCAGAGTACGATTTTGCGTCCCGGTTGCGCAGCGAGGCTAGCCGTCAACTGATGCAGCGCGGCGACCGAATACTGCAGCCGTTCGGCGGCGCCGTAGACGCCCGCCGATCGGCCAATGGCGCGGATGGCGATCTCTTGCTTATCCAGCGCGTCGCCGAGCGCGTTGCCGTCGCTTGAGAGTTCTGCCGCAATCCAGATGCCTTTATCCGTGAAGAGGGCAAGAGCGACGGGATATGCCAGATGCCCACTCTCGGCACGCAGGAATCTGTCTACCTGTATGCGGTCGAAGTCGACGCGCTGGGTGCCGGCGTTGATCGCATCAATCACCAGGACCACTTTGATCGGAGCCTCGCGGCCGGTGAATGCCTGAAAGGAGGTTATGGTCCTCGGAGACTTGTTATCGAGGAGCGTGAAGTCCTGCTGCTGCAAGTCGGCGACGGGTGGCCCGGACTTCGGACTGACGACGACGTCCAAGTAGATCCTGCTGGCATCGGCCGGCGGGGGCGCGGCGCTGGGCTCCTGCGCTGAGATCGCAGGCATGCACATCGAAGTCACAAGTATGAAACAGGCGAACCGGTGTCCTGTGATCATGAGCAGAGCTCCTTCGTGCGAAGAGCCGCAACAGGGCTACGCTGAAGCGCGATTGGGCGAATAGCCAGTCACATAGACGCGATGCAAGATTGAGGCGTTTCGGGTATGTCATGGGGGAGGTGCGCCATGGGGTTGGCGGCGTTGCTTCAGATCACAGTCGCGCAATCCGGATCGAAAAGCGGATCACGCCTAGCCCTTGCGCTGAACACCTGCCTGGCCAACCCGCCACGACGCTCGACAAGGTCGGTGGTTTTCGGGATAGTCGCTCTATGGCGAAGAAGCGGGCTGCAAGGGCCGCAAATCCCCGCGGGACCTTGACACGCCGAGGTCCTAAACAGAACCCAGCGAAGTCTGCGGACCCCAACCCGCGGGCGATGCCATTCAGCGACTCTATCCTTTGGCTGATGATTTTCTGCGCGACTCTGGCCGCCTACCTCCCCGCGCTGCAGGGGGGCCTACTCTGGGACGATAGCAGCCACCTGACCAAGCCCGGCTTGCAGTCGTTCCACGGTTTATGGCGAATATGGTTTGAAGTGGGTGCGACCCAGCAATACTACCCTTTGCTGCACAGCGCGTTCTGGCTCGAACACCGGATTTGGGGGGACGCGCCTGCAGGCTATCATCTAACCAACGTCGCTCTCCACGCACTGTCGGCTTGTCTAATCGTGATGATCATGAAGCGGCTTTCGCTTCCGGGCGCGTGGTTTGCCGGTTTTGTTTTTGCGCTACACCCTGTGCATGTGGAATCCGTGGCCTGGATCTCGGAGCAAAAGAGCACGCTATCCGGAGCCTTTTATCTGGCCTCGCTGCTCACCTATCTGCACTTCGACCAAGACCGGCGGAAGTCAAAATACCTGCTGGCAACCGGCCTGTTTGTGCTGGCACTGCTGAGTAAAACCGTGACCGCGACGCTTCCCGCAGTGCTGCTGGTGATCTTTTGGTGGCGGCGCGGCCGGCTCGAATGGAAGCGTGATGTACGGCCGTTACTTCCCTGGTTCGCACTGGGCGTATCCGCCGGACTTTTTACCTCTTGGGTCGAGAGGACACTGGTCGGCGCACGGGGCGCAGATTTTCTGCTGACGCCTATGCAGCGCGTTCTGATTGCCGGCCGCGCGATCTGTTTTTATGCCGACAAACTGTTGTGGCCGACTAACCTTATGTTCTTCTACCCGCACTGGAAAATCGATCCAGCCGTGGGGTGGCAATGGCTGTTCCCGGCCGGAGTATTGGCCCTCGGGATGGGCCTCGCGTTCGCCGCTTCCCGCTACCGCGGACCCTTGGCCGGTTCTTTGATTTTCTCTGGAACGCTTTTCCCTGTGCTCGGTTTTCTCAATGTTTATCCTTTCCGCTACTCCTACGTCGCCGACCACTTTCAGTATCTGGCAAGCCTGGGAATCATCGTTCCGATAACGTCGGCGCTTATAGGAGCAAGCGAGCGGATGTCATCGCGAAGGGCCGTTACCACCACGTGCTGCTTCATGCTGATCCTGCTTCTAGGCGTGCTGACCTGGCGGCAAAGCCGGATGTATCGCGATGTCGAGACCCTTTACCGCGAATCGCTTGCACGCAATCCGGGCAGTTGGCTGGCGCACTATAACCTTGGAGTCCTGCTTGCGGAGATGCCTGGCCGGCTTCCGGACGCCATCGCCGAGTACCAGGCGGCGCTGCAGATCAAACCGGATTATGCGGAGGCGCACGTTAACTTGGGAAACTCTCTGTTCCAGACACCGGGCCGGCTTCCGGACGCCATCGCCGAGTACCAGGCGGCGCTGCAGATCAATCCGGATTACGCGGAGGCGCACGATGACCTGGGAATTGCGTTATCGTTCACTCCCGGCCGGCTTCCGGACGCGATCGCGGAGTACCAAGCGACGCTGCGGATCAAACCGGATAATGCGGAAGCGCACGTCAACCTGGGAAACGCTCTATCGCAGATGCCTGGCCGACAACCGGAGGCTATCGCCGAGTACCAGGCGGCGCTAGGAATGGATCCGGATAACGCGGAGGCGCACTATGACCTCGGGAATCTACTGGCGCGCGCCGCCGGCCGATTGCAGGATGCGATTGCGGAGTACCAGGCAGCGCTACGGATCAATCCGGATTACGCGAAGGCGCACTATAACCTCGGAATCGTGCTAGCTGTGACGCCTGGCCGGCTTCCGGAGGCGATCGCGGAGTACCAGGCGGCACTACGGATTAATCCGGATTATGCGGAAGCACACAATGAAATGGGAATCGTACTGGCCGAGATACCTGGCCGGCTTCCGGACGCCATCGCCGAGTACCGGGCGGCGCTGCAGAGCAAACCGGATTATGCGGAAGCGCACGTGAACTTGGGAAACTCTCTGTCCCAGATACCGGGCCGGCAAGCAGAGGCCATCGCCCGCAACCAAGGTATCCTGCAGGTGCAAACTGACTTCATCTTCGTCGCTGAGCGCGGCCGCAATGCCGCCTTGCGCATACTGCGTGTTGGAATCCGTGACTTCTTTTTTCGCCAGCACCAGGAC
>Ga0209169_10000321_pt1 | contig 28980 bp, 27 predicted proteins | sample HubBroMetageWRM4_FD_188346 | JGI IMG/M metagenome (GOLD analysis project Ga0209169, IMG submission 188346) | Warmed soil microbial communities from the Hubbard Brook experimental Forest, New Hampshire - Hubbard Brook CCASE Soil Metagenome WRM 4... | ecosystem: Environmental > Terrestrial > Soil...
GTTGTACGGAGCAACTGTCACGCGGCGACTGTACCACCGACTGAGTTGTGCGGTACAACTGTTGTTGTGAGCGACACACTGGACGACACCGAACTGGGGTTGCTGCTCGCTCAGCTGCTGCGCCTGGTGAGCCCGGCCCCCGGGGACGGGGCGGTTGGTGCCGGTGCGCCAGGAAACGGCGTGCCCGCTAACGGCGCGGCGGTCGCGGCCGGCGCCGCTCCCGATGGCCTCAGGCCGGGGGATGGAGCTGCAGCGCCGGCGGCCGCCCGCCAGCGGGATGCCGTCGATGGAGCCGCCCGGGCGGCAGGGGTCCCGCAGCTGTCGAGTTCCGAGGCGCGTGCGCTGATCGAGCTGGTCAAGGCGCGCGGCATCGCCCAGGGTGAGCTGGCCAGCCTGCTCGGCCTGGAGAAGAGCACGGTGAGCCGGCTGGCGGCCGGGCTGGAGCGGAAGGGCTGGATCCGCCGCGGGCGGGACGAGGGCAACCAGCGCTATGTGCGCCTCTACCTGACCGCCGAAGGCGGGGCGGTGGCGGCCAGGCTGTGGAACGCCTGGCACTCCCGGCAGGCGAGGATCCTCGGCGCACTCACCGCCGAGGAGCGGGAGGGTCTGTCGGCTGGCCTGCGCGGCCTGGTGCGCGGCCTGGCGGCCGAGGGCCTGCTCAGTGACGTCCCGCCTGCTCGCTGACGCACGGGCGGCACGCTGGCTGCGGTACTGCGTGACAGGCAACCGGATCCTTGTCAGCCGACCGGCCGGTACACGGCGGCGCCGTCGGCCCGGTAGTCGAGCCGGAACCCCGTGTCGGTCAGGTACTTGGCGATCAGCGGATTGCTGGTCCAGACCAGCACCCAGCCGATGTGCATGTGGCGAGCGTCCCGCGCCGCGGCCGCCAGCTGCGCCGGCGTGGCCCGCACGATCACCGGAGTGCCGTCGATGTAGTTCGAGGACCTGACCAGCTGCGTGTAGAACAGATGCTTCTTGATCCCGCGAATGGTCGCGGCCGGCACCCAGGAGGTGTAGGAAACCGCCCGCCGGTGCCCGTCGCTGGTGGCCAGGACCAGGGACTGAGCAGCGAACTGCCCGCCGTACAGCGGGACGCCGCCGCGCAGCCCGAACGGCGCGTCGACCACGATCGAATCGGAGTGGTCGGCGGCGATCGCGCGGTCCAGCGCAGGCAGCGACGTCGGCATGACGCCGACCCTCGAACTGCCCCCCCAGCCCGCCTCGAACACCGCCAGAGCGGCCACCACCACGACCACGACGCGGGCATGGCGCCAGACCCAGTCCACCGCGGCGCCGGCCAGCAGCGTGGCGCCGACGAGCCCGAGGATGGCGAACCGGTCGGCTTCCCTCAGGTCCGACAGCCACGGGATGCGCATGAACCACGTGTAGGGCATGATCAGCGAAACCCGCTGCGCGTACCACCGTTCCAGGAACGGCAGGCGCGGCTTGTGGCCGATCCAGAGCACGGCGCCGAGGGCGAGCCAGGAACAGCCGATCCACAGCGCGGCCAGCTTCCACGCGCTGCTTCGCCGCCAAGCGGCGATGAGGCCGAGCAGCGCGAGCACGGTGAGCACCACGCCGTACATCGGCATGCCCTCGCCGATGCGCCCGTTGTCGTTCGCCGCGGCGTTGGCCAGGCTGGTCAGCCCGTAGGACGCCACTCGCTGCGAGGGGTTGAAGAGGTCGAACAGCCCGACGCCATAGGACTTGCCGGTGACCGCGAGCGTGCGCCCGTTGACGGACGCGCCGCCGCCGGCGGCCTGCTGGACCATTGCGATGAGCTGCGGGCTTGCGATGATCGCCGCGGCCAGCGCGCCCCAGCCAAGCGCCCGCAGCCGGGCCACGGCCGGGTGGCGGATCAGCCACGGCAGCAGCGCCGCCGCGACCAGCAGCAGGGCCATCACCGCCGACTCCTGGTTGACCAGCAGGCTCGCGCCGAGCACCGCGCCCAGGATGAGGCCCTGGCGGGCCCCGGGCCGGCGGCGCAGACGCACCACGGCCTCCAGCGTCATCGGCAGGAAGATCGTGCCGAGCGCGATGTTCAGATGCATCCAGTCCTGCCACGCCAGCATCGAGGACAGGCCGAACAGCGCTCCGGCGGCGATCGCCCCGGGCTCGGCCAGCCACAGCCGAGCCGCCCGGTACATCAGGTAGCAGGTCAGGCCCGGCACCAGGATCGTCAGCACGTCGAACGAGGCGCTGGGGCCGAAGGCCAACGTGACCGGCGTCATGATCAGGCCTGCCAGCGGCATCGTGGTGTCGAACCCAAGCTGGATGCCGACCGGGGCGGCCATGTGGTTGGTGTACCAGGGGTTGGCCAGGTGAACGACCTGGTGCGCGGTCCACCACAGGTCCCACACGTAGCCCGAGGTGTCACGGGTCTCCACCAGCAGGTGCCGCCACAGGTACGTGGTTCGTGGCCAGGTCAGGGCGATCCCGGCGGCTAGATACAGCACCAGCAGCGCCACGTGCCTTACCCAGGAGCGGGACGCGGTCCGGCGCAGCCAGCCGCCGGGCACCTCGGCCCGGGGGGCTTCCGCTTCCGGCCGGCGGGGCCCGGCATCCCCGTCGGTGCTCACCCGCGCCTCGCCGCCCGCGGGCTCGTCGGCATCCGCCGACTCGTCGGCGCCCACAGGCCGGGCCCCGGCGGCATCCAGCTCGCCTGGCCTGCTGCGGCCTGCACGGTTCATGGGTTCACCTGTCCAGCGCCTGTCCAGGTTTGGGGGAGATCGCTGCCGTGACGATGGGTTATGGAGTGGTCTCCGTTGGACGGATCGGGCCAGCGCAAAGGACCACCAGCACCGCGGAGTTGCCCATGATATCGGCTGAACGGGGTCGGTGAAGCGCTCGTCGCCCGGACCGGTGGCACCCGGTCGGCACTCGGCGACCCGTTCCGGTTTCCCGGCCTGCTGGGATGGGCATTCCCGGTCGCAATGGTTCCTTTCGCCGGGCGCCGTGACCGGGGGTCGAGCATCGTCCTCCTGCCCGCCACGCCCGCAAGCGTGGCCGTCGCACGACGGCGCCTCGCGGCTGACCTGATCGCCGCGGGCCTCTTCGACACGGTCATACGCGACGTGGCCCTGGTGATCAGCGAACTGCTCAGCAACGCGATCCGCCATGCCCAGTCGCTTCCCGGCTCCCGCATCCAGGTGACCTGGAACGTTGCCGGGGAGTCGGTCGAGGTTGCGGTGAGCGATGGCGGGAGCCCGACCAGGCCCCGCCAGACGAAGGCTTCGCTGTCGGCGCTCGGCGGGCGTGGCCTTGGCATCGTTGAGCACCTGTCGCGCACCTGGGGGGTTCGCAGCGGCAGCTTCGGGCTCACGGTCTGGGCGGTCATCCCGGTGCCGCCAGCGGCGAGAGCGGGACGCTTTCTTACCCACAGTGACTAGCTGTTAACACAAAAGCACCACGCATGCGTAATCGGCGCCGGAATGGTGATACTCCTTCGAGGGGCGCTGGGGGGCGCCCTGCGGCCGCGCCGGGGGCGTGGCAGCACAGCCGGGGGGAATCGTGGGCCACGCGCACGGCGCCGACAGCGAGGTTGGCCGGCTTCGGACGGTGCTGGTCCATCGCCCAGGCCTGGAGCTGCGCAGGATCACCCCACGTGACGCGGGCCGGCTGGAGTACAACACGCTGCCATGGGCCAGCCGTGCCCAGCAGGAACACGACGCGCTGGCCAGCGTGCTGCGTGACCGCGCCGTCGAGGTCCTTTACGTGACGGAACTGCTGCAGGACTCGCTCGAATATCAGCCCGCCAGGGACGAGGCGATCGCCTCGGTGCTCGCCAGCACGGCATTCGGCGATGAACTCAGGGCGCAGGTCCGCGAGCACCTCGATCAGCTGGACCCGGAAACGCTCGCCCAGGTCCTCATCGCGGGCCTTACCCCGGACGAGCTGACGATCGGCCGCGGAGTGGTCTTCGGGCTGCTTGACCGGCATGACTTCATCATCGATCCGCTGCCGAACCTGACCTTCAGCCGCGACTCGAGCGTCTGGATCGGCGACCGGGCCGCGGTCACCTCCCTGTCCGCCGCGGGGCGGCACCGCGAGTCCGAGCTCATCGGCCTGATCTACGCGCACCATCCGAGGTTCGCCGGGACCAAGTGCCTGTACGGGCCGGGACTCGAGCGGGTAACCGGCGGGGACGTGCTGCTGCTCGCACCGAGCGTGATCGCGGTGGGCGTGGGCGGGCGGACCACCGCGGCGGGCGTCGAGCGCCTTGCCCGGCGAGTATTTGACGCCGGGCTCGCGCACACGGTCCTGGCCGTGCCGCTGGAGCCGCTCGGGCCGGGCGCGCACCTGGACACCGCCTGCACGATGGTCGACGTGGACACCGTGATCATGTATCCCCGGCACGCCTTCACGCTGACCGCGCACACCATCACCCCGCGTCCCGAGGGCATGCGCATGTCGCGGCCGCAGCCGTTCCTCGAGGCAGCCGCGCAGGCCATGGGGATCGACCGGCTGAACGTCATCGAGACCGGCATGGATCCGCTGACGGCGCCGCGGCAGCAGTGGGACGACGGGGGCAACGCGCTGGCGATCGACCGCAGGGTCGTGGTCAGCCACGAGCGGAACGTTGAGACAAACAGCCGGCTTGAAGCGGCCGGGCTGGAAGTGATCCGGGTGCCAGCCAGTGAGCTTGGCAGCAGCCGCGGCGGTCCGCGATGCATGGCATGTCCGGTGGCAAGGGACCCGGCAGCGTCACCGGACGCTGGCGTGCCCACCGCGCAGTTCGTCCGACCGGGCGTGTTCATGCCGCACGAAGCGGTGACCCAGCCGCTGCGGCGGGCCAAGCCGCTCGGGCAGCTGACGCCGGCCGGCTAGAACTCGCCGCCCCGCCGCCGACGACCGGACCAGCGGCCCACCTTGAACATGGCGAAGGCCGCGATCGCGATCAGTGCGATGAAGAACACGTAGAAGAAGAGCACGTGGACGATCGCGAGCACGAACATGATCGCGATGAATGCGGCCACGAGCCCCAAGATGCCCAGCAGCAGTTTGCCCATGACTCCAAGGTACGGCTAGTCCGCGGCTTCGGCATAGCCGCACCCCAGCCATGCCGGGCCGTCGCTAGGTGGCCTCGAGGTCGCCGGGCATCAGGCCGCCGGACAGCACCTCGTCCATGATCCGGAACGTCGGGCATGGCCACCGCCACATGCAGCTTCCGCACCGCTGGAACTGGCCCGCCGGGTCGCTGGTGATCGCGTCGACTGCCTGCGGCTGATGCAGCTCCGCGAGCCGCAGCCCGAGTTCGGTGAATCTCAGCAGGTCCTCGCGCGCGTTCGCCAGGAACGCCAGGTCCTCGGCGGTGAACCTGGCCGTGACCGGGACGAAACCGTCCCGGTTGAGCAGCTGCGCGTACTGACTGCTGCTGTTGAGCCAGGACGCGGCGCCCTGCGCGCGCAGCCGCAGGCCCTCCAGCTGCTGCCGCAGCGTCTCGGCGCGCTCGTCAGGCGCCGAGGCTTGCGACGCCGGCCCGGGCGTGCCGGCCCCGTCGGCCCCGTCGGCGCCGACCCGCCTGCCCCCACCCCGGCGGGGCTGACCTGGCTGAGAGTGCATCCGAGAGTGCTCCAGCTCCCTTTGCTGAATGTAAACATCAAGCTTGGCGCACATCCGCTGAGCCGAACAGCGGGTTGGACATCTGCGGCAATGTTCCATCTGGTCGGCGGCGCCCCGGAGCGGGTAAGGTGCCGCACGTGGAGCTAAAGGTCTCGACTCGGTCACAGGGCAGTCGCACAATCATGTCGCTGGGCGGCGAGATCGATCTCTACACCGCACCCCGGCTGCACGGGGAGCTGGTTTCCCTCCTCTCCGGCGACAGTCCGGTGCAGGTCATCGTCGACATGTCCGGGGTCGAGTTCTGCGATTCGACCGGGATGAACGTGCTGCTCGCCGCGCACCGGAAGGCACGCGAGCAGGGTGGCGACCTCGAGCTCGCCGCTCCGCGCCCGGCGATAAGGAAGATCTTGCAGGTGACCGGCCTGGAGAGCGTGTTCACCGTGCTCGACGACCCGGCGGCGGTGGCCGGGCAGTAGCCATTGCCCGCCTTGCGGCCCCACTAGGATCGCAGCCATGGTGCCGCCGAGCGGCGATGTCGCCGTCGTTATCCCGGCCAGGAACGAGTCCGATCGCATCGCCGCGACCGTGCGGGCAGCGGTCGGCTTGCCCGGAGTCGACATCGTGGTCGTGGTGGACGACGGGTCGACCGACGGCACTGCGGCGGCAGCCCAGGACGCTGGTGCATCGGTGATGCGGCACGCCCGCAACCGGGGCAAGGCCGCCGCGATGGAGACCGGAGCCGAGGCCGTCCGCCTGCTCGAAGACAATGAGCGCCGTGACCAGCCGCGTCACCTGCTGTTCCTGGACGCAGACTTGGCCGGGACCGCTGCCGGGGCGGCCCCGCTGACCCAGCCGGTGCGAGAAGGCCGGGCGGACATGACGATCGCGGTGTTCAGCACCCGGATGAAGCAGGGCGGCCACGGCTTCGTCGTCGGCCTGTCCGGTTCCGGGATCATGCGCGCAACCGGCTGGCGCCCAGTTCAGCCACTGAACGGGCAGCGCTGTCTGACCCGCGCCGCGTTCGAGGCGGCGCGCCCGCTCGCGCCTGGATTCGGCGTGGAGACCGGGCTCACGATCGACCTGCTCCGCCAGGGCATGCGGATCACCGAGGTCGAAGTCCCGCTCGCGCACCGTGCGACCGGTGGGGACTGGCGGTCCCAGGTGCACCGGGCCCGCCAGTTCGTCGACGTGGGACGCGCGCTGGCCGTCCGGTGGCCGGCCCTGCGCCACCCCGCGGCCGAACGCGGCGCCGCGACCTGACCCGGCACGGTCGCCGGCCAGCAGGAGGTGAGGGCGGGTCAGGGTGGTTAGGGCGGGCGGGTTGGTTAGAGATAAGGCCCCGAGCCCCGCTGCGGGGAGTCGTCGCCGCCTGCGCCCGGCATCTGCCCTGGCACCATCTGCCCAGGCACCATCTGCCCTGGCACCATGCCCGGCGGCAGCGCCCGCCGCATCTGCTCGAGCTGCGCCCGCGCGGCCATCTGCTGCGCGAAGAGCGTGGTCTGGATCCCGTGGAACAGGCCCTCGAGCCAGCCAACCAGCTGCGCCTGTGCCACCCGGAGCTCGGCCTCGCTCGGCACCTCGTCCTCGGCGAACGGCAGCGAGAGCCGCTCGAGTTCCTCGACGAGCTCCGGCGCGAGCCCGTCCTCGAGCTCCTTGATCGAGCTCTTGTGGATCTCCTTGAGCCTGGCCCTGCTCTTCTCGTCGAGCGGCGCCGCCCTGACCTCTTCCAGCAGCTGCCTGATCATGCTGCCGACTCGCATCACCTTGGCGGGCTGCTCGACCATCTCGGTCACCGGCCGCTCGCTGGCCTCAGCGGCGTCGGTCTCCATGGCGACGCCGTCCGGGCCAACCACGACCACCCTGGCGCGCTCCGGCTCGGGGTTCGTCGTCTGGTCGCTCATGTGCCTAGTCTGTCGCGAGCCGCCATCGCTCTGCACGCAGGGGGGGTCGCCCGCCCGGCTGCCCGGTCAGACGGCGAGCAGGATCTTGCCGAAATGTGAGCCGCTCTCCATCAGCCGGTGCGCCTGCGGCGCCTCGGCCAGCGGCAGCACGCGGTCGATCACCGGCCGCACCCGCCCGGCCTCGATCAGCGGCCAGACCTGCTCGCGGACCGCTGCCACGATCGCAGCCTTCTGGTTCGTCGGCCGGGCCCGCAGCGTTGTCGCGCAGACGCATGCCCGCTTGCCGAGCAGCATGCCAAGGTCGAGCTCGGCCCGGGTGCCGCCCTGCATCCCGATCACGACCAAGCGGCCGCCGGTGGCCAGCGCGGCGACGTTCCGTGCCAGGTAAGCGGCCCCAACGATGTCGAGGATCACGTCGGCGCCGCTGCCGCCGGTGAAGTCGCGGACGGCCTCGACGAAGTCCTGGGTGTTGTAGTTGACCGCCAGGTCGGCGCCGAGCTCACGGCAGCGGTCCAGCTTTTCTGGCGTGCCGGCGGTGCACGCCACCCGCGCGCCGTGCTCGCGGGCCAGCTGGATGGCCATCGTGCCGATGCCGCTGGCGCCGCCGTGCACGAGCAGCGTCTCCCCGGGCTGCAGCGCAGCGGACTGGAACACGTTGGAGTGCACCGTGCAGGCCACCTCGGGCAGGCCGGCCGCGTCGGACAGGCTCACTCCGGCGGGCAGTGGCAGCAACTGCCCGGCCGGGACGGACACCTTCTCCGCGTACCCGCCGCCGCCGAGCAGCGCGCACACCTGGTCGCCGACCGCCCAGCCGTCCACGCCCTCGGCGAGCGCCGTGATGCGGCCCGAGCACTCGAGCCCGGGATACGGCGGCGAACCCGGTGGCGGCGGATACAGGCCCATCCGCTGCATCAGGTCGGCGCGGTTAACGCCGGCCGCGACGATCTCCACCACGGCTTCCCCCGGCCCGGCCTCCGGGTCCGGCACCTCGGCAAGCTGCAGGACGTCGGGTCCCCCCGGCTCGGAAATGACCACGGCACGCATGCGCGCTCTCCCTCCAGCTCGCTACCCGGCGGTCTCAGCCTGGCATACGGGCCGTTACGCGAAGGACCTGTCGGCCCTGGCTACGCGGCGTCCGCCTGGCGTCCCGGATGGTAGACGATGCCCGTTCTGCGTGGAAAGATCGAGTTCGGAGCATGTCCAGCCGTGGGTCCATCCTTGGTAGGGGATGACATCAGGTGTCGGTACTGTGGCAAGCGTGCCCCTCCTGTCGCAGGCCCCGTTCGCGCCGTTACCGGTTCGCGGGCAAGGTCCTCGGCCGGGCAGACGTGAGACTTCCTGATGGACGGTTAGGGGACCACCGTGGCCAACGACGATCGGGACCAGCAACGGTCCGGGGCCGACGAGCGGGCCGCAGCGAACGCCGAGCGCTCGGCACCCGGCCAGCGGCCGGCCTCACAGCAAGCCGCCGACGAGGCTGCCGAACCGATGTATCCGCCGTCCGCTCCTGGGCAGCCGGGCGGTAACAATGGCACCGATCAGCCGGCAGGCAGCCCGGCGAGCCCTTACGGGCCTCCCGACGGCGGCCCGAATCCTTACGGTCCAATTCGCTATGACCCGATCGGGCGCTACGGCGCACCCAACGAGTACGGCGCCGACGACCTCTACGGCACATACGGAGTGATCGGGCCGCAGGACAAGGGCTCCGGGGCGTCGGCTCAGGCCGCCGGGCCGCCACCGCCATCGGGTCAGCCTGGTGCACCGGGTGCCTCCGCGCAGGGCCGCCCGGGCGCGCCGACTCCGGTGAATTCGTCGGGTGGCGGCTCGCCGCACCCGCAAGGTGCTCCTGGCGTTCCTGGCGTTCCTGGCGTTCCTGGCGTTCCTGGCGTTCCTGGTGCTCCTGGTGCGCAAGGTGTTCCTGGTGGGCCCGGTCCTGGTGGGCCCGGTCCTGGTGGGCCCGGTCCTGGTGGGCCCGGTGCGGGTGGTGCTCCTGGTGCGCACGGCCCGTCGGCTCCGCCGGGGCCGCAGCGCGCGCCGGGAGGTTCCGGCCCGCAGCCCGCCCCCGGCGCACCTGTTCCGGCTGGCCCGCCAGGCGCGGCAGGTCCGCGCGGTGCCGCAGGCGCGCCAGCCGCCACCCCCCCGGCCCAACCCGGAGTCGGCGGTCCGCCGAGCCAGCCGGGCCCGCAGAGCCAGGGTCCGTCGAGCCAGCCCGGCCAGCCGGGTCCCGCGCGTCAGCAGAGTCAGCCGGGTCCGTCCGGCCCGCTCAGCGCGCCCGGTGCCTCGGGTCAGCCAGGCCAGCCGGGTCAGCCGGGTCAGCCGGGTCAGCCGGGTGCCGCAGGCAAGCAAGGCGACGCGAGTTTGCCGGGTCCCCAGGGGCAACGGGGTCCTCAGGGGTCGCCGGGTTCCCAGGCGTCGCCGGGTTCCCAGGGGTCGCCAGGTTTCCAGGGGTCGCCAGGTTTCCAGGGATCACCGGGTTCCCAGGGATCACCGGGTTCCCAGGGATCACCGGGTTCCCAGGGATCGCCAGGTTCCCAGGGATCGGCAGGTTCCCAAGGATCACCGGGGCCACAGAGCCAGCCCGGCCAACCGGGATCGGGATGGTCTTCTTCGGCTGGGTGGTCCGGCGCGGGAGGCTGGCCCAATACCCCCAAGCCGCCGGGCCCGGCCAGTGGCCCGGGCGGCCCGGGCGCGGGCCAGTGGGGCCCGCCTGCGCCGGCCAGCCCGCAGGGTGGGCCGTCAGGCTCGGGCGACCGATTCGGGCCCCAGGCGTATGGCCGGGCCGACCCTTACAGCGCGTCCGATCCATACGGATCGGCGGAGGACTACGATCCGGCAGACCCGTATGGGCCAGCGGATCCGTACGGACCCGACGCGTATGGCCGGGCCGATCCCTACGCCGGCCGCGACTACGCTGCCCCGGGGTACGGTCCCCCTGGCCCCCGCTACGCCCCGCCGGACCAGGCAACTCCCGATCCGTACCGGCCCGCGAGCGCCTATGTGTCGGCGCCGAACCCTTCGCCCCCGGCGGCCCCGCCGAAGCAGCCAGCCCCCGAAGCCGCCCAGCCGCTGGCCGGAATCCCGGGGCAACAGCCTGCTCCTCCGGCGCAGCAGCCCGCCCCTCCGCCGCCCCGCCCGCCGGGTGCGCACGCCGCGGACGCGGGTCAGTATGCGCCGCCCAGGCCCGTCCAGGGTCCCGCCGGGCAACCGGAGGCAGCCGACGCCGACGCGGAATCGGTCGGCGGCCTGACACCGGAGTTCCTGCTCCCCGGCAGGCGCCGCGCGCCCGATCCGGGCTGGCGCCGCGTCCTCTACCACGCCACCGGCGGGCTCATGCGCGTGCCGTCGTCGTCGGCGGAGTTGCGGCGCCGGGACATGATCAACCGCGTCCGGACCCCGGTCGCGGGTGGCCATCATCGCGTCGCGATCCTCAGCCTGAAGGGTGGGGTCGGCAAGACCACCACCACGGTCGGGCTTGGCTCGACGCTGGCGTCGTTGCGCGGCGACCGGGTGATCGCGGTCGACGCAAACCCGGACCGCGGCACGCTGTCGGACAAGGTCAGGCTGGAGACCGCCGCAACCGTCCGCGACCTGCTGAACGAGCGCGGCCACATCAGGCGGTACGCGGACGTCCGCACGTTCACCTCGCAGGCGCCGAGCAGGCTCGAGGTGCTCGCGTCGGATCGCGACCCCACCGTCTCCGTCGCGTTCAGCGACCAGGACTACGGCATGGTCGCGCGGGTGCTCGAGCACTACTACTCGATCTGCCTGACCGACTGCGGCACCGGCCTGCTGCACTCCGCGATGTCGGGTGTGCTGCGCCTCGCCGACCAGATCGTGCTGATCAGCTCGCCCTCGGTGGATGGTGCTCGCAGCGCGAGCGCGACGCTGGACTGGCTGGCCGCGCACTCCTACGGCGATCTGGTGCGCAACGCCGTCGTGGTGCTGTCCATGGTGCGGCCGAAGAGCAAGAGCAGCGTGGACCTGAGCCGCCTCGAGGAGCACTTCGCCTCGCGGTGCCGGGCCGTGATCAAGATTCCCTACGACTCCCACCTCGAGGAGGGCGCCGAGGTCGAGCTTGACCTCATGTCCCGGCCGACCGCCGACGCCTACCTGGCGCTCGCCGCCGTGATCGGCGACGGGCTGGCCATGCCCGCAAGGGCCAGGAGGGTCTGACTGCTCCGTAGCACGATGTAACGCTTGACGATGTATCGGATGCCGAACTAGTGTGTCGGCATGCCGGAGCAATTAATGATCTCTGACCCGCCCTGCGCTGAACCGGGCCGGCGTCGCGGGCGATGGCGCACCGCGCTGCTGCTAGCGGTCCTGCTGGGGAGCGTTGTGGCCGTCTTCGTGCTGCTCGTCTTCGTCGTCATCCCGTCGGCGGGAGCGGCCGGCGGCTGCGGTGGCGGCTGACGTGACATCAATGAACCAAAAGACGGCCTATAGCCCGTCGTTTGGTACATCCACGCTAAACAAGAAACGCCAGCCCGCGACTGAAGTGGCCAGTGGGGCCAGTGTGAACAGCGGGTCGGATGCGGGTGCCGCGCGGATCGTCGGGTCGGATGGTGGTGCCGGACGGATCGTCGGGTCGGATGGTGGTGCCGGGCGGATCGTCGGGTTGGATGCGGGTGCCGGACGGATCGTCGGGTCGGATGCGGGTGCCGGACGGATCGTCGGCGGGGCGGATTCACGTGCCGGGCGGATCGTTGGCCGTGGCTGGCCCGGCGTCCCGCAGGTCTGGCTGGTCGGCACGCTGGCGGTCACGCTCGCCGCGTTCGCCGCGGCGGTCGCGCTGGCGCCGCCGGCGTCCGCGCCTCCGGTCCGCGGGCTGGCCTGGCTGCTGTTCGTTGGCTCGTCGGTGCACGTTGCCTCGACCGGGTGGCTCTACACCCTCCCGGAGGTACGCGGCCATGCCCGCCAGCACCCGGCCAAACTCGTGCTGCTGCCGGCCGCCCTGATCCTGGCGACGGCGGTCTTGGCGGCCGCACTGTCACCGGCGACGATGGCGTGGTTCTTGCTGCCCTATTACGCGTGGCAGTTCTTCCACTTCCAGAAGCAGAACCTCGGCATGGCGGCGCTGGCCGCGTCGTCGCGGCGGGCTGCGCCGCTCCGGCCGGCGGAACGGCGGGCGCTGATGACCGCCGGCTACGCGGGCATCGCCGGGCTGATCGCGCATCCCGGCCTCCTTCAGCTGCGGCTCGATCCGGGCCTCGGCTTGATGTACCCGATAGCAGCCATGGTGTTCGTTGGGGCGGTAGCGGTCGGCGTCATCACGGTGGCACGGCGACCGGGGGGCGGCGCTGCGTTCCGGGCCGTATATCTGAGTTCGCTGTGCTTCTTCGGCCCGGTGTTCGTGTTCGGGTCACCGTACGCGGCGGTCGGTGGGATGACGATCGCGCACGGCCTGCAGTACCTGCTGCTGATCGGGCTGGTCGCGGCCGGGAACAGGCAGCTTCCCGGCCGGGCGATCCGGCTGGCCGTAGCGTGCAACATCGCGCTGATCGGCGGTCTCGCGCTCAGCGCCGCATCGCACCTGCACGGCGCCGCGTTCGCCGGGCGGCTGGCCTTCGGCGCGTATCTGGGCTTGGTCATGGCGCACTTCGTCATCGACGCGAGCCTGTGGCGGCTGCGTGACCCGTTTCCCCGCGCCTTTGTTGCTTCCCGCGTGCCCGGCCTGCTGCCCGCCAGAATTCCGGCTCCCGATGGATCGCCAGCCGATCTAAGATGACCGATGTGGCAGGTACGAAGGACAACACGCTCGGAACCTTCGGCCGGTATGCGGGCCCGGCCACCCTGATCCTGTCGAGCCTCGCGGACGGCCCCAAGCACGGATACGCGCTCACCAAGGACGTGGAGGCGTTCGCCGGGGTCAGGCTTGCACCCGGCACCCTGTACGAGGCGCTGAGCCGGCTCGAGGGGCAGGGGCTCATCGAGGCGCTGGACAGTGAAGACCGGCGGAGGCCGTATCGGCTGACCGCTGCCGGGGCCGCGGCGCTGCGCGCACACCTCAATGACCAGCGCCGGGTTGCCGATGTTGGGCTGCGACGTCTGGCCACTGGCTGGGGCGCGTCGTGACCGGCGGCGCCGAGCGGCGGGCCGCGCGGTTGCTGCGCTGGTATCCGCCCGCGTGGCGGGCTCGCTACGGGGACGAGTTCACCGAACTGCTCCTCGCGGAGTTCGCCGAGCGGCCCAGGTCGTGGCGCCGGGCCGGGGACGTGGCGCGCGGCGGTCTGCTGGCGCGGCTTACCGGCGCGGCCCTGACCGGCCACGAGCTCGAGCCATCGGAACAGGTCAGGGCCGGCCTGGCCACGGCGGTCTGCTCGCTGGCCGCGTTCCTCGCGTTCGGCATCGCGATGTGGGCGCAGCTGACCGTGGGGTGGGAATGGGCGGCGCCGTCCGCGACCGCCACGCGGGTTGGCATGGTGGCGATGTCCGCCGCTGCGCTGCTGCTCACCGTGCTCGTGGTGCTCGCCGTGCTGCCGCTGGCCGTGGCCGCGGCGGGCGGGATTGTCCGGGGGCGGGCCCGGCACCTGCACGGGCCGTTGCTGCTCGCGGTGGCGGGCGCCGTGGTGCTGGCCGTCGGCAGCCATCACTTCCAGAACGCCTGGCCGGGCACGGGCGGCCACTCCTGGGCGCAGCAGGGTCTCGTGCCCGGCGGGGTAGCCGCGTTCAGCTGGGCGGCCACGCTGTCGGTCTCCTCGTACTGGGCACACCCGGCCGCGCTCGCGGCGTTCCCCGCGGCTGAGGTCGCCTGGATGGTGGTGAGCCCGCTGGCGCTGGTCGCCCTGGTCGTGGGCGTGGCGGGCATCATGCGCCGGCTCGACTGGTCGCCACGGCTGCTGCGCTATGAGGCATGGCTGGTCAGCGCGGCGGCCGTCGGTATGACCGTGTTCCTGGCCGGCGGCTGCTGCTGGGTGCTGGCCGAGGGCTCGCGGCCCGGGCTGTTTCACGCCGGGGCCATCGACGTCGTAAGCCTGGCCGTTATGATGCTCGCGCTTTTTGTGGCACGGCGGGCCACCGGCCGCGCATGGAAATCGGTGCAAGGCGCGCATTGAGCCGCACGGGGCGCGGGCCGGGCCTGGTGTGAATAACCTGGGGCGGTAACCGAGATCGGCAGATGCCGTGGTCAGGCCGGTAAGGGCTCAGACCGGTAAGGGCGGGGACAGTGGAAGACACCTGGGCAGTCCGGGACGTTCCGGTGCTTGGCGCGGTCGTGGAATTGCTCGACCACAGCTACATGGTGACGGTCAGCGACGTCGCCGAGAAGACCGGGCTGGACCTGGCCGAGGTCTCCAGGTCGCTGGATTCCATGGATCCGACGTTCGTGGACTTCCGGAAGACCGAGACCGGCGGCGATCCGAGGTTCTGGTACGTGAACCGGGTCACGCCGGAAGCCCGCCAGGCCGTCGGCCAGTGGCCGACGGCCGAGAGCCTGGTCGACCGGCTCGTCAAGGCGTTCAGCGAAGCGGCCGACCACGAGGAGGACGCCGAGCGCCACTACCAGCTGCGCCAGGTCGCGGGTCTGCTCGGCGAGACCGTGCGTGACGTTGCCGTCCGGGTGACCGCCACCATCACCGGGCCGCTGGCGAGCAGGCCTGCCGCTGCGGGCAATGGGCCAGAGCCTTCGGCCGCGGATGGTGCCTCCTCGGGGCCATTGGCGCCGCCCGGCTCTTCGGCCACATCCGCGCCCGGCGAGGGCGCCGACTGACGCCATTGCCGCGCCGACTGTATAACCATCAGGTCACATCTTTCCTGTAAATCGGTCCTTATCGGACAATTATTACCAGCGGCACCACTTATCCCGCCGATCGCGTGTAATCCCAGATCTCACCTCCGACGTCAAACTGTCGAGCGCCACGTGGGCCATTCGTCTGCCGTTCGCGCTCTCTTCACTGCGGGGTGAATCCGAGGAGGAACCTGAGTATGAGACTGAACCGGCCGCCGGATGTGGCCAGCAACCCCGAGTCGGCTGGAGGCCATCGCGCCGGCGCTGGCGTCGTCCGGGCGCTGTCGGTGACAGCCGCAGCCGTGGCCATGTGTGCCGCGGGGGCGCTCCCGGCGCTGGCGTCGACGGCGCATACGACCAAGTTCGCCACGACGACTGTCGCGTCGGCGCCGAAGACGGGCTTCACCCACACGAACATCACGCTGTCGGCCACTGAGAAGGGCAAGGGCGGGAACCCCACCGGGACCGTCACGTTCTGGTCCGGCACGCGCAAGCTGTGCCACGGCAGCCTGAAGGCGCGCAAGACGTCTTGTAAGGCGCAGTTCGTCGATCCGGGTACGAAGACGGTGGTCGCCAAGTACGCCGGCAACGCCCAGCACAAGGCGTCATCGGGCACGGCCACGATCCAGATCAAGGTCAAGACCAGTGGCGGTGGTGGCGGCGGTGGCGGGTCGATCGCCACGACCACCACGGTCACCAGTCCCGCTCCCACCCCGCCGAACGGCTACTCCTACGTGCACGCGGGTGATGCCTTCACCCTCGAGGCGACCGTGGCCCCGACCACCGGCGGCTCGGCTCCCACCGGGACCGTATCGTTCACGGTGTACCGTGACCCCGGAACGGTGCCGCCCAACATGGAGTGCACTGCCACGCTGACGGCCGCGGACAACGGCAAGGCTTCGTGCAACGTCCAGACCGAGGCGGACACCTGGGGATTCCTCCTCTACGAGGCCACATTCACGCCTACCGCTGGCAGTGAGTGGACCGGCTCTAACTCGGGGCAGGCCGTCGACCACAAGCTGGTCACCTGGGACATCACGTCTACCCTGGAGACGTTCAACCCGACGACGGCCACCGTGGGCAAGCCAGTGACGCTGACAGCCGACGTGACCGACCAGCCGCTGGATTCCCTCGCCTCGGCCTTCAGCGTCAAGCCGGACCAGGTGACCTTCTCCATCGGTGGTAATCCGATTTCCGCGGACTGCACCAACGTTGCCGTGACCGACCCGACGGCCGGCCCGGCCAACATCGCGACGTGCACCTACACCCCGACGGCATCGGGGTCGGTGACGATCACGGCCGCCTACTCGGGCGACGACTATGCACTGCCGTCGTCGGACCAGGAGACCCTGACCGTCAATCCCTGATCAGAATCCAGACGGTCGCCGGGCCGTCCCCCTTCGTGGGGGGACGGCCCGGCGATGCTATATAGCCAGCAGGCCACATTTATGTTGGTGAATCGCTCTCTATCCGGCAATCAGCATGATCACGTCGCATATCGCACTCAGCATGTGTAATCCCGGATCCCACGCTCGACGTCCAACTGTCGAGCGCCATGTCGGCAGTGCTCTCTGCTCGCGCTCACATCACAGCGGGGTGATCCGAGGAGGAATCTGGCATGAGACTGAACCGGTTGCTGGGCGTGGCCAGCAACCCTGAACCGGCTGGGGGACATCGCGCCGGTACTGGCATTGTCCGGGTGCTGTCGGTGACAGCCATAGGTGCGGCCGCGTGCGCCCTGTCGGCGCTGCCCGCAATGGCGGCTTCTGTCGCACCAGCGGCTCCGCCCGGGTCGGTCGCGACGACCACCACGGTCACCAACCCGTCCTACATCGACTCCGAGCAGGCCGGCGTCACGGTGACGCTGACCGCCGCGGTGACCGCTGGGGACGGTACGACCCCAACCGGGACGGTGACGTTCGCGCCCACCAACCTCACCGGGGCCATCCCGGCGAACCTGGAGTGCACCGCCACGCTGGACGCGTCCGGGGACGCCGCCTGTACCGTCACGCCCGCGCTCGGTTCCTGGGGATTCTCCCTCTACGAGGCCACGTACGCGCCCACAGGCGGCAGTGAGTGGGCTACTTCGGTATCGACGGGCGAGCACAAGCTGATCACGCCGGACAACACGACCACGACCGTCACCGGCCCGGCCACCGCCACTACCGGCGCGGTGACGCTCAACGCGTCGATCGTCCCGGACACGGACGGCGGGCCCGGCTACAACATCCTGGCCGGCTACAGCGAGACCGGTGGCGACACCGTCGCCTTCATGGTCAACGGCAACACCATATGTGCCACTGCCGCGATGACCTGGAACGGCACGGTCAACGTCGCGCAGTGCGCGGATACCCTTGCCGCCGGCACCTACACCGTCGTGGCGACCTACTCCGGTGACGAGTACACCAACGGGTCGACCAGCAAGGCGTTCACCCTCGTCGTCAAGGACACGGCCAAGCACTCGTCGAAGACCACGGCGTCCGCCAGCCCCACGACCGCCAAGATCCACCAGGACGTGAAGTTCTCGGCGACCGTCAAGTCGTCGGGCAAGACCCCGACCGGGACCGTGACGTTCTGGTTCGGCACGAGGAAGCTGTGCACGGCCAAGCTTTCCGGTGGCAAGGCTTCCTGCAAGGCCGCATTCCCGCACGCCAGCAAGAAAAAGATCACCGCCAAGTACTCCGGCGACTCCACGCACGAGGCTTCCTCGGGCACCGTCACCGTGACGATCAAGCGACGGTGACGCTCGAGAATTAGCCGTTCAGTGAGTTAGCACGAAACAGCCGCCGGGCCGTCCCCTCCGCGGGGGGCGGCCCGCGGCGTTTGCGTCCATGTCGATGTACCAACGGGCCGCAAAGAACAGGCCCATCGGTACGTCGATGAGCTCGCGACTGGCATGGAACCGGGTGGGGCAAGATCACAAAGCGGAGGGTGTGGGATTCGAACCCACGAGGAAACTCACGCCTCCTAGCAGTTTTCAAGACTGCCGCCATCGGCCACTAGGCGAACCCTCCCGGAGACACGATAGCCGCGCGCGGAGCATAGCGCCGAGTACGGCAGGCACAAGCCTGCAGCCCGGCGGCCCGGGTCGGGTGAGTAGGCTCACGATCGGAGGAGGTCCCCATGCTGCGCCCGTTCGGCTTGTCGGCCGTTTTTACGGTCTGGCAGTTCGCGCCGATTGTCACAGCCGCCGTGGTCATCCTGGCCGGTCTGTATCTGTGGGGCGTGGTCCGGGTCGCGCGCCGGCATCCGGCCAGGCGCTGGCCTGCCTGGAAGACCGGGATGTTCCTCGGCGGCCTCGCGGTCGTGGTGCTGGCAACGGAAAGCGGCATCGGCTCCTACGACGACGTGCTGTTCTGGGATCACATGGTGCAGCACCTGATGCTGATCATGGTCGCCCCGCCGCTGCTCATCTTCGGCCAGCCGATCACGCTGCTGATGCACGCGAGCAGGAACCCGCTGCATACCTGGGTCAAGCGGATTCTGCGGTCCCGGGTTGCCAGCTTCCTTACCTGGCCCGTTTTCGGCTGCGTGGCCTATACGGTCGCGGTCCTGTGGGCGCACCTGACGAACTTCGCCAACCTGGTGCAGACCAACGAGCTGGCGCACAACGCCGAGCACGTCCTCTTCCTCGTGGTCGGCTACCTGTTCTTCCTGCCGATTCTGGGCCGCGAGCCGATCCGCTGGCGGCTGAGCTACCCGGTCCGGTTCGTCATCCTGGTCCTGGTGATGCCGGTGGACACGTTCACTGGGCTGATGCTGGGTTACGGCTCGGCCGGCACACCCGGAGTTCCCACGGGACCGCAGCCCTTTTGGGCACCCGCGCCCGTGTCCGATCTGCACACCGGCGGCGCGGTGATGTGGATCGGCGGCGACGCCATCATGTTCGGCCTGATGATGCTCGTGTACATGATGTGGAGCCTCGACGGCAGGGCGGCGACGAGCGGCCACGGGTGGCTGGAGGCGGCCCGCAGGGCCAGCCTTGCGAACCTGGTTGCCTCACATCAGGCGCTGCCCGGGACGGCCGAAGGCGGCACCGACTCCGCGGCGGCCGCCGATGGCGGATCGGCGCCAGCGGCCGTCAGCTGGGACAGCCGGGGCGGAATTGACGATGACGAACATCTCGCTGCCTACAACGCGTTCCTGGCGCGGCTGAACCAGGCGGAATCCGGCCGCAAACAATAGTCAATACGCTGAACCGCTGATAGGGGCCGTCCGTTACAAGGGCAGCGACACGGGTGGGGCCTCCCGTGCCGCTGGTCGCGTCTGGCAACGCAGCGGCCGAAGCTTCACTTTTTTCCTATTGGGGAGCGTGAGCATGTCGGTACTTCACCGGTTACTGGCCACGGCCGCCACGGCGGCCCTGACCGTCAGCGCGGGACTCGCGATGTCAGCGGCGGCGTCTGCCTCGTCGTCGTCGCCGTTCATCAGCCAGTTCAGCAAGCTCAAGACCATTGCCTCGACCGTTCCGGGCAACGGGGACGTCAATCCGTACGGGATCGTCGTTGTCCGGCTGAACCGCGGCAAGCTGCGCCGCGGCGACATCCTGGTTAGCAACTTCAACAACAAGGCCAACCTGCAGGGCACCGGCACCACGATCGTGCAGGTCTCGCCGGGTGGCAAGCAGACCCTGTTCGCACGCATCACCCGCTCCGAGCTGACCGGGCGGTGCCCGGGCGGCGTGGGGCTGACCACCGCGCTCGAGGTGCTGCGCGGCGGATGGGTGGTCGTGGGCAGCACGCCATCAAAGAACGGGATGGCGGCCACCGCGAAGGCAGGCTGCCTGATCGTGCTCGACAGCCACGGCACCGTGCGGGAGACGATCTCCGGCCACGGCATCAACGGCCCGTGGGACATGGCCGCCCTGCGCCAGGGCCTGAATGCCGATCTGTTCGTCACCAACGTGCTGCACGGCACGGTTGCGGCGAACGGAGCGGTCGTCAACAAGGGCACCGTGCTCCGGCTGCTGGTCCGCACGTACTGGAACAGCCCGCCGAAGCTCCTTGCGGTGACCACAATCGGCTCCGGGTTCTCGGAGCAGACCAACGCGTCCGCGTTCGTCATCGGGCCGACCGGCGTGGGCCTCGACCGCAACGGCACGCTCTACGTGGCTGACACGGGGGAGAACCGGATCACCGGCATCCCGTACGCGGCAACGCGCATGTCGAGCGCTGGCACCGGGTTCGTGCTGACCTCAGGCGGGAGGCTCAATGCACCGCTGGGCCTCGCCATTGCGCCGAACGGTGATGTGCTCACGGTCAACGGCGGAAATGGCCGGATCGTCGAGACGAGCACCGGCGGGGCCCAGGTCGCGCATCGCTTCCTGGACCGCTCCGGCAGTCCGCCTGGAGCGGGCGCGCTGTTCGGCCTGGCCGTGGTGCCACGAGGCGCCGGCGTCTACTACGTGGACGACGCCACCAACACACTGCGGCTGTTGCACTGACCGCACGAACCGCAGCAATCTAAAGCCGCTGCAACCGAGCCCGCAGACCCCGCAGGGACCGCGGGGTCTGCGGGCCGGTGCGGCGGGCTGAATCGTCCGTCCGGGCCGTACCGGGGCGCGTGGCCCCGCCTCCGGTACGGTCCGGCGGGCTTGCCGCGACACGCCGACGAGTGCTTTCTAAGTGAATCTAGGGAAAGCGCTAGATCAGGCAATAGGCTCCAATGCCGTGGACCCGGTTCGCAATCCTTATGCTCCAGGAGCTGGCCAGCGCCCGCCGGAACTCGCGGGCCGCGATCGCGAGATCGGCCAGTTCGAGGTGGTGCTTGAACGCGTCGCCCGCGGCCGCCCGGAACGCAGCATGGTTCTCACCGGATTGCGCGGTGTCGGCAAGACCGTGCTGCTGAATGCGTTCCGCTCGATGGCCATGCAGCGGCTGTGGGGAACCGGGAAAATCGAGGCGCGGCCGGAGCAGTCGATCAGGCGGCCGATCGCCTCGGCCCTGCACATGGCCGTGCGCGAGCTCGCGCCGAGGCACCGGGCGCCGGACCGGATCGACCAGTTTCTCGGCGTGCTCAAGGCATTCACCATCCGCGACCCGGCCGCCCCGAAGGGGTCGTACGCGGCGCACCTGGGCATCGACGTGCCCGCCTCACATGGCCGGGCCGATTCCGGTGACCTCGAAATCGACCTCACCGAGCTGCTGACCGACGCCGCCTCGGTCGCCGCCGATCTCTCGGTGGGCATCGCGCTGTTCGTGGACGAGATGCAGGACGTGCCCGCGCCCGACATCTCCGCTCTCTGTGCGGCCTGCCACGAGCTGTCGCAGACCGGCGGGCCGCTCATCGTGGTCGGGGCCGGGCTACCGCACCTTCCTTCCGTACTGTCGGCCAGCAAGAGCTACTCCGAGCGGCTGTTCAGGTACGTGCGGATCGACCGCCTCGACCGGGATGCCGCCGACTTCGCGCTGCTCGCTCCGGCCCGGCGCGAGGGCGCGGACTTCGAGCCTGCAGCGCTGGACGCGTTGTACTCGGCGGCCGACGGATACCCCTACTTCGTGCAGGCCTACGGCAAGGTGACCTGGGACGTTGCTGCAGCGAGCCCAGTCACCGCCTCCGACGTCACCGTGGCCAGCCCGGTGGCGGCCGGCGAGCTCGCGGTCGGCTTCTTCGGCAGCAGGTACGAGCGCGCTACGCCTGCGGAACGCGAGTACATGCGGGCGATGGCGCAGCTTGGCGACGAGCCGGTGCCGACCGCCCAGGTTGCCGAGGAACTTGGCCGTAAGCCGTCCAGCGTTTCCCCGGCCCGGGACAGCCTGATCAAGAAGGGGCTGATTTACAGCTCGGAGCGCGGGCTGATCGCCTTTACCGTCCCCCATTTCGGCCGATTCCTGCGCGCCCAGCCCGCCTGAGCGGTTCTGAAGAGGACTGTCCGGGAGCCACCAACGGGCGCTCCTTCTGGGAAAATCTTGCCCTGTCTAGGGAAGCAGCTAGAGATCGCTAGACAATGGCAGATCGTCCTCCCCGGGATTGGGTGGGTCATCCACCCTGATCGCGCGGAGATACTGGTCGGGATCGCTCGGAGCCGAGAGCATTCCCGCCGGAATCCGGCCGCTGCCTGCGCCCAGGCCGGAACCGGGCCCAGGCCAGCTAGCTCCGGGAGCAGGCCGCCTAGCCCCGGAAATGGGCAGAGAAGCAGCCGGAGAAACAGACCCAGATTCGGCGTCCGCGCTGAGCCGGCGGATGCCGCTCGGCTCGAGGCCTGTCGATTGCGGCTTCGCCGCGAAGAACCGCCTGCGCCGGGCCGGGGCCACGGGCCACGCCAGCACATCGCCCGTTGCCGAGTCGACCAGGGCGCTGTTGACCACCGGCCGGTGCGGGCGGAGGTAGACCGCGAAGATGATCTCGGTGGCCCGGTCGCCAATCCGGGCGGGGAACACCACGTACCGCCAGCACAGCTCCCGCCACATGTCGACGGGCACCTCGGTGGTGATCAGCCAGGCCCGCTTGCGCCACTGCGAACTGCGGCGCAGGGCGGCCAGCGTCCGGACCGTGGGCAGCCTGCGCAGTTCACACGGCTCGGAGTAGCCGAGCCGGGTGAGCGCCTCGCCAAGCTCCGGTGAGAGCAGGGCGATCACCCCGAGCTCGATCGCGAAGATCCCTAGCAGCCGGGCCGCGTCGGCACCGGGGTGCGGCGCACGCAACGGGGGCAGCCCGATCGTGGCCAGCGCCGCGGCGGCAAAAAAGGCCGACCTGGCCAGCGTGCGCCCGCTCACCGGGGCCCTGCTGAACTCGCCGAAACACCCGCAGCCGGTTTCGGGATGGCTGGTGCGAAGCTCGATCAGCGCGCACGTGGCGACCAGGAACAGCAGCGACGTCGCGAGCCGTACGCCGGTCGCTGGCCCGCCTCGGCCGAGGCCCCCTGCGGTGACGATCAGGGCCACGCCGCAGGCGAACTCGACGGCAGCGGTCGCGACCGCGACCGGGCGCCGCAGCCGGAGAGGGAACAGCGCGGTCGGGCCGAGACCGGCATCCATCGACCCGACCCGCAGGACACGTGCCAGCTTGGCCGCGCACCCGCCGAGCAGCATGGCCGACAGCAGCGGAACCTGAGCCTCCCGGATCTCGAGCACTGCGTGGCCAAACATCGTCAGCGGCCAATCGTGATCGTCGCGTTGAAGCAGCCGCGCTCGAGTTCGCCGCCGAGCGCGATGAAGCTGGCCTGGGTCAGGTCGGCGATACGGCCGCGGGGGGAGGTGCCGCAGGTGACGCACCGGTCGTTGAACAGCCGGGCGATGGCGGCACAGCCGGTGACCGACAGCGTGCACGAGCTGTTGGTGCAGTCGTTGCTGACCTGCAGCACGCTGCCCACGGCCAGGTACGGCATGCGGACGAACTGCGGCGCGGCGCTCCCGACCGGGTCCTCGGCACACCCGGACCCAGGGTCGAGGGCCGGGTACGACACGCCAAGCAGCCCGGGTGGCTCGTCGACCGGGTCGTGCCAGGTGACGGAGCCGCTGATCGTGGCGGGCACCCGGCCGCTCACCATCGCCGGTGCGGGCATCTGGCCGACAGGGTAAGCGGGCTGGGACGTCGCCGGTATCCGTGCCTCGAGTTCCCCAGGCCGGCGCACGCCGATGACGTCGAGCAGATAACCGGGCTCGAGGTTCGGGAAGCGGACCTGGATCCGGCCAGATGCGGCACACGGGATCGTCACTAACTGGCGCGGCTTCGTCTTGCCTTCGTCGACCAGCAGGCTGTCCGCGTCGCGCTCGATGATGACGCCGGTCACGCGGCCGATGTTCGCCCAGATCCGGTCGGCCACGCTGCGCTGTGAAGGATGCAGCCGGACCACCGCCTGGTCGCCTGGCTGCACCCCGGACGGTTCCAGCGGGGCGCCACGCCAGGCCGTCGCTTCGGAGGTGAGCGCGATCCGGGTCTCGCTGGCGCCATTGCCGATCACCAGGACATGCGGGCTGACGTCGCGGACGGTGCCGGTGACCGCGCGCGGCAGCTTGCCGGGCACCGGGAAGTCGGCGGCGCGGCCAGCCTCCGGGCCCGAAGGTCCGCCGTGCGCCGTGAGCACCGCGGCCTTTAGCATTCGGCGCCGCGACGCGCGCACGGCCGTGGCGTTCCCGGTGCAGCGATCGCAGCACCGGAAGTCGCCGTGGACGTCCAGCATCGGCCCTCCCCTGCCAGGCTCGTGGCCCAGCCCCATGCCACCCGGCCCGTAATCCCGCGGGTTACCGGCCCGGCGTCGTACCCGCCCCGGCCGGGTCATCTGCCCGGCCCATCCGCCCCTATCCGGCCACGCGGGCTGCCAGCCCGGCGGCGCATACAACCTGGGTAATCAACCCAGCCTAAATGACCATGCTTACCTGGCAGTGCCCACGTCAAGCGATTCACGCCTTTTCCATTTGGAAGTCACACATGTGCGCCCCGGCGGCGAGATCGCGCGGCCACCACTCGTGTATCTCTAGTAAGACGACGCGCCGTTACAAGCGGTAGTCACCCGTTAACAGTGGCGGCGGGTACCGTTAGAATGTGAGCGTCGGGGGCGATCACTTCGTGGCGGAAGCACGGGCGGATTCAGCCGCAGCAACTCGGGGCGTCGCAGGCGTTGACCAGGGGGAAAGCGTCGGCGCGCAGCAAAGCCATACCAACGGGCAGGTGCTGGCACCGCCGCCGAACCGGGCTGGGTTCGACGACCCCGGCTTCCACGATTACGTAACGGCCCGTAGTCGGTCACTGCTGCGGACCGCATATCTACTGACCGGGAACCGCGCGGACGCCGAGGACCTGGTGCAGGCGGCGCTGGCCAAGACGTATCTGGCCTGGGACCGGATCGAGGACCGGGGCGCGCTGGACGGCTACGTCCGCCGCGCCATGATCAACACGCACATCTCGTGGTGGCGCCGCCGCAGACTGGAGGAGTACCCCACCGACGAGATCCCCGACCAGGCGGTCGCGGACCAGACGGGGAGCAGCGACCTGGCGGACACCCTGCACCGCGCCGTCGACCGGCTCCCGCAGCGGATGCGCGCGGCCGTGATGCTCCGCTACTTCGAGGACATGACCGAGGCGGAGGTCGCCGACGCGCTCGGGGTGAGCCTCGGCACCGTAAAGAGCACGGTCTCACGCGCCGTCGCCAAGCTGCGGATCGACGCCGAGCTGCAGGGGGACTGACCCGGCCAGACCGGGCCGGTGGTGACGTTTTCCCGCTAGCGTGGCACTATCCACCCCAGGGGCATTCCGGCCCATCAGGGGCGGGTACCGGGCACACCGCAGGAGGTGGCCATAGTGCAGAGCACGATGATGGACGTTCCGCTGACCGTGCAGGCGATCATGCGCTACGGCACGTCGGCCTATGCCGACCGTGAGGTGGTGACCTGCACGTCCTCGGGCACCCGGCGGCAGAGCTACGGCGAGACCGGCGCCAGGGCCGCCCAGCTCGCGAATGCCCTGCGCAGCCTCGGCGTCGACGGCGACCAGCGCGTGGCCACGCTGATGTGGAACAACGCCGAGCATCTCGAGGCCTACCTGGCGATCCCGTCCATGGGCGCGGTGCTGCACACGCTGAACCTGCGGCTCGACCCCCAGGTAATCGGCTACATCGCCACGCACGCCGGGGATGATGTGGTGATCGTCGACGCCACCCTGGTGCCACTGCTGGCCCAGGTCCTTCCGCATGCCCCGGCAATCCGGCACGTCCTGGTGACAAGTCCAGAGCCTGGAACGCCGAGCCCCGTGGATGATCTGCTCGGCGCCGGCCGCGAGGTGCACTCGTACGAAGACCTGCTCGCCGCGCAGCCCGACACGTTCGACTGGCCCGAGCTCGACGAGCGGTCCGCGGCGGCGATGTGCTACACCAGCGGCACCACAGGGCACCCGAAGGGTGTTGTCTACAGCCACCGGTCGTCTTACCTGCACTCGATGGCCGTCTGCCACGGCAACACGTTCGCGCTGTCCGAGCGGGACAAGGTGCTCCCGGTGGTGCCGATGTTCCACGCGAACGCCTGGGGGCTGGCGTACGCGGCGGTAATGGCCGGGGCCGACCTGATCATGCCGGACCGGTTCCTGCAGCCGGAGCCGATGGTCCGGCTCATCGAGGCGGAACGCCCGACGATCGCCGGTGCCGTGCCCACGATCTGGAACGTGCTGCTCGCATACGTGCGCTCCAACGGCGGGGACCTGTCCTCGCTGCGGCTGGTGCCGTGCGGCGGCTCCGCGGTGCCGCACGCACTGCAGGAGGCGTATGAGAAGGAACTCGGTGTCCGGATCGTGCAGGCCTGGGGCATGACCGAGACCTCGCCGCTCGGCAGCGTGGCGCACCCGCCCGCGGGCACACCGGAGGAAGAGGCGTGGCGCTACCGCGACACCGCGGGCAGGCTGATGTGCGGGGTCGAGGGCAGACTGGTCGGCCCGGATGGCACTGTGCTGCCGCACGACGGCGAGGCGGTCGGCGAGATCGAGGCCCGCGGGCCGTGGGTGACCGGTAGCTACTACAAGGACGACGACCCGGCCAAGTTCGACAACGGCTGGCTGCGCACCGGCGACGTCGGCACCATCGACCGGCTCGGCTTCGTCACGCTCACCGACCGGGCCAAGGACGTGATCAAGTCCGGCGGCGAGTGGATCTCGTCGATGGAGCTGGAGAACATGCTGATGGCCCACCCGCAGGTTGCCGAAGCCGCGGTGATCGGGGTACCGGACGAGAAGTGGGGCGAGCGGCCGCTGGCCGCTGTGGTGCTGGTACCGGACGCCACCGTCACCGCTGCTGAGCTGCGAGAATTCCTGTCGGCGCAGATACCGCGGTGGCAGTTGCCCGAGCGGTGGTCGTTCATCACCGAGGTGCCCAAGACAAGCGTCGGCAAGTTCGCCAAGACCCGGATCCGGGACGCCTACGCCAACGGCGACTACGAGGTGATCGAGGCCCGCTGATCCCGCCCCACGTCCACCGCCCCCTTCCACTTCCTTCTTCACTCACCTGCACGATCTGCTTTGCCGGTGCTCAGCCGGTACCGGTACCCTGGGTCGGACCCCGCTGGGTCATTGGAGGCTTCGCCTAGTCCGGTCTATGGCGCCGCACTGCTAATGCGGTTTGGGTTCGCGCCCATCCGGGGTTCAAATCCCCGAGCCTCCGCTCGTGAGCAGGCACTTTGCCGACCAGGCAAGGTGCCTGATCCATTTTTCAAAGATCGTTAAGGCCCGTGCAGGCCCCGTGCAGGCCCCAGCGGGCACTCAGCCGGAATCGCCGGCGCGCAGGAACATGTCGCAGAGGGCGACAGCTACCACACCCCCGGCCAGCGGGGCGGCGAGGTAGGCCCACCAGTCGGAGAACTGGCCGGCCAGGATCATCGGCGCGATCGCCCGGGCGGGGTTGACGCCCGCGCCGCTGACCGGCCCGGCGATCACGATGGCGACCGCGAGGGCCGCGCCGATGGCCATGGCGGCGATGCCGCGCGGAACCCGGCTGTCGGTGGCCACCGCCACGACGACCAGGACCAGGACGAAGGTGACAACGGCTTCTGCCGTGACCACCCGCCCCACCGAAACCCCCGCGGCCGGGACCGTGGCGCCCAGGCGGGCGATCGAGCGGGCCTGGTCCCCGTACAAGCCCCAGGTGACCGCGGCCGCGGCGATCGCGCCGGTGAACTGGGCGATGACGTAGCCAGGAGCGTAGGCCCAGGGGAAGTGCCTGGTGACGGCCAGCCCGAGCGTCACCGCGGGGTTGAGGTGGGCGCCGGAGATGTGGCCGACGCTGGCGACTCCGGTGGCTAGCGCCAGGCCGCCGGCCACGGGCACCGCCAGGGACCCGTAGGGTGCCCCGGCCACCGGCCGGGACAAGGCCACCGCGACCGCGGCGCTGGTGATGGCCAGGACCAGCACGAAGGTGCCGGCCGCCTCGGCGGTGACCGCCCGGGCCAGGTTGCGGTCAAGCTGGTGGCCATGCAGCAGCACGACCGCGTTGCCGCCGGCGGTCCGCTGCCCTGATCGAGGGCTCATGCTGGTTGCTTTCATGATCACCACTTCGCCGGTAGCCTGCTGAGGCCGGCCGGGACGATCTGTTCGTGGTCGCCGCGGGCCTGTGCGTTCCGGGCCGTCTGCGACGGCGCTCAGGCGTTCTGCGGGACCGGGGTGCCGCGGTTAGGTGGCCGGTATGCCGGTCGCGTGTTGCAGGAGGGCAAGGACTTCGGTGTCCAGCCGCTGGGCGACGTGGGAGGCGGCGGCGTTGCCGTAGGGCGCGATCGCGCTGGCGACGGTGTCGTAGGCCACCTGGGTTTCGCCGCCTGCCAGTTCCTGGATGAGGATGGTGACCGGGGCGTAGGAGCCGGCCGCGGGCAGGTGGCGGGTCATCTGTCCCATGGTGACCGGGTTGCCGGCGATCAGCCGGACCAGGCGGCGTCCGGCCTGGTTGCCGGCTTGCGGGTCGAGGGCCAGGACGGTGTCAAGGTCGAGGTGCAGGAACCGCATCAGGCCCGCGCTGCCCTGCGCGTGCCGGACCAGCCCTGCGAACTCCGCATAGGAGGTACTAGCCGCCAGCGTGGCGAACAGCGCCCCGGTGTCCGGCTGGCTGATGCCGTCGTAGATGCCGTCCAGGACGACCTGAAACGGCCGTTCGCTAGTGAGCACGTGGCGGCGCACGGGTATGTCGAGCACTTGCTCGGATGCCACCGCTTTCTCCTTTGATCTCGCTGCTTCTGAGCCCTGCTCGCCCGGCCGGGGAAGCAGGGGCTCAGAAAGCGGTGCGGGTTCAGACGCCTGCTGCGGCGGCGCGGATGACGTCGAGGACGTTGTCGGGCCTGGTCCTGGTCACCAGCCGGCGGCGGCTGACCGCGCTGGAAGACGCCC
>Ga0209169_10000322_pt1 | contig 28872 bp, 28 predicted proteins | sample HubBroMetageWRM4_FD_188346 | JGI IMG/M metagenome (GOLD analysis project Ga0209169, IMG submission 188346) | Warmed soil microbial communities from the Hubbard Brook experimental Forest, New Hampshire - Hubbard Brook CCASE Soil Metagenome WRM 4... | ecosystem: Environmental > Terrestrial > Soil...
GCAGCGATGCGGGGATGAACCTGTGGCACGAGTTTGGCCCCGGCATCGAGCAGTTGATGAAGACCCACACGCTGAAGTTTGTGTCCCGGATTGAAGAACACGTTACACACCACTAACCCCCACACCCACCTCGGCAACGAAAATCACCGACCAAATAAACGCATGAAGCCGGAAGCGGGGAGATCGGCGACGAGAAATTTCGCGTCCCTGACTCCCGTGGCCCGCAGCAGCGCTTCAGCCGCCAGATATCCGCTGCGGACTGCGCCTTCCATGGTGGCGGGCCAACCGGTGGCAGTCCAGTCGCCGGCAACAAAAACGCGGGGCCATGTGGTCGACTGCTGGGGACGGTAGGCGTCAATGCCGGGACGCGGCGAGTAGGTGGCGTGAACTTCCTTGATCACGGTCGACTTCACCAGATTCGCCGCGCGAGCCGCAGGGAAAAACTCTCGAACTTCTTTCACAGCGAGATCGACAATCTCGGCGCGGGATTTGTCAATGAGGTCCGTCGAAGCACTGACCACGAGTTCGATGTAGCTGCCCCCCTCAGGGGCTAAAGCCCTTTTCTCTGTAGAAGCGTTTACGGCACGACTAAGGTCGTGCACTTCCCGAGCACGCTGCAGCAGCCGCGACTTGTGGAACATCCATTGCACAGTTCGGTCGAGGAGGACGGCGTGGTCGAGGTCGCTGATCTGGCGATCGAACCATAAGTGTATGCCGGTGATGGGAGACGTCTCGAAATGGCTGAGCTGGTCGCGCAGGGACGCGGCTTCCGGGCTCTGCGGAATCACACGCTCGAGACCGTCGAAGGGCAGAGCCAGGACGAGATAGTCGAATGTCTCTTGCCCATTGCTTTTGTCGCTCACGCGAATTCGCACCTGGTTTGGTTCGGGGGAAAATGCTTCGAGCGAGGCGCGGAAGCGGATGTCGCCGCCGCGAGCGCGTATGTAGTCTCCGGCTCGATTGTAGAGGTCGGTTAGCGGAATACTTGGAACACCCATGTGGCGGGCTTCGCGAGACTTCATCGATTCGCGCACGACTTGAGCCGCGGAGGAAATGGAAATCAGGTCGAGATGCTCACTCAGGGCGCTGACCAGGATCGGCTTCCAGAAGCGTTCAATCGCATTCTCGGTTTGCGAGTGCTGATGGCACCATTCAAGGAACGAACGGCCTGTATCGGGCTGCTCGGTCAGGGCGAGTGCGGCAAGGGCGCGCGAAATCGCCAGCTTGTCCTTGACCGAGAGAAACGGAAAGGCGAGGAACGACGGCGCGGTGTGGAGGGGGGCAGGAAGCGGAGAAGCTCGCATCACGCTGGCGCGGCCGCCGGGCTCGATGAAAGTCATTTCGTCGAACCAGCGGATTTTGTCCTCGACGCCGATGCGGCGATAGAACTCCACCAGATTAGTGCAGACGCGGAAAAGCACGTGCTGGCAGTTATCGACGACCTCACCGGTGCCGGGATGCTCGTAGGAAGAAGCGCGGCCGCCGAGATAAGGACGGCGCTCGAAGAGCGTGACACGAAATCCAGAGGCTGCCAGCGCGCAGGCCGCCGCGAGGCCAGCGAGGCCGCCGCCGGCTATGGCTACCGTAGGTTGTGTGGAATTCTCAATCATGCGGGAATCTGGCCAAAAGTAAATTGCTGATTGTCGATTGTTGACTGCTGATTGAAACCGTTCTCGCCTTGCTTCTCAATCAACAATCAATAATCAGCAATTCCTCCGATGGCATCAGGTGAGCCGTTGCCAGAAGCCTTTTCCCAGCACGCGCAGCTTTTCGCTGACCGTGAGGCTCACCTTTCCGTTGAAGACATCGTACTGGCGCTCGGCAATTTTCTCCAGCAGCCGCCGGTAGATGTTTACCAGCACCCACAGGGCGGGCTGGCTGTCTTCCGAGATATAGGGGATCAGTTGCTCGCCGGCCTGGTAGAACTGGCGGGCGCGGTCGGCTTCGAGCGCCAGCAAAGGCCGGAAGCGTGCGGAATCGGGCGCAGAAAGCAGCTCGCCGGCCGAAAGGTTGAATTTCGCCAGGTCTTCTTCCGGCAAATACACGCGGCCCATCGCGGCATCTTCTTTCACATCGCGAATAATGTTAGTGAGCTGGAAGGCGAGGCCGCACTGCTCGGCCAGAGGCTCGGCCGCGGGATCACGATATCCGAAGATGTGGATGCATACCAGCCCCACAACCGAAGCCACCCGGTAGCAATAGAGCTTGAGATCGTCAAACGTCCGGTACTGGATGGTCAGGCCCGGAACCGCCTCCGCGGTAGGACCACCCTGGCCGGCTGCTTCGGGGTCGACAACATCCATCGCGGTTCCCAGCGCGAGTTCATCGAGCAGGCCCGCGGGGATGGTATAGCGACGTTGCGCGTCGGTCAGCGCCAGCAGAATGGGGTCGTCGCTGGGCTCGCCCTGCTGCACGCGGTGCAGAGCATCCAGCCAGCTATCAAGTTTGTAGCGCCGTTCCTCGAGACTGAGGTTAGGGTCGTCAGCAATGTCATCGCAGCGCCGCATGAAGGCATAGACGGCGCACAGCGCTTGCCGCTTGCGCTTCGGCAACACCAGAAATGCGTAATAGAAATTCTTAGCATTGGCGCGGGTAATGCCGCGGCACACCGAATACGCCATGGTGAGCTGCGCCGGAGCCGGGCTCCACGGAATCAGCACCGGCTGCGTTCCCACACTCATAGGAACTTCCCCAGCGCCGCCCGCGCCACCAGGGCCAGCTTGCGGGTTTTAGAGATCGCCGGACGCCGTCCGAGCACTGCGAATCTCTGGCGCTCGATGGCATTCAGAATTTCCTGTCCGCCGCGGCTGAAGAGTTCGATATCGACTGCCAGTTCTTTGTCTACTTTGCTGACGAGCGGCAGACCGCGATCGAACCACTGGCGCGCGCGTTCCACCTCGAACTTCATCATCTCGCAAAACGCCGGCGTATTGCGCTTCTGCGCCAGGTCCTCCTCGGTCACCGAATAACGCTGTAAATCTTCCAGGGGCAAATAGATTCGGCCCTTGGCATAGTCGACGCTCACGTCCTGCCAGAAGTTCGCCAACTGCAAAGCGGTACAGGTGTAGTCGGAAAGTTGCTGGCGCTCGGCATCGTGATAGCCACACAGGTAGAGCACAAGGTGGCCCACTGGATTCGCCGAGTAACGGCAGTAGGCAAGCACATCGTCGAAGGTTTCGAAGCGCGTGACGGTCTGGTCCTGGCGGAAGGCAATCAGCAGATCGGAAAATTCGTGCTTCGGAATGTCGAACTTCTTGACCGTATCGGCCAACGCCACAAAAACGGGATGACGCGGATTGCCCTCGTAGCAGGCATCCAGCTGCGTCTGCCATTCATCCAGCAACGCCAGCGCCGCCGTGGCGTCTCCCACTTCGTCCCCGAGATCATCGGAAATGCGGCAATAGGCGTAGACATTCAGGAAATCCTGGCGCAGCTTCCTGGGAAGAAACCAGGTCGCTACGGAGAAATTCTCATAATGAGTGCGGGCGAGGCGACGGCAGTATTCGCGGGCTTCTTCAAGCGTGGGAGCGGACTGCGGAATCGCATATTCCGCGGGAAGGCGGCTCCAGCCGAGCGCGGCGGAAATACGAGAGTCGGTGCTGGTTGCAGAGCTCATTCAGTAAGAAGTCATTTCAGGATTGCTCAGCGCCCGGGCAGAAAATCTTACCTCAGCGGCTAAAGCCAGCGAATGGCAGGTGCTCTTTCATGCAGGCCTTGAAGGCCTGCTCCACCCTCATTCGTACCGCTGCGCTGAAGCGCTGCGCCACCCAAAACCATCAGTGGCCGGGAATGATTGCGGTCTTGATGTCGCCCCCGCGGTTCAGCATGTGGCGCAGCACCTGCTGCAGGCGCGACAACGGAGCTTCGCCGGTGATGTAATCAGTCGGCCGGATCTTCTTAGCCGCGATCAGGCCGAAGGCCCGGCGCACGGTTTCCGGCGTGTGATGGAACGTGGCTTTCAGCGTGATCTCGGAATAGTGCAAGCGGTTGGTATCGAGTTGAACTTTCGATCCACTGGCGCATCCGCCGAAGAAATTTACGGTGCCGCCTTTGCGGACCATCTCCACTGTCCACTCCCAGGCCTCGGGACGACCCACGGCCTCGACCACCACATCGCAACCGCGTTTTTGCGGAGTCAGCGCGCGCACCGCCTCGACCACATTCTGCACCTTGGTGGTCTGCACAATTTCGTGCGCACCCATCTGCTTGGCGGCGACAACCTGTTCGTCGCGCTTGACCACTGAGATTACGTTACAACCGATCGCTCGAGCCACCTGCACAAACATCAATCCGATGGGGCCGCCGCCAATGATGGTAACCGTGTCGCCGATTTCAACTCCGGTTTCGTGCAGTCCGCGCAGCACACAAGCCAGCGGTTCCGTCATCGCCGCGTCTTCATAGGTCACGTTGGGCGGAATCACGAGCATGTTCGCTTCGACGATCCGCCGCGGCACGCGGATGTATTCCGCGTAGGCTCCATTGTTGAACAGCAGGTCCTCGCACAGATTTTCCTGGTGCTTGGAGCAGTAGAAACACATCTGGCAAGGCGCGGAATTGAGCGCGACAACGCGCATGCCCTTCTTGAAACTGTGCACGCCTTCGCCGACTTCTTCAATCACTCCGGCCAGTTCGTGTCCGAACAATGCGGGAGGCACAATCATGCGGGCGTGGTAGCCCCGCTGGTACACCTTGAGATCGGTACCGCAGGTGAGTGCCACCTGCACTTTGACCAGAACTTCCCCTTTTTCCACTCGAGGGATGGGCACTCTTTCAATCTTGATATCTTCTTTGCCGTATAAAACGGCAGCGGTCATTTTTCCATTCACTGCTTGCTTCCTTCCCGGGTCTCGCGTTTCCACGTACTGCCAGGCTGAATCACGATCTTCATTGACCCCGGCTGTGGATGAGCCGCGAGTTCCAACCCCCGCGCACCTTCCTGCAGCGCAAACCGGTGACTAATCAGCCGTTCCAGGTCCATTTCCCGGTTCATCACAAATCGAACTGACTCTTCCTGCAAATCCACGGACGCGCTATAAGAGCCGACCAGCGCCTTCTCATCGACGCAAATCGCGGCCGGATCGACAACTGCCTCTCCGTGCTGCGTTTGCGCAAACAATAACACTCGCCCGCCGGGACGAACCGCCTCCATCGCCGGACGAATCAAGCTATTGCTGCCCACCGCCAAAATCACGGCGTCCGCACCGCGTCCCTCGGTCCGCTCCCGCGCAGCTCGAACCGTATCGTTCTGCGAGGCGTCAATAGTATGTTCGAAACCGAGGCTTTTAGCTATTCTAAGCCTCTCGGGATACAAATCGGAAGTAATAACCGTGGCCCCTGCCCGCCGTGCCAGCACACTCAGAATGATGCCGATTGGACCCTGCCCAATGGCCAGAACGGTCTCGCCGGGTTCCAGGCGCAGGGCCTCGATCCCTTTCATGCAGGTATTCACAGGTTCCACGAAACAGGCCAGCTCGAAAGAGACGCCTTCCGGAATCTTCACCGTCCCCTGCTCGACGATCCAATCCATCACCCGGACATACTCGGAGAACCCTCCGCCTGAGGGCTCAAATCCCGCCGTGCATCCCACCTTCTTATAGGTTGGGCACTGCGCGAAGGTCTTGTGCCGGCAGTAGTAACAGGTGCGGCAAGGGATGTGATGAAACACTACAACCCGGTCGCCGGGCTCAAACTTCCGCACTCCGGCGCCGACGGCCGCAACCACTCCGGAGGTTTCGTGCCCAAAGATGCGCGGCGCCGAATGGGAGCCGGAGGCAATTTTTTTCAGATCCGTGCCACAGACCCCGCAGGTATGCACCCGCACCAGCAGCTCTCCAGCACCGATCGCGGGCACGGGAACGGTCTCCAGACGGACGTCGTTGACTCCGCGGTAAACTGCGGCCAGCATCGTCGCCGGAATCGACTGGCTTCGGTCTTCCATCGCTATTTGTCCAGCAATCCCCATTAGCTCCCCATCAAGTATTAGATGCACCCCATTCAGGATGCGCTATTTCGCGGAACCCTGGCTCTGCCTCGGATCGCTATTCCTGAACTCTACTTGCACCGTCATCGAATCCAGGTATTGCGATTCCGGCGGCGTGAAGTGATACGCCTTCACCTGCAACACGACATAGAAATTATCCACCTTCATGATGCGCCTGGCGCCCACCGGCACGGCGGCAGAGCTCGCGGGCCACAACCTGAACAAGGCGTTCTTCGCATCATTCTTGGGATCGTCGGAGGGATTCGGCGATACCAGCAGCACGTTGTCATAAATCGGGTGTTGCAGGTCCGCCATTGTTCCTTGCCAGGATGTAATCTTGGTATCGCCTTCCGGCACCTTCGGGATGATCGAAAACACATACCGGTCGGTCCCGCGCGAATCTTTGAGGCGTTGCCGGTAAAGCGGATCTTGCGGCATGAGCTTGACCTCAAAGCCGTCTTCCACAACGCGGGTCGAGCCCGTGCGAAAGCTCTCCGCGTAAACTTCAGTGGCGGTCGACTGCGCGGCCAGGCGCACCGCCGCACACAAGGCCGCGGACATCAGAACCAGAAGCAACCACCGTGGTTTCATAGACACATTCATTTGCGGCACATTCATTGGCGATCCCGAGCACTCAACCCGCTTACCGCCGCAGCTTGCGGCTCTTGGCTTGATGCTTTGCCTGATCTTTTAGCTGACGACGCCCGGCTCAATTCCTGCCGGTAACGCTCGAGATGCTGGACCAGCGCGCGTGCTGCCTTCCGACTGTTGCGGGCAAGCTGGGCAACGCGCCTCCACAGCCCGGGCCGCACTGCTACAAAAAACGCAAAGCTTGCCGTTCTGAACTGGCCTCTCGCGTCGATGAAGCGGGCCGTCTGCGGCATTTCAAAATTCAGCTCATCGGAAATCACTTTGATCGCACCGAATCCAATTCCGTGAGCACGCGCTGCCGCAGCCACCCCGGCCGCTTCCATATCCACTGCCCGCGCCCCGTAGGACTTCGCCAGGCTCGCTTTTTGCTGGGCCCCCGCCACCGCCATGAAGGTCACTAGCGAGCTTCTTTGCTGGTGTGGAACGGCTGCGCCATCGATTTCGACGCGGCTGCCGTCCCGCGCATCAATCACCACCGCTGGCATAAAAATATCGCCCACTCGCAGACTCGAGTCCAGCGCCCCGGCAAATCCCACCGACTGCAACAGCGCAGGATGATACAACGCGATCACCGCCTCGGCTGCCCGGCGCGCCGCTTCCACGCCGATGCCGCCGCACACCACAACCATGTCGTCCCGCTCGAAAAAGACAAAGCTGCGACCGTCGTAGCGCCGCTCAACACGACTCCAACCCGTGGTCAGCCCGCTGACTTCGCGCTCCAACGCAGCCACGATGGCGACTTTAGGCATATCCGTTAGCCCGGAACCACTCCACCGCACGACGCAGCGCCGCGTACGGAGAAACACTCTTCCATCCCAATTCCCGTTCGGCCTTGTCGGAGCTGGCCCACATCTTTTTCTTACCCATGCGCACCGTCTCCACCGTGGCGCGCGGCTCACGCCCCAGCAGCCGGCCTGAAATAGTTTCATCCACCGCGCCCGCTGCATAGGCAACAAAGTACGGCAGCTTGACCGTCGGCGAGGGCAAGCCGGAGATTTCGCCGAGCCTGTCGAGAATCTGCTTCAGGGTCAGGTTTTCTCCCCCCAGAATGTAGCGCTCGCCGCTCTTGCCTTTTTCCAGGGCCGCGATATGCCCTCGCGCGCATTCCCGAGCATCCACCAGGTTCAATCCTGTCTCCACGTAAGCGGGAAACTTCTTCTTAAGGAAATCGACGACAATTCGTCCCGTCGGAGTCGGCTTAACGTCTTGCTCGCCCACCGGAGTCGTCGGGTTCACCGTCACCACCCGCATGCGGCCGCGTCCCGCCTCCATTGCCACCTGCTCGGCCATGAACTTCGAGCGCTTGTAATGCCCAATCATGTCGGCCAGCGCAACCGGCGAGTCTTCATCCGCCGGATGACCGTTTCCCGTGAACCCCATGGTCGCCACGCTCGACGTGTAGACCACGCAGCGCACTCCATTCTTCTGCGCTGCCTCAAGCACGGCCCGCGTTCCCTCCACATTCGAGCGGTACATCTCCGCCGGATCCCGCACCCACAGCCGATAGTCGGCAGCCACGTGAAACACCACCTCGCAGCCGGCAATCGCTTTTTCCAGGGAGGCTGAATCGCGCAGGTCGCCCGTCACCGTCTCAGCGCTCGTCGTCCCGGAGTTCAGTCCCTCCAGGTTCTTCAGATTGCTGGTCGGGCGCACCAGAAGCCGCAAGTCCGCTCCCTGCTCCGCCAGAACGCGAGCTACATGGGAGCCCAGGAATCCGGTCGCGCCTGTGAGGAAAACTTTCAAAGGCAGTACCCAGCTGCCAGTTGCCAGTTGCCAGTTTTCATAGTCTGCGCCAAACGGGGAGAACAGCCACACGCTTACTGCGACCCGGAAGACCCGCTATCAGCACACCTTCCTTAACCATAGAACCGAATAAGCCGAAGGACGATAGCTGGCAACTGGTACTGGCAACTGGCGACTAGCTCTGCTTCTCCATCACCTTGGCATAAGTCGTCAGCGCGAGCAGCGGGAAGTACTCGCGATAGAGGTGATACATCAGATAGAACACGCGGGGGAAACCCGTGCCCGTGCAATAAGGCTCATCCCACGACCCGTCTTCTTTCTGCGTACGCAGCAGGTGGACAATCCCGCGAGCTACTGAATCGCTGCGAGTGTCGCCCACCGCCAGCAACCCCAGAATCGCCCACGCCGTTTGCGAGGGCGTGCTGGCCCCAACCCCAGCCAGCGCTTGATTGTCGTACGATGACACGCTCTCGCCCCAACCACCGTCCGGGTTCTGTACCATGCGCAGCCACTCCGCCGCCTGTTGAATGAAAGGCTCGTGGCTATCCACGCCAACCGCTTCCAGACCGCGCAGCACCAGTGCCGTACCGTAAATGTAATTCACTCCCCAGCGCCCAAACCAGCTTCCATCCGACTCCTGTTCGTCGCGAACGAATTGAATCGCCCGCTTCACCGCAGGATGGTTCTGGTCATGACCGTAGGCTGCCATCATCTCGAGAATGCGCCCGGTAATATCCACAGTCGCCGGATCGAGCATGGCGTTGTGATCGGCGAAAGGAATATGCTGGAAAACCATCTTGTCGTTGTCTTTATCGAATGACGCCCAGCCGCCGTTCTTGCATTGCATCGACAAGACCCAATCAATCGCCCGCTGCACCGACTCCCGCTGGTACCGCCCATTGGGATGCTCCACCCGGCTCAGCGCCAGGCAAACCATGGCGGTGTCATCTACATCCGGATAAAACTCGTTATTGAACTCGAAGTACCAGCCGCCCGGCTTGCCTTGCTTGTTCTTGAATTGCCAGTCGCCCGGATTCCGCACCTGCTTCTGCAGGATCCAATCCGCAGACTTCACCATTCGCGGATCATTCGCGGGAACACCCGATTCAGCCAGCGCGAACATCGCATACGCCGTGTCCCATACCGGGGACATGCAAGGCTGCATGCGGAAAGTGTCGCCCTCCTCAATCCCTAATTTCTCAAACTCATCCAGCGCCCGGATCACCTGTGGATCATCCACCGAGTAACCCAGACAACGCATGGCGATGATGGAGTTCATGATCGAGGGATAGATCCCGCCCAGCCCATCGCTCATCTCGTAGCGCTCCAGCATCCACTTCTCCGCCCTCTTCAGCGCGATCGAGCGCAGTGGACGAATGTGAACTCGCTCGAACCAGTGCGTCATGCGGTCAAGGCAAAGAAAGAAATTCCGCCACGAAACCAGCTTTTTCGACCAGCGCAGGTACATTCGTGACTTCTGCATGCCGCCGACAAACAGCTCCTCGATCCCCATCTCGCGTGGAATCTTCTTGAATGGCTTTTTTGAATAGCAGATGGAGAGCGGCACCAGCATGGCCCGCGACCACGAAGAAATCTCGTAGATGTTGAACCAGAACCAGTTGGGAAACAGCACAATCTCCGGCGGAATCGCCGGTACCGCGTCATAATCGTACTGCCCAAAGAAGCACAGATAGATCTTGGTAAATGTATTGACCTGGGTGACGCCGCCGAGTTCCAGGATTTTCTTGCGGGCGCGCTGCATTATGGGATGATCCGACGTGTACCCCGCCAGCTTTAAGCCGAAATACGCCTTCACCGACGCGCCAACGTTCGACGGCCCCTCCGGATACGTGCTCCACCCGCCGTCTTCTTTCTGATGCTGAACAATCCAGTTCGCCGCCTTCTGGAAGCGTTCCGGATCGCCCGTCCCCAGCAGCGTGTGCAGCAGAATGTAGTCCGATTCCAGCGTAGTGTCGGCTTCCAGTTCCCCGCACCAATACCCACTCTCGTGCTGGGTGGAGAAAAGAAGCTCGCGGGCGGCGTGCATGGCAGCGCCCACGCGGCTGGCCAATCCGTCAATCTTGCCAAAACGAAGTTGCGGTGCGGAAGCTATATTCGAATCAGGGGAGTTTGTATCCATCTCCATCAATGTGCGGCTCCGTTAATCCGCGGTAACGCTCGCCGGAGCAGCGGCAATAGCCTCGACAATCTCCGGCGGCAGCCCGAAGCGGACATTTTCCGGCATCACTTCGAGTTCCTGCACGTTGTCGAAACCCTTGGTGGCCAGAAACGTCATGGTTTCCTCCACCAGGCACTCTGGCGCCGAGGCGCCCGCCGTGAGCGCGATCGTCTTCACGTCCAGCAGCCATTCGGGCTCAATGTCTTTGTAGCTGTCGATGAGATGCGCGTTCGTGCCCAGATTCCGCGCCACCTCAACCAGTCGATTCGAATTTGAGCTATTCTCCGACCCAACCACCAGCAGGAGATCCGATTCCGAAGCCACTTCCTTCACGGCTACCTGCCGGTTTTCCGTGGCATAGCAAATATCCTGCGCCGCCGGCCCTTTGATGTTCGGAAATTTCTTCTTAAGGGCCGCGATAATATCCTTGGTCTCGTCGAGGCTCAACGTGGTCTGCGTCAAGTAGGCCACATGATCAGGATCCGGCACGCTTAACGTCTTCACTTGCTCGGGATTCCCCACTACCTGCGTCACCAGCGGAGCTTCTCCCAGCGTTCCAATCACCTCGTCATGATCGTGGTGGCCAATCAGGATCAAGGAATAGCCTTCCTTAGCAAACTTAACGGCCTCCACATGCACCTTAGTGACCAGCGGACAGGTGGCATCGATCACGCGCAGCCCGCGCCGGGCGCTATGCTCGCGCACCTCGGGTGAAACTCCGTGCGCACTGTAGATGACGCGCTCTCCATTGGGAACTTCATCCTCGCTGTCGACGAAGATTGCGCCCTTGCCGCGCAACTCGTCCACCACAAAGCTGTTGTGGACGATCTCCTTGCGCACATAAATCGGGGGACCAAAGGCCTCCAGCGCAATGCGCACAACATCGATGGCCCGCACCACCCCGGCGCAGAACCCCCGCGGCTTGAGCAAAAGCAACGTCTTTTTCTGGCTATTTGACACTATTTAACTCCCGTTACTTGATCTTCCCCAGACGACTTAGGATGCAAAACCTCTGCCTGAAACCTATACGGTCAGGGTACACGAACCCATTGAAAGCGATAGTAATAAACTACCGGAAAGTACCCTTCTGGTCAACGTAAGCCACAGAAACGGCGGGGATTAGCAGTAGGTGGGGATTAGGGGCAGCGAACGGGACCAGCTACTCGCAATCAGCCGCGAAAGCTCAACCTTGGCCTTGCGGACACTGACAGTTTCCATAGGTCGATCTTGGCCAACGTTACCCGGCAAAGTCGAGGAATCTAAGCGGAAGATAATTCTGCGGCAACCCGATCACCCGTTCGCCTTAATCATCTGCTCGGCGTGCTTGCGCGAAGTATCGGTCAGCTTGGCTCCGCTCAGCATACGAGCCACTTCCTCGGTGCGCTCTTCGCCCACAACGGCGCGGATCGAGGTCCGCGTCCGGCCATTGCGCTCCTTCTTTTCGATCACGTAATGCTGGTCGGCGAACGTGGCAATTTGCGGCAGGTGAGTCACGCACAGAACCTGGTTAGCCCGCGCCAGCGCCTTGAGCTTCTTGCCTACCGCCTCGGCCGCGCGCCCTCCAATGCCAGTATCGATTTCGTCGAACACCATCGTCCGTTGAGACCCTGACCGCTTCTTACGAAGACCAGGATCCGCTCCCGCTTCCACACTCACCTTCAACGCCAGCATCACCCGCGACAATTCTCCGCCCGACGCAACGTGCTCTAACTGCCGCATGGGCTCGCCGGGATTCGTCGCAATCATGTACACCACCTGGTCGATTCCGCTGGCGGACCAGTTCCCTTCTTCCTCAACGGTCGTCATCTGAATCCGGAACACCGACTTCATCGCCAGATCATTGATTTCGGCCTCGACCAGCTTCTCCAGTTTCCGCGCCGCGTCTTGCCGCTTTTTCGATAGCGCCCGCGCGGAGTGCAAGTACTCCGTGCCCGCCCTCGCCAGTTCAGCCCGTAACCCCCGCAGAATCTCATCTTTGTTCTCAATCTCCGAAAGCTTGCGCGTCACGTCCGCTCCAAACCCGATCACATCCTCGAGCGTCGGACCGTACTTACGCTTCAGCCGGTCCAGAACGGCCAAACGGTCTTCCACCTCCGCCAGATGTTCGGGCGACGCATGGATTCCGCCGGCATAATCCCTCACCGTCGCTCCCACGTCCTCCACGCTGATGCGCGCGGTCTCGAGCGCGGCCAGCGCCTCTTGAAACTTGGGTTCGTAGCGCGCCAGGTCTTCAATCTGCTTCTGCGCGGCCCGCATCGACGCAGTGGTGGAACCGTTGCCTTCATACAGCAGATCAAAAGCCTGCATGGCGGCGTTGTAAATCTTCTCCGCATTGGCCAGAACCCGCTTCTCGGTTTCCAATCGCTCATCTTCGCCGGATTGCAGCTTGGCCTCTTCGATCTCGCGCCTCTGAAACATCCACAGATCCAAAAGGCGTAACCGGTCCTGTTCATCCCGCTCCAGATCGTCGATACGTTCGCGGATTCCCTTCCACGCTTCAAATGCCTCCGCCACCGGCTGGACGTGAGTTCCTCCGAATCCATCCAGCAGCTGCAATCGCTCCGGAGCGTCGAACGACAGAATCGACTCGTTCTGTGCATGGATAGTCGCCAGATGCGGCGCCAGCTGCCGCAGTACGGCGACCGTCGCTGCCTGATTGTTCACGAACACGCGGCCCTTACCCCCTGCGGCAATTTCACGGCGCACAATCAGTGAGCCGTCCTCCGATTCATCGAGCCCGTTGTGCTCCAGCACCTTGTCGATCGCGTCCCCGGACGCCTGATCGCACTCGAAAACTGCCGACACCACCGCGCGCTCCGCCCCGCTGCGAATCACTTCACTCGATGCCTTTTCGCCCAGCAACAGCGCCAGCGCATCAATCAGAATGGATTTCCCCGCGCCGGTCTCTCCCGTCAGCAGGTTCAGCCCGGAGGCGAACTCCACCACCGCGTTATCGATCACCGCGTAGTTTTCCAGCCGCAATTCAACCAGCACAGGACTCCCCGGTCGACCATGTCGAAGTTTTGCGCAGCATAGCACGAAAACCAGCTTCCAGTAGCCCCTCGTCATTCATCAATTTCCCTTGGGAAAGCTTTATCGGCTCAAGAAATCGGCCGACAGAATGACAGAATTTAAGAAAGCCCCGGCCGAGGCCCCGGCTCTGCAAAAAGTCCACCATTCGCCGAATTGATTCGGGGTAGCTGGTTTGCTAAGGTCGTCGTCATGTCCGAGCGGTCTACCGAGCAAATACGTGAACTTCTCGACTCCCTTTATCGCGTGGATTCGGGACGAATCCTGGCAACTCTGATCCGCTTGCTTAGCGATTTTGATCTTGCCGAGGAGGCGATGCACGAAGCCTTTGCGGCTGCGCTGAGCACGTGGCCGAGCAGTGGAGTACCCGGCAACCCGCGACCATGGCTGATTTCGACGGCCCGATTCAAAGCCATTGATACTCTGCGTCGACGGGCAAGATTTGATGCGTCTCAAGACGAGCTCGGGCGACATCTCGAAGCGCAATCGAGTTCGTCCGGAAGGTCCAATAAGAACGAAGACGACAGCCTTGAGGATGACTACCTTGAAGACGACCGGCTCCGCCTGATCTTTACCTGCTGTCATCCCTCTCTAGCGCCGGAGGCGCGCGTTGCGCTCACCTTGCGTGAGGTGTGCGGGCTGACGACCGAGGAGATCGCAAAGGCCTTCCTCACCACTCCGCGTACGCTGGCGCAGCGCATCGTCCGCGCAAAGTCAAAGATTCGAGAGGCACGGATTCCGTACGAGGTGCCGACGGCGCAGGAGTTGCCGGAGCGACTCGGCGCCGTGCTTCAGGTCATCTATCTCATCTTTAACGAGGGTTATTCGGCTGCGTCGGGAGCGGAAGTAACGCGTGCCGAGCTGACCGGCGAAGCGATTCGACTGGGCCGGTTGCTGATGGAACTCCATCCAGAGCCAGAGGTAACTGGGTTGCTTGCCCTGATGTTGCTGCAGGAATCCCGACGTGCCGCGAGAACCTCTCCGACCGGAGAGCTGATTTTGCTGGAGAATCAGGATCGCTCACTCTGGAACCGGGAGCAGATCGCGGAGGGAGTGGCATTGCTGGAGAAAGCTCTGAAGCACCAGCAGAGGTCCCGCCGCTTCGGCTCTTACACACTGCAGGCTGCGATTGCCGCCGTTCATGCCGAGGCGGAATCGGTCGCTCGGACCGACTGGCGGCAGATTGTTACGCTTTACGACCAACTGCTACGAATTCAGCCTTCGCCCGTTGTACAGCTCAATCGTGCCGTCGCCATTGCCATGCGCGATGGTCCCGAGGCCGGTCTGGCGCATATCGACGCGGTGTTGGAACATGCTTCTGGAAAACAAGGCGAATTGGCAAATTATTACCTGGCGCATTCCGCCCGTGCAGATATGTACCGCAGGCTCGGCAGGACAGCCGAGGCTCGGGCGTCTTATGAGAAGGCGCTGGCCCTGACCCAACAGGAACCCGAGCGGCAATTCCTGCAAGAGCGGATTCGGCAGTTGACATGAAAGAGATGTCCGGGTGCATCGTCTAGGGAAAAGGGCGGGCTGGCCCACTTTTGGTTTCTGTCGGCACATAATAACTGAGGCTGCCCCACCTTTCGTGGTTTTCGAAAGGTGGGCACCACGGACCTCGCCCTATCCGCTCATTCGTCACCGCCGCCGGGAGTCCACATGAGGGCTATGGTGTTGTCCGCAAAGCCCCGGTGCCATCGTCCGTGATACCCACCCTTCGAAAATCGCGAAGGGTGGGGCAGCCTCAGTCGTGGTAGCGCCATCCATGAGAACCATAAGGTGGCCGAGCGGACCAGCTCCCAAAATTTCTTGGACGACTTGTCGAATTCTGGTCCGGCCGTTCGACCATATCGTGAAGGCAGGACACCCGCGGCTCCTATATAAAAGTAGCGGCCCTGATACGGTGTCCGCACAACACTCGATACTCACTACACAAGGAGAACACCATGCGCTTCATGATGATCATGTTTCCGAAAGACTACGAAAACGCAAAACCCGGCTGGGCGCCCGACCTCAAAGCCATGGAGGCAATGGGCAAGTACAACGAGGAACTAGGGAAAGCCGGCGTGCTGCTCGCGCTCGACGGGCTGACCCCGCCGGCGACGATGAGCGCGCGCGTCACCTTCAAAGGCGGAAAATCGAAAGTGACCGACGGTCCGTTTACCGAAGCCAAGGAGGTGGTCGGCGGCTACTGGATCATCCAGGTGAAGTCGCGCGAAGAGGCGCTCGAATGGGCCTCGCGCATCCCCGGAAAGGATAGCGAAATGGTCGAAGTTCGCCGGATGTTTGACATGACCGACTTCGATCCCGAGACCCAAAAGGAGATCCAAAAGAAGTTCGGCGACGCCGTGGCCGCTGAGATGCGCCAGTAGAAAAAAATGGCCGTCGCTAACGAGACGCGCGAGATTCTTTTCAACCCGGCTCCGAAGGGAGCAGCGAAATAGTCTGGCCGCCGCGCTGGCGCGGGGTTGTCGTGTCCCGGCGCCTGCCGCGGGGGTTCGCTCCATGGCGGCCTCCAGCCTGCTTTCTAAGGATCTGCCGGGGGGCCCCCCGTCATTGCTATGAGCGACCGCGTGGGGCACCTGACGCAATTCGTGATTCCTGTGCAACGCTGGTCAGACGAAACGGAAGGCCACTGAGCCGGACTGTGCAAAGGGCGCACAAGCGCTGGTGAGATCAGCGCGGGTCAGGAGAATCAAATGAGAAATGTAATCTACGCAATCAATCTTACCCTGGATGGCTGCTGCGACCACACCAAATTCAGTCCCGCTGAAGAAGATTTTGAATATCACATACGCGTCTTGCGAGATGATGCCGGCGTGCTCGTCTATGGCCGCACAACTTATCAATTGATGGTTCCTTATTGGCCTGATATCGCAAAAAGCCAGTCCGAGACAAAAGCGGATATCGAATTTGCGCAAGCCTTCGTCTCCAAAAAGATAGTTGTTTTTTCACGATCGTTAACCAGCGCGGAAGATGGAAATACGAGAATTGTTCGTACCAACCTTCGTGACGAAATACTTAAATTGAAACAAGAACCAGGCAAAGATATCTTAGTCGGTGGTGTAGATGTTCCTTCACAACTGACAGAGCTTGGACTGATTGATGAATATCGTTTTGTCATCGCGCCAATCATTGCTGGCGAAGGGAGACGGTTGTTCGAACGGGTTAGCCTGCCCGAGAAATTAAAACTAAAACTTGTTGAGTCAAAAGTTCTCAAATCAGGATCTGTTGTACTTCGTTACTTGAAACAGTGACAGAAAAATCTGGTCCGGGCTTTCGATCTTGCGGGCATGCTGTTTAAACCTGATTCTCGTGAATGCCGGTGATGAGGAGCCATGCGCCTGAAATGAAGAAAGCGAAGGAGAGCACCATAGCTACGGAGGCCACGTAAAGTCCGGCAACATATCCTGCTATGAGCAAGACAGAACCTATAATCTGAGCTAGGTAACAAGCTGTGCCCGCGATGAAGCGACCGATGCTGAGCCCCACCGAGCTTCTGCCTATTTTTCTGGCCCGGACGTATACCCGTATGTAAGTAATCGTCGGAACCGGCGAAACCACCAGCCATTCAACGCCGATCCATTGATAGCTTTGATTTCCAATGAGGGCCAATGCACAGATCATGAAGACGGCAGTGAAGCCCGTCATCGTTGCTACGGCACGGTTTTTATGGGTTGCATCCCGAGTGATGATCGGAAGATTGATCGACATGGCGATAAACACCAGGCCCGCGAGAGCTGCCGCTACGCCTCCTACCATAACGAAGAAAGTTTGCCATTGGTCGATACCCAGGGCGCTTTATGATACTAGAAAGAAAATGCGGGCATTACCGACACAGTGGGCGCCCCGCATGCAAACGCACGTGCGGACTTTCCAGAGAGGACACGCATGAAAATTACTTCAATTGTTGCTCGCTACCTGCTGGGCCTGACCTTTACGGTCTTTGGGCTGAATGGATTTCTCAACTTCCTCCACCAGCCGCCCCCGGCGGATCCACTGGCACTCCAGTTCTTTGTTGCCGTCAGCACATCGCACTTTGCTGCCTTCTTTTTCGCTCTGCAGGTTCTTGGCGGATTGCTGCTGCTCTCCGGCTACTTCGTACCACTTGCACTGACAGTGCTGGCGGCGGAGCTCTACAACATCCTTGCGTTTCACCTGACGCTTGCGCCGGCGAGCATTCCTCCGGCTCTGGTGGCCTGCGTACTGTGGGTACTGGTCTTCCTTCAGTACCGCCAAAGCTTCAAGGGCATCTTCAGCGCAAAGCCTGCGACGCAGCCATGAATTGCGTTGCAGTAATCGGCGGGTGACCCAGACTTTGATCTTGCGGTATCACTAACACAGCGGGGTGCCCCGTTCCTTCCGCGTTCTTTGCGAAGAGCCGGGTGCCTCATTTCTCGCGTTCTTGGCGAGAAGTGGGGCTTTTTAAGCCTACCCTGAGCCTGCCGAACGGGAGGGAGTGGGAGATACCGGCGCCAAGTGGGTTTGATCACGTGTCCACAACAAAATCAAATAGCACACGCAGCATCGCCGCCCACCCCTCCGATAAGCTCGACCCATCAGTGACCCAGAGATTCCACTGACGAGGCCAACAAAACTGGAGCAGCTGTCGATTTTCCCTCCCCTGAACGACTATCTGATAACAGAACGAAGAACTACGGCTCTGAGTCAGGGAGCGGTGCAGTTTGGCTCACGCGTTGGGCCGGTTAATCTGGAGATCCTTCGCTCCGCCTGAAAAACGGCTACGCTCAGGATGACAAAGTCATATAAACGACGAACTGCACCACTACAAGAAACAAGGAGGAACGGATGAAATACATCTGTTTGGGCTATCTCGAGCCCGGCAAGTTCGAGAACATGTCTGAGAGCGAGCGCAACACCATGCTGGACGCGTGTTTCAGCTACAACGACGAACTGCGGAAGAACGGACATCTGGTCACGGAGGAACCTCTTCAGCCCGCCAACACGGCGGTGACCGTGTGTTTGAAGAACGGAAAGGTCGCAGTGACCGACGGTCCGTACACGGAAACGAAGGAGCAACTGGGTGGAGTTCAGGTGCTCGAAGCGCGCGATCTGAATCATGCAATTCAGCTCATTTCCCAATCTCCGGGAGTGCAGCTGCAGTGTGGAACAATCGAGATACGTCCAGCGGCGGATCTTAGGGAAATGATCAGGGAAAGCCAGCAGCGACGGCGAAACGATACCTCGCGATGACGGCGGCCCAAACACTTTCAGCGACAAAAGGGCGCGATCTTGTTGATCTCGTTCACTGCCCCAAACCACTCAAACTCGTCGCCGTCGCTAAAGATGTAAAAAGTTGCCCCATTCGGCAATAACAGCACAGAGTTCCCGCCAAACCCGCTCATAACAGGCACCCAAAAATCGCAGTGGTACTGGGGGAACTCCGCGGCCGTCATGTGCCTCGCCCAGAAATAGTTGTGATACCGATAGGTGTTTTGCACCGGCGTTTCGCTCCACGGAACGGGCAAGCTAACGCTAGTAGGATCCGCAGTGCGGAACAACGACTCGTTGAGACGGGTTGGATCCAGCACCTGCTTGCCGTCAATCATGCCCCCGCTGTTGTTGAGCAGACGGCCGAGTTTTGCAACGTCGTCCTGGATAAAGTACAGCCCCCAGGCTCCAACCGGCTTTCCTGCAGGGCTGTTATCGGTGCGCAGCATGGTCAGTTCACCTTGGCTCAAGTGAATTGGCTTGTAAACCATGTCTCGTATGGAATTGAAAATGTCAGATCCGCTCCCTTGCCGCCGTTGCAGGTAGCTATTCATGGCCTCGGTCAGGATGAACGGCGCCGACGATTGATAGACGAAAGTCGTGCCCGGATTGGCCTTGTGTGGAAACGGCGCAAAGGCGTCTTTAATTTTCTCGGCGTAAGGCTCGGCATCAATAAAGGTCTCCTCCAAAGGGCCGTCCTCATCTTCCTCCTCTTTTGTGCTGATGTAGTTGCCCGTCGCCATATCGGACGTGTTGCCGAAAGTCACATTCGTCCAGTCGCCACCATCCACGTATTGCGGCACATAGTTTCGTATGAGCTCCCCGTAGACAGAACTCCCATATTGTTGCCCGAGCCACATCAAAGCCAGTCCGGTAAACGCCGACTTCGCGACCGAATAGGACGCGAACCGCATGTTGTCGCAGAACGCGTACATTCCGTAACGCGTCCGGCAGTCGCCGACGTAATGTACGCCGCTGAGGAACAGCCCGTACGTGGTGACGTCTTCTGGAAACTTGCGGCCGCTCGTGAAGTTCGCCAGATCGAGTCCAGCATTGGGATAGTCAGCGGCAAGCGCGCTGAAAGGCTTGGCCGGCAGGCGATTCGCCATCTCGGCCGCTGCTGCTTTCCGGACTTCGTCCGCCCCTGCAACCTTGCTGGCAACATAGGTGGCCGATAGTTGTCCCCACATGTTGAACTTGAAATACTCGCAAGTTTCCTGGGTGATCTGGTATCGCACCTGCGAAACATGGGGGCTCTTCTTGTTGCTGAACAGGAATGTCATCTCCCCGTTATGGACGCAGTTTTGATTTCGTAACACTAGAGCAAAAGGCAAAGATGCCCGCGTATAACCGTGGTCGCCGTCCTCCTGCCAGACCCGTCCCGGTCCCACAATGTAGTTCCACGCCGGACTTCCGGTGATGACAAGTCCTTGCTGGACGGGAATGAGATAGCTGCCGTTCTGCACAAATTGGAAGCTGAAACTGGCGAGGTGCCGCCACGGGGAATCGGTTCCAGTGTCGATCCTTTCGTCGTCGCGCAGAAGTCGAAAGCCGCCACTCGATGCCGGGTTGGCTAGCGTCAGAGTACCTTCAAAAACCTGCGACGGTGCAGCCGCGCTGGCGGGCACGGCAAAGCCGACCCTGTCGTCGACGGGAGACGCAGGAGCAGTATTCGAGAAAAGCTCGCCGTGCGTGAGAACACTGCGATTTGTTTTGCCATTTCCTGTCAGCGAATCGTCGGCAACAGTCGCAGTAGAGGCTGAGAGGAAAGTGGTACCCAGCAAGGCTAAGGTCACCCACAACAACAATCTGGCCAACCGTATAGGAAGCTTCATGAGCACAAGAGCGTTGTGAACCGCGCCGAATTCTGCCCGACTTGCGCCTTATGGTATCCCCAATACGCGTTTGGAAGCCACCCATTGCCCAAACGACCGGGAGTGCACTCCCATGACCACGCAATCACTCACTCTTGCTCGTTTCCGACGGCGTCGGGAAACGTCCCTGAACCCACGCTTCCCAAAGCGGTGTCTCACGCGCGACGGTCTCAACCGCCTGATCGCCGTACAGGTAGAAGCTTAGCGTGACCATGCTCTGGCCGCCAAAGTTGACGGCGCCAAGCGCGGCGGTGCCCGGCCCCGGCTTGTCGAGCCGTAGCAGGGCGTTGTACGGACTCTGGCTGACGTGCTCTACCACGCCGCTAAGCTGTGGGACGCCCGCCGGGGTGGTCCAACGTTGCCCCACGCTCGCGCCTTTCAGCCCCAATGCCCCAGTCAGCGTTTCCCACGCCTCCGCTTCGGTTCCCGCGGCGGGAGCCATCCACTGCATCATCGCGGAGCGTTGTCCGCGGAAGTGCGTGAGATAGATCCGCAGAATGCGGAAGTACCCAGGCCAGCCAGATTCCGTACCTTCGATTTGGTTGTCCCAGTCGTCGGTGCTGGCGAACAGGCTATGCACAATGCGGACGACGCACATGCCTCCCCCGCGCGCTTCGACGGTCCACTCGTCCGCGATGACCGGCGAGCCAGGGACCCAGCCAGGAGCCTCGGCCGCAAACCTCCGCGGCGGATCCCAGGCCGTCACGACGGAACTGGATTCCATGCCCGGGCCAAAGTTCAACTTCACCGCAACGGGCTTCCCGTCGCGCTCCTCGAACTGAGCCGGCACGAACCAGGACGAAATACCCGGCCCGGTGGCGATGGCCTGCCAGACTTCCTCCGGCGTCCCGGGAACCTCGACTTCGACTTGGACTGAACGGCGTCCGGATGCTTCTTTCTTCACGCTCATGACGGCTCCTTAGGATGGGATTTCTGCGGCAGGGGGTGCGCCACGACCACCAGGCGATGCGCGCGGCCGCCGGGGGCGGATTCATCGTGGTACTTCGCAACCAGTTTTGTGATGGCCTCGGCGAGTTCGTTGCTGAAAGCCGCCCGGTCGGCCGCCGACCGGAAGCGAACCTCAGTATCCACCGCCAGGGTCGCGAGACGTTTGCCCGTCTCTTTCGCACGGCGAACAAGATCGCCCACCTCGCGCACGACCCGTGCGCCCAGGGCGATAAGATAGCTCGCGGACAGCCTGTCGATTTCGCGATTCGGATCCGCGGCGACCGGACCGAGAGCGCTCGGGGAAACGACATACGAAGCGGCCGTCGCCACGAGCAGCCTCTCCGTCAGGCCGCCCCACTTGCGTTCCTCGGCCAGCCGCACCAGCCCGTGCGCTTCCAGCCCGTGCAGGTAATAGTTGACTTTCTGCCGAGTCAGGCCCACCCGCGTCGCCAACGTCGCCGCCGAGGCGGGCTCGATTAGTTCGGAGAGGAGTCGACCCCGCATAGGCTCCAAAGCCGCCGTTGCCGCTGCCGGATCATCGATGACTTGGAGGTCGAGCACGAGGAGACGGTACCATTGACAACTTTTATTGTCAAGGAGGATTCAAGGTTTTTTCTTACGACTTTGCAGAGTCGATGTCGTGTCGCACCCGCGCAGACTCCCCGTGCGGTTATGCTTCAGATACGCCCTTCAAATCCTGTGGCGCGCATCATCTATAATCGAAACGGACTTCTCTAAACCCAATGCAATTTTCCTTTTTGCTGGCATTCTTCGTCGGCGGCGAAATTCTCGACCTCGTTTCCAGTACCGGTGCGGTCGCCAAGTTCGTCCTGCTCACATTGCTCGCCTTCAGCCTGATTTCCTGGGCAATCATCCTCACCAAGTGGAGCTTGCTGAGCCGCGCCCGTCTGCAGAGTGGACGCTTCCTGCGAGCTTTTCGCAGAGCACAACGCCTGCAGGATATCGCCTCCGTCGCCGAGCAGTTCCGTCCCAGCCCTTTGGTGGGTGTTTTCGAAGGGGGATTCCAGGAATACAAGCGCCAACTCGCCGCAACCGGCGCCTCGCTCCGCAGCCTCACCGCCGTCCAGCGCGGCATGCAGATTGGCGCATCGGAAGAGATCACGCGTCTCGAGCGCAACGTTCCCTGGCTCGCCATCACCGCCTCCGTCACTCCCTTCATCGGCCTGTTCGGCACGGTTTGGGGCATCATTGACGCTTTCCACGGCCTCGGCACCGCCGGCGGAGCCACGCTACGCGCCGTCGCACCGGGCATTTCGGAAGCTCTGATCACCACGGCTGCCGGACTCGCGGCCGCCATCCCGGCGGTCATCGCCTATAACCTTATCGGCAACTCGATTCGACAGTTCGCTGCTCGCGGCGACGATTTCACCCTCGAAGTGCTCAACGCCATCGAGAACGTTCAGCCGCAAGCCGCGGCCGATGTGAGGCGCTGATGGCTTTCACCGCGCCTAACGGCCGCACCCAGACTGCTCTCGCCGATATCAACATCACTCCGCTGGTCGATGTCGTCCTGGTTCTGCTTATCATCTTCATGGTCACCGCGCCCGTCCTGCAATCAGGCATTGAAGTCAGCGTCCCCAAAACCCGCACCGTCAAAGAGATCACCGAGGAGCGGATCGTCATCACCATCAATAAGGATCAGCGCGTCTTCCTCGGCAACGACGCCATTAACATCAACCAGATCGCGGCCAGCCTCCACCAGAAGATTCGTGATCCCCGCAACCAGTTCATCTTCGTCCGTGCCGATGAGAACGTCCCCTTCGGCGCCTTTGCCACGGTTATGGACGCGATCAAGCAATCGGGCATCACCAACGTCAGCATCGTCACTCAGCCTTTGGAACAAAATGGCGCAAAACGCTGAGATATTTTTCGAGCACGATAACTGGCCGCGCGCTCTCAGTTGGTCCGCGGGCTTTCACATTGCCGTGACCGGCCTCATTGTGCTTTACACCCTCGTATTTACGGGATCGCGCGGAGAAAGTTGGGGCTCCGGAGGCGGAGGCGAGGCAATGGGCGTCACTTTAGTCAGCAACGTTCCCCTGCCCTCGACGGCCGCGCAAAACCAGAATGTTCTGGCTAATGAATCGAAGGGCGTCACCAAGTCTCAACCCAAAATCGAAGAGAAGGAACCTGACGCGATCGAGATTCAGGGGAAGAACACTAAAATCAAGCCGAACAAGCCTCCCACACCAACTAAAGCCAAACCTGAATCCCCGCCTCAGGAAACCAACCAGGTCGCTTTCGGCGAAGGTGGCCCGGTTAGCGGACCTTATGGCAGCTTTGCTGCGGGCGGCGCTAAAGGCGGCTTCGGCGTCAGCGGCGGCGCTGGAGATTTTGGCACAAGGTATGGCTGGTACGTTCAGGTCATACAACAGAAAGTCTCCGAAAACTGGCTGAAGTACGAGGTCGACCGCAGCATCAGCGGCGCCGAACGCTGCTACATCACCTTCGACATTGCCCGCGATGGTCATCCTTTCAACGTGCAAGTCGAGCAGCCCAGCGGCGTACCCTCGCTCGATCAATCCGCGGTCCGCGCACTCCAGCGCATCGACACTTTCGGCCCACTGCCGCCGGACTACAGCGGCAGCAAGATCTCAGTGGAATATTGGTTCGATTACAGCAAGAAATAGAAACACAAATACAAATAAAGTTGTGCACTTCCAGCCCCGTCAGAGCATCCATAAAGTGCTGGCACAAAATCTCGTATAGGAGATGGATAGGAGTTGTGCTGGGTAGGAAATAAGCTACAGAGCATCTACCTGATTATTCCTGGGCTTCTGATTCGCGACTATGATCGACAGTATCTTGCCAATAAGAACATATCGGAGTACGATATTGTCGTATGCAGTATCCTTTTGTCCGGGTTCGCGTAACGGCTCCAAACGGATGAACGATAGACAAAAACAATCCACGCACTTTGCCGGAATCTCGGCCCCAACCGGCGCACGGCTTCTCAGCGCCCTTAGCTCCCTGATCCTGTTTTCTTCGCTCTTTGCAGCTCCCTGCTTCGCCCAGGATTGGGTGCGCACCGGCTCCGGCCTCGGCGTCGAAAAGGCCCGTCTCGCGGTCCCGGACTTCAAGCCGTCCAGCCCGGATCCCCAGAACGCCGCCTTGCTGAAAACGTTCAACGACACTTTCTGGAACGACCTGGACAATTCCGGCGTCGTCGAACTCGTCTCCAAAAGCTTCTACCCACTCCAGGTGCCCGGCCAGCCCGCCGAAGTCACCTCGAACCTGTGGAGCGCGCCTCCGCCGAATGCCGCCATGCTCGCCTTCGGCAACCTCGGCGTCGCCGGCGGCAAAGTTACCGTCCAGGGTTGGCTCTACGACGTGAAGAACACAGCTTCACCCCAGATTCTCGGCAAGCAATACACCGACGTTCCCACGGACGACGCGACCCGCCTTATCGCCCACAAATTTGCCGACGAGATCATCTTCCGGCTGGGCGGCGGTATTCCCGGCATCGCCGAGAGCAAACTCTATTTTGTCAGCGATCGTTCCGGTCACAAGGAAGTCTGGGCGATGGACTACGACGGCTCCGGTCAGCATCAGATCACTCACCAGGGGTCCATCTCTCTTTCGCCGCGCATCTCCCCCGACGGTTCCCGTCTCGCTTTCAGCTCTTTAACCAAAAGCGGGTGGGATATTCTCATGTTCTCGCTCGATCTCAACCGCCTGGTCAGCTTCCCGCGCTTCGGTGGCACCAATCTCTCGCCGGCCTGGTCGCCTGACGGCACCAGCCTTTCGTTTTCGTCTTCCCGCAGCGGCGATTCCCAAATCTATGTCTGCGATGCTTCCGGCGGCAACCTCCGGCGTTTAACTGCCGGCAAAGGTCCGGACGTTTCTCCCGTCTGGAATCGCAAAACCGGCGCACAGCTTGCTTTCGTCAGCGGCAGCACCGGCTTGCCTCAGGTCTATACCATGGAAGCCGACGGCACCAACCAGCAGCGCATGACCGATCAGGGTTACGCGGTTTCGCCTGGTTGGTCGCCCAACGGACAGTTCCTAACCCTGGCGTGGACCCGCAAGTACGGCCCCGGGGAGCCCGGCTCTTCCGACATTTATTTGATGGATATCGCCAGCAAACAGTGGGTTCAGCTCACTCACGACGGCGGCCGCAACGACTTTCCTTCGTGGGCCCCGGATGGCCGCCATATCGTCTTTCAATCCAGCCGTTCCGGCAAGGAAGAAATCTGGATGATGCTCGCCGACGGCACCAAGCTTCATCAACTCACTTTTACTGGACGCAACACCCAACCAAACTGGAGTTGGAAATAAAACACTTCGTCTGAACTCGAAAACGAGTTCGGGTTCGCAGGAGGATCAAACGTGAAGAGGGATACCGTGAACAACATCAGCATAAAGCCGCAGACTTTGAAAACGATCGCAACCGTAACCGCATTGTGCGCAGTCCTCATGATCAGTGCGTGCCACAAGAAAGCGGCTCCGCCGCCTCCACCGCCTCCACCGCCACCGGCCTCGCCGACTGCCGCCATTTCCGTTAGCCCGGATACGGTTCAGCCGGGGCAATCCGCCACCCTGACCTGGCAGACTTCCAACGCCACCGACGTTTCCATCGATGGCATCGGTGCCGTTCAACCCAGCGGATCGCAGTCAGTCAGCCCCAGCGATTCCACTACCTATCACCTGGTTGCCAAGGGCGCCGGCGGAACTCAGGAGGCCAGCACACGCCTCACCGTCACACAGCCGCCGCCACCACCGCAGGCCGCCACTCCGTCGCCTACGGATGAAGACTTGTTCGGCCGGAGCGTGAAGGACATTTATTTCGACTACGACAAGTCCAACATCCGCGCCGATCAGTCGGCTACCATCCAAGCCAACATGGTCTTCTTAAATCAGCATCCCAACATCAACTTCACGATTGAGGGACACTGCGACGACCGCGGCTCAACCGAATACAACCTGGCTCTGGGCGACCAGCGCGCCAGTGCCGTCAAGAGCGCCTTGACCACGTCCGGCATCAGCGCCAGCCGTATCAAGACCATCAGCTACGGCAAGGAAAAACCGTTCTGCATGGAAGACAACGAAGCCTGTTGGCAGCAGAACCGCCGCGGCCACTTTGTCTACCAGAAGTAGCAGCGCAGCTCTTCGGCGCCAGGGGCGGAGAAACCTCCGCCCCTGACTTTTCATGTTTCCAGACCCATGTTTCCAGACCAGAGCATGTTTCCGGAGCATGTTTCCCGAATATGTTCCCCACAATCTTCCCAACCCGCAGCGCCCACAACCCGTCTAAAATGGATTAAGGAAACCTTCGCTTATGACACTACGACGCTGCTCTACCCTTTTCGCCCTGTTTTCCCTGCTTTGGCTGGCCGTCACCCCGGCTTGGGGCGCCAGCAAGGAAATGATTCAACTGCAAACCCAGGTCCAGCAACTGCAGGAGCAGATGACCGCCATGCAGCGCAGCTTCGACGAGCGCATGGGCGTCATGAAAAACCTGGTCGAGACCAATACCGACGCCGTCAACAAACTTGCGGGAGCCCTCACCACGCTGCAAGGCACGTTATCAAAGCAGCAGGGAGACTCAGCGACCCACGTCGACCAGCTCTCCGGCCAGATCCAATCCCTCAACGACACGCTCGACGAACTCAAGGCTCGTCTGGCCAAGGTCAGCAAGCAACTCGAGGACATGCAGTCGTCCCAGCAAAGCCTCGCCGCGCAGCAGGCGACCCAACAGGCGCAGCAGCAAGCCGCCGCTTCGGCTCCCCCGCCCGATGTTCTCTACAACAACGCCCTGCGCGATTACAACGGCGACAAGAACGATCTCGCCACCCAGGAATTCTCCGATTACATCAAGTTCTATCCCAACACCGATCTCGCCGGAAACTGCTACTTCTATCTCGGCGAAATTCAATTCCGCCAGGGAAACTACCAGCAGGCCGCGCTGAGCTACGACCAGGTAATGCAGAACTTCCCCTCGGGAAACAAGACCGCTTCCGCGCAGCTGAAAAAAGGTTTTTCGTTGATCGAACTCGGCAAGCAGGATGACGGCGTGACCGAACTCCGCCACGTAATCCAGCGTTATCCTAAATCCAACGAAGCGTTGCAGGCCCGTGAACGCCTCCGCAAACTGGGAGTTTCGCCCGCAGGAGCCTCACCCGCGACCAGGCCAGGTCAATAGATTTCCTTAAAGGCAGGAGCACTCATTATGACCAGAATCTCCGACAACGATCCCGACCGCGCCAAAGGCGCCACCGAAGAAGAACATAATCACGACGGCAACCTCGCGCTCTCCGAACAACTTGGACACCGCGACCAGGACTCGCACATCAAAGGCGCCGACACAGACTTCCCCGAGCCCGGTGGAAGCCCCGAACACTCCGGAGAAGAAAGCAAGAAGAAGTAGTTAAGTAGCGCCGCCGTCTCGCCGGCAAACTAACAGCGCGGGCAGGGATGCCCACGCGACAGGTGTGACTGGCCACTGATCACTAGCCACTGGCCACTGCCCTTAAATCGCCATCGCCCCAACTTCTTTTTCCACCTCAACAGTGTCCACCATAACGATGGCGTCCCAGGGACACCCGTCAAGAAAACAGCCGTCAGGACCTTTGCTCAGGCATTTCTTGCAGCCGATGCAGAGAATGGGATCGACGGCGATGCGCCCGAACGGCGTACTGTCCTCGTCCGCAACCCAGAACATGCAATCTTCCACCGGACAGTATTCCACGCACGCCGGCGAGCCGGCGCAGCCAGTGCAGCACTCGGTGATAACCGCCAGTTCCTTCGGCTTCTTCTTCCGAGGCGTGCTAAGCCCTTTGGACCGCGGTTCACACTTCATCTCGTCAGGAACCATTCCAACAGCTTTGGTGGCGCCAGGTGCAGGAGGCATGCCGCGATTATAGCGTGCTTCCCGTATAAGCCAAAATTCGCGCGAGACTCGTGCCCCCGGAGGGGCAACCGACAATAGCCCGGCGCTTTCAGCGCCGGGAAAAAAGCCGCAAATCGAGACGCGTCCCGGAGGGACGCCCGACAACTTTCATAGACACCTTCCCGTCTCCCGCCTGTCCCAGAACGGATTTCCAAAGAGAATAAGATTCCCCGCACCTCCCGCAACCGATTCCTTCCGGTATACTGAACCCCTGCAAAGGAGCTCCCCATGGCAGGAAAAAGTCTGAACCGGGTTCAACTGATCGGTAATCTCGGGAAAGATCCAGAAGTTAAGTACACGCCGCAGGGCACGCCCGTGGCCAAGC